>Ga0101945_1001632_pt1 | contig 20380 bp, 19 predicted proteins | sample DewCreD2012metaG_2_FD_75246 | JGI IMG/M metagenome (GOLD analysis project Ga0101945, IMG submission 75246) | Hot spring sediment bacterial and archeal communities from British Columbia, Canada, to study Microbial Dark Matter (Phase II) - Dewar... ... | reverse complement strand
CCACCAGGCCCAGGTGGCCCAGGTCGTACACCTGTAGGTTGGGTGTGGTTTCCATCCCAAAATCCTAAGGCCAAGGGAGAGGGGTGCGGAATGTCGGGAGTAAGGCCAACAGCAGAAAAGCTCCCTGCCAGCCCACGCCTTCGGTTACGTAAGCCATAGGCGAGGTAGCCAGAAGCCCGCCCAAGCCTCCCAGGGCCACGGTAAACCCGCTTAAAGCGCCCATATGAGCGGGAATGTGCAACTGGTAAGCCCTCACGGCACCCACCAACGCCAAGGCCACACCGGCCCCCATGAGGGCGCGTCCAATCAGCAGAAGGGCAAACCCTAGGCCCAGGGCAAAGAGAAGGGAACCAAGACCCGCAACAAACAGGAGGGGGAAAAGCACCCTGCGTGGACCGTACCTGTCCAAGAGCCAACCCAAGGGAAGTTGGGCCAGGGCAAAGGCCAGGTAAAAGGAGGCCGTTAGACTTCCTAGAGCTGCCGGGGAGAGCCCGAGGTCCCCAGCCAATGGGCCCGCCAAAACAGCATTGGCAGAACGCAGTAGGTACGAAAGGGCATAGCCCAGGGCATAAGGCAGTAGCCGGAAGGCTAACCGCCCCATAGGACGCGCCGCAAGAAGGGCCAGTAGGCCAGCAGGAGGAGGCCCACCGCCGAGGCCAGGACGAAAGGCCAGATCTCCCGCCAGATCTTCTCGATGGGCAATCCGCTAATCCGGGCGCTCACGAAGAGGTTCACCGCCACCGGTGGGGTGATCTGCCCGATGGCCATGTTTACGGTCATGACGATGCCCATCCACACCGGATCCCAACCCATGTGGAGCATAACCGGAAGCAGGATGGGCAGGGTCAGGTAGTAGATGCTCACAGCATCCAAAAGCATCCCCAGCACCAACCAGAAGAGGTTGAGGACGAGCATCAGGACCAGGGGATTTCCAGACCACTCCAGAAGGACCTGGGAAGCCCTTCCCACCAGGCCCACGGTGTCCGCAGCCCAGGCGAAGATCCCCGCCCAGGCCACGATGGCCATGACCACAGCGCTGGATACTCCCGCCTCCACCAGGAGAGGAACGAGATGGGCGGGGCGCAGGGTCCGGTAGACGAAGAAGCCCACAAATAGCCCCCAAAACACCCCCACGGCGGCCGCCTCCGTGGGGGTGAAGACCCCGCCGTAGATGCCCCCCAGGATGACCAGTGGGGTCAGGAGCCCGGGCACCGCCTCGAGGAAGAGGTGGAACCGGGGCACCCCCACCTCCACCGCTTCCCCCCAGCCCCGGGCCCGGACCACCAGAACCGCAGCCAGGCCCAGGAGCCCCCCTATGAGGATTCCCGGAAGGATCCCCGCCCAAAACTGCTGGGCCACCGAGGTGCTGGCCAGGGTAGCGTAGACGATCAGGGCGATGGAAGGAGGGATGATGATGGAGAGCTCCGCCGAGGCGGCCACCAAGCCAGCGGCGAACCCCGGGGCATACCCTTGGCGCACCATCATGGGGATGAGAATCCCTCCCAAAGCGGCCACGGTGGCGGGGCCCGAACCAGACACGGCACCCCAGAACATCCCGGCCAGAACCGTGGTTATCGCCGCCCCCGCCCGCCATCCCCCCATGAGGGCCAGCAGAAGGCGCACGATCCTCTCGGCGATGCCGGCCCGGTCCATCACCGCCCCAGCCAGGATGAAGAAGGGGATGGCCAGTAGGGGAAACTTGGCAATGCCCGCCTGGAAGTTGAAGGAAACCACCTGAAGCCCAAGCCCCCCGGCAGCGATCACGCAAACGGCGCTGGCCCCCAAAGCAGCGGCCACGGGAACGCGCAACAGGAGGAGGGCAAGGAAGAGCCCTATGAGGAGGACCCCAAGCCCCATCCGCCTACCCCCGAAGGCTCCGCCACACCCCTTCTAAGGCGCGAAAGGCCACCCAGAGGGCCAGGAAGGGGGTGGGCAGGGTGTAGACCGCATTGGGCAGGCCCAGGGAGGGGGAGGTGGTCCTGAGGAGGAGGTCGTCCTGGGCCTGCCTCCAGGCCAGAAGGGCCAAGAGCAGGAAGAGGAGGGCAAACACCGCAAAGCCCAGGGCAACAAAACCCCGGCGCCAGGGCCCTGGAAGAACCTCCGTAAGGGCCACAAAGCGGATGTGGGCACCCTCCTGGCCCTCGCGCAAACCGATGGCCACGCCCAGCAGGGTGGCCCAGACAAAGGCGTTCACCAGGAGTTCCTCCGTGAAGGCCAGGGGATAGCGCAGGAAGTAGCGGGTAAGCACGTTGGCGAAGGCCAAGGTGACCATGCCGCCCAGGAGCAGGGCTAAGAGGGTTTCCTCTACCTTGCGCAGCATCACTTGGCCCGCTTCTTGTCCGCCTCCGCCTGGACGATCAGGGTCCCCCCAATCTCCCCCATCCACCGCTGGACCACACCCGACACCCGCTCCCGGAAGCGGCCGATCTCCAGGGGCGTCAGGACCGTGACCTGCACGCCGTGGGACCGGAGATAGGCCAGCGGATCGGCGATCTCCACCTTCACCCCCTGGGAGGAAAGGTAGCGGAGGGCGGTGCCGTCGTCCATTCCCGCGCGGGCCAGGGCCTTCTGGTAACGGGCCGCCTCGAGGGCAGCCTCCTGGATGGCCTTCTGCACATCGCTGGGGAAGGTGCGCCAGGTCTGGGCGCTGGCGGCGAAGATCAGGGGATCGATCACGTAGTTCCACACCGTGAGGTAACGCTGTCCAAGCTCCCAGAGCTTATAGGGAATGATCACCCCCACGATGGGGTTCTCCTGGCCCTCGATGACCCCCTGTTGCAGGGCGGTCAGCACCTCCGCCCAGCTCATGGAGGTGGGGTTAGCCCCAAGGGCACGGAAGGTATCGATGAAGATGGGGGCCCCCACCACCCGGATCTTCAGCCCCTGGAGGTCCTCCGGGGTGCGGACGGGCCGCTTGGAATTGGTGAGCTGGCGATACCCGTTTTCTCCCCAGGCTAAGGGTTCCACCCCCAACTGCCTTAGCCGTTGGAAAATGGCCTTACCTGCTTGACCCTCCTCCACCGCATCCAGCTCCCTATAGCTGGGGAAGAAAAAGGGCAGGTTGAAGAGGTTCAGCTCCTTCACCTGGGGAGACCAGTTGATGGTGGAGCCGATGGCGAAATCGGCCACGCCAGTGCGCAAAAGCTGGAACTCGTTGGTCTGCTGTCCGGCAAAGAGCTGGCCCGAGAAGTAGACCTTGATGTTGACCCGGCCCCCCGTCTTCTCCTTGACCAGATCGGCGAACCTCTGGGCCCCCATGCCCCAGGCGGTGTTGGGAGCCACCACCACGGAGAGCTTGTACTCGCTCTTGAACTGGGCGAGAGCGAGTCCCAAGAGCACCAGGATGCCGGCCAAGATCCTCTTCATCTCACACCTCCTCGTAGTACCCCAGAATTGCGCCCACGGGGTAGGTTCTGCCTACCTCCGCCAAGGCCTCCCTCAAGACGCCATCCGCCTCGGCCTCCACCTCCACCAAGGCCTTGTCGCTTTCCACCTGAAAGAGGGGTTCCCCACGGCGAAACCGCTCACCCACCTCCTTGAGGAAACCCTGGAAGGTTCCCTCCTGCATGGTGAGGCCGAGCTGGGGCATCAGGATGGGTTTTAGCGCCACGCCAACACCTCCTTTGCCGCTTTGAGGATGTCCTCCACCTGGGGAAGAACCCGGCGCTCCAACGGAGGGCTAAAGGGAATGGGCACATGGGCCGCCCCCACCCGCGCCACGGGGGCCTTGAGCTTTCCCCAAAGCCTCTCCTCCAAGGTGGCGGCGATCTCGGTACCCGGACCCAGGAAGCGCCACCCCTCGTGGGCCACCACCGCCCTGCCCGTCCTTTCCACGGAGGCCAGCAGGGTATCCCAGTCCAGGGGATAGAGGGTCTTAAGGTCCACCACCTCCGCCTGCACGCCCTCCCCGGCCAGGAGTTCGGCAGCTTCCAGAGCCTTGTGCAGGGTCAGGGAGTAGCTGATGAGGGTGAGGTCCGTCCCCGGACGCACCACCTCCGCCCGGCCCAAGGGGACCAAGTACTCCTCCTCGGGGACAGGCCCTTTTCGCGGATAAAGGGCCTTGTGCTCAAGATAGAGCACGGGGTCCTCAGACCGAATAGCGCTTTTTAATAGACCCTTGGCATCCTTGGGGGTAGCGGGGGCCACCACCTTGAAGCCCGGCAGGTGGAGGAAAAGGGTCTCGAGGCTCTTGGAATGATGGGCGCCAGCGGAACGGATGGCCCCATCCGGGGCCCGGATCACCAGGGGAACCCGGAGCTTGCCCCCGGACATGTAGCGGATGCTGGCCGCCTGGTTGGCCAGCTCATCCATGGCCAGAAGAAGGAAGTCCGCGAAGTGGATGTCCAAGACGGGACGGGCACCCACCAGCGCCGCCCCCAAGGCCGCCCCCACCAGGGTGGGCTCGCTGATCGGGGTATCCCGAACCCTTTCCAGGCCGAACCGCTCCGGCAACCCTTTGAACTGCCCGAAAATGCCCCCCTGCTTGGCGATGTCTTCCCCCATAAGAAAGACCCGAGGATCCCGGGCCATCTCCTCCTCCATGGCCTCCCGGGTGGCCTCGGCAAAGGTGATCTCCCTCATCCCTCCCCCCACGGGTAGTCGCCCACCGGCTCGGCGAATAGGTCTGTCAGGGCTTCCTCCGGATCTGGCCACGAGCTGCGCTCCGCAAAGGCCACCGCCTCCTCCAGAAGCTCCTCCTCTTCCCTTTCCAGGTCCTCGAGTTCTTTCTGGGCAACGCCTGAGGCCAGGAGCTTACCCCGGGCGATGGCCAAGGGATCCCTCCTTCGGGCTTCCTCCACCTCCTGGCGGCTCCGGTACCGCTCGGGATCACCCACATAATGCCCCTTAAAACGATAGGTGTGCACCTCCAAGAAGGCTGGCCCCCGGCCCATGCGAATGCCGGAGAGGAGTTCGGCCGTAGCCCCATAGACCTCCTCCACGTCGGTACCATCCGCTTCCAGATACGGCACCCCATAGGCGGCGACCAGGGCGGGAACACGGAAAGCATGGCTCTCCTCAAAACCGGTGGTGGAAGCATACCGGTTGTTTTCCAGAACAAAGAGCACGGGAAGCCTCCACAGGGCCGCCAGGTTCAGCCCCTCGTGGAGCACCCCGCGGCCCAAGGCCCCATCCCCGAAGAAGCAGAAGACCACCCCCTCCCGCCCCAAAACCCGGAGCCCCAGCCCGGCACCCACGGCGATGGGGATACCGCCAGCCACGATGCCGTTGGCCCCCAGCATCCCCCGGTCGGCGTCAAAGAGGTGCATGCTCCCCCCCTTTCCCCGGCAGATCCCCGTCTTACGGCCGAAGAGCTCCGCCATCATGGCCCTCGGTTCGACCCCCACCGCCAGGGCGTGGCCGTGACCCCGGTGCGTGCTGGTGAGGTAGTCCCCCGGACGGTAGTGGGCCAAGACTCCTGCCGCCACGGCTTCCTGCCCGATATAGAGGTGGACAAAGCCAGGGATCTTTCCCGCAAGAAAGAGGCGCTCCACCCGCTCCTCGAAGCGGCGGATCCGGTACATGAGCCGGTAGAGGTCAAGGAGCCCCATGAACCTCCTCCCCCGTCACCATTTGCCTGAGATCCTCCCGTCCCGTCCACAGGGCGGTGAGCTTGTCCACCCCGTACGCAAGGGTCATCTCCGCCAGAACCACATCGTGGCGCACATATTCCTCCGCCACGAGCACAAGGGCAGGATCCCGCGTACGAACGGCCCAGCTATCTCCCTGGCTACTGAGGTTGCCCACCACCACTTCTTGATGATCCCGAACAACCACGAAAAGTCGGGCACGAAGCCTGCCTTCCACTACTTTGGGATCGACGAAGTGATGGTAGTAAACCTTTCCCAGTCTGGGATCAGCCCGATCCCCAAAAAGCACGAGGCGGATCCGCACACCTCGCTCTCGAGCGTTCAACAAGGCGTCGTGAAGAGCATCCAACTGCTCCTGCCACAAGGACAGGGTAAGGGCCCCCTGGGCCTGCTCCACCAAGGACAGGGCCTCGGTCAGGGTCCTATCTGGCCCGCGAACCCGCCAGATGGCCTCTGCAGGCCGCTCTGGAGTCAGCCGGGACAAGCTCTCCTTAGCACGGGAAAGCTTGCCCATCACATCCCGCTGTAGGCGGGAAAGTAGCTCTTCCGGCGGAACGGCTCCGTAGAAAACGCCCTCCTTATCCTCGATCCGGTATGCAGCTCCCCTTGTCACGAGGCGCTCCAGGGCCTGATAGACCATCGAGCGGGGCACGCCGCTTGCCTTGGCCACCTCATATCCCTTCTGCCTACCCCCACGCAACAGGGCCAGATAAGCCCTGGCTTCATACTGGCTGAAACCGAGAGCCTGTAAATCCCTAAGGGCGATGGCAGCGGGATCCATCATATACGGGCGTAGTTAGCCTCCTGACGTCTTTAGGCATAGGCTATCACCCACCCCGCCCCATGTCAAGCTGGCAGCGCGCAGCCCAAAACTTGCTTCAAACAGGGCGCTGCTAAGCGGAATCTTCCCATTGGCAGAGAAAACTAGCCTTCCCACTTTTCGGGAATGGAAACGCTTTTTGGGAAACAACCGCTTCCGGCGCATGGCGGTTTGGGGAGGATAACCCGTAACGCCAAAAGGGTCAGAGGCCCCTCTTGCAAGCGCTTTCACCCCATGGTATAGTGACGGACAAGACGCCATGGTGCGCAGTCGCCCAACCATTGAGGAGGTCGCCCGCCGCGCTGGGGTCTCGCCGGCCACCGTTTCCAGGGTGCTGAACGGCACAGCAAGGGTTTCCCGGGATAAGGTCCGGGCCGTCCTCGAGGCCGTGGAGGCGCTAGGCTACACTCCAAGCCCCCAGGCCCAGAGCCTAGCCAAGGGCCGCTCCTACGCGGTGGGAATCATCCTACCCGACTTCTCCAGCGCCTTTTACGGGCCCATCCTCGAGGCCATCACCCTGGAGCTGGAGTCCACCCCTTTCCGTCCCATCGCCGTACCCGGCCATTGGAGCCTGGTGCGGGAACTCGAGGCCCTGGACTTCCTCAAAGGGCACCGGGTGGAAGCCCTCCTACTTTTGGGAACTTCTTTGGAAAGCTCGGCCCTCAAGAACTTGGATATGCCCGTACTGGCCTTCGGACAACCCCTGGAGGGACCCAGGGTATGGTCCTTAGTGCTGGACAATCGCCAAGCGGCCTACCGTGCCACCCGCTACCTCCTCGACAAGGGGCACCGGAAGATTGCCCACATTTCCAGCCACCGGGGAGGCATGGACATTCGCGAGCGGCTTCTTGGCTACCGCAAGGCCATGCGGGAAGCCGGCCTCGAGGTTCGGGTGGTCTACGGCAACCTTCAGGAAGACGGCGGATACAGGGCCACCCAGGAGCTTTTAAGCCGCTACCCCGACACCACGGCTATCTTTGCCGCAAACGACCAAACCGCCTTTGGGGCCAGGCTCTACCTCTTTGAACAGGGCGTGCGCGTACCCGAGGACATCTCCCTTGTGGGCTTCGACGACATTCCCTTGGCGGCTTATCACATTCCCCCCCTTACCACTGTCCGCCAGCCCGCAGGGGAGGTGGGCCATGCCCTTATAGAAGCCCTAAAAAACCTTCTTGAAGGAAAGGAGCCCCAATTCCCTTTCATCGCCTTGGACCTCGTGGAGCGGGCTTCGGTAAAGGAGGTGGGAACCTGAGCTGAAAAAGGAAAGCGGGTTTCCGTAGGGCCCAAAGGCAACTATTAGGACTTCAGCCGCCCTTGAGGCAAGCGAAAGAGGAGGTTTGCGTATGCTTAAGAAAGCGCTTTCAACCCTTCTCTTCCTCCTGTCCGTTAGCTTTGGACAAAAGACCCTCGAGGTATGGATCATGCCCAACTCAGGCCAACCGGCAGAGGACTTCAAGGCCTTGGTAGCGCCATTTGAGCGGGCCAACAACGTGGAGGTTAAGGTTACGGTACTGGACTGGGGCGTGGCCTGGACCAGGATCACCGCCGCCGCCACGAGCGGGGTAGGCCCCGACATCACACAACTGGGCACCACATGGGTGGGAGCTATAAGCGCCATGGGTGTTCTAGAGCCTCTGGACGATGTGCTCCAAGCTCTTGGCGGTCAACAAGCCTATCTCCCCGCTGTCTGGAACACCACCCGCCTGGCCGGATCCCGCCAGGCCACCGCCATGCCGTGGTTTTCCGAGCTCAGGGCCTTTTACTATCGCACCGACGCCCTGCGATCCGCCGGAATCAATCCCGCCCAGATGTTCTCCAGCTGGCAAAACTTCGAGGCGGGTTTGGAGCGCCTGGCCCGCTCCTCCTTCACCGACCCCGAAACCAAGCAGCGCCTTTTCCCCTTTTGCACCGCGGGAAAGAACTCCTGGGATGTGCTCCATAACGCTGCTCCCTGGATATGGGGCGCCGGTGGAGATATCGTCAGACAGGTGGCTGGACGGTGGCAAAGCGCCTTGAACACCCCGGAGAGCCTGCAAGGCCTTTACTTCTTCCTCTCCCTAGCGCAGAAGGGCCTCATCCCCGCGGAAAGCCTGGAAAAGAACACCGCCCAGATTGAGGCCGACTTCCAAGCAGGCCGATGCGCCACCTTCGCCAGCGGTCCTTGGATGATCCAACGGGCTCAGGTACCCGAGGCCAAGGGAGGGTTCGCGGAACGGCCGGCCGCCAAGAACCTTGGCGTAGCCCCCTACCCTCCGGGTCCAAAGGGGCGTTACACCTTCTTTGGAGGCTCCAATCTGGCCATCTTCACCTTTTCCAAGAGCAAGCCTCTGGCCAAGGAGCTTCTGAAGTACCTGGGTAGCCTCGAGGCCCAACTGGCCTACGCTAGGGCTACCGGAATGTTGCCTGCTTTGCGGGCCGCTTGGAACGCTCCGGAAATCCAGGGTAACCCCCTAATGCGCACCTTTATCCAGGCCGCCCAGTTCGGGCGCACCTACCCGAGCCTGGCGGGGTGGGGCGGGGTTGAGAACCTGGCCGTCCAGCACCTGGGCATGGCCTGGGACCTGGTGGCCCAGAAGAAGCTCACCCAGGAAGGGCTTAAGGACCTCATGGACAAGGCCTCCAACGCCATCAACGGGGCCCTGAGGTAGCAAAGGGAAGGGGGCAAAGCCCCCTTCCCTTATCCCCTAGACCATGGCTCACCTTTGGAAGAAACACGGTCTAGCCTACCTTTTCGTCGCCCCTGCCATTCTGGGCATGCTCCTCGTCCACTACGGGCCCATGCTTCAAGGCATCTATATGGGTTTCCTGGACCTCCGCCTGGAAACCCTGCGCCTCTACCTCTCCGCCCCTTTTGTAGGGTTCGCCAATTTCCAGGAGATTCTCTTCGACCCAAGCTCCACCTTCCGTACCGGCTTCGTCCACGCGGTACGCACCACCCTCCTTTACGCATTGGCCGTAAACACCTTGACCTTATCCCTTGGCCTCCTCATGGCCCACGTGCTCAACCGCCCCCTGGTGGTGCGGGGTCTACTCCGCACCCTTTTCCTCCTCCCCTGGGTAGTGCCCAGCTATGTGGTGGGATTGTTGTGGGGCTTCATGTGGCTTAAGAACGGCGTCATCAACACCCTCCTGGTGGAAATCCTTCGTCTCCTACCGGAAAAACCCCATTGGCTCATCGGACCCCTGACCTTCGTCGCCATCGTTCTGCCCACCGTCTGGCGGAGCTGGCCCTTCGTAATGGTCACCTACCTCGCGGCCCTCCAGAGCATTCCTCAGGAGCTTTACGAAGCAGCTCGGGTAGACGGGGCCACTCCCTGGCAGCGGTTCCGCTTTATCACCTGGCCCTACCTTCGCCCTGTAACGGCCATCCTCCTCCTCTACGGGCTCCTGGGCACCCTCTACAGTTTCAACATCGTCTACATGATGTTCGGCCACGGGGCTGGCTACCCCGGGGAATGGGGGGACCTTCTTATGACCAACCTCTTTCGCAACACCTTCGGCATGTGGAACTTCGGACTGGGCGCAGCGGCCAGCACCCTTTATATGCTCCTTACCTTGGCCCTCATCCTATTGTGGTATCGCGCTTTCCACGAGGACCTGAGAGCGAGGTGAACATGCGCGAGGAACGGTGGGTAACCTACGGCGCATGGGTGGTGCTCGTCCTGATCCTCACGCTGCAGCTTTTCCCTATCGCCTGGATGGTCAATACCTCCCTAATGACCCAGCTGGAGGCCGCCACAGGAAGCCTCCTACCCAAAACACCCCGATGGGAGAACTACTTGGACATCTGGAGGGTTCTGCCCTTCTTTCATTACCTGAAAAACTCCCTCCTCGTCTGCTCGCTCACCACCCTCTTCGCCTTGGGGATAGCTACCCTGGCGGGCTATGCCCTGGCTCGCTTTCGCTTCCCCGGAGCGGAACTCTTCGGGGGAAGCGTTCTCCTCACCCAGGTCATCCCGGGCATTCTCTTCCTCATTCCCATCTACATCATGTACATTGCCTTTCAAAACTGGGTCCGGCAGGCCCTTGGCCTCGAGATCCGCTTAGTCGGCACCTACCCGGGTCTTATCCTGACCTACACCGCCTTCTTTGTTCCCATTAGCATCTGGATCTTGAGGGGGTTCTTCGCTTCCATTCCCAAGGAACTGGAAGAAGCGGCCCTGGTGGACGGGGCTACCCCCTTTCAGGCCTTCCGCCAAGTCATCCTTCCCCTGGCCCTCCCCGGAATCGCTGCCACCGCAGTTTACATCTTCCTCACCGCTTGGGATGAGCTTCTCTTCGCGCAAATCCTCACCAACGAGGCCACCGCCACCATCCCCGTGGGCATTCGTAACTTCGTGGGCAACTACCAAAACCGTTACGACCTGGTCATGGCCGCTGCCACAGTGGCCACGCTCCCCGTGCTCGTTCTCTTCTTCTTGGTGCAGCGGTGGCTGATCCAAGGGCTAACCGCTGGGGCGGTGAAAGGATGAGGAAAGCCCCTGCGCACCCCTACCCTCGCCGCGCCCAGCCTCCCTTCCAACCGGAAATCCCCGGCTGGAACCTGGGTCCAATCCTCCCTCCCCAAACCCAACCCCACCCCGTACCCAGGTCCCAGGTGGGGAAGGGCTTCCTGCTCACCTCAAACTAAAAGGAGGTTGACCGTGAACGCGAACTCCTTCTTGTTTGGCGTGGCCACCAGCGCGTACCAGATCGAGGGCGGCACCAAAGAGGATGGGCGTGGGCCCTCCATATGGGACGCCTTTGCCCAGCGAAAGGGTACCATTCGTGACGGCAGTACGGGCGAACCCGCTTGTGACCACTACCGCCGCTGGCGGGAGGACCTTGCCCTAATGAAGGAACTGGGTATAGGGGCCTACCGCTTCTCGATAGCCTGGCCGAGGGTTCTCCCGGAAGGGAAGGGGCGAGTGAACCCCAAGGGCCTTGCCTTCTACGACCGGCTGGTGGATGGGCTCTTGGAAGCTGGGATTACCCCTTTTATCACCTTGTACCACTGGGATCTGCCCCTGGCCCTTGAGCAGCGGGGAGGGTGGCGAAGCCGGGAAACCGCTTACGCCTTCGCCCAGTATGCGGAGCTCGTCGCAAGAAGCCTGGGAGACAGGGTCCCTTTCTTTGCCACCTTGAACGAACCCTGGTGCAGCGCTTTCCTGGGGCACTTTACCGGAGAACACGCTCCAGGTCTCCGCAACCTCGAGGCAGCCCTTCGAAGCGCCCACCACCTGCTCCTAGCGCATGGCCTCGCCGTGAAGGCCCTCCGCGCATCTGGGGCAAGGCAGGTGGGCATCGTCCTTAACTTTACCCATATAGAAGGAGAGGACAGGGAAGCCGTGGCACGGGCGGACGCTTACCATAATCGCTTTTTCCTGGATCCACTCCTGGGCCTCGGCTACCCCCAGGGGATCTTCTTGGCGGAGCATCCGATGCCTATCCAGCCGGGTGACATGGAAATCATTGCGGCACCCATCGACTTCCTCGGGGTGAACTACTACACCCGGGCCAGGGTGGCCCCAGGCGAGGGGCTATACCCTGTGCGCTATCTTCCCCCCAAGGGAGCCACCACCAGCATGGGTTGGGAGGTGTACCCCGAGGGTTTATACCTGCTCTTACGGCGCCTTTCGCAAACGACCCCCTGGCCCCTTTACGTTACCGAAAACGGCGCCGCCTACCCTGACCGCTGGCGGGGAGAAGAGGTGGTGGAAGATCCCGAACGGGTCGCCTACCTTCAAGCCCACCTCGAGGCCACCTTGAAGGCTAGAAGGGAAGGTGGGGATATCCGTGGGTACTTTGTCTGGAGCCTTCTCGACAATTTTGAATGGGCTCAAGGCTACACGCAACGCTTTGGCCTTTTCTATGTGGACTACCCAAGCCAGCGTCGCATACCCAAGCGAAGCGCCCTCTGGTACCAAAAACGCATCGCCGAGATCACCGCTGATCCCTGAAAACTCCCTGGGTTAAAGAGCCAAGCCCAGGGGGGTAAGCCCCCCTGGGCTTCCTTCAGGTTTCGGTCAGGTGCCAGCGTACCTCGAGGCCCGAAGCCCCGCCTGGGCTGCGGCAAGCCGGGCGGTAAGCACCCTGAAGGGGCTCGCCGAGGTGTAATCCAGGAGGTCGGCCACAAAGGCCACGCTGCGGGCCTCGCCCCCATGTTCCCCGCAAAGCCCTACCTTAAGCCTGGGGTTAGCCCGCTTCCCTTCCTGCACCGCAAGCCGAAGAAGCCTTCCCACCCCCTTCTCGTCCAGGCGCTCCGTGGGGTCGAAGGGGAAAAGCCCTTCCTCCACGTACTGGGGCAGGAACTTCCCGGCATCGTCCCGGGAAAGACCAAAGGCCATCTGGGTGAGGTCGTTGGTGCCAAAGCTGAAAAAGTCCACCAAGGGAGCGATCTCCGAAGCCAGGAGGGCCGCCCTTGGAGTCTCGATCATGGTGCCGAAGGGGATGGGGCCGTACTCCCGGAAAAGCTCCTCCGCCAGGGCCTTGGCCCTTTCCACTTCCTTGGGATCCGCCACCAGGGGAACCATGACCTCCGGGCGGGGATCAAAACCCTCTTCCCTTAGCTCCTTGGCCGCCTCCAGGAGGGCCCGGAGCTGCATGCGGAAGATGCCCGGCCTGAGGAGCAAAAGCCGGATGCCCCGAAAGCCCAGCATGGGGTTCTGCTCCGCCAGGGCCTTGGCCCGCTCCCAAAGGGCCTTGGCCTCCTCGTCCCCGGCTTCCGCCTGCGCCTTCAGTTCCTCGAGGGAGGGCAGGAACTCGTGGAGGGGAGGATCCAGGAGGCGTACGGTCACCGGGAGGCCATCCATGGCCTTGAGGATGCCCTTGAAGTCCTCCTTTTGGAAGACGAAAAGCCGCTCCAAGGCCTCGGCTTCCTCCTCCGGGGTGCGGGCCAGGATCAATCGCCGAACCCAAGGCAGGCGTTCCTCCTGGAAAAACATGTGCTCGGTACGGCAAAGCCCGATCCCCTCGGCGCCGAAAGCCCGGGCCCTTTGGGCATCCAGGGGGGTATCGGCGTTGGCCCTGACCCCCAGGGAACGGTGAGGCTCCGCCCAGGAAAGAAGCTTATGCAAAAGCTCCTCCTCGGCCGCTTCAGCCAGGGGCACCGCTCCCAGGTAAACCTCCCCGGTGCTCCCGTCCAGGGTAAGCAGCTCCCCCTCCCGGATCTCCAGGCCGTCCACCCAGGCCCGACCTTCCTCGGGAACCACCCTCAAGGCTTCCGCCCCCACCACCGCCGGCACCCCCAGGCCCCGGGCCACCACCGCCGCATGGGAGGTCAAGCCCCCCCGGGCGGTGAGGATTCCCTTGGAAAGGTACATGCCGGTGATGTCCTCGGGGGTGGTTTCCGGGCGCACCAGGATGGTGGGAAGCCCTTGGGCGGCGTAGCGCTCCGCCGCCTCGTTGCTGAAGACCGCATGGCCGAACGCCGCCCCTGGGCTTGCGGGAAGGCCCCGCAGAATGGGTTTGGGAGCCTTCTCCCGGTCCACGGTGGGCTTGAGGAGGCCGGGCAGGGCGTTGGCCTCCACCCGGAGCACGGCCTCCTCCTTGCTGATCAGGCCCTCCTCCGCCATCTCCACGGCGATGCGCACCGCGGCCTGGGCGGTGCGCTTGCCGGAGCGGGTTTGGAGCAGGTAAAGCCTCCCCCGTTCCACGGTGAACTCAAAATCCTGCATGTCGCGGAAGTGGCGCTCCAAGAGGTGGGCCACCCGCTCGATCTCCCTATAGAGCTCGGGGGCGTACTCCTTGAGGCGGGAAAGGGGCTCGGGGGTGCGGATACCCGCCACCACATCCTCACCCTGGGCGTTCCGGAGGTATTCCCCGTAGAGGCCCTTCTCCCCGGTGGCGGGGTTACGGGTAAAGCCTACCCCGGTCCCCGAGTCCTCCCCGAGGTTCCCGTAGACCATGGCCTGGACCACCACCGCCGTGCCCAGGTCCTCCGGAATGCCGTAGATGCGGCGGTAGGTTTTGGCCCGGGGATTCAGCCAGCTGCGGAAGACCGCCTCGATGGCCCCTTGCAGCTGAAGCCAGGGGTCCATGGGGAAGGGCGTACCCCGCTCTTGCAGGTGGCGCAGGTATTGGAAGGAAAGCGCCTCGAGGTCCTCGGGGGAAAGCTCCGTGTCGCTTTGCACACCCCGCTTCTCCTTCAAGGCAGAGAGCATGCCCTCAAAGACCTCCGCCCTCTCCCCCAAGACCACCTCCCCGTACATGGAAAGGAGCCTTCTGAAGGCATCCCAAGCGAAGCGGGGATTCCCCGTGGCCCGGGCCAGGCTTTCTACTCCTTCCAAGGAGAGGCCCAGGTTGAGGATGGTGTCCATCATCCCGGGCATGGACACCGGGGCCCCGCTCCGCACAGAAACCAAAAGGGGAGGGGTGCTCCCCTCCCCTTTGCCGAAGCGCTTGCCTACTAGGCCCTCGAGGGCCGCCAGCTTGGCCCGGACCTCCTCCCACAGGCCCGGCACCGCCCCCTCCTTGAGGAAGCGGCGGCAAGCCTCCGTGGTGATAATGAGGGCCGGGGGGACGGGAAGCCCCGCCTGGGCCATCTCCACCAGCCCAAACCCCTTGCCACCCAAGAGGTCCCGGGAAAGGCCCCGGGCTTCGGAAAGGAGATACACCTGCGTGCGCGTACCCACGCCCCTAGTTTCCCCCGGGGCATGGAAACGTGGAAAGGTGTAAGGCCCGGAGGTCTACACCGCTTCGTACCCTACCCACCCTGGCCCGGTTATGGGTAGGCTTTTCCCGTGGACTCGAGGCTCGTGGCCCTCCTCTTCGGCGTACTCCTCGGAACGGTGAGCGAAAGCAGCCTGGCCCCCGCCCTCCCCCTCCTGTCCCGGATCTACGGGGTAGGTCCGGATACCGCCCAGCAGGCGGTTTCCGCTGGGCTTTTGGGAGCGGCCTTGGCCTATTTGCCCGTGGCCTGGCTGGCCCGCCACCTGGGTGCCGCACGGCTTTTCCGCCTGGGCCTGATCTTGCACGCCGCCTTGGCCTTGGCCCTAGCCCTGGCCTCGAGCCTTCCCTACCTCATCCTCCTCCGCCTGGCCCAGGGAGTGGCCACCGCCATGGTGGTGGGCCTGGTGCCCGGCCTGGCCACCAGCGCCTTTCCCCAGGCCCGGGGTTACGCCATGGGCATGGTGGCCAGCACCGTGGCCACCGGCACCCTCTTGGGCCCTGCCCTTGGGGGCTTGGCCGCCACCTGGGGCCTTTCCTATGTCTTTCTCCTCCCCCTTCCCGTGGGGCTTCTGGCCCTCTTCCTCTCGGGCAATCTTCCGGAACTTCCCAGGCAGGAAGGCTCTCTAAGGCGCTTGCTCGAGGCCTCTGGGTTCCTTCAGGCCCTCGCGGCCACCTCCTTGTACTTCCTCCACACCCTGGGCACCACCGTGGCCTTGGCCTTCCACCTGGGAGCAGAGGGGTTCTCCCCCAGCGCCATCGGCACCCTTCTCCTCCTCAATCCCTTGCAACTTCTCCTCCTGGGTGCCTGGGCCGGCCGCACCGCGGACCGCCTGGGGTATAACCGCATGGCCCTCCTTGGGGCCTACCTCCTGGTGGCCGCGGGCGTGGGCTTCGCCCTCTTGGCCCTTTGGCACCCCCTCTGGGGCTCGGCCCTGGGGCTCCTCCTCCTGGGGATAGGACGGGCCCTTTTTCAAGCGGCCAACAACGCCCTGGTGCTCTCCCTGGCACCTGGGGGCCTCGAGGGGCTGGCCTCGGGTGCCCTGTCCGTGGCCCGGGCCCTGGGCCAAGCCCTGGGAAGCGCCCTGGCCGGGGGTTCCCTGGCCTTCTTCTACGCCGTCCTTCCCAACCACCGCCTGGCCTTCGCCGCCACCCTCTTGCTCCTCACAGGCCTCATGGGCCTTTCCGCCTGGCTGGTGCGGGCCAGGGGTTAAGGGCCAGGCCACACTCCGGAGGAGCAAAAGGAGCGTAGCATGTAGCCATGCTGGACGATGCGCTGAGGCCCATCCACGGTGGGCCCGATGGGGGTCCTGAGCCCCTCTACGACTTCTCCACCAACGCCAACGCCCTAGGGCCCAACCCGGTGATCCTGGAGTACCTCAGGCAGGCCGATCCAAGCCGCTACCCGGACCCCCTCTACCGCAGAACCCACCGCCTCCTGGCCGAGGCCCACGGGGTTCCGGAAAGCCACGTGGCCGTGGGCACGGGCACCAGCGAACTCATCCACCGCCTGGCCCGCTGGAACCCCCTCAGGGGCCCCATCCTCCTCCTTAAGCCCACCTTCAGCGAGTACGCCAGGGCTGCGCGGGCCCTGGATCTGCCCCTTTTTGAAGCGGGAAGCCCGGAGGAGTTCCTGAGGCTTCTACCCCAGAGCTCCTTGGCCTTCCTCTGCGTGCCCAACAACCCCACGGGGGAGGTGTACCCCTTCCTGGAGGAGGCCGCACAACGGGCCGGGGGGGCCTTGGTGTTGGATTTGGCCTATTACCCCCTTATGGAAAAGCCCTTTCCCCTGCCCCAAGGAGCTTGGCGCCTGTACAGCCCCAACAAGGCTCATGGCCTCACTGGGATACGGGCCGGGTACCTTTTGGCCCCCATAGACCTCACTCCCTTCCGCCATCTGGCCCCTTCCTGGCCGGTTTCCGTCTACGGGGAGGCCCTCCTCTTAGGCCACCTGGACCCAGAGGCCCAGGGGTGGTTGGAGGAGAGCAAAAAGGAACTCATCCGCCTGCGCCGTCTCCTAGCCCAGGGCCTACGGGAGCTAGGCCTACCGGTGCGGGAAAGCCCGGCCAACTTCCTCCTGGTGCGGGTGGGGCAGGCCACGGAAGTGGCCAGGAGGCTAAGGGAAAAGGGCATACGGGTAAGGAACGCCACCAGCTTTGGCCTGCCCGAGTGGCTAAGGCTTTCTGCACAGAAGGAGGAGGCCATAGAGGCCCTCCTGGCAGCCCTCGCCGAGACCCTGGCCGCGAGGGCCTGATGGAGGATTGAACCCCGATGAGCGTGGAAAAGGGATGGCTTAAAACATGGCCCTGGTTCCCCTCGCCTAGGGCACCTCGGCCCACTGGGCCAAGCCTGAAGGCCCAGAATGGCTGGGAGGGAACAGAGAAGGCTTGCACGTTGACCAAGACCTCCTTCGCACCGGTTTCGGAGGTTCAGGGTGAAGGCTAAGGCGCTCATCATCTGGGGAACGGGAAGCGGGGTGGGAAAAAGCCTCATCACCGCTGGGCTCCTCAGGCACTTCCGGCGCCTGGGCCTCCGGGCAGCTCCCTTTAAGGCCCAGAACATGTCCAACCACTCCCGGGTGGTGGCGGGCGGGGAGATGGCCAGCGCCCAGTGGCTCCAGGCGGTGGCGGCAGGGACCGAACCCGATCCTCGCATGAATCCCATCCTCATCAAGCCCATGGGCCTCGAGGGAAGCCAGGTGGTGGTCCTGGGCCGGGTGGACCCCCTTCTTTCCCGGCTTTCCTGGAAGGAGCGAAGACCCCATCTGGAGGCTCCCGTACGGGAAGCCCTGGAGGCCTTAGGAAAGGAGTTCGACCTCCTGGTCCTGGAGGGGGCAGGAAGCCCGGTGGAGCGGAACCTTTGGCCGGACCTCCCCAACCTTCAGGTGGCGGAGTGGGCGGGGGCCCAGGCCCTCCTGGTGGCCGACGTGGACCAGGGAGGGTCCCTGGCCGCCCTCTACGGCACCTGGGCCCTGCTGGGGGAGCACCGGGAGAGGCTCCTTGGCTTCGTCCTCAACAAGTTCCGGGGGGACATCCGCTTGCTGGAACCCGCCTACCGCCTCCTGGAGGGCTGGACGGGAATCCCGGTCCTAGGCACCCTGCCCATGCTTCCCCTGGAGTTGCCCGAGGAGGATGGATTCCGCCACCACCCGAGAAAGAGCCTGGGCCCAAAGGTGGCCATCCTCCGCTACCCCCATGCCTCCAACCTGGACGAGTTCTGGCCCCTTTCGGAACTGGCCCAGCCTGTGTACGCCCGTACCCCCGAGGAGGCCCAGGGAGCCGAGCTCCTAATCCTGCCGGGAAGCCGCCTGCCCGCCAGGGACCTGGCCTGGCTCCAGGGTTTCCTACCCCTCCTGCGGGCCCACCTCGAGGCGGGAAAACCTGTGCTGGCCATCTGCGGGGGAGCGGAGATGCTGGCCCAGGCCATCCTTGACGAGGAGGGGGTGGAGGTCAAGGGGGCTTTCCCAGGCCTAGGCCTCCTTCCCTTCCAGGTGCGGATGCTCAGGGAGAAAACGGTACGCCCGGCCGGGGTGGTCTTCCGGGGGCTTTCCGGCTTCTGGGCCAGGTTGAACGGCCTGAGGGCCCAGGGTTACGAGATCCACCACGGCCAGGGGATCCCCTTGGTGCACCAGGAGGGGCCCCTTCTCGCCACCTGGCTTCACGGCCTTTTGGAAAATCCTGGGGTGCAGCGGGCCCTCTTCGGCCAGGAGGCCAAGGCCCTGGAGGCAGTCCTGGACCAGCTGGCCGACGCCTTAGAGGAGCACCTGGACCTCGAGCACCTCCACCGCCACCTAGGGCTTAGGCCAAACCCTTCCCCAGCGCCCAGGGGGAAAGAGGAATCCCTTGACCCCCCACCTCCCCCCGGCCTCATCCTCCTCCTGGGCGGGGCCAAAAGCGGGAAAAGCCGCCACGCCCAAAGGCTTGCTGGCCCCTGGGCCACCCTCATCGCCACCGCGGAGGCCCGGGATGGGGAGATGGCGGAGAGGATCGCCTGCCACCGGGCGGAACGTCCCCCCACCTGGGAAACCCTGGAAGAACCTTTGGACCTGGTGGAAGCCCTTAAGAGGGCCCGTTACCCCACGGTGGTGGTGGACTGCGTCACCCTTTGGGTTTCCAACCTTCTGGAGAGGGACCGCGATCCTCTCGCGGAAGCCCGGCAGTTCCTGGAAGCGGTCTCCTCCAGCGGCAAGCGGGTCATCGCCATCTCCAACGAGGTGGGGATGGGGATCGTTCCCGCAAACCCCCTGGCCCGGCGCTACCGGGACCTCTTGGGAGAGGTGAACGCCCTGCTGGCGAAGGCAGCCCAGGAGGTCTACCTGCTTATTGCGGGCAGACCCCTGAAGCTTTAGGAGAGCAGGTGGCGCATGCGTTTTTGGATCACCCGGGTAGCCCAAAGGGGGCTGATCCGGTAAAGCACATCCATGCTCCTGGCATCCTGGCCCAGGAGTATGCGGAAGGCATTCCGCTCCACTCCATCCAGTAGCATCTTCGCCGCCTTCGCTGGCTCCAGGATAGGGATCCTGGCTTCCCCACCCACCCTCGGTGCCTCAACCCCCGAGTGCTCGGCAATAGCCGTGCGCATGGCCCCCGGCAAAACCAGGGTAACCCGCACGGAGGTACCTTGGAGCTCCGCCCAAAGCCCCTCGGTGAGCAGCTTGAGGGCAGCCTTAGAGACTCCATAGACTGTCTGCCCCGGTACGGGCAGAAATCCCCCCATGCTGGACACGTTGACCAGATGGGCCTCAGGCCGGGCCAAAAGCAGGGGTAAAAAGGCCTTTATCATGTAGAGGGTACCGTAGAAGTTTACCCGCATCACCCGTTCTATGGTGGCGTAGTCCAGGTCCTGCAAGCGCTTGAAAGGCTGGATGATGCCTGCATTGTTGATGAGGCCATCCACGGCTCCATGTATGGCCACCACCTCCTGGGGAAGGGCTTCCACCCGTTCCCTATCGGTGATATCCAGCTGGTGAAGGCTTAAACTGGCCCCTTTGGCCCCTGCCTGCTCCCTGGTGGCCTCGAGGCCCTCCCGCCTTAGGTCCACCGCCGCCACCCGGGCACCCCGGTATAGCAGCTCCAGGGTGAGCGCCTGCCCTAAGCCACTTCCCGCCCCAGTGACCACCATCACCTTGCCTGCCAACCTCATCTGAACCCCTATTTCCAGGGTACACCCCGAGCCCTCCGAAAGGGCTCGGGGCATCCCGGGGGTATCCCGGGGACCTCTTGGACCAGATCTAGGCAGCTAGACCCTTCCCCTAGCCTCCCACCTCTCCCGCAGCCGGGCGAAGAGGGCCTCCACCTTCTCCTTGGGGAGGATCACCTGTTCCGTG
>Ga0101945_1001613_pt1 | contig 20666 bp, 22 predicted proteins | sample DewCreD2012metaG_2_FD_75246 | JGI IMG/M metagenome (GOLD analysis project Ga0101945, IMG submission 75246) | Hot spring sediment bacterial and archeal communities from British Columbia, Canada, to study Microbial Dark Matter (Phase II) - Dewar... ... | reverse complement strand
GAGGAAAAGCCCAAATGAGCTGATCAGAATATTGAATTGCTCCCAACATTGCTTAGAATCCTTTTAAAAAATTATCTAATTAATCTTACCCTACAAAAACTCCCAATTATTGAACAGCCTTGAGAAGTAGATAAAAATCTGTTGAATCGTTAGAACCAGAGTGATTGAAAGATTGACCCACAGGGTATTTTGACAAATCTTTTCCAATCGTTCGTTTTTTAACCTTCCTTCATCCCAGAGAAGAACCAGATTCCAGAGGATCAACCCAAGAGGGATTCCTGCGAGGAGAAGAATCCCTGCCGAAGGTGTTTGAAAGATCCATAGGACTTTGAGCAAAGAGATCCCCGTCAAGATCGAGATTCCCATATAGAGATCTCTCATCCTTTCCTTTCCGAACCGAACGACCAGATTTCTCTTTCCTACAATTCGATCGGCCTCCTCATCCGGAAACTCATTGATTAAAATCACATTAAAGATAGAGAGCCCCACAGGAAGGGAGAGGAAGAAGATTTCTCTGTGGAAAAAACCTGTAAACAGATAGAATCCCGTCGCGATGGGCAACCAGCTGTAGCAAAATCCAATGAAAATTTCTCCTAATCCTCGATAGGCCCATCGAAAAGGCTTCCCCGAATAGAAATAACCTGAAAAAAGGCCTACCCCTCCTAAAAAGAGCGTCCACTGACCTGTTTCATATCGAAGATAAAGATAGAGGCCAAAGACGACGGCTCCTAATAAACATCCATAGCCCAAAATAAGGGCGACCCTGGGATGAAGGAGGCCTTCGATCAGGATTCTTGACCCTCCCGAAAAAGAATTATAATCCTGATTGAGAGAATCCCCTTCAAAATCGTTCCATTCTCCGAGATAGTAGGTCATCCACATGATGAGAATGACCACGAAAGAGGCAAGGAAATAGAGGCTGATAGGGCCAGAATACCCCCATCGCCAGGCCAGGATATATCCTAAAAAGAGAGGCAAAATTCCGACAGAAAGGAAGGGGACTCTCGAAAGCCTCCACCAGGCTAAAACATAAATACCGATCTTCTTGATGTTCATCTTATCCCAAGCTTCCGATGGAAATTCCTCTGACCCTTTTTCGAAAGGTCTCACTCTTCTCAATAAGCGCTTCTCGATTCTCCTCGGTCACTCTAAAAAGTTGAGGAAAATTTTCCGAAGAAATCGAACCCAATCGTTCGAGGAGCTCTTTATCTATTCGGCAGGAGTTTAACGAATCCTGAGACCAGCCCTCGACAAATTCCATTAATCCCTTTCTTCCCCCTTTCCGAAAGACCTCGGCAAGGATAGCCAGAATAGAGGCCTCTGGGGATAAACAGGCCACCTCTGCCGATCTTAAGGCATATCGATTTCCGTTAAAGGAGATGGTTCCTCCCCCACCCTTTCGGACCAGTTCAAAAGCCTCCACATCCGTGATGCTGTCCCCTACATAAAGGACTTCGTATAAACGATTCCCTGTCCTCTCCAGACTGGATAAAACAGCCCTTGCCTTCTCCTCTCCACCTATAGGATTCACTTCAATAAGGAGCTTCCCGATCTCCATCCCTTTAATCTCTTCCCAGAAGATTTCATTGAGCCTTTGAACGGTTTTTCGATCTTTCTCTGAGAGATCTTCCGAGCCTTTTGCCCATGGAGGCCATTCAATCATCTCCATGGATACGATTTCTTGAGCCAGTTGAAGAATCCTCTCTTTCTCTCTCTTTTTTAATTCGTATTGATTTAGGCGAATCGGGGTGCAATAGGTCCGGTCTTTTGGAAATGGAATGGACTGGCAGAGCGCTTCGATATAGACCTCGTAACTGGTGCTGATGAGGAAGGTCTCCATCCTTTGAAGGATATATTGGAGGGTCTCTCTGGCTTTCGGAACGAGCAGAAGATGCTCTTCGCTGAATCTCCTCATTCCTTCATCCGTAGCCCCATAGGCCTTAAGGAATGGGAGGATTAACTTAAGAGTATCTCCTGCTTTATATCCGGGTCTTTTCTCGATGTCAGAAAGATAGTCATCATATTTGCTGAGAAGGGAAAAGAAACGGCCCCCCGATGGGATATAGAATTGACAAAGTTCAAAGGCATTATCATTCTTTGAGATCGGCCCTTCACAATCGGTATTAAATTGATAGCTCATCGCCTCGCTCTATTCCCTTTTGTAAATACTGTTCTACTTCCTGATTCAGGCATATCCCTGAGCTCTCTTCCCCTTTTTCGTTAAGGATCTTCCCGTCCTCTATCCTCACCTTGTCTTCGGCTAATGCCTTCAGGGTCATGACTAAAAGGGGAAGTTCTCGTTTTACTCCTTCGATTCGAATTGCTCTAAAAAGAGGGTTCTTCTCTCCTTCCCTCTGGATCAATTCGTCCAGAGAGTGATCCTTTAATTTTGTTTCCAGATCTTCCCAGAGAGGGGTAAACCTCCCCCCCACAATCGGGAATGTGACAAAGGTAAGAGGGGGACCTCTATCAAGATCTTTGGTGACGAGGTGGATCATCACGCCACTTTCCTTCGCCCTCTTTCGAATCAAACTCCAGATGACTTCCTGCCAGGTCCCCTGTGGACCTCCTGGAGCAGCAGGATGGAGATTAACGATCCTGAAAGAGGTACAGAAGGAGGGACTGATGATCAGCATATAACCTGCCAATACAATGAGATCAACCGAATAAGATTGAATCCTCTTCTGGACTTCCTGGTGATACAGGGTCCTCCACCTCTCGAGATCTCTTTCTTTTTGGGAAGGGAAAAAGCGCTTGGAAGAAAAAGGGAGGAGGGGAAGGCCCAGGGACTCCACATATTCTATAAACCGATCGCTTTCTAAGAATTCTCCTTTCTCTCGGTTACAGAAGACGAAGGAAATTTCACCCTGAATCACTCCTTTCGAAAGATTCTCCACCACAATCTGAAGCAATTCCCTTGCCGCTTTATCTCTTCCTGTAGAAAACCACCCTATCCTCAGGCCCATTGAATTCTCTATCTGAATCCTTCTAAGACTTGAAAAAATCCTTCCAAATCCTCCCGGGTAGGATACTTCTCTCTTCCATAACCGGTAATACTCTTTGCCGCCATCTGGGTTGCAAAAAGGGCACACTCTTCTAAAGGTCTCCCTAATAAATATCCTGCTAAGAACCCAGCATTATAGACATCTCCAGCTCCGGTATTATCCACCACTTCTACCTCCATCGCAGGAACTTCGAAATGATCATTGCAGGTAAAAACCTGAGAACCTTTCTTTCCCTTCTTACAGATGAGGATGGAGGGTCCCATCTCGAGGATCATTTTTGCTCCGGTTAGGAGATCCTTGGAGGTCAACAGAGTGAGTTCCTTTTCCGTTAAGAAAAGAATCTGAGTCCTCTCGATCAAGGCGCAAATCTTCGTCAACCCCTTTTTGGCATAGATTTCTCCGGGGTCCAAGGAGACGAGCACAGAGGAGTCAATCCTTTCCAGTAATTTCTTTTGAGCTTCCAATGGAGAATCCCCGATAAAAGAGGTAAGGTGAAGGCAGGAGACGTCTTGAAGGCCTGTGACATCGATCTCTTCAAATCTCAGGAGATTGTTGGCGCCCCCTTTCACAAATAGGAATCGATCCTGATGACGATCCAAAACCACCAAACAGATTCCACTTCTTTCATCCCGACGGATGAGATCGGTTTGGACCGGTTTTAAATTTTCAATTAAAAAATCTCCCTCTTCATCTTGCCCCACCTTTCCAATGAATTTTGTCTGAAATCCCATTCGGGCAAGGGCTACCATGGTATTGGCAGCGGATCCACCTCCACTTTTCGACTTTAACCTTCCAAACCGATGGAGCTGATTCCAGAGGAATTGAAAGGCCTCTTCATCATCAAAGAGTTCCTCTCCCGGCAAAAAGCGAAATTCATTGGAGGAAATGGATCGGAGATCTTCGACCTCATAAATGAGGTCAAGATTGAGGGCACCAAATCCAATGAGGACCCTTCTCATTGGATTACAAATAGAATAATTTTATTAAAAATTCAACTCGGGTTGTAAGCCGTCTTTGGTTGAGGGGAAATAAGCCAATGTCCTCAACCTTTCTGTAAGGTATGACCTTGGAATCATCAAAAAGGAGAAAAAAAAGCGACTGTTTCTTTCGAAACAATCGCTTGAGGTGAAAGGAGGCTGGGACCGGAGGCTTTTACAAAGAAACTATATGATTCGAAAGAGTTTCAAAAAAAAGTATGAAACAAAGAACATATTTGTAAAGACCAGAGACAACTCAACGACCCGCTTAATATTGATCTCAATCTTTCTTACCCCTTCTTTAATTTCAACCATATGAGGAATCGGAGTTCCATTCATTCTTATCACTCCCTTATCAATCTTCCAAATGAGTTTTAATTATTCTAATAAAACCAAAGGCACAAAATAAGATCAAAAAGATGGTAAATAAATTTAGAGAGGCCAATTCAAACATCATCCCATTCATAATGGTCCCTTTCTTTTTATTGTTAAATTAGCAAAAAATATACCTAAATTATTTAAATCCTATAAGTTATAATTCATTGATTTTAAAGGAAAATTTTAATATGAGATTTTTTGAAATTAAGGGAATTTTTGACAATTTGTCCGAAACTCTATAAACTTATCGATATTTTTAGATAATTTAAACGAGTCTAAAATCTTCCAGAGAGGTCAAATTTGTTCACTCAAGGATGGGTGATAATTTGAGGATTTTTCTTGCCTCATCGGGAGTAGCAATTTCTCTACCAAATTCACAGGAGATTCGAACCACTCTTTCCACCAATTCGGCATTGGATTTCGCAAGGACTCCTTTGGAATAATAGATATTATCCTCTAATCCAACCCGCACATGACCCCCCATCGCCACCGCCACCATCGTCATTGGAAGCTGACTTGCTCCTACTCCAATGACAGACCACGTAGAGTCTGGAGGGATGATCTCCGTGAGGTGGAGAAGGGACTTCACTGTGGCGGGCATCCCATTGGGTGTCCCTAATACAAACTGAAAATGGAGGGGAGGCCTCAAAAGTCCTCTTTCGAGATATTTCAGGCAGGTATAGACCATTCCTACTTCAAAGATCTCCAATTCAGGTTTAATCCCTCTTCGAAGGGTTTCTTTAGCAAGGGCATCTAAAAATTCTTGTGGGTTTAAAAAAACATGCTCCCCCATATTGATGGAACCTGCATCAAAAGAGACAAGTTCAGGTTGAAGGCTTAAAGGGATTAACCTCTCTGAAATGGGTAGGTTTCTACCGGGAATGCCACTCGTTGTGAGACAGAGAATGGCATCGGTTTCGCTTCGGATATGGTCAACGACCTCTTTAAAGAGATCTAACCTCTGGCTCCCTAACCCTGTTTCAGGGTCTCTCACATGAATATGAAGGATGGAAGCCCCAGCCCTCCAGGCTTCGATTCCGGACCGAGCGATCTCCTCTGGGGTAATAGGAATATAGGGAGTTTGGCTTCGAGTGATTCGCGATCCTGTCACCCCTACCGTAATGATTAACTTCTCCATCTTTCCCGGCTTTCCCTCATCCTTAAAAAACCTCTTCTCTTTACCCTGCTCAGCTCAACTTTAAAAAAGTCTTCTTCAATAGCTCGATGAGTTCATCAATCTGATGCTCTTCGATAATTAATGGGGGACCAACCATGACCATATCCCCGTTGACCCCGTTTACAAATCCTGTTCCTGGATAGAGGACCAGTCCATTTTCAAAGGCCCGATCTATCACTTTTTCTGTAAATCGCTCTTTTCGAGGGAAGGGTTCTTTCGTTTTCTGATCTTTTACAAATTCAATCGCGGTCATCAATCCTTTCCCCCGAACCTCTCCCACAAAAGGAAATTCCTTGAGCTCCTCCAATCTTTTGAGAAGATACCTTCCCTTCTCCGCACACCCTTCCACCAATCTCTTCTTTTCGAAGAACCTTAGGACAGCCATCCCCACAGCACAGGCTACGGGATGATGAGAAAAGGTGTGACCATGGACAAACCCCGTTCCTCTCTGTTTGAGTCGGTCGACCAACTCTTCCTTGGTAATCATGGCTGAAAGCGGGAAATATCCTCCGCTCATTCCTTTCCCTAACACCATGATATCTGGAATAATATTCCAGTGTTCAACGGCAAACCACTTACCGGTCCTCCCCATTCCCGACATGACTTCATCTGCAATGAATAGAATTCCATAGCGTGTGCAGATCTCTTGAAGTTTTTGGAGATACCCTTCAGGTGGAACAAGGGCTCCTATGGTAGCCCCTCCAACCGGTTCAATGAGGACGGCAGAGATGGTCTCTGGTCCTTCCATCTGGATTAACTTTTCCAAGGCCTTCGCACACTCCAACTCGCAAGAAGGATACGTCATTTCGAAGGGACATCGATAGCAATAAGGGGGCGGGAAATGGGGGAAAGGAATCAGGAGGGGAAGGTAGGGTCTTCGCGCTCCCGCCCTCCCTGTCAAAGATAAGGCTCCAAGGGTATTTCCGTGATAGCTATTCCAGCGGGAAATGACCCTCCATCTCTGAACCTCCCCTGATTCAAAAAAGTATTGTCTTGCGAATTTAATAGCTGCTTCAATGGATTCAGACCCTCCTGAAAGAAAATAGATCTTATTTAACCCCGAAGGCAATCTCCTTCCTAAAGCTTCCCCATATTCCTCGATGGATTGTGTGGTGAACTGGGTACCATGAACATAGCCTACCTGCCCCATCTGGTCTATTATCTTTTGGAAAATCTCTCTGTGTCCGTGGCCAATATTGACGACCAAGGCACCTCCTGAGCCATCGAGATACCGTTTCCCTTTTTCATCATAAAGATAAATCCCTTCTCCTCGATGAATTAAAGGGTAAACCCTATCCAACTTTCGATAAAAGACATTTCCTCTGGGATATTGATATTCCATATCGCTTCCTTTGGGTGATGATCGTTAAGGGTAAATCCCTCTCAATCGGATGGCCTCGGCCACTCTTCCGATTCCAAGAACAAGGGCAGCCGTTCTCATTGGAATCTTTTTCGCGAGAGAGATCTCTAAAACCTCCCTGAAGCTCCGCTGCATGATCCGTGTCAAACGTTCCAGCACCTCCTCTTCACTCCAGAGGAGCTCTTGTAGATTTTGGACCCATTCGAAATAGGAAACGGTGACTCCTCCTGCATTGGCTAAAATATCAGGGATGACAAAGACCCCTTTATCATTGAGGATTTCATCTGCTTCAGGAGTGGTCGGTCCGTTAGCCCCTTCAGCAATGATCCTGGCTCTTATTCGCGAGGCATTTTTTTCTGTAATCTGGTTTTCCAGGGCTGCCGGAACAAGGATATCGCATTCCAGTTCCAGCAACTCTTCGTTTGTAATCTCCTCTTCCTCTTTCTTATCACAGATAAGACACTGGTATTGGGATTTACAATCCAAAATCCTTTTGATATCTAATCCTTTTTCATTATAGAGACCTCCTCTTGAATCACTGATACCAATGATTTTAGCCCCTAAACGATCAAAATGCCTGGCTGCTATTCCTCCCACATTTCCGCATCCCTGAATGACGACTTTTGCCCCTTCGATAGGTTTTTTAAGATGCTTCAGTGCCTCCAGGGAGGCGATGACGACTCCTCGGCCTGTGGCTTCATATCTTCCCAAGGACCCTCCTAATTCGATGGGTTTCCCTGTTACGACTCCGGGCACAGAGTAACCTTTCAGGATACTGAAGGTGTCCATAATCCAGGCCATCACTTGAGGATTGGTATAAACATCTGGGGCTGGAATATCCTGCTCAGGCCCAAGAATAATTGAAATCTCCCAGGTGAACCTTCTTGTTAAATTCTCTATCTCATGAGGAGACATTTCCTTAGGGTTACACTGGACACCTCCTTTTGCCCCACCAAAAGGAATGTTGACCACAGCTGACTTCCAGGTCATCCACATGGCTAAAGCCCTCACCTCGTCCAGATCCACATCGGGATGGTATCGGATTCCTCCCTTCGCCGGACCCCGTGAGACGTCATGCTGGACTCGATATCCTGTAAAAATCCTAACCTCCCCATTGTCCATCTTGACCGGAATATGAACGATGACCTCCCTTTTCGTATGTTTCAATCTTTCTAATAATCCAGGCTCTACATTTAAGTACTTCGAAGCAATATCAATCTGTTTCTTTGCCATCTCAAAAGGATTGATCCTCTCTTTTTCCATCTTCATATACCTTCCTCCCTATTGTATTTTAAAAGAAAAATTTTACTTTCAAGAAACATTATCATGTTTGATTGGATATTATATTCTCTCTGAAATGATCTATCAAGGTAAAATTAAAATTTTGGGTAACCCTTCACTGAAGGGTGGAAATAAATTTAAGCCCGAGAGGAGTATTTCCGAAACCCATAGAATGCTGATCAATTTATACGTTTAAGGAATACGAATCGATCCATCGTAGAAATGGGTTTTCTGATTAAAACAAACCGAAGTAATGATTTCTATGGACCATTTAAGGTAGCCGCACTATGGGTTTCTTCAATACCCCTCTCGGGCTTATTCCCCAACTGAGTGAGGGATTACAATTTTGGAGAAACCAGTATTGAAATCCTTGATCCACACCAAGGATTTTTATCTTTTATTTTTCGACAAAGATGTCGAATGAGTCGTCAATATTGTCGAATCAATTTCTATCGATTCTATTTAAAATGAAGTTTCATATCCTATTTATTTTCGAAAGGTTATATAAAATTCATCCTAAGGAAAACTTCCGCCGAGAAAAAAGAACCTCTGACATCGTTTCCCTTTCGACAAAATCTTCCTTTTAGTTTTTTTAATCCCTGTATAATGTCTTAAAAAAATCTTTTATCCTATTTCTTAGAGACTCCCAACTCCTTAAAAAATCAATTGAATTTTAATTTTTATGTTTCGATAAAAATTCCTTAAAAATTTTTTAATTTGGCATTCCCTTTGCTTAAAATGAAACAAAGCCTAATTGAAAGGAGGTGAAAAACAATGAATAAAAAAAAAATCACCTTAGGGTTAATCGGGATTTTGCTCTTGGGGGTCACCTATGCCTATGCTGAAGGATTGGCTTTTGGTCCTGGACCAAGGGGAAGAGCAGGACAGGAATTCTGGTCCTCGTTGACTACGGATCAGAAGGCTAAACTTCAAGAGCTGAGGCGAAAGTTTGAGGAAGAGACTGCTCAGTTGAGAGGTTCAATGCTCACCAAGAGGCTGGAACTCCGATCCCTCTGGAGAAATCCCAAGGCGGATGAAAAGGCTCTACGGGAAAAAGAGAAGGAGTTAAGAGAGCTTCAAAATCAATGGAGAGATAAAGTGATCGAACATAGATTGGAGGCTCGAAAATTACTGACACCCGAACAACTCTCCTCTCTTCCCTATGGAGGTGGGCTGAGAGGCTTGGGAAAAGGATTTAGAATGGGTGATGGAATGGGACTTCATTGCAGAAGGATCGATTAATCTTTCTTTTCTCCTTTCCATCTCTTTAAAAGGGAAGGCCATGCCTTCCTTTTTTTTGACATTTCCATTCTGTTTCGATATCTTTAATAAATCACACGGTTAAGGAGGCCATGAAAAATGACAAAATTCAAATATTTCATATTTCCATGCTTGATAGGACTTTTTATTTCCTGGAATTCTATGGGCCTCTCTCAACCTCTCCAAGATCCATCGAATTTCCCAAGGAGAATGGGGCACTGGAAAAAGATGACAAAATGCTCGAGAGTCTCGGAATTAGAGCTTTCATCCGAAAAACAAAAAGAGCTTCAACTCATCCAGCAAACCTTTTTGAAAGAGATCCAACTTCTTCGAGCTCAACTCTTTACAAAACGTCTTGAACTGAGAGAAATTCTGACAAACCCCACCATCCGGGAAGAGGCCATTCGACCCAAATATCTCGAATTGGTAGAAATCCAGGCCAAGCTTGAGGAAAGGACTATAGAATACCTTATTAAGATAAGAAGTTTTTTCCCATCTGAACAGCTTCCTTTCTGGTGTCCAGAAGAGGAGTTTCCTCTATATCTACAGATGAGAGAAAGATATGGGCCCATGAAACCGATGGCTCCTAAACCTCCCAGCAAGGAAGACTGAGAGAGAGCAGGTCCCTTTTATGAAGATACGGAACAGCAGGAGCGGAGTCCAAATCCTCTACCTCATTCTCCTGTATTTAACCATTCTGGGCATCCTGATGGTCAATGGCTGGCTCGAGATTAATCGAACCAAAAAGGGGTTCTACCATCTTCTCCAAAGGGAAGCGGTGGTCCTCCATCAACATTTTGAAAAGAATATTCTTGAAGCCCTTGAGACCCTTTCATCGATAGAAGAAGGAAGAGGAGGGGGATTGGAAGAATCGATAGTAGAATATCTACTGGATGTCGCTCATCGAATCGATCAAAGAGAGCAAGAACGTCCCTTAGGATCATCGGATTTTCAAACCTTGAAGCAACAGTATGCCCTTTCTTCCATCGAACTCTACGATCTCAAAGGAAACCTTCTCAGAGCCTCTTCTCCCCCATCTCTTTCTAAATCTTCTCTCGAGGAATTAATGGGTGGAAAACGGACGGTAATGATTAACTTCTTAGGTGTCCCCTTTGATCGACTTGACCGTTTCACCATTGCGGTTCAGAGAAAGACGATCCCAGGGATAATCGTTCTTCATCTGGATAGAGAACAGATGAGGAATCTTCTTCGTCAATTTGCAATTCAAAGAGCGATTTCGGACATAACCTTAAGGGAAGGAATCCTTTTTATCTCCGTCCAGGACACCCGTTTCATCACTCTGGCCCATACGGACCCTTCGTTCCTTGGCCGAAGAGAAGAAGATTCCTTTTTAAAAAACGCGCTCCAACAAAGGAATCCCGTCTCCAGGATCTGGACCTCCCCAGGAGGGGAGGAAATCTTTGAAGTGATCAAACCGCTCTATCTTCATGACCAACCCTTTGGACTGGTTCGAATTGGATACCTTTCCAAAGAGGTTTTATTATTGCTCCAGGAAATCAAAAAGAGGGTTGCCTTCTCCTTTATCATCTTTCTTCTCTTCGGTTTCTTTGCGATTACCTTGATATGGATCAATCAACATCGAAATCTTAAAAAAATGAAGGAGATGGAGAATCGAATCCAATTGGCAGAGAAAATTTCTTCTCTGGGTCATTTAGCTGCAGGGGTCGCCCATGAGATCCGAAATCCCCTGAATACGATCAGTCTAGGGCTCCAAAGACTCCAGAGGGAGTATTCCCCTCAGGAGGAATCCAAAAAAGAGGAGTACCTCTCTTTTACCTCTCTCATCTATAAAGAGATTCGAAGGGTCAATGATATCATTGAGCAGTTTTTAAACCTCTCCCGTCCTTTTCAGCTTCACCTGAAAGAGACCATGCTCGGTCCACTCCTCGAACATTTGATCAACCTTTTTAAAGAGGAAGCCATTTCCAGACAGATCACCCTTCGCTTAGAACATACTGATCTCCCTCCTCTCCTTATCGATGAGGAAAAGTTGACACAGGCTTTGATCAATATTATGAAGAATGGAATGGAGGCAATGGGAAATGGAGGAACCCTCACGATCTCGACTCGCTCCTTTCGAGATCGAGTTGAGATGGTCTTTTCCGACACGGGTTGTGGAATTGCCCCTGACCAGATGAAGCGAATCTTCGATTATTACTACACGACCAAAGAGAAAGGAATGGGATTGGGTCTCCCGATTGCCCATCGAATCATTGAAGCTCACGGGGGAGAGCTCAACGTAGAGAGCGAGTTGGGAATTGGAACTCAGGTGACGATTATATTACCTAAGAGCAAAAAGGAAGAATCTCAATCCTGAGAGAAACCTTTAAACCTTATCAAGGGAAATGAAGAAGGGAAGAATTCTGATTGCCGAAGATGAAAAACCCCAGCGAGAACTCCTCGAAGGGTTTCTGAGGAAGGAGGGGTTTGAGGTCGATGGGGTGGGGAGTGGTCGAGAGGCTCTTCAGAGGCTTCGAGAGAGTGTTTATGATATTGCCCTGATTGATTATAAGATGCCCGAACTCGATGGGCTTCAAACCCTTCGGGAGATCCGTCGTTTCTCTCCTGAGCTCCCGGTGGTGATGATGACAGCCTATGGAACAGTGGAGACGGCAGTCGCCTCTATGAAGGAAGGGGCCCTGGACTATCTCACCAAACCGATTGACCTCGATGAACTCCTCCTCATCTTTGAGAAGGTTCTGGAAAGATCTCGCCTGATCCACGAGAACAAACTCTTAAAAGCTCAACTCAAAGAACGATATACTTTCAAACACATCATTTATCAGAGCCCGAAAATGGAAGAGGTGATGAATCTGGTCGCCAGGGTAGCCTCCAGTTCCTCCACGGTTCTGATTCGGGGAGAAAGTGGAACAGGCAAGGAACTCATCGCCAATGCCATTCATTATGCCTCTCCTCGTGCAGAGAAACCCTTCATCAAAGTAAGCTGTTCCGCTATTCCGGAAACCCTTCTTGAAAGCGAACTTTTCGGTCACGAAAAGGGCGCCTTTACAGGAGCCCTTCAGAGAAGGATCGGACGTTTCGAAGAGGCCAGTGAGGGAACCATCTTTCTCGATGAAATCGGAGAGCTCTCCCCGGTTCTTCAGGTAAAACTCTTAAGGGTCTTACAAGAAAGGGAATTTCAGAGATTAGGCTCCAACCTCACCCTTAAGACCGAGGCGAGGGTGATTGCGGCCACCCACCGGAATCTGGAGGAAGCGATGAAAAGGGGTGAGTTTAGAGAAGATCTCTATTATCGACTCAATGTGATCTCCATTTTTATTCCTCCCCTACGAGAAAGAAAGGAGGATATCCCTCCCCTGATCGATTATTTCTTAAAAAAATATTCTCAATTGAATCAAAAAAAGGTCACTAACCTGTCTCAAGAAGCACGGATGCTTCTTCTCCGTTACTCTTACCCCGGTAACGTGAGAGAGCTTGAGAATATGATCGAAAGAGCCGTTGTCCTTTGCCGAGGAGAAATCATCACCACTCAAGACCTTCCCTTTCATCTCCAGGACGAAAAATCCGAAAAGGAGTGGGAATCGTTAGGGAGGCCCAAAACGCTTCCTGAATCTCTCGAAGAGTTAGAAAAGGATCTCATCCTCAAGGCTCTTCGAGATCATCAGGGAGTGCAGACAAAGGCGGCTGAGAGCTTGGGGATTAGCGAACGGGTCCTTCGATACAAGATTAAAAAGTATGGAATTCGACTCTAAGAAAATCCTCCTTGGAGGACCATTATGACTTATTACCGTTACCGATTCTCTTTTGGGTATGGTCTCCCTCCTCTCATTAAAAAATTGATGATCCTGATGGGCGCCATCTTCCTCCTTCAACTCCTCGTGAGTCAGAGGATCACCTTTTACCTGGGATTGGTTCCTCTGCTGGTTTGGGAAAAATACTTTCTCTGGCAACTCTTCACCTATCTCTTTCTTCACGGAGGCATCACCCATCTTCTTTTCAATCTCTTAGCCCTCTGGATGTTTGGAGGGGAGCTGGAACACTACTGGGGGTCAAAGAAACTGCTCTTCTATTTTCTTTTTTGCGGAATCGGAGCAGGGGTCTTAACGGTCCTCTTCTCCCCCAACCAATTCATTCCCGTGATTGGAGCCTCAGGGGCCATTTATGGCATCCTTTTAGCCTTTGGGTGGCTCTTCCCAAACCGACCCATCTTTATCTATTTCCTCTTTCCGATTCCAGCGAAATATATGGTCCTTCTTTATGGCATTATTGAACTCTTCTCCTCTCTCGAAGGAACGGGGGGAGGAATCGCTCACCTCACCCATCTGGGAGGACTCCTTTTTGGGCTCTTTTATATGGCCTATCCCTTCTTCCGACAAAAGTTCAGGCAGAAATATTACAGGAGAAAGTGGTTTAAAAGGGAGTCGAAGAACAAAAATTATTATCATTAAAAATTCTTATCGATGGAGAGGAATATCCTTCCCTTTGAATCATGATTCTTATTGGGACAAGTGGTTACAATTACCCCCATTGGGGAAATGGCGTTTTTTACTCCTCAGATCTTCCTCAGAGGAAATGGCTTGAATTTTACACCCAATATTTTAAGACCGTGGAACTCAATGTCTCCTTTTATCGTCTCCCTAAAAAAGAGACCTTCGAAGGATGGTATGGGAGGACTCCAAAGGGGTTCCTTTTTTCGGTCAAAGGGAGCCGTTATATTACCCACATAAAACGTCTAAAAGATTGCCGTGAACCCCTTTCTCTTCTTTTAAGCCATGCCTCGTTGTTAAGGGAAAAATTGGGAGTCCTCCTCTGGCAACTTCCTCCACGGTTTTCATTTAAAAAAGAGAGGCTGGAAGAATTCTGTGTTCTTCTCTCAACCCTTCCCTCTTCAAAACCACTTCGCCATGCGTTTGAGTTCAGAGACGAAAGTTGGTTTTGTGAGGAAGCCTTTAAGATCCTAACCGATTTCAAATTTGCCTTCTGTATAGCCCATGGTTCGGGTCTCCCTTATATGGAAAGGATTACCTCCCATTTCGTTTATCTCCGTCTTCACGGGGGTGAGGTGCTCTATGGCTCCAACTATTCGGATCAGGAATTGAAGGAGTGGGCCGCTAAGATTCTTTCGTGGAAGAGAAAGGTCAGAGAGATGTTTGTCTATTTCAATAACGACGCCTTTGGATTTGCTGTGAAAAACGCTTTAGTCTTGAAGAAGCTTCTCTCTCAAGGCTCCCCTTGAAGAGGAAGAAAAAGGGGGGATCGAATTACGGAAGGACCATCTTTTCAAGGGCCTTCACCCGAGCCTCCAGGGCATTGAGCCGTCTCTCCAGATCTCCATAGGAGAATCGAATCATGGACCCCAATTCCTCCTTGATAGCCTCAAAGCCTTCCTTCAACTTTTCACCAACCATTGTCCTCTCCTCAGCGATGCGTTTTACCCTCTCCTCAAGCGTTTTAAGTACCTCTCGAATCTCCTGAAGGTTCATCCGGATCTCTTCAGCCGAGGATGAAATTTGAGACCCACTTTCTTCTTTAATTCTCTGAAGGCTGGAGGCGATCTCTCCCTTTAAGTGTTCCGAGACACTCTCAAGCCCCTCTTTCACCCAGTAAAGTTCTCTCCGGATCTCTTGATTTAAACGATTCGAAATCTCCTCGACCTCTTTTCCTATCCCCTTTATAGCCGGCTCCCAATTGGGACCCCTCCATTCCTCCTTCAGTTTTTCGATGGCCTCTTTCATCTCCTTCACCCATTGGAGAACGGAGTCTCTTTGCTCCTCTCTGAGTTTAAAGAATTGGGAGAGAACCTCTTGCCTTAATCTTTCTATGTCTTCCCTTTTTGAAAAAATGAGAAACTTCTGTTCCAAAAACTCTTTCCATTCCTTATCCATCTTCTTCTCCTTTGATCTTTGGATTTAGATATTTGGGCTCTTCCCTTAAAGATGTTATCTAATTTCAAGACGAATGACAACTATTTTATTTGACGAAAAAAAAGAAGTGAAGTATAAGAGCAATAAAGGATTCTTTGAGGGGATGCTCAAAGGACACGGATGAGATTGATTCTAAGAATGATGACCCTCCTCTATATTGGAGCGATCTTTGTGTTGGCCGACTCCCCCATGGCGAAAGACCTCTCTCGCTTTAATCCTTATAGCCTCCTTCATATCCCCCTCTATGGAATACTTAGCCTCCTGCTCATCTTCTCCTTCCCCTCGTCCCCCAAAATCCCTTCGACTCATCCGGGCATCTCACTCGCTCAAATTCGGATCAGCGAAAAGAGAGCTTTCTTTCGAACGGGGATCATTGCTCTGGCGATCGGTATGGCTGATGAGATCTATCAATCTTATCTCCCAAGCCGAAACGCCTCCGTTATGGATCTCTTTCTTGATTTCTTTGGGATTGTCCTTGCTCTTTTTATCCTTTATTATTTTTTAAAAACAAGAAACCGCAAGACTCAAAAGGCTTAAACACTTTCCATTGGGAGACCCTTATGAAGGACTATGTCTTGGTCGTAGGAGGGGCTGGATATATTGGTGCCCATGTCAATAAATTCCTTCATCAGAATGGTTTCAAGACCGTCGTCTTCGACAATCTGAGTCGAGGGTATCGGGAATTTGCAAAGTGGGGGGAGTTTTTTAAAGGAGATCTATTGAAGGAAGAGCAACTTCGATCCTGTTTCGAAAAGTATAGGATTGGGGCAGTGATGCATTTCAGTGCCTTTGCCCTGGTTGAGGAATCCATCTTTGATCCAGAAAGATATTACCAAAATAATGTGATGGGAACATTGAAACTTCTCGAGGTGATGCGGACCTTTGGAGTGGGATATTTTATTTTCTCCTCCACCTGTGCCACCTATGGCCTTCCCGAAAAGATTCCCATTTCGGAGGATCATCCCCAGAGGCCGATCAATCCCTATGGTCGGACGAAACTGATCATCGAAGAGGTGCTGAAAGATTATGAACGGGCGTATGGCCTCAAGCACATCAATTTAAGATATTTCAATGCCGCCGGTGCCGATCCTGATGGAGAGATAGGAGAACGCCACCAGCCAGAAACCCATCTCATTCCTCTTGTTCTTTATACCGCCTTGGGGCTTCGGTCAGAAGTAAAGATCTATGGAACAGATTATCCCACGAAAGACGGAACCTGCATTCGAGATTATATCCACGTCATGGATCTGGCCGAGGCCCATCTCAAAGCCCTTCAATATCTTATCCAAAAAGAACGAAGTGACTCTTTTAATTTGGGCAACGGATATGGCCATTCTGTTCGGGAAGTAATCGAGGCAGCGAAGAAAGTAACTCGTAGAGAATTTAAGGTGGTCGAGTCTGAAAGAAGGGAAGGAGACCCTCCCATCCTCATCAGCAGCAGTCAAAAGGCCATGGATATGCTTGGCTGGAAACCCCGCTATGAATCGATCGATGAGATTATTGAAACCGCATGGAAGTGGTCTCTGAAACACTTTTCTCGTCCGTAAAAATTTCTTCCCTCTCAAGCCTTCTTCATATTCCTCTTCTGTCCTCCACGGGACACTTGGCAGGGATTTGAAATCGAAGAGGAAGTGTGATAAAAATGTATTTGTGATCGAATTCCATGGTCAATGAGAAGAAGAGAGTCAGACGAAGCATTGATGAAAATAGCCCTTGAAGAGGCCAGGAAGGCGGCTCAACAGGGAGAGGTCCCGATCGGTGCCGTTTTATCCGTAGGGGAAAGGATTATTGCGAAGAATCATAATCGATGCGTTCAACTAAATGACCCAACAGCCCATGCAGAAATCCTTGTGATTCGAAAGGCAGGTCGGCTATTAAAAAATTACCGACTCAACCATACGAACCTTTACGTGACTGCAGAGCCATGCCTCATGTGTGCCTCTGCGATGATTCATGCGAGAATCTCACGATTAGTATTCGGGGCCTGGGAGAAAAAATTTGGTGCGGTCGAATCAAAATTTAAACTTTTTAAAGAGAACGGGTTGAACCATCGGATTGAAGTTCAGGGTGGGATTCTCGAAAAAAAATGCTCCGATCTCTTAACGAACTTTTTTAAAAAGAAAAGAGGAAAGTGAAACTCGGAGAGATGCCCGAGAGGCCGAAGGGGCTCGCCTGCTAAGCGAGTATCCTGCTAAAACGGGATCGAGGGTTCGAATCCCTCTCTCTCCGCCAAATTAAAGGACTTTGGAATGAAGTGAATGAGGGATGAGAACCCTTTCCCCTCAAAGGGGAATCGGGTTCGACGACCTCCGCCTAAGCGGAAGGAGGCGGAGTGGGTGAAAGGATAGAGGAGAGGTTGCCGAGAGGTTTAAGGCGCCGCTCTCGAAAAGCGGTGGGCGAAAGCCCCGTGGGTTCGAATCCCACCCTCTCCGCCAAGTTCTCGATATGGGATGAGGAGAATTAAAAAAGCTTGTTGATAGCCGGGTCCTGCGCAACAAAAGATTACAAACCCCGCCAGGTCCGGAAGGAAGCAACGGTAGTAATCCCCTTTGTGTGCCGCAGGGGCGCCTGGTTATCAACAAGCTTATTCATTTATTAAAAGGTTAAATCTATGTCTTACTTAGTTCTTGCAAGAAAGTGGAGACCTCAGGTTTTTGAAGAAGTGGTGGGACAACGGACCATCACCCAAACGCTCCAGAATGCCATTGCTCAGAGAAGGGTCGCTCATGCCTTCCTCTTTGCCGGGGCAAGAGGGGTGGGTAAAACCTCCACGGCTCGAATTTTAGCAAAGGCTCTTAACTGCGAAAAGGGACCTAACATCAATCCCTGTAATCAATGTATCCATTGCAAGGAGATCACCGAAGGCCATTCCATCGATGTGATCGAAATTGACGGAGCTTCCAATCGGGGCATCGAAGAGATAAGAGAACTTAGGGAGAATGTCCGCTACACTCCTGCAAAAAGTCGATATAAGATCTATATCATCGATGAAGTCCACATGCTCACCCGGGAGGCCTTTAATGCCCTTTTAAAGACTTTGGAGGAACCCCCAGCCCATATTATTTTTATCTTTGCCACCACCGAACCCCATAAGATCCCGGCCACCATTCTTTCCCGATGTCAACGATATGATTTTAAACGAATTCCCTTAAAAGAGATCTTAGACACCTTAAAGCGGATTGCTGAGAAAGAGGAGATTCATATCAGTCCGAGGAGTTTGATGCTGCTTGCTCGAGAAGCGGAGGGGAGTATGAGAGATGCCCAGAGTCTTCTCGACCAGGTCATCTCTTACGGGGGAAAGGAGATTCGGGATGAAGACGTGGTAGAAATCCTCGGGGTGATCGATCGAAAAATACTCTACGAGACGATCGAAGCCATTGCAGATCAGGATGCCCAAAGATGCATCGGAGTGGTTCGCCATCTCTATCATTATGGATACGACATCCAGTACTTCTGCAGAGAACTTCTCCAGTATCTTCGAAACCTGATTCTTATTAAAGTGAGCAGACAACCGGAAGAACTGTTAGACTTTGATGGAGAGGAGTTAGAAGGATTAAAGAAGCAGGCAGAAAAATTCCAGTTTGAACACCTCGATCACCTCTTTCACCTCCTCTTAAAAGGGGAGCAAGAGATCATTCAATCCACCTTTCCCAGAATCATGCTCGAAATGACGTTGATCCGGATGGCTACGTTGAGGTCTCTTCTTCCTATTGATGAAATTATTGAAAAATTGGAGAGGATGGGAGGAGGAGGGAAAGGGGATAAAGAAACCTTGAAAGACACAAAAAGCAAAGTCTCCGTCCCATCTCAAGAGGGGTCCAAGGAGATAGACCTGCCCCAAAAGGAGGAGAAGTTAGGAGAGGCCCGAGCCTTTGAAGAAGAGACCTGGAAAGAGTTGCTTAACTTCGCTCGTGGAAAGAACCCCATCCTTGGATCTTTTTTATCTTTCGGAATCCCTCTTCGTCTCGATGAAGAGAAGATCGAGATCGGTTTTGAAAAAGACTCCTTCCATTACGAACGAATATCAGAAAAACCTTACAGGAATCAACTGGAATCTGTCTGTCAAGAATTTTTCAATAAAAAGATGAGAGTCATTCTCTCTTCCTTGGAAGAAGGGAGGAGGGAAGAAGGGCATACCAACAACCCAAAAACCTCCTCTTCTAAAAGAGAGACCTCGGGACTCCAGATAAATGAAAACTTAATGATCCAGGAAGCCCTCCGTCTTTTTAATGGAAAGATTGTAGAAAAATAGAGGGGGAAAAGGAGAGTTCAATGACAAAGGGATTTGGGAACATCCTCAAACAAGCGCAACAGATTCATGCCAGGATAACCAAGCTGCAAGAAGAGATGGCTTCTAAAACCATAGAGACCTCTGCTGGAGGCGGAATGGTGCAGGTCGTGATGAATGGAAAACAGGAGATTCTTTCCCTTCGTATCGACCCTGAAGTGGTCAATAAAGAGGATATTGAAATGCTTCAGGACCTTATTGTCGCTGCGGTCAATGAGGGCATTCGGAAATCCCAGGAGATGATGACAGAAGAGATGAAAAAGATCACAGGAGGATTGAGTATTCCAGGGATTTTTTAAAAATTTAATCCTATGACGACCTTAGCTAAACCTATAGAATCCTTAATCGAAGCCTTGACCCGACTCCCTGGAATTGGTCGAAAAACAGCTTCAAGACTGGCCTTTCATATTCTTCGTTCCTCTCTTTCCGAAGCCCAGAGTTTAGCCCGAGCCATCCTGGATGTAAAAGAAAAGATTCGCCTTTGCTCAATCTGCTTTAATTTAACGGATGAAGATCCATGTTTCATCTGTAGAGATGATCAAAGGTTAAAAGAAATTCTTTGCATTGTAGAGGGCCCCAACGACCTTATAGCGATTGAGAATACGGGAGTATACCGAGGCCGTTACCATGTACTTCATGGCGCTATTGCCCCACTTGAAGGAATAGGTCCTGAACATCTAAAAATCAAGGAATTGATAGAACGACTTCAAAAGGAAAAGGTAAAGGAAGTGATCCTTGCCACCAATCCTACCGTAGAAGGAGGAGCCACGGCCCTTTATTTGACTGACCTCATCAAACCGTTGGGAATCAAATTGACCCGAATCGCCTATGGCATTCCTGTAGGAGGAGAGATCGAATACTCGGATGGAATGACTCTAACCAAGGCCCTTGAGGGAAGAAGAGAGGTATGATTTTTTATTTTCCTTGACAATTTTTTTAAAAAAGGTTAACGTTAACGCAATGCTGAATAATAATTAATTTAAAAAATTGTTTTTATTAAACTTTTTATTAAGTCAATAATGATCACGGAGAAT
>Ga0101945_1001575_pt1 | contig 21253 bp, 20 predicted proteins | sample DewCreD2012metaG_2_FD_75246 | JGI IMG/M metagenome (GOLD analysis project Ga0101945, IMG submission 75246) | Hot spring sediment bacterial and archeal communities from British Columbia, Canada, to study Microbial Dark Matter (Phase II) - Dewar... ... | reverse complement strand
CGCTCCCTGGCCTCCAGCTTCTTCTTGATCCGCTTCAGCCGGAAGACGTCCTCGCGGGCGCGCTGCTCCAGCACCGCGGCGATGTAGCGGATCTCGCCGCGGATGCGCGGGATGACCACCTGCTCCAGGGCGTTGACGCGGCGGGTGGTCTTCTTGATCTCCTCGCCCAGCTTCCTCAGCTTGATCTCCGTGGCAGCCACCTGCAGGATGGCTGCCACCAGCTCCTCGAACTGAGCGGCACTCTCGATGGTGCGGGCGCTGGTTGCGGCAGGGTTGACCCCGCGCGCAAGCAGCGGCCGGCGCACGTCACGCACGCTGACCTCCGGAATCTTGGTCCCCCAGACGTTGCGCACCTCGATGTCCACCAGCACTTCCTGCCGGTCGGTCATCGCCGCCGCCTCCAGGGCCTCCCGTCCTTCCACGGCCTTGGCCAGGGCCAGCATCACGTACGCCTCCCGTGCCGCCGCCGTGAGCCGATCGCGGGCGCCCAGCGCCTCCCGCACGATCTTGAAGAAGTCGGCCACCAGCGCGTCCCGCTTGCGCTTCAGCAGGTCTACCCCCTGCACGGCCACGCGCAGCGTGTTGCGCCGCTGCAGGAGGTGCATCCGGGTGGGGCTGATGGCCTCGGGCATGGCTCGCCGGCGGCAGCGCTACCGCAGCTTCTTCTCCTCCCAGAGCTCCTCCACCAGGGCGCCGTAGTACTTGTCCACGTGGTCCTCCTTGATCCGCTTCAGCTCCCCCTTGGGGAACATGGAGAGCAGCCTCCACCCCAGCATCAGGGTCTCCTCGATGGAGCGCTCCGTCTGCCCCTGGTGGAGGAACTCCCGCTCGAAGCGGTCGGCGAACTGCAGGTAGAGCCGGTCGCGCGGGGTGAGGGCTTCCTCGCCGATGATGGCCACCAGACGGCGCAGGTCGACGCCGTTGGCGTAGGAGGCGAAGAGCTGGTCCTTGACGTTGGCGTGGTCGGCGCGGGTGCGTCCTTCACCGATGCCGTCATTCATCAACCGTGAGAGGCTGGGCAGCGGGTTGATGGGCGGGTAGATGCCTTTGCGGTGCAGCTCCAGGGAGAGGACGATCTGCCCCTCGGTGATGTACCCGGTGAGGTCGGCGATGGGGTGGGTGATGTCGTAGTCTGGCATGGTGAGGATGGGAATCTGGGTGATGGACCCTTTGCGCCCCAGGATGCGCCCGGCCCGCTCGTAGATGGTGGCCAGGTCGGTGTACATGTAGCCGGGGTAGCCGCGGCGGCCGGGGATCTCCTCGCGCGCGGCTCCGATCTCGCGCAGACTTTCGCAGTAGTTGGTCATGTCCGTGAGGATGACCAGCACCTGCATCTCCAGGTCGAAGGCCAGGTACTCCGCAGCGGTGAGGGCCAGGCGCGGGGTCATCAGCCGCTCGATGGCCGGGTCGTCGGCCAGGTTGAGGAAGACCACGCTGCGGGCCAGGGCACCCGTGGACTCGAACTGCTCGATGAAGTAGGCCGCCTCCCGCTGGGTGATCCCCATGGCGGCGAAGACCACGGCGAAGGCCTCCTCTTCCCCCAGGACCTTGGCCTGCCGGGCGATCTGCGCCGCCACCTCGTTGTGCGGCAATCCGGCGCCGGAGAACAGGGGCAGCTTCTGGCCCCGCACCAGGGTGTTCAACCCGTCGATGCTGGAGATGCCGGTCTGGATGAACTCCTGCGGCCGCTCCCTGGCCACCGGGTTGATGGGCGCGCCGATGATGGGCAGGCGCTTCTCCGGGATGATGGGCGGAAGCCCGTCGATGGGCTCGCCGCGGCCGTTGAAGCGCCGCCCGATGATCTCCCGGCTGACCCCGAAGCGGGCCACGTCCTCGCGCAGGCTGACCGCAGTAGCCGCCACGTCCAGGCCCGTGGTCTCCTCGAAGACCTGGATGACGGCGTGCCGCACGGAGATCTCGATCACCTGGCCGGTGCGCACGGAGCCGTCTGGCAGGTGGATGTTGACGATGGCGCCGTAGGAGAGGTCTCTCGCCCCCTCCACGAAGAGCAGAGGCCCCGAGATGTAGGAGATGGAGCGGTAGCGCTTGGTGGCTAGTTCCACTGAATCCCTCCTCAGGAGCCAGCCGCCGCGGGCTGAGCCTCGAACGCCTGCGGCAACTGCCGCAGAAAGTCGGCGATGTGCGCCTCGAACTGCTCCTTGGGAACATCCTTCAACCGGGCGATCTGCTCCACCGCCGGGAGGTTGAGGATGTCGTCCATGAGCACGCCGCGCTTCAGCGCGGCCGCCCCCTGGTCGTAGAAGGTCATGATGGCCTTGAGGATGCCGTACGACTTGAGGAAGGGGGAGAAGGCGTCGTCGCTGAAGGCGGACTGCTGCAGGAAGTCCTCGCGCAGCATCTTCCCCGCCTCGATGACCAGCCGCTGCTCGTCCTGCAGGGCGTCGGGGCCGACCAGCTGCACGATCTCCTGCAGCTCCGCCTCCTGCTGCAGCAGCGCCAGGGCGCGGTCGCGCAGCTCCTCGTAATCCTCCGGCAGGTGCTCCCGGTACCAGCGGGAGAAAAGGGGTGTGTACAGGCTGTATGAGCGCAGCCAGTGGATCGCCGGGAAGTGCCGCCGGTGCGCCAGGCTGGCGTCCAGCGACCAAAAGGTACCGGTGATGCGCAGCGTGGCCTGGGTCACCGGCTCGGAGAGGTCGCCTCCGGGCGGGGAGACCGCGCCGATGACGGTGATGGAACCCCGCCGCTCCGGCCTGCCCTGGCAGATGCCCCGCCCCGCCCGCTCGTAGAAGGCGGCCAGGCGGCTGGAGAGGTAGGGGGGATAGCCCTCCTCCGCGGGCATCTCCTCCAGACGGGATGAGATCTCCCGCATCGCCTCCGCCCAGCGGCTGGTGGAGTCGGCCATCAGCGCCACCTTGTACCCTTGATCCCGCCAGTACTCGGCCATGGTGATGCCCGTATAGACCGAGGCCTCCCTCGCCGCCACCGGCATGTTGGAGGTGTTGGCGATGATGATGGTGCGCTCCATCAGCTTCCGGCCGGTGCGCGGGTCCTCCAGCTCGGGGAACTCGTCCAGCACGTGGGTCATCTCGTTGCCGCGCTCGCCGCAGCCCACGTAGATGATCACGTCGGCGTCCGCCCACTTGGCCAGCGTCTGCTGCATCACCGTCTTGCCGCTGCCAAAAGGCCCCGGTATGGCCGCGGTGCCCCCCTGGGCTACCGGGAAGAGGACGTCGATGATGCGCTGGCCGGTGACCAGCGGCTCCCGCGGCTCCAGGCGGCGGCTCAGGGGCCGGGGGAAGCGGACCGGCCAGGTGTGCATCAGGCGCAGTTCCCTCCCGTCGTCCAGCCGCCCCACCACGTCGGCAACGCGGTACTCCCCGGCGCGGATCTCGCTGACGCGGCCGGGCGGCGCATCAGGCGGCAGGAGGACGCGGTGCACCAGACCGAACTCCGGGACCTCCCCGATGACATCGCCGGGGCCCACCTGCTCCCCCGGCTGCACCGTGGGCTGAAACGGCCAGCGCTTCTCCCGGTCCAGGGCCGGCGCCACCGCGCCGCGCTCGATGAAGTCCCCCTTCTGCGCGCGCACATCCTTCAGCGGCCGCTGGATGCCGTCGAAGATGCCGAAGAGCAGACCCGGACCCAGCTCCACGGCCAGCGGGAGCCCCGTGGACTCCACCGGCTCCCCCAGGTAGAGGCCGGAGGTGTCCTCGTAGACCTGGACGAAGGCGGTGTCGCCTTCCAGGCGGATGATCTCGCCGATCAAACGTTCCCGCCCCACCCTCACGATGTCGTACATGCGGGCGCCGGTCATCCCCCGGGCGATCACCGCAGGGCCGGCGATCCTGATGATCTCACCCACGATGGCCACGTTCGTCCTCCCCTAGCGCAGCTTCACGTAGAACCCGATGTGTTCCTTGACCAGGCGGGCGATGTAGTCCTCGCCGCTCTCCACCTGCGCGCTGGGTGCGGGGAAGGGCACGAGGATGGGCAGGTCCCGCCCCCGCATCAGCCGCGCCAGCTCCTCCTCCGCCCCCCGCAGCAACGCCTCGTTCACCGCCGCCAGGCCGTAACCCAGGGCCACCAGTTGCCGCAGGTGCGCCAGCGCCTCCGCAGGCGAAGCCGCCTCGTGCACCTCCACACCGGCCAGGCGGAAGCCTGTGGCCGTCTCCGAGTCTGTGATCACGGCCATCCTATACAAGGAACATCTCCCGCCGCACCAGCTCGCGCGGAATGCCCAAGATCCTGCTGCGCGCGATCAGGCGCAGATTCACCACCTCATTGTACTTCAGGGTCAGGTAGCCTACCACGATGTCGATGCCCAGCGGGTCGGCCATGTACAGGCGGGCTGTGCTCCGGGCCAGCAGTCGGTCCAGCCGCTGCTCGAAGGCGGTAAGGTCATCTCCCGGCTCCCCCACGGGAAACCCCCGCGCCACCAGCGCCCGCCATCCCTGAGCAGCGGTCTCCGGCGTGCTGAGGAGGAGGAAGAGGTCCTCGTTGACGATGGCGCCCCCCTCGATGAAGAAGCGGCGGCGGGCCTCCGCGTCCAGCAATTCCTCCGCGCGGGCCAGCTTCGCCGCCGTCTTCACGTTGAGGACGTCGATCTCCGCCTGCACCAGTCCGCGGACCACGGTCTCGTTGTGCCCGCCGCCCCGGGCCACGCGCAGGACGTGCGCGGCGTAGTGGCGCCCCAGGTGCATCTCCAGCCCCAGCAGGTCGTGGCTCTGCAGGTAGTCCCGCAGCCCCTCCGCGAGCGGGGGGGCCAGCGGGTGCTCCAGGGCGTCCAGGACGCCGGCGACGGCGGGGATGTCCGGCTGGCGAGCCAGCTCACGCAGCGACACCTCGGTGAGCAGACCGGCGGGAAGCACCGACTCCATGATCTCCTCCTCCGCCCGTCCTGTGTGCTTGCCGCGCAGCACCACCCGCAGATTCGCCAGGTCCCAGCGCAGCATCAGCGCCTCGATCAGCGCCTTGGGCTTGCCGTCGCCGAAGCTGCGGATCTTCTGCGTGGTCGCGGAGAAGTTGCGCGCCAGCGCCTCGTCCACGGCGGCGAGGCCGCGGGTGCGGGTGAGGGCCTCCTGCAGCTCCCGGCCGTAGGGGGTGGCGTTCAATGCCGCCAGGAAGGCTTCGAAGCTGGGCGCGCCCAGCAGCTCCTCGATCTGCCCGGCATCCAGGAGCCGGCTGCGCATGGCCCGCACGCGGGCGTTGATGTAGGCGAAATCCGGCATCAGCGCCCTCCCCCACCGCCCGGCCACCGCGCCCCTGCGGCAGTCCCCCGGTGCCTTTGCGGGGACTTCGGGCGGATCAACCCCACAGCGTCCGGGCGATCTCCGCCGCCAGCGCCATCCGCGCCCGCTCCAGCCGGGAGGTGAGCGTGTTCACGACGACGTATCGCTCGTCGGCGGACAGCAGGCGCACCCCCCCGCGGATGCCGTCGGCCGCCCTCACCTCGGCGTCCACCCCATGCCGCTGCACCACGGCGCGTACCGCCTCCATATCATCGGGGTGGGTGTCGATGACCATCCTGCCGTTGAACCCCCGGACGCCCTCGGCGATGAGCTGGTCCAGGATCCGGCTGTAACGGGGACGATCCCGGATCACCTGGTCCAGGGCCTCTTCAGCGCGGTGGAAGACGTCGGCGATGATCCGATCCTTCTCCTCCAACAGCAGCGCCTGTGCCTGCAGGCGGGCCGCACTCTGGGCACGCAGACGGCGGCTCTGCAGGGCGGCCTCCTGCTGGCGGCGCTGCGCCTCCACGATCTGGCGGGCCTGCGCCAGGGCGGCGGCACGCAGCTCCTCCGCCTGCGCGCGGGCCTCGGACAGGATGCGATCGCGTTCCGCAGCCGCCTCCTGCTCCAGCAGGGCGAGCAGTTCAGAGCCCACCGCGACTAGCCCACCCCGGAAATTCGCCGAAAGGAATCCCCGGCGACCCCGGATCCCACCCCTGGGGATGCGACGGAGAGGTACACGGCTCTAGCGGATCTTCCCGATGAGCAGGAAGGCCGCCAGGAACCCCAGGATGATCATAGTTTCCGGCAGGGCCAGGAAGACGATCATCAGGCCGCCGATCTCCGGGCGCTCCGCCATGGCTCCCGCCGCTGCAGAGCCGATGCGCGCCTGCGCCAGCGCGGTGCCCAGCGCGCCGAAAGCGACCGCTGCCGCGGCGGCCAGCGCCAGCAGCCCCGAGCCCAGGGTGAGGCCGGGCGCGGCGGCGGGCTCCTCCGCGGCAGCCAGCGCCGCGCCGCCGGCGACGGCCAGAACTACGGCGGTAAGCACCAGTGTACGCACGAACCTAGACAATCTCCCCACCTCCTGCCTTGCGAAATGGCCGGTAGCGACGACCGGTTTGCTCGTGGTACTTCAGTTTCGTCAGCAGCTCGACCCAGTGGAGTCGGGCCGGCTGGATGATGTGCCCGATGATGGTGAATACGAAGAACAGGACCTGGAAAACCCCCGCCACCAGCGTACCCAGGACCGCCCCGAAGACGCCCCCCAGGCCAAACTGGCGGACCATCTCCGGGCCCAGGGAGTTGGCGGCCACGGCCAGGATGGCCGCGGCCAGGCCGAAGGCCATAAGGCGGGCGTGGGAGAGGATGTGCCCGAAAGCGGTGAACGACTCCAGGATCCACAGCAGGCTGGGCCTTCCTGCGGCCATGAACGCGGCGATGGCCGCCAGAGCCAAGTAGACGCTCCAGCGGGCGAGGCTGGCGGGGAGCATCCCTGCGGTGGTCCCCAGGAAGAGAAGGATGGCGGCCAGGGTGCAGATGGTCACCAGGCTCTCGAAGACGCCGCGCCGGTGACGGTGGCGCAACGCCAGCACCAGGTGGCCGAACAACCCCACGTAGATCATGGCGATGCCGACCAGGAGGATCATGCGGAAGTAGAGGTCCTGCTCCTCCACCCGGTTGAACAGCGGGTGCACGTGGAAGAGCAGCTCCGGAAGGTTGCCGAAGGCCTCGGCGTAGACCACCCCGAAGCCCACCACCCAAAAGGCCATGACGCGGACAAGCCAGGAAAGCGACGCCAGCGTGGGTGGGGCGACCTCCAGGTTGAACATGGCAAGCCGCAGCGGCTGACCGGCGCGGGCCCGGCTGCGCAGCCACCACCCAAAGAGGAAAAAGAGGAGCCCGTAGCCCACGTCGCCGATAACCAGCCCGACGAAGAAGGGGAAGGTGAAGGAGACGAGCGGCGTGGGGTCCCAGGTGCCGTAGCGCGGCGGCGGGAAGAGCCCCAGCAGCAGCTGGAAGGGCCTGATGACCGCCGGGTTGTCCAGCAGCACCGGTACCCGCTCCGCCTCGTGGGGGTCGGCGGGGGTGTCGTAGACGACCACCTCGCTGCCGAAGCGGCGCTGCAGGGCGCGGCGCACGGCGCCCACCGTGCGGGTGGGTGCCCAGCCGTGCACCACGAAGGTGTAGCGCGACTGCGCCAGCTGGGGCATGACCTGCAGCCGGGTGAGGCGGTCCTGCAGCACGGCGCGCAGCGCCACCAGCCGGACGCGCTGCGCCCGGGCGATCTGCTGCAGCGCATCACCGATGGCCGCCATCTCCCCGGGCAGGGCCGCCCGCCGCTCCTCCATCCTCCGGATGGCCTCCGCCGGCGGCAGGTCGGCGTAAGCGCTGGGCAGGCGCAGCTCGCTCACACCGGCGCGGGCCAGGAACCCGTGCACCGCCTCCGCGTCGCGGCGGTGGAAGGCGACGACCACGCCGATCTTCCCCTCCTCCACCACCCGGCTTACCAGCTCCATGCGCCCGCCGGTCACCTCGCTGAGGCGGCGGCGCAGGTCTGCGACCACGGCCGCGTCGCGCGTCCGCAGGATGAAGCCCACGGTCTCCAGGGAGTGGCTGCCTGCCAGCAGCCCCAGCAACGGCGAGAGGACGCGCACGGCGCTCTCGTAGGAGCGGATCAGCTCCAGCTCGTCTTCCCGCTCCCGGCGCCCCCGCACCAGCGGCTGCACCTGTTCCTCCAGGGCGGCGAGCGCGGCGTCAAACTCGTCCAGCGACCTGGCGGCGAGCTCCTCGGTGGCGGGGGCGGGGTCGACGGGGACGACGGGGAGCAGGGTAAGCAGGCCGTCCGCCCGGGCGCGCAGCCGTTCCAGGGTTTCCACCTGGGCCTGCTCCGTCGACTCCGGCCGCACGCTGGAGAACTCCGCCGGGGCCTCCTCGGCCTCGATGCGGTCCACGTGGAGACTGCCCACCCCCTGGACGGTCTCCAGCACAGAGGCCAGGAGCCGCTTCGGCCCGATCACCAGCACCCGGGACATGGCCACGATCACGTGCTCGATTCCCCCACGACGCGCTCGACGACCAGGCGGACGGCTGCGTCCATCCGCTCCATGGCATGGCGCCGCAGCGCCTCGGCCTCGCTGCGAGCCCGGCCGACCGTCTCCTCGCTGATCTGGCGGGCCTCTTCCTCGGCCCGCGCCTCGTACTCGCGGACCAAGGCGGCGGCCTCCTCCCGCGCCCGCTGCAGCACGACCTCCGCATCCCGGCGCGCATCCTCCAACAGCCGGGCCGCCTCCTCCCTGGCACGGGCGACCATCGCCTCCAGCTCGCGCTCCTTCTGCGCGATCAGGCGCAGGACATCCTCTCCGTTCCGCTCTCCTCGTTCAACCATCAGTGATCAGACTCCGCCGCGTCACGGCATCCATGCGGGGATGCCTGAACTTGAATCCCTGGGGCAGAAAAAGGCCTCTTGACATCCAAAACGCCCTGGGAGACCTGCGCTCCCCGGGCGAAATCCCGCCTCATGATAACAGACCCTCGCCGCCGCCGCAAAGGCGTGTACTGCGTCAATGGATCGCCGCCGGGAAGGCGACCCCGCGCACCCCGGAAATCCTGGCTGCGGAGGTTGTCGTAAGCGCGACGGCGCCGGGGCGCACCGCCGCCCCTCCCGCCTACGGCAAGAGGAGGCTGGCGGTGCGGGCGAAGACGATCAGCGGCTGGGGGTAGAGGCCGAGCAGCAGGGTGGCCGCGCCGGTGATCCATAGGGCGGCGCGCAGGGCGCTCGGGCCGCGGATCGGCGTCGGGTCGGCCGGGGGCAGCAGGTACATGGCCCGGATCACGCCCACGTAGTAGTAGAGGGAGATGACACTGTTGATCACACCCGCGGCCACCAGCCACAGCAGCGCAGGGCTGCGCTCGATGGCGGCGGCGAAGATGTAGAACTTGGCAAAGAAACCTGCCGTGGGCGGGATCCCGGTGAGGGAGAGCATGAAGAGGGCCATGAGGAATGCCAGCCCCGGACCTCGCTGCGAGAGCCCGGCGTAGTCGGGGATCTCGTCCGACCCCAGGCGCGCCCCGATGAGCGCGGCGACGAAGAAGGCGCCCAGGGTAAAGAACATGTAGGTGAACAGGTAGACGAGCAAGCCGGAGTTCCCGAATGGTCCGCCGAAGGCGGCCACGCCGATGAGGATGAAGCCGGCGTGCGAGATGCTGGAGTAGGCCAGCATCCGCTTGATGTTGCGCTGTGGCAGCGCCAGCAGGTTCCCCAGGAACATGGAGACCGCCGAGAGCACGGCCACCAGCGTAACCACGTCGAGCCCCGAGGGGGCGATGGCCACCGCCACCACCCGCAGGAGGACGGCGAACCCCGCCGCCTTGGAGCCCACGGAAAGGAAGGCGGCCACCGGCGTGGGCGCCCCCTCGTAGACATCCGGCGTCCACTGGTGGAAGGGAACCATGGAGATCTTGAACCCGAATCCGGCCAGCATCAGGGCCAGGGAGACCATGAGGGCGGGCCGGGGAACCTGGGCCACTTTCTGGGCGATGACGTAGAGGCTGGTGGTGCCGGTCAAACCGTAGAGGATGGAGAAACCGTAGAACATCAACGCGGAGGCCGCGGCGCCGAAGAGGAAATACTTCAGCCCGGCCTCGTTGCTCCGGGGGTTGCCTTTGAGGTAGCCCGCAAGCACATACGAGGTCAGGCTGACCAGCTCGATGGACAGCGCCAGCAGGATGAGGTCGGCGCTGGCGGCCATGAGCACAAGGCCCAGGCTGGTGAAGACCAGGAGCGCGTAGAACTCCCCCTCGAAGCGGGAGGCATCCTCGGGCCGCTGAGCCGCGGCGCGGAAGTAATCCGTGGAGGCCAGGATGACCAACGCCGTGGCCAGCAGCGCCAGGACCTTGAAGAAGATGGCGAAGCCGTCGACGGCGTAGGTGTCGAAGAAGATCCGCCGCGCGCCGCCCTGCAGGGAGGCCGCCAGCCCTCCGGTGGGCAGCAGCGCCAGCAGCAGCCCGCCCACAGCCACCCAGCCCACGGCGCGCTTGGACCCCTGCCCCACCAGCAGGTCCACGCCCAGCAGGATGAGTCCCAGGGCGGCCAGCCACAGCTCCGGGGCCAGGGTCCAGAGATCGCCGACAGGGGGCATCAGCGCAGCGCCGCCACCACAGCGGCCATGGCAGTGTCGATGATCTCCAGCAGGGGCCGCGGGTAGAGGCCGAAGATGACCATGGCGGCCACAAGCGGTACCAGGGCCACCAGCTCCCGGGTGTCCAGGTCCAGCAGCCCCTTCCAGCGCGGGTTGGGCGGACCGAGGAAGATGCGCTGTATGGTCCACAGGAACATGGCAGCGGTGATTACGATGCCCACCAGCCCCGTTGCCGCCAGAGCGGGAAAGACACCGAAAGAACCCAGAAAGATGAGGAACTCGGCGACAAAGCCCATCAGCCCGGGCAGCCCCAGGGAGGCCAGCATGGCGATGGTGGTGATGCCGGTATAGACGGGCAGAAGAGCCCCCAGCCCGCCGAACTCGTTCACCCCACGGGTGTGGGCGCGGTAGTCGTAGATCACGCCCACGATCATGAACAGCGACCCGGTGATCACCCCGTGGGCGACCATCTCAAAGACCGCGCCGTTCAGCGCCGTGGTGGCCGCGGCCGCCTTGGCCGGCTGGCCGTAGGCGGCGGCCGCCGCCGCTACACCCAGCATCACGTAGCCCATGTGGTTGACGCTGGAGTAGGCCACCAGCTTCTTCAGGTCCATCTGCGCCATGGATACCAGCGCCCCGTAGATTATCCCCAGTAGCGCCAGGATGGCGATGAGGTGAGCGTACTGCTGGAAGACCTGGGGGAAGAGGGGGAGGCTGAAGCGGACGAAGCCGTAGGTCCCCAGCTTCAGCAGGATGCCTGCCAGGATCACCGAGCCGGCGGTGGGGGCCTCCACATGGGCGTCGGGCAGCCAGGTGTGGAAAGGCCACATGGGCACCTTGATGGCAAAGGAGAGGAAGAAGCCCCAGAAGGCGATGGTGGCCAGGCGCAGGTCCCTGGCCAGCGGCTGCTGCTGGATCAGGCTGAGCACGTGGAAGGTGCGCGGCTGGGCGTGGAAGTACAGCAGCAGGATGCCCACCAGCATGGCCAGCGAGCCCACCAGCGTAAACAGGAAGAACTTGATGGCCGCATACTCCTTGCGCGGGCCGCCCCAGATGCCGATGAGGAAGTACATGGGCACCAGGGTCACTTCCCAGAAGATGTAAAACAGGAAGAAGTCCAGGGCCACGAAGACACCCAGCATCGCCGTCTGGAGCAGCAGCAGCAGGAACATGTACTCCTTGAGCCGCAGCTCCACCCGCCAGGAGTAGACGATGGAGACGGCGGACAGTACCTGCGTCAGCAGCACCAGCGGCAGGCTCAGACCGTCCAGGCCCACGGTGTAGCTGATGCCCACCGAGGGGATCCAGGTAGCCGACTCCACCAGTTGCATCCCTCCCCGCGGGTTGAAGCGGCCCAACAGGACCACGGCCACGTAGAGGGAGAGCAGCGACGCCCCCAGGGCGATCCCCCGGATGGCCCGGGGGTTGCGGAAGAAGAGCAGGAGGATCCCCCCGGCCAGGGGCAGGAAGAGCATCAGGCTAAGCATCGGTCCGCCTCATCGCACCAGCCCTCCGATGATGAGCAGGATGACACCGATGGCGATCACCAGCAGGTAGTTCTCGGCGCGCCCCGTCTGCACCATCCGCAGACCGCCGCCCAGCGCCTTGGCCACCCAGCCGACGAGGTTGACCACGCCGTCCACCACATAGAGGTCGAAGACGCGGTACAGCCGGGTGAGCGCCACCAGGGCCACGCCGATGAGGTTGACCAGGCCGTCGACGACGTAGACGTCGAAGACCCGCAGCACGCGGGAGGTCCACACCGTCCCGCGGACGACGGTCCACTGGTAGACCTCGTCGAAGTAGTACTTCCGTTCCGCCCAGATGCTGAAGGGCTGAAACGCCCGCCGCACCGCCGCCGGGGACACCCACCGCCAGCGGTAGAGGGCGGCCGCCGCTCCGATGCCCGCCAGGGCCACCGCCGTGGAAATCACGGCGATCCGAAGATCAAACGTCCCCGCCGCCTCCTCCCCGAAGCGCACGAACCGGCCGAACGGGCTCCCCAGGAACGGCGCGCCGACGAAGCCGACGAAGGCGGCGAAGAATGCCAGGAACCACAGGGGGCCGGTCATCACCCGCGGGCTTTCATGGGGGTGGACGGCTGGCGACTGGTGGCCGTGATCCGTCGCCCCATGCGCCGGCGCCCACCGCGGCGTCCCCAGGAACGTGTAGTACATCAGCCGCATGACGTAGAGCGCGGTGATGAACGATGTCACCAGGCCGAGGTAGAAGAGGGGCGGATTGGTGTGCCACGCCTCCGTCAGGATTTCATCCTTTGACCAGAACCCGGCGAAGGGAAAGACCCCGGCCAGGGCCAGGCCCCCGATCAGCATCGTCCAGTAGGTGGAGGGCATCACGCGGGCGAGCCCGCCCATCTGCTTGATGTCGTTGGTCCCCATGGCGTGAATGACGCTGCCCGCCGCCAGGAAGAGGAGCGCCTTGAAGAAGGCGTGGGTCATCAGGTGGAAGACTCCCGCCGTATATCCCAGCACGCCCAGCCCCAGCATCATGTAGCCCAGCTGGCTGATGGTCGAGTAGGCCATCACGCGTTTGATGTCGTCCTGCACCACGGCGATGGTGGCCGCCATGAAGGCGCTGACCCCGCCGATCCAAGCGACCGCCGCCAGCGCCGTGTGCCCGGGCGAGGAGAAGAAGATGAGGAAGAGGCGGGCCACCATGTAGACCCCGGCGGCCACCATGGTGGCAGCGTGGATGAGGGCGGAGACCGGCGTGGGACCCTCCATCGCGTCGGGCAGCCAGACGTGTAGCGGCACCTGAGCCGACTTGCCCACCGCGCCGCCGAAGAGCAGCAACGCGATGGCCGTGAGCAGGGTGCCGCCCAGGCGACCGCGCTCCACAGCCTCGAAGGTCTCGGCGAATCCCAGCGTGCCCAGATTGAAGAACACCAGCAGGATGCCCGCGAAGAAAAAGACGTCGCCGATGCGGGTGGTGATGAAGGCCTTCATGGAGGCGCGGGCGGCGGCGGGACGCTCGAACCAGAACCCGATCAGCAGGTAGGAGCACAGGCCCACCAGCTCCCAGCCCACATACAGGAAGAGGAAGTTGTCCGCCAGGACCAGCAGCAGCATGGAGGCGGCGAAGAGGGAGACGTAGGCGAAGAAGCGGGGGTAGCGCGGGTCGCCGTGCATGTAGCCGACGGAGTAGATGAAGATGGCCGACCCCACCACGGTGACCACCAGGAGCATCACCGCCCCCAGCGCGTCCACCTGGATCCCCAGAGCCAGGGGCTGTGCTCCCAGGACGAGCCACTCCAGGGTGGAGCGCAGGGGCGCGGCCTCGCCGAGAAGGCGGAAGAAGACGCCCAGCGCCAGGACCGCGGAGGCCAGCATGGCGCCGATGGCCACGTAGGCCCCCTGCCCGGGAAGCCGCCGGCCGAAGAAGAGAATCAGCCAGAAGGCCAGGAATGGGAGCAGGGGGATCAGCCAGGCGAGGAAGGTCACCATTTCAGCACGTTGATCTCGTCCACGTGCACCGTCTCCAGGTTGCGGTAGACGGCCATGACCAAAGCCAGGCCCACCGCCGCCTCACAGGCAGCCAGGGTGATGATCACCAGGGCGAAGACGTGCCCGGCCAGCGCCCCCGGGGCCACGTATCGGTTGAAGGCCACCAGGTTGATGTTGGTCGCGTTCAGCATCAGTTCTATGCCCATGAGGATGGCCACCGCGTTGCGCCGGGTGAGGATGCCGTAGAGCCCCAGCCCGAACAGCAGGGCGCTCACGGCCAGGTAGTGATTAACCCCTACCGTCATGGCGTCCCCCCGCCCTACCGCTCTCGGCGGGCGATGACCAGCGCACCCACCAGCGATACCAGCAGCACCACGCTGCTTATCTCAAAGGCCAGGACGAAGGTGGTGAGGAACGCGCTGCCCACCGCCGCCACGTTCGCGCGGGGCAAAGAGCCGGCGGCCAGCGGCCAGGCGGTGCGCAGCAGCAGGGCCAGCAGCGCCGCCGTAAGGGCGGCAGCGGCCAGTCCACCCACCACCCGTTGCTCGTTGGCCTGGCGCACGGCCGTCCCCGTGCCCCCCGCCGTCAGCATGATGACGAAGAGGATGAGCACGGCGATGGCCCCGGCGTAGATGAGGATCTGGATCCCGGCCACGAACTCCGCCTGCAGGAGAACGAACAGCCCGGCCACGCCCAGGAAGCTGGGGACCAGGGACATGGCGGCGCGCACCAGGTTGCGGCTGGTGACGACCGCCGCCGCCGGCAGCAGCGTGACCAGGGCCAGGATGATGAAGGCGCCCAGCTCACCCACGGCCGACGGCGCCTCTCAGATCAGGAGCCATCCCGTCACCAGCACCAGGACGAACCCCAGAGGGACGAGCCCCTTCCAGGAGAGATGGAGCAGCTGGTCCAGCCGCAGGCGCGGGTAGGTCCAGCGCACCCACATGAGGACGAAGACCAGGGCGAACATCTTGGTGAAGAACCACACCACCCCCGGCAGCAGCGGGCCGTGCCACCCCCCCAGGAAGAGCACGGTGGTCAGGGCGGCCATGGCGAAAGCCTCGGCGTACTCGCCCAGCTGGAAGAGGGCGAAGCGCATCCCCGTGTACTCCGAGAAGTAGCCGGCGACCAGCTCCGACTCAGCTTCCGGAAGATCGAAGGGCACCCGGTTCACCTCGGCCGTAGCCGCGGTGAAAAACACCAGAAAGGCCAGCGCTCCGGGAATGAGCAGCCAGCGGTTGCCCGGCAGACCGAAGATGAACCAGTTGCCGATCCCCAGCCACCCGCCGCGCTGCGCCTCCACGATGCCCACCGTGGACAGCGTCCCCGCCATCATCACCGGGACCAGCACCGCCAGAGCCAGGGGGATCTCGTAGGAGATCATCTGGGAAGCAGAGCGGAAGCCCCCCAGCAGCGCGTACTTGTTGTTGGACGACCACCCTCCCAGGAGGATGGCGATCACGATGAGGGAGGCCATGGCGATGAAGAAGAGCAGGCCGATGTTGATGTCCCGCACGATGACCACGCGGCCGAAGATGGGGCCGAAGGGGATGATGATCCAGGCCAGCAGCCCAGCCACCGCCGCCATCAGGGGGGCCACGTTGAAGGTGATGGCGTCGGCGTTGGTGGGAACGATATTCTCCTTCTGCAGGAGCTTCACCGTGTCGGCCACGGTCTGGAGGATGCCTTGCGGGCCCACGTGCTTGGGGCCCAGGCGCGACTGGATCCAGCCGCTGATCTTGCGTTCCAGGTAGACGCCCAGCATGGCCCCCACCAGGGCCAGGAATGTGAATACGGCGACCGCGGCGAGGGTCGCCTTGAAGATCTCCCAGAGCCAGCTCATCCGGCTAGACCCACTCCAGGGCGCCTTTGCGCCAGGCGTAGAGCAGCCCCATGCCCAGGATGACGATGAAGAGCGCCGCCTCCGCCAGGACGAACCCGCCCAGCCGCTGGGTGATGAAGTCGCGGAAGACCACCGCCCAGGGGAAGAGGTAGATCACCTCCACCTCGAAGAGGACGAAGACCAGGGCGAAGAGGTAGTAGCGGATGTTGAACTGCGCCCAGGCCTGGCCAAAGGGGACGACGCCCGATTCGTAGGTGAGGTGCTTCTGCGGGTACTCCGCGCGCGGGGCCAGTGCCCAGACCAGGGCCAGAGGCAGCCCCGCCATGACCACTCCCACCACCGCGAACACCGCGACGTAAAGCCAGTCCAGCAGCATGCCCGCCTCCGGCCCGGTTGCCGCGCCCATCATACGGGCGGGCGTTTGGGCGTGTCAACAAACCCGCCCCTCTGCTCCGAATTCCAGGAATGCTGCCCTCTAACCCATGGACACGTCAGGGGATGTCAGCAGGCGCGAAGCGCGCGGTGAAGTGGCGCAACAGCGGCGGCTCGTAGACGAAGCGAAGTCCGCGGATCTCCTGACGGCGCCGCCAGGTCTGCGCCGCCGTCTCCGCCACCAGGCGCATGTGCGACTGGGTGTACACCCGCCGCGGCACCGCCAGGCGAACCAGTTCCAGGCGGGGAAAGCGCTCCTGACCCGTGGCCGGGTCGCGGCCCGCCATGACCGTGCCGATCTCCACGCCGCGTATCCCGCCGTCCTCGTAGAGTCCGCAGGCCAGCGCCTGCCCCGGATAGTGGGCGCGGGGAATGTGCGGGACGCAGCCCAGCGCGTCGATGAAAACCGCATGGCCGCCCACGGGCTGGAGGACGGGTACCCCCGCCTCCGCCATCCAGTGCCCCAGCGTCTCCACCTGGCCGACGCGCCAGGCTAGGTACTCCTCGTCCACCATCTCCCGCAGCCCGGCGGCCATGGCTTCCATGTCCCGGCCGGCCAGTCCGCCGTAGGTGGGGAACCCCTCGAAGAGGACAGCCATGGCTGCCGCCTGCTGGTAGAGCTCGGCGTCGCGCACCGCCAGGAAACCCCCGATGTTCACCAGGGCGTCCTTCTTGCCGCTGAAGGTGCAGCCGTCTGCCAGGTCGCACATCTCCCGGACGATGGCGGCGACGGTCCGCTGCGCGTACCCGGGCTCCCGCTGCTGGATGAAGTAGGCGTTCTCCGCGATGCGCGCCGCGTCCAGGAAGAGGGGCACCCGGTAGCGGTCGGCCAGGACCCGGGCGGCGCGCAGGTTGGCCAGCGAGACCGGCTGCCCGCCGGCGCCGTTGCAGGTCACCGTCACCAGGATCAGGGCCACCGCCTCCTGGCCCACACGCTCCATGAGTTCCTCCGCTGCCGCCACGTCCAGGTCGCCCTTGAAGGGCGCCAGCAGCGTGGGGTCGTACGCCTGCTCGGTCGGCAGGTCATCGGCGATCCCACCCAGGTGCTCGATGTGCGCGCGGGTGGTGTCGAAGTGCATGTTGCCGATGACGTGCTGTCCGGGACGCACCAGGACGGCGAAGAGGAGGTGCTCCGCCCCCCGCCCCTGGTGCGCCGGCAGGGTGTAGGGAAAGCCCAGGACCTCCGCCACCGCCTCCCGCAGGCGGTAGAAGGACCGGCTCCCGGCGTAGGACTCGTCCCCGGTCATCATCGCGCCCCACTGCCGGTCGCTCATGGCACCGGTGCCGCTGTCGGTGAGGAGGTCGATGTAGACGTCCTCCGCCCGCAGGAGGAAGAGGTTGTACCCGGCCTCGGCCAGCAGGCGCTGCCGTTCCTCCCGGGTGGTGCGGCGGATGGGCTCCACGACCTTGATGCGGTAGGGCTCGGCCGCAGGAATGGGCACGGCTACACCCTCGCCCGCGGCGCGGCGGGGACCAGGCGCATCACCGCCGCCGCCAGACGCGCGGGATCGTGGCGTAGAAGCTCTTCCTCGTTCATCAGCGCCTCCCCCACCACCTCGATCCCCAGGCCGCGCAGCCGCGCCAGGTCGGCCTGCACCGGCAGGGCCCCCTCCGCCGCGTAGCGGCGCAACAGGTGGGCGTTGCGTGGCGCCTGGGTGTTAACCAGCACGTGAGTTACGAGGCCCGGGCCGGCAGCAGCGAGCAGCGCGCGCACGTGGTCGCTGGCCGTGTAGCCGTCGGTCTCGCCGGGTTGGGTCATTACGTTGCATACGTAGATGCGAGGCGACGCGGCGCGGCGCACCGCCTCCGCCACCCCGCGCACCAGCAGGTTGGGGATGACGCTGGTGTAGAGGCTGCCCGGGCCGATGACGATCAGGTCGGCCTCGGCGATGGCCGCCAGCACCTCGGGGAGCGCGGGAACCTCCGCAGGCTGGAGGAAGACGCGGCGGATGCGCCGCCGCGCCAGGGGGATCTGCGACTCCCCGGCCACGATGCTCCCGTCCTCGTACTCCGCGCACAGGACCACGTCCCGCAGCGTCGCCGGGAGGACGCGGCCGCGGATGTTCAGCACCTTGCTGGTCTCCTTGATGGCCTCCTCCAGGTCGCCGGTCACCCCGGCCAGGCTGGCGATGAAGAGGTTGCCGAAGGCGTGCCCGTCGAAGGCCCCGCCGGGGAAGCGGTACTGAAAGAGCCGGGTCATCAGCGGCTCCGCCTCCGCCAGGGCCACAAGGCAGTCGCGCAAGTCACCCGGCGGCAGCACCCCCAGGTCGCGGCGCAGACGGCCGGAGCTGCCCCCGTCGTCGAAGACGGTGACGATGGCGGTGATGTTGGTGGAGTGGCGCTTGAGGCCGCGCAGCAAGGTGGACAAGCCGGTTCCTCCACCCAGGGCCACGATCTTCGGCCCGCGGACAAGTGGCCGCTGTTGCCGCAGCACCTCCACCAGCGTGGGATGGCCCGTGGGGAAGAGGACCCGGTCGACGGAACGCAGGGTGGCGCGCAGCCCCACCAGGACCAGAAGCCCACCGATTGCCACCAGGAGGAGGCCCGCGGCCAGAGATGCGGACGCTCCTCTGAGGGGCAGCAGACGGAGCACCAGCTCCACCAGCAGCCCCCGCAGGGTGGCCACCGGGCCCAAGTCGGCGACCACGGCCATCCCGACCCCCGCCATGAACACGCCTGCCGCCAGCAGCAGCGCCCAGCGCTTCAGCCCCAGGCCGGGTCTCAGCCAGCGGGCCCACCGCCTGAGTTGCTCCCGCACCGCCTACTCCTTGCGCACGTCGCGGTGGTGCACACGCACCTTGTAGCCGCGGCGGCGCAGGTGGGCGCCGAGCTCGTCGGCCAGCACCACGGAGCGGTGCTTACCGCCCGTGCAGCCCAGGGCGATGGAGAGGTGGCTCTTCCCTTCCTGCACGAAATGCGGCAGCAGGTAGTCCACCATCTCGAAGAGGTGCTGCAGGAACGTGCGGGTCTCGGGCTGGCCCAGGACGTAGGCGCGCACCGGCCGGCTGGCCCCGGGCAGCGGGCGCAGCGCCGGCAGGTAGTGCGGGTTGGGCAGGAAGCGCACGTCGAAGACCAGGTCCGCGTCCATGGGGAGGCCGTACTTGTAGCCGAAGGAGATGATGCTTACTTCCAGCGCACCGGCCCGCTCCCCGCGCACGTAGGTGGCGATGATCTCCTCGCGCAGGTCGTGCACGGTCAGCGCGGAGGTGTCGATGATCTTGTCCGCCCGCTCCTTCACCGCCTCCAGACGACGCCGCTCCGCACGGATGCCCTGGAGCACCGTGCGCCCCTGCGCCAGCGGATGCTTGCGCCGCGTCTCCTTGAAGCGGCGCACCAGAACCTCGTCGGAGGCGTCCAGGAAGAGGATCTGGTGGTCGACGCCCAGCTCCCGCAGCTGGCCCAGAGCGTGGAAGAGGTCGTCGAAGAACTCGCCGCCCCGGATGTCGATGACCACGGCCACCCGCTGCACCTTCCCGTCGGAATGCAGGCAGAGGTCGGCGAACTTGGGCAGCAGCGCCGGAGGCAGGTTGTCCACCACGAAGAAGTTGAGGTCCTCGAAGACGCGCATGGCGTGGGACTTGCCGGCGCCGGAAAGGCCGGTGATGATCAGGAAGCGCACCCCCTCGCCCCCACGCTTCCCGCCGCGACGTCGCAGCAGCGCCTGGAGGTCCAGCCCCTCCCGCGGCTCGGCGCCCCGCCGGCCTCTACGGCCGGAGGACGTGGCTGAGGACGGTGCTGATGACCGCAATGAGCAGCGCCCCTATCACCGCCGGCCAGAATCCGGAGAGCTGGAAAGGCGGGAAGACGGCCCGGACCAGGTACAGCATCAGGGCGTTCACCACCAGGGTGAACAGCCCCAGGCTGAGGATGTTAACCGGCAGCGTCAGCAGCAGGACCACCGGGCGGATGAAGGCGTTGACCACTCCCAGGATCAGGGCGGCGATGATGGTGTTGCCCACCACCGGATCGGCCACGCGGATGCCGGGGATGATCAGCGTGGTCAGGTAGATGGCCACCCCGTTGAACGCCCACCGGAGGACGAAGCGGGTGATCACGCCTCCGGCTCCTCGGGGATGATCAGCCAGCAGAGAAGGTAGGCAAAGACGCCGGGCAAGACGCCCGTAAAGAGGGTGGTCACCGCCCACCCGAGGCGGATGAGGATCGGGTCGACGTGGAAGTAGGATCCCAGCCCTCCACAGACCCCCGCCAGCATCCGCTCGCGGCGCGACCGGTAGAGCCGTTTGGTCATGTCGCTCAAATTATAGCCTATGGGCTGGCCGCGGCGGGCCACCGCAGCCCTCAGGCCGTCATCCGCCCAGGCGCGACCGCACCAGCCCCACGACCTGGCTGGGCAGCTCCGCCACGGCGACCCCCGCCGCGGTGAGCGCCTCCACCTTGGCCGCCGCCGTCCCCTCGCTGCCGGAGATCACCGCACCGGCGTGCCCCATGCGCTTCCCCGGCGGCGCGGTGCGGCCGGCGATGTAGGCCACCACCGGCTTGGGATACCCGGAGGCGATGAAGCGCGCCGCCGCCTCCTCGGCGCTGCCGCCGATCTCCCCGATGAGCACCACGGCCTCCGTCTGCGCGTCGTCGGCGAAGAGGGCCAGCGCCTCCTGGAAGCTGACCCCCACCACGGGGTCGCCGCCCAGCCCCAGGGCGGTGGACTGCCCGACGCCCGCCCTGGTCAGCGAGGCCACGATCTCGTAGGTGAGGGTCCCGGAACGGGAGACGACACCCACCGGTCCCTGGCGGAAGAGGTGGTTGGGCATGATGCCCATCTTGCAGCGGCCGGGCGAGGCCAACCCGGGGCAGTTGGGGCCTACCACGTGCACCCCCTGCGCCCGGGCGTAGGCCATCACCAGCACGGCGTCGTGCACGGGAACGTGCTCGGTGATGATGACCACCGGATCGAGCCGGTGGCTTATGGCTTCCAGGGCAGCGTCCTTGGCGAAGGGGGCGGGCACGAAGATGCAGGAGGCCGTGGCCCCCGTCTGCCGCACCGCCTCGGCCACGGTGTCAAAGACCGGCACGCCGTGCACCATGGCCCCGCCCTTCCCGGGCCGCGTCCCCGCCACCACCCGCGTGCCGAACTCCAGCATGCGCTGCGTATGGAACTCGGCCTGATAGCCGGTGATCCCCTGGACAAGGACCCGCGTGCGCTCGTCGACCAGGATGGGCACCGTCCTA
>Ga0101945_1001568_pt1 | contig 21419 bp, 22 predicted proteins | sample DewCreD2012metaG_2_FD_75246 | JGI IMG/M metagenome (GOLD analysis project Ga0101945, IMG submission 75246) | Hot spring sediment bacterial and archeal communities from British Columbia, Canada, to study Microbial Dark Matter (Phase II) - Dewar... ... | reverse complement strand
GCAAGGGCATTCGTCGAGTGGTCAATGCGACCTCGACCCTTTGTGTCCGTAATCGGGCAAATTCTCACGAGCATGTTGGCCTCCGTCATCGTAGGCATGATGGTTCGGGAGGCCGCGCACATGTACCCGAACCTGACATTCTCACTGGCTGGCCTTGGGGCCTGGGCCGGCATCGAAGTGCTTGACTTGCTTGCAAAAATCCTGAAAAAGAAACTTACGAGGTACTTGACATGAACATCTCGTTCGACCCTCGAAACGTCTACCGAGGCCCAATTACGACGTTCATTGGTGCAGGAATTGCTGCGGGCATTGTGCCGGACAAGTGGCCAGAAACGCCAGAAGAATGGGCACGATTCATTGCGGCCATTATCGTGCTCATTCTTGGCGCATTCCTGAAAATCAACACGGACAAGTAAGCATGGCCTGGCTTGCAATTCTGTTCCTCATCCTTGCGCGCGTGTCGGCTGCCCAGGTCGAGTGGATTATGGGCGGCACAAGCGTGTTCCCAGCGCCAACGTACATCCTGGGGGTGAGTTCCTACGCCGGCAATCTGTATGTGTCGGAAAGAGTGCAGACTCCAAGCGGCAATGTGATTCGGGTCTATCGGATTGCCGCCGATGGAAGTATCGCTCTTCAGCAATCTAGTATCCCAGCGATCTATTCGAGTCTCTTGGTCATGCAGGGGGTTATTCTCGGGTTCAAGGGCTCCCAAACGGACGTTCTTGACCTGAACACCGCCTCCCTGATTAAAACCATCAACCCAGGTGCCGGCGAGATGTCATTTTCCGGAACCGATTACGGCACCAATCAGGTGCTTCTTGGCAATGTGCAATTCAACCAGGCCTCCCCGCTGAATTATCGGCTCCACCTCGTGAATTTGCAGACTAATTCCGTGAGCCCAGTTCCCTTCTCGAACCAGCCGAATGATTTTGGCTGTCAGCCTGGTCCCTTTTCGAGTTTCAAAATGTGGGGCTTGTGGGACGTGGACAAGGAAAGCCAGAACCGGATTTATGTCACCGACAATGCGTGCATGGTGGCATGGGTCATCGATAACACAACGAGTCGCGTCGATGTCTTCGCTGGAATTCCGTGGAGCAACACCAACGGGTCTCTGTTGGTCGGGCAGAATCTTGCCAATGCGCAAATTGCTCCCCGTGGCATCGCGGTAGTTGGCACGGATGTGTACTTGTCCCCAAACAGCACGGCAGCGGGAACGCAGAATTTTCTCGTGCGCGCAAGTCGGACGGGCCAAGTGCTTGAGATTCTAAGTGCTCCAAGTTCAGACTACCTGGAATACGTTCCGCCGTACCTGTACGGTGCTCGCCGGACAATGGGCGTATGGCGAATCGCGCTTGGTTCGGTTCCAAGTTTGCCCACGCCGACGTTTACGCCAACGCTTACATGGACTCCAACAAGAACGTTCACGCCCACTCCGACGCGAACGTTCACTCCTGGAGCTCTGGGGACACCCACCCCGACCCGAACTCCAACGAACACGCCGACGCCAGGCGGTCCTGACGCTTGCACTCTTGCAACCCAACTGAAAAACATGGTATGTGGCAATTGAACTAAGGAGGTTTCGAAGCCATGCGTAAAGTCCTTCCGGTCCTTCTTGTCCTGCTCTTCGCAACGCAAGCTCTGGCAGCCGACATTTACATCCCTGGGTCTGCTCTGAGGCCGCTTTACCGTAACGGTGCTGAGTGGGGTCAATTTGCCGAGCGGTTCTTCACTATCAGTGGCTCTACGCACAGCGGCCTGCCTCCGACTGTGACCGACTATCGCTTCAAGGGTGTGGACCTGGCTTACATTCCTAATAATTTCCGCGGGTTCGAAGCCCAGTACAAGTACACTGGGTGGACCAGGGTAAAAGAAGTCTGGGTGCAGACGTACAGAGTCCCTGGGGGACCCAGTGGTGGAAAACTCTGCGTACAGGCTGCCAACTACGTCGTGCAGCATCATTACCCTGCTGTATGGTCTGTGACGAATGATTTTAACTACCAAAATTTTAATGCCGATAGCTTCGGGACTGCTATCCAAACCGGAAAAATCCCCATGATTGCGGGAACATATACGGTCGCAACCACACAGGACAATTACAACATCACCTTCAAACTGAAGGACCATGCGGACAGTGGCACTCTCGTCGACCTTAACGTGTCCACCGGAAACCCCTTCGCACAGGGCAATCTGTTTTGTCTGAACAATCCGCTTTTCAACCCTGCTAAGTGGGAGCTAACTGGCGAATGCCGCGTCGATACCGACCTCACTGCTCAGCAGCGGGCAGACCTAATTAATAGCCTAAAAGGCGCTGATGCTATTTTTGCGTTCGCGGCATATAACCCATTCTGTAGTAACGATTATCAAGGCACTGTATTTGCCACCGGTGTCCGCCTCACCGTCGAATAAGTCAGCGCCGTTAAGGGCAATGCTTGTGTGTCATGCGCTATGGCGGCCACCGGCTCGCTTCATGCTGTCTACTTAGCGCGCTCGCTTTTACTCTGAGCGCCAATGTTGCTTCGGCCCAAACCGCAACCCCTACGCCGAGCCCAACTCCGATTGCGGGCGACTTCTTCCTTCTCGATGAACTTACGCCCACGCCGACGCTCTCGCCAACGATTACGGCGACGCCGACGATTACTCCCACGCCCACAATCACAAGCACGCCAAGCAACACTCCGACCCCAACTCTTCCGCCAATTCCGTCGGGTGAATTTCCGGCGGTAATGTGGCTTCAAGCCCGTGCCGTCTCTGGCGTTACTCGTAGATGCTTTACCAATGAGGCCGACATCCAGGACGGCTGTGACTACCTGAGTTACTGGAGCCACGGAATTGCTCTGCCAGCGATAAGAGTTCGGGGCTTCGAGGTGGTGTGTAGCCCAGGAGCCGCTGGGTCGACTGTCACGGTAGTCAAAAACCAGGCGTTTACAGACCTGAAGTGCGTTCTCGACTCGACAGGGTATTGTCGCGCCGAAAAAGGAATTGATTTTCCAACACTAGCGGACAATTACGCTAGCGTGTTCAATTTGCGTATTGATTTTCCTGGTGCGCTATCTCAGGGCATCGATTGTAAAGCAGCGGTCTGGATGACGAAGCTAGGGAGCGACACCTTAAGTCCCGATGTCTACCCGCTCCCATTCCTTGGGTTCCGTGGAAAAAACAGCCGACCGAATCCATCGAGCTTCGGGCCAATGAACGTTCCGTCGGGTGCAACTTACGATGCTGGAACTTTCGCTGGCCTTCCTTCAAGTTCTTCGGCGCACACTCGGGGGGCGGTCTTTTACTCCGTCCCTCTGTCGCTCGAAGCGTTCCGATTGCATGGGGAGCCAACGTCTCTCATCATCACGAACCCATTCAGCGTCACGAAGAACTTGGACCTCACAGACCCATCTGGTGGCACTAGCTGTCTAAGCGGCTCGCCGCAGATGAACCAGAATGTCTTCAAGGGGACTCCTCTCCCTGGGTGCATCGTTGGCACGAACAACCGGATGTACTTACAGGGCAATGCCAACACGAGCTACGGAATTGTCGGGGCAACTATCGACGTGCTTCCCACTCCAGGAAAAGTGCAGCCGTGGACAATTGGCTCATATGCTGGACCGGCCCTTAAACCGGAGTGGAACCTCGCTGGCGGGCTCGTGGCATCGTCTCAACCCGTATACCAGCCTCTGGCACCGGTCGGGGTCAGCGGACAATTCTTCAATCTCCGTGTGGAGCGCGAAACCCCGCCACCGACTCCGGTTGAGCTGCGCGTTTGTGTGCAGCCATGCGCAACTAGGACGCCAATTCCGTTCTCCTCATGCTCGGCGGCAACGTCGTGTACTGTATCCTCCAGTCAACCCATTTGCTCTTCCAGCGGGGTCGTGAATGCCAATGCTGGGGATTGTGCATTCGTGAGGGCGAGTGACAATTTCTCCCAGGGCGGTTCCTACATTGTTGCGCTGGCTTTTCGGGAGCAGCTCCCAACGGACACGCCTACGCCAACACCGACCCCCACGCGCACGCCTACGCCAACACCGACCCCCACGCGCACGCCTACGTTTACTCCCGCTCCGACCGATACTCCCACACCCACTGCCCCGCCAGCAGAATTCTTCCTCCTAAGCGAAGAAAGTCCCGCGCCTAGCTTGACAGCTACTCCGACGGGAACACCGACTCGGACTGCCACTGCCACGGCTACTCCAACTCGAACGGCCACCCCAACTACGACCCCAACGCGAACTCCAACTGGCACAGCACAGCCGACCCAAACCCCGACGGCAAGTCCAGTAGTAGCTGAATTTTTCCTGATGGACGAAGGAACCACTACGCCTACTGCGTCCGAAACGCCGACTTCCGTGCAACCTTCAACGCCGACTCATACTCCGACGCGGACCGCAACTAATACCCCAAGCAGAACGGCTACTGCCACTCCCACCCCTTCTACTTCTGCTGCAACTCAGACACCGACCCCAACGGCAGCTCCAGCGGACTTCTTCCTTGTAAGCGAAGAAACTTCCGCGCCGACGCTCTCGCCTACCCCAACTCCAACCGGAACTCTGCCGACGCATACGCCGACCAGGACGCGCACTCCAACCAGAACACCGACTGCGACAGCGCCCCCAGCAGACTTCTTCTTGGTAGGTGAGGACAGCCCAACTCCAACTAGCACGCTAAGTCAGACGCCAACGAGCACTCCGACCACAACTCCGACTGGTCCGACCCATACTCCTACCATCACTCCAACTCGCACTCCGACTCCCGTCGCAACCCATACGCCAGCGAGCGAGCCGTTCTTCTTGACCGACGAAGACACTCCCACGATTACTCCAACTCCGACGGAGACACCAACCGGACCTACCCATACGCCGACCAACACTCGCACTCTGACTCCGACTCGGACACCGACCTTAACGCCGACAGTCGGCTCGCCCACGCCTATCGATTTCTTCTTGGTTGAGGAAGACACCCCGAGCCCGACCCCAACGACTACCCCTACCCCAACGAGAACGAGTACACCAACGGCAAGCGCGACGCCCACAAGCGCAGGCGTGACTTGCCCGCCAGATGCTCAAGTGTCCATCATCACGAATGCCGGAACGAAGCTCAGAATGAGCTTGAGTGGCAGTGGCTTAGGCCCGACGGTTTCGAATACATACTCGGCTTCTTGTCCGACCGGTGGGCAGACCGAAGTCACATGCGAGGTGCCAAAGCCCACTTGCTTCTCTGCCACTCTGGCGTGCTGCACGGCAAATTATATCACTAAGGAAATTACTATCGAACCAGACTTGAATTGTGCCACCTGGAGCAATCCACCACCGCCAGGGTCGATTGTCTGTGGCGTCACGGCAGCATTCGAGGGCGTCGGTGATTACTACGGAGCTAACCCGCCGTTCACGGGCGATTGGGGAATCGAGGAACTGGCGCTAGAAATCAACGGCACACGGGGGCCAGACGTCGTCGCATTCAACCGGCCATACTGGCGCAACCAGTGGGAGAATAGGCCACCGCAAGTCAGCTATTCCAGGTACATTCCTCCAGACGTGAGCCCTGGCCACCTGACCCCTGTTTGGGGAATCAATGCCCTTCTCCCTGCGGATTCGATTCTCACTCAGGGCGGCATCAAGCTGCATTACCGAGTTAGCTTCATGGGTGACGCGCCGTTCTCTGCGAATGTGAATTTGCGCGGCAATGAAAACCTATCTGTCTATTGGTTCATCCCGACCCCCACGCCTACTCCGACGCCCACCGAAGAGATAGTAATCGAATTTCCGCCAGAAGGCCCCGTTGGGCAGACTCCCACCATAACCCGGACGCCGACGCCCATCACGACCGTCAGCCCGACGCCTACCGAAGAGATAGTAATCGAATTTCCGCCAGAAGGCCCCGTTGGGCAGTCGCCAACCGAAACGCCTACACCGACCGAAACTCCCACAATAACCCAGACTCCCACCATAACCGAGACGCCTACGGAGACGCCCACACCGCTTCCCACGCCTACCGGCGGCATCGTTTGTCAGCCGTTCCACGAAGAAAGCGACTTCTGGTGCGACTTCTACGGCCAAGCCTGCGGCAAGCGTTATCAAGATAATCTGGACTGCTGCGTGAAACTCATGGCGAGCCTCGCAACGGGTAGCAAACTAACTCTTGCGCTCGGATTCCTGTCTCCCGTCGACCTCAAGGGCTCGCATTCGGAAAACGTTGCGACGTGGGTCACGGCCAGGAGAATTTTCGATTCGCGGCCAATCCAGGCGCAAAGCACGATGTCCACTGACGCAACGAATACCTCGAACCTGTTTACGACTTTCCTGCCAGGCCAATTCAGGGTGTGCCATGGTGGACAGACGGGATGCCAGCCGAAAGAACTCTGCCTCCTGGAGACCTACAACGCCCGCATGATTGGCCTCGGTCTCTCGCCAGGCTCACACGTAGTGCCGGATTATCGACCGCCGCACGTGGTGTTCGGAACGCCTACGCCCTATACTCCAACGCCAACACCAACAGTGACGCCAACCAGGACACGTACGCCTACGCCGTAGTGGCCTCCCAGTCGAGCAAATGTCGGCAGATACACGCATGTGCCGACATTTGCTTAAGCGAAGCAGGGGGCAGCCGGTGCGGCTCCGACTGCCCCCCAGGGGGTGAGGGGGAGTACCATGCGTGAACAGGCATGGCCTCTTGGTGCGGTGGCTATAAAAGCACAACTTGCGAGTTTTGTCAAGCTACCGAACGCACTGCAAGGCAAGATTGCGAAAACTTTCCGTGGTTTCCTTGCACTTCTCGGCAATTTCTCCGGCGCTTCGCATGGGTACGAGAAGGAGATTGCAATTCTCGACCACGCGAGTGACCGTTCCCATGAACTTCTTGTAACTCAAGAAGAGCTCATCGGCGTGAGGCTCTAGCTTGCAAGCCTCAAGCGCTCTTGTTCCCTCAATCAGAGTGTCGAGGCAGGTTCGCGTGAGCTCTATGCAGTCAACGCTGCCTGCGTTTGCGCGATAAGCTCCGCCGCCGATGGATGCGACGGCGACCAACAAAGCGAACGATAAGGACAGTAGCCGCATGGGTAATTCTCCTTCTTCTCGTACGGGCGCTCCGGCAATTCATCAGCCAGAGCGACCGAAATGTTCCCCTTGATTTTGTCCCAACGGGCTTCAGTGCTCGGGACAATCCCGAAAATTATCTTACTAGAGTCGCGGTGGCAGCCAATCACAATGGACAACGGGACGCCCTTCGCCCGCATATACACTTCGAGCTGGTCCTCGTAGTCGGAAAAATCGCCAGCCAAAAGGCGCTCGAACTGAAACTGACCAATGCCCTTTACATCAGCCGGAACAACAATTGGAATTGCACTTTCGACAACAGGCTTATGTGCAGTGTGCAGTACAACACTAACCTGGGGAGCGTCCCAGATGCGCATGCGCTTGGGGCACGTGGCAGAGCCCAAGATTCGTTCATCCAACACGAGATTCAAATCCGTGTAGATGCGTCGCCCAGAGGGAAACGGACTCGGCGCCTCTAGTTGCTCCCCAGGTAGGCTTAAACCGGTTATGTCAAGGGCTGTAACAAGTAGTTGTTCAATCTGCTCGCCAAGGAACCGGCGAATGACCCCGAACGAACTTTCCGTGTCCGTGGGCTCGACCCCATGCTCGCCGTACCAGAGACGGCGGACACACATTCCGGCGTTCCAGGCCGAGATTCTGCGAGCAGAATTCGGCTCTACCGCATTGGAAAGAGCGCGCTCGATTAGCTGTTCAAGCATTGCCCTTCCCTTGTTGCATTTGCTGCAGATGTTGCTGCAGTACCGCCCAGTACGACATGAGCTCTACAAGGCTCGCTTCCGCAAGCGAGCCGCTGGGAAGATGCTGCCGCCGAAGCTGGGCCACAATCATGGGCTGCGTACGCAAAAGCTCTCGTTCAACCCTGAAAATGTCATTGCAAATTTTGTTTTTGTCGCCCAATTCGTTAGTTTGTTGACTAGTCGGCTGTTTAGGGGCTTGTTCAGGTGCTTTTTCTGGCTCACTGAAAAGCTCCTGTTGAACGAGTTTCTTGCGTCCCCGAGTGCTCTTGGGCGCTGCCTTGGGTGCGGGCTCAGGTTCCGGCTCTGGTTCCGGCTCAATTACGACTTCCGGTTCTTGCGGCTCGGTTCTTTCGCCTTGAGCCTCGGAAAGCATGGCCTTGAGCTCCGAGACGTACATCGTGAGACCCAAGTGGCCTGAAACAAAACTGACCTTGTGCGCTTCACGAAGTTTCTCGAAGCTCTCCCCAGTAGCTTCGTGGACCTTGCGCTCTAGCTCCTGGACAGTCCGCAATAGCTCTTCGTCGTACACGTGCTCAGCGTGAATCCAGTACTCTTCCGGAGGAGCGTTCGGGTCCGGCTGCTTTTTGGTAGCCTCTGTAACGCTCAGGATTTCGTTTTGGGAAGACTTCTCTGCCTGGGTAGTGGTAGACCCTTCCCCGAGGGTAGTTTTCGCTTCCTGGGCCATTCTGAGCCGTTCAAGGGCCCCTCTCGGGGCTCGTTTCTGCGTGGCTTCTAGTTTGGGGGCCTCTTCGTCGCTCGATTCGTCGCCAAGTTCCTCGATTGTCGGACCGGACGGACACGCTTCTGGGAACGCCCGACGTAGGGCCTGGGCTTCGGCGACTTTGGCGAGTTGCCCACGTGGCCTACGGGCCCACATGGGGGAGATGGCTCCGGTGGCATCGAGATTGACGCATTCGTCCCAGTACTCGATGGCTTCGTAGGCTCTCGGCTCTCCGTGCTGCCAGCGAAGCACGAGACAGCGAACCCACGGCGGGACGCGAATTTCGAGGGTGTCCGCATAGCGGTTTCCGCGCGCATCGCGCCGCCAGAACTTGTATTGCTTAGTCTCGTAGCTTTCTTCTGGCGGAAACTCGAAGCGCACGCCAACCATTTCGCCGCTGCGTTGCGCTCGAATGCGGTGGAGCGCGATGCCAGGGATGATTTGCCATTGGCCGGCGATTTTCACCACGTGCACGGGCCTGAGCATGATGTCGATGCCCTGTACGGCGCAGTAGTCGAGCGCCAGGCCAACGATGTTTTCCGGCGCTTCGGGCCACCACATGGTTTTGGCGAGCTGAATGAGCTGGGCGCGAGCTTCGCCACGCGGGGTTGTTGCCACAACGTCTGCTTTCATTGCGCTTATCCTCCCTCTGGTTTGGTGCGCGAAAAATATCACCAGTGCGCAAAATTGTCAATAGCCCCTTGCTTAGCGAAGCGAATGGCCGTAAAAGAATTCGCCATGCCGAAGAAGCATCAGGCCAAAAAAGTCGTGAAACCGCCGCGCAAGAGAATTGGCGTGGTGGTAGAATTTAGCTGGGTGCGCTACGGGCGGCTTCAGCGCTGGGCGCACTCGCAGAACAAGACCACGGCGGAGCTCATTGCCGAAGCGATTACTCTTGGCCTTGCGATGCTCGGCGTCATTCCGTCGCTTCCGCCCGAGACGGTCGAAGCGCCGGAAATACCCAAGCGGCTCGATGACGTAGCGCTGAACGATACCTGGTTTGCTCTCGATTAGCGAGCTAATTTTTCTTGTGGGGAGGGTAGGGGATGTACGAGTGGCAGCTTAAGCTCACGCGCATCAACGGCGAGGCCGTGTCGTACTCACGAGCTCTTGCCAGGCTTATTGGCGTTGGGCCCGCGATTGTTCTGAAGTGCATAGGCGACGGCGAACTCGAATTCCAACCAGGCCCAGGAGGTGCTTTCTTTGCCGTGCTCGAACCAGAACGAATCATGGACCTTACAGGTCTAGGTCGGGCAGAAACGCTAATGGCGCTGGAGTTACTCTGCCGTCACCAGATTCTCGAAAGTCTCGGAGGCTTCGTTTACGCAATTCACCCAGAGAAGATTATCGCGCTAACCGAAATGGCTCCTGTCGAAGCTGAAATTGTGCATGCGAAAAGAAGAGGGGAAGACCAACGAGGTTGTTCGATAGAACAACCGAGTTGGTCTTGGGGTGATGATTCATTGGGGGTTGAAAAGGGGGTACAAGATAGAGATAGGGTAGGGAGAGGCATAGTGGTAGATAGGGGGGTTATAGGGGGGGAAGAAGGAGAGGAGAGGGAAGGGGAAGAGGAAGAACTAGGGGGAGAAAAGGGGGTGACTGCAAAAAAAATTTGGTCGCGCGAAATTTTGGAAAATAGTCGGCTAGTTTCGGCGAATCAGAGCGAAAAAAGCACGCAAACTAGTGAGCTAATTCCCGCTCAGGCAGGCAAAAATCCTAGCTTGCTATGTCTGGGAATGGGGGCAGCGACTCGCTCCGTGGTCGATGTCTCTCCGGACCCGCCAAAGCCCAAGGGCAAACCAAGCAAGACGGCAGAGAAAGCCCAGAAGGCGCATAAGCAAGCTATGGAAATAATCACATCGTGGCTTGAGGATGAAATCTCTCAACTGGAGCGAGAAGCCGTCAATCGCCTTGTTCCCGATGGGTACACTGGCAGAATCACATGGCTCACTCCGTACGCCATCGTGTGGGATTCGTATTTTGGCGCGAAGGCGCACAGAATCATCATCCACCAGTGTGCCCGTTACTTCCGTGAAATTCATCTCCGCGCTGTACAGCATGGCGCTCTTGACGAATTCGTGGCCGCCTGGGCGGAGTACGTCGGCGAAGCATTCCGAGCACGGAAAGACATCCAGTACATCTCGCCAGCGAAGTTTGCATCGACGTATAAGTACTGGGTTGACAAAGTGAGAAAAAAGCGTGTAGAGAGGGAGAGAAAGAATGAGCGATTGGACTAAACAAAGCGTTGACCTAACTGTTGAACAAAGCGAGCTAGAGGCCGTGGCCGGCATTGTCGCGCGCCTGCTCGAAGCTCTTGGTGCGCGAAATTCTTACGAAATTGCCGAGGCTTACGCTGAGGCCGTAGGAGACATTCCGAAAGAACTTGTCAAGCTGGCGTGCGCCCGACTGCTAAGAACGGCGATGCGGCACGTTCCAAAGCCCGCCAGAATCAGGCTCGAATGCGCAAAAATCTTCTTTGACTGGAAATACCCGAGCCCCGAAGTCGCATTCGTGAACAGAAGAAATTACAAAGACGTTAGCGAACTAGTTTCCGGAAGCACTTACGTCGGAAATTACGCAAGCGAGTGGAAAAAAGTTTACAAAGCGGCTGTAAAGGGACTTTACAGGCAGGCTTTAGAAAAACCTTTCGGAGAATGGGAGTCGATTCCCAAGAGCATCGGCGAGTTTCTCGCTCGGCGAAATCGAAGGGCAGAAATCAGGGCTCTGCCCTATCGCGCTAGTGAAGAAGAGCGAGAGGAAATGCGGGTAGCCTTCCGAGCTTTGGCAGAGAATCTCCGCCACAAAGTCAGCGCGTAGGCGGGCTCGGCCAAATGCGGGTGCGGAAGTATCCGCGTTTAACAAGATAACTCGTAACCCAAGTGTATTCTTGGTGGTAGAATCGAGCCAGGTGCCACTTTAGCGCCCAGACTTGCGTTTCCGTGGCCTTGCTTTTCACGTCTTCGGCGACAAGCGCCCCCTCCGGTACTCCGGCGATTACGTTCGGCGACTTCGTCCGGTAGATGAAATCGACGATGAGGTGCCGAGGTGGGCAACCGTCCGGTGTGACCGGAAGGGGAAATTGGCACGCTAAGTCGGAAATTTGTCCGGCGCGTTCGAGCAATCTCAACTGCTCGAACCGCAGGCGTTCGGCTTTGGAATCAAACCCGAGTGTTGGCGCTGCTCGATACTTGTTCATGAATTAGCTTCATAATCAAACTAGTTAAGCCGCACAATGATATGGTCGGGTATCCCCACTGAACGTGTCGGGAGACGGCAGTGGCCAGTGCTTCCAGGGAGTTTTGAGGCCAGGCGTGAGTCGGTGAGCAAAACTGGCGACAAACCGAGACGATTGCGCCCCGAATCCCGTCGGTATCTGGCTTCGGTTTTCCGGCGATAAGACATTCCGACACGGCGGCGTCTGGGGTCTTGCCCACGCCATAGTGGTAGCGGGTCTCGGCGATGTACCAAGGTCCACAAACGGGATGGAAGCGTTTTCCGAAGCGTACCCAGGTAACAACGGCGCCGTGGTTGGGTCGAACAATCTCCGTCACGATGAGTTCGCCCCGTCGCTCGACTAGCTTACTAAGCCCAGCAAACGGGCTCGGATGCCCGTCGTGAGTGAACGCCCTCAGAAACTGACTATCTCTGCACGCTGAACACGGAAACTCGTGGGGGCATGAGCGCGGGAGTTCGATGCGTCTCGTTGCGCCGTGGCGTTCGTCTTGTTCGATTGGATGAGAAACCGTTTCTTGAAAGTGACGAGCCACTCTTTCGATTGGACGCGAGCCGGTTTCTTGAAAATGGCGAGCCACTCTGATTGCTCGCTGTGCAAAATAGCTGTCTAGTTTGGTGACAATGTCCGTGCATGCAACGAATCGCGCGTCGTGTGGAGCAGTGAACGTGTAGTATTCGCGGGCAATCTGGAAGGTCAGCGAACGGCTCATGGGGTCGTCTCCTCGAATGCGCCAGCGTACCCACGCACGGGGTCGCCATAGATGTCAACGAGCCCTTGAGACGGAGCCCATATTTGCATGAACGCGCTCACCTGCGCTTGGTCGCCCATGCAGGTGTACTTGGCCCTGCCAGCGATGCTGATGCGGCCCAAGAATCCGATTTGCATTATCGCGCTAGCTTCTGGCATTTCGGAGACTGGGTTTTCTCTCATGTCTTTGACTGATACTCCAGGAGCTAGCTCAATCTCCGGCGCCCCGAGCAGCGCGACAATCGCTTCGTGAATCTGGCGTTCAATCTCCAAGGTCGAAACCTTTCGGTGGCGCGCTTTTTCGGCGAGGCGAAACTCGAACAGCGTCTCCGGCGTTACTCCAGGGCATTGTCCGGCGTAGGCAGCGCGCAGGCAATGGTCGGCGGCGGCCACGCACGCGGCGACGTTCGCGGCAAACGGCGGAAGCGGCCACGGACTTGAGCCCTTCCCGAGCCGGTAAAAAACTGGATACGGTACGCAGTCGAGCCCGTACCCGAACAGCCTAGCGAGCTGGCCTAGCGAGCTAGCGCGCCAGTAGTCTCTTGGTTCTTGCCCGTACCCAGGATGCCCTTCCGCATGGTGGTCAACGACGACGCGGCGTCCAGGGAGCTTTTGGCATGCTGGCCCGTCGCATTCCACCAGCACGTGGTTGCACACCCGAATAGAACGAGGGATTGTGCCTATTAGCGTGCTAGTGTTGTACGCTTCGGAAGGGTTAACCCAGCGCTTCGAGCGATTGCCGGCCATCAGGACAATCGCTTGGGAATGGTGAAGCCAGGCGGAAATGCGCTCCATCTCGGGGTCGCTTGCTCCGAGAACGAAAACCGTATTAGTCGGCAAAATATTGTCAAGCATATGTCCCTCCCAATTGATGGTAGTCGAGCAATTGCCACTTTTTCGCGCTAGGATGCAGGCCAACGATAATTTGGCCCCAACATACATCGCGGCCAGCGCTTTTGCGTAACTTCTCCTCAGTCGGCTTCTCCAGGTGCACGGCGGAGACACCAACGGGGCTAAAGCGCATTCTCAGGTTGTGCAAATTGTGTTCGCTGCGGCCCGCCCAGTATGCCGTGAGGTCGGTAGGCCCTTCCCATTCCGGTTGCAGGAGCGCATCCACGATTGTTCGGCCCGCAAGCACGCGGCCCGATTCTGTAACCCCCAACCAGCGGAGCCGAATCTTTTCGGGGCAGCGATAAATGGCGCTTAGTAAGCTAATCCCTCGCGGCTCGAACCAGTTTTCCTGCTCCTCGAAGCCTTCTTCCTGCCAAGTAATGGTCGGGAACACGAACCAAGTTACGTCGCCTTCGCGGAACATGGGCACGGCCGTGTGCGCTTGTTGCGGCCACCAGTCTACTTTTGGCGGCGCTTTGCCACGATTGCATGCTGGGCATCCCGTATGCCCGTTGAGCCAATCATGATAAAATGGCAACGGGCTTGCGATTAACGGGTCGCAGAACCAGCTTGGCCCGTAATGCGAGAGCCACGCAGCAATGGCAACGTTTGCCAGCTCCCGTACAACCCTGTGCCTAGCAAGATAATTTTTTGCCAGGAACAGCATCGGGCAGGCCTTCGGGAGCGCGAAAGGCCAAGGCTTTGAGTAATACTCGTTGTTGTACCAGTACCACTTTAGCTGGCTAATCGGACTGTGCGAGTGGACTGTCCACGGAATGGTGTCATTCTCAACAAATCTGCTCAAGTAAGCATAGTCGCTGCTTGTCATCTAATACCCTCCTCACCCAATTGTAAAATTGTTCACTGTGACGAATCAATACTGTGCCCCAACAGTAACGCGAATGCAAGTCCATAGGACGGCCATCGAGCAGGTGTTCGTCTGGAATCCATAGCGGCGCGCGCACGGTGGTAGAGAGCCCCTCGAACCGCACTTCGACGTGTGTCTCGTACAGGCGGTTGAACCGTAAGCCAGCTCCTGCGTAATAAATTAGGCTGCGGTATGGCGGTGGCGGAGAGCCGGCGAGCAAGGCGTCGATCGGCGTGCTGCCCCATCGTGGCGGCCCGTCCGGCGTGGTGACAACGTAGCGCCATTCGACGGTCTTTCCGACGGCGAGCCAAGAGAAGAGAGTTATGAGGTGCGGCTCGAAAAAGCAATCGATTCCCTCCGGCGTCCGCACGCAAGGAACGGCCCAAAGAACCGAGCGCTCGCTTAGCATGCTAAGCGGAATGGCTTGGCAAGCCCGCCTTGGCCAATCGAGGCCGAAAGCCCGCAAGTGGTGCGATAAGTCTTTGCAGGTTCTTTCGGAGACTGGCGGAGTGCCAGCATACCAGGAGTTTGTTGTGCAAAAGGTCGCATGCATGGGACTCCGAAACAGGTGATGCACTGGCGAATCGAAGCGTGAAATGGGCTGAGAGAGCCACGCGGCGCCAGTGTCGGTTGCGGCGTGCTGCGCAAGGATATAGTCGCGCTGCTCCTGAATCCATCGAATGCCCCAGAAGAGTGTGGAGCATACTTCTGGTGGCTCGCCCAGGTTACATCCCTGCCAGCCGCTCGGATGCAGCGTGGGAGCAAAGTAAAAGCTGGGTTGCTTAGGCGAGCAAATTGACGAACCAGGATCTTGGCCTTCAAAAATCCGTGTCAAGTAATATCGTGCCACCATTGTTGTTTTTTCTCGTTGGAGTAATAAAATTCACGCGCGCGCAAATCCGGTGCGAGCGCATAGAGCACTTGGCCCCAACAAAAATGCTTGTGGTCAACCGGCGCTTCCATGTTCATGAATTCATAATCGCGCAAACAATACTCGGGGACGTAAAGCGGTGCGTGAATCCTAATTTTGCTGTTAGGCACTTTGAGCGAGACCATTGCAGGATAGAGCTTGCCTGCCCAAAGGTCGCGCTCCTCGTACAGAATCGAATGATGTAGCGGTGGTGGTTCGGGTTCCAGAATCGCTTCCGTCGGCGTCCGCCCCCAACGTGGCGTGCCATTCCGTGACGCCACAACGAACCGCCACGAAAGCGGAAGGCCCGCAGCCACCCAAGTTAGCGCGCTAATTCCAGTGGGCTCGAAGAATAAAGGCCCGTAGGTGTGTTCGACGCACGGCACGCCAAACAGCCAATGTTCGGCGTCAATCCGTTCGAGGGGAATGGCGACACAGGAAAGCCTTGGCCACCACGACGGCCCGTGTTCGTGGGGGCACTTCACGCACAAATAAGCGTAACGCGGGGCTTTGCGTGGCCGTGTCGGATGGAGCTCAGCTTCGGGGCTCAAACCTAACAGGTGGTGCACCACGGTCGGACTTTGCCCCATAGGCACGTGGAGCCAGCACGTCGCGGCAAAGGCGACGGCGTCGCGCGCAAGGTTCTTGTCGCCCAGCGTCCCAAGCCGCAAAATCCGCCCGAAAGCGGCGCACACGGTTGGCGGCATGTAAGGCCAAGGCCAAGCGTCCCGCACGCGCATGAGCTCCACGGTTCGCCCAAGCGACAAGGCCGGCAAGTCGGGTTCGTTGATGCAATCGTACATCCCGCGAAAGAGCTTTTCATAGTACAGCATGGCCACCCCGCCCCCGCTTAGCGTACTAGAACGGCCCAAGGTGGCACGTGTTCGACGTACTCAGGCGCCACCCCTACCACAAGCACGGGAACGTCTGGCTTTTCCGTTGGCCAATTGCCCCAGGCGTCAGCCGTGCAAATCACCACGACGTCAGCGCCCGACGCTACCGCGTCAGCAATGGCAGGCCGAAAATCCGTTCCCCCGCCCGTATAGTGCGCTTCCGGAACAGGTTCCGTGCTTGTCAGCTCATGGCGTGCAACAAGCCGCGCGTCGAAATCAGCAACAATCAGCGTCGAACCAGCCGCGACGGTTCGGGCAATCGCGACGGCTTCAGCCGCGTGCCGCTCGACGTCTTGGAAACCTTGCGAGCCGGAAACGTCGCGCGCAATGTAGACGCAACCGGCATCCCGTCGTTTCCGTGGCATGACAATGCCAGGCGCCGAACGGCGCGAAAGCCTAAGCCAATCGTTCCGGCCCCCAAGCCGTCGCAGATAGCTAGCTAGTGCGGCTTGCCAATTGGTTTCAGACGGCAACCGGCTTGTTATCGTTCTGAGGGCTTCCGCCGCCATATCGCCCGCGCCCGTTAGCTGTGCGATTGCCGCGACGCCCGCAAGCTGGCTTTGCGCATGTTGCGCCGCTTGTGGTTGGCTTGCGTCGAAAGCGCAAAGCGTAGCGCCTTCGGTAGCGTCGCCTTCGCTGTTGCCGTCTTCGCTGTTCGGTTCACCCTCAGAACCGCCGCCGCCCCCCGTTTGGCCTTGCGTGCCGCTTTCGCCCTCTTCGGTTTCCGATTCTTGTTGTTCCGGTTCTTGTTCCAGAGCCGCCGCAATCTGTTCGGCGCATTGTCCTCGAAAACGCTCATGACGCAAGGCAATTGCCGCGACAGAATCCGGAGCGCCCGCCGCTTGCGTTATGAGCAAGGCGGCTTCGGCTTCGCCCGCCTGTTGCCGCGCCGCATAGCGCGCTAGGCGCCAGCCGTGGCCAAGCGCAACATGCGCCGCGCCCATGAGAAGAGCGCCGCGCACGTCGTCGTCGCTTGCCTGCTCAAGCCAAGCGGTAGGCCAAGCGATTGACACGTTGCCGGCTTCGTCGCACGAGACGACGGGCACCCGCCCGCCCTGTTGCATGGTGTGCTTGATTGACAAGGCCGGCAAGGCCCATGCTTCGAGCCCGCGCGCGCTCGAAAGCCATGTTAGCGCCTTTGTTATTTTCCGCATTTTCTCACCCCTCTTCGCTTTGTCGCTGTAGTGCTTTTGCCTGTTCGAGTAGTGTTTTGCATTTTAGCACAAGTTTGTCACTATCGCAAGCGCTCGAAAGTAACACGTCTTGCGTTTCTTGCATTAAGGCAATGGCTTGCCAATCCCCCGCTTCGTGTGCGACGTCTGAAGCCGCAATGACGTCTGGCATTATTTTGCCAAGCAAGGCCTCAAGACGTTTCGGGCTTTTGTTTCCCGTCTCGATTATCTTACCAAGCCACGCAACCAGCCTTTCCGGCAATTCAGCCATTGCCGAACCAAGGCAATCTTCGCGCCACGCTTGCCATTGTTCGGTGTTCGGTGTTGGCAAGTAGTACGCGCTAAACGCGAAAACCGAACCAAGCGCGTCTGGTGGTAGCATGCGCACACGCAAAGCCGCCGGCGCCGCGTCATAATGCGCGCGATAAGCGTTCGTGCTTTCGCGCAAGCACTCGTTCCAGTGTTGTTCTTCGGCACGGATTGCCGAAAGCCAACGGTCCAAGTGTGCGTCATGTACCCAACGGCCCGTTGGTCCAGGCCAAGAAAGGCGAGAATGGGTTTGATAGGCCCGCACGGTTGCCGAACGAATCTTCGACAATGAATCGCCCGCCAAGTCTTCTATCACAGAAACGCGCCCCGTGTCCGCATCCTGTACCCGCGAAGCCAAATCAGGTCGCGCCTTTTTCCCTCGCCATGTTCTAATCGTCAAGACTACCATTTGCACGGTACTTCCCCCCTTTCCTTAATCTTGTGCGAGCAGGTCTATGTTGTCTTTACACCAAGCCGCAACGCTTTTGCTTTTCACCAGCCAAGCGCGCCGCCGCCGGTGTAGAGAACGCAACGCGAAAGCCGCATACGGCGGCGCAAGCCGTACGATGTACTGACAAACGGCGAGCGTTGTTGGTTCGTCGACACACCAGGTGACGCAAGACGTTGCCGCCAACCATTGTGCCGCCGGTTCATCTTCAGGCGGTGTTGGTGTGGTGGTAGGCGCCAAGATCACGCTTTGTTTATCGGGCATCGACGTTGCGACGCGCGCCCATGCTTGGTACGCCCCCGCAACGGCTTGGCCAACGCGCGCCGTCATGCGTGCCGGTTCGGTGGCGTTGTGCCTTAGCACGCTTTCCCAAGAGCGATAGTCGCCCCAACGCCCCGACACGTCGCTTGACGGTCGCCACGTGTACAAAAACTCACCCGCCGTGGACAAGTGAAAGGCCGCGACTAGCGCGCTAAGCGCCGTTGGGTAGGTAATCGTGGCCCAATCGGCCCACGCTTCAACTTCGTCGGCCCAAGGCCAAGCCGGCTCAAGGCCGTCTTGTAGTGTTGGTGGAACCGGCACGCTGTAAGCCGCGTCAAATTCAGAGCGTAGGCTTTCGTCTAAGCCAAAGACGCCCGCACGGTCTTGCACGCGGTTTGTCGCGCCCCACACCAGCACGGCGCCACGGTCTCCCAAGGCCCCGCCCGCGGTAATGAGCGCCTTGACGGCGCCTTGAACATCAACCGGCGCCTTGCCCAAATCGTCCAAGAAGAGAAGCACGCGTTGGGTTTTCGCCTCCTCCAGGACTCGCGCCAGCGTTTCGAGGGGCAGTTCGCGGGCAATTCCGGCCGCCAAATCTGGAGCGATCGCCCCGGCGAAGTCGACTCGCTCACGGAGGCCGGCGGATATGGTGATGCACGGCATTCCGGCCTCGTGCGCCAGCGCACGCACGCGTGCCGTCTTTCCGATACCCGGAGGACCGACTAGCAAAACCCGTGCTCCCGATTCCAATTCTTGCTTCAAAATCATGACCAACCCCTTTCTTACTTTTTCCGCTTCCGCGAACGCGGAAAGTCTTCGACGGCGTAAAACGTGTGACAGCCCGCACACCAGAGCCACCGACGGCCCGCTACGCGGTCAAGGTACAGCGTGGTGTTCCCGCCGTGGCCCTTGTTGCACAAGTACTGTGTTGCTTTTGGCTTCATACCCAATCCCCTTTCTTTGGTTTGTTGCGCAATTATAGCATGCAAGCGCACTTTTGTCAACTAGTGACTATTGCAAGCTCAGCGAAACTTCAATTGCAAGCCGCCACGCAAACCGGCCCGATTCAGCCATGCGGATTGTCACGGTAACGCGCCCAAGCGCGCACGTTGCCGTTTGCGATCCTTCAAGCCAAGTTTCCCCAAGCCATTCAATCACGTAGAGTTCGCTAGGCGGTTTGGCCAAATTATCGCGCAAATCCGGCGACACGGCGCAAAGCATTTGCACGGTGTCGCGCAACTCTTCAAGGTTAGTGTCGTTGTCGCAACCCAAAAGCCACGTCACTTTCTGCGTGTTCATGGTTCACCCCTTTTCGAAAAGCACGGCGCCGCCGTAACGGCGCCGTGCAACGTTAACGGTTCAGCCCTTCAGGGAAAATTTGCCGCCCGCACTCGTCACACTTAGCCGGCGAGCTGTACCACCCGCGCGTGAAGTCGCCCGCGCGAACCGGCGACCAAGCCGCCTTGTCTTCAGCGTCACAATCCGCGCCGACCTCGAACGAGCACGGCAAGCAGAGTAGGGCGTCGAACGTATCCCAAGCTAAAATCGGATTGCCGTTGCTCATACGTCACCCCCTTGCCAAATTTGGTAGCCGCACGCGCCGCAAAACAGGTCTTCGCCACACTCATCAGCGAAAACCGGCGCCACTTCGCGCAACTCACATGTGTCTACGTCACCCAAGTCTAGGCCGGCGTCACGCGCCCAACTTTCCGCGCAAGCAACGCAAAGCAAGTCGCCCTCTACGGCGTAACCGATTACAATAGCTTTTCATACCCCTTTCTTACTTTTTCCGCTTCCGTGAACGCGGAAAGTCTTTGGCGGCGTAAAACGTGTGACAGCCCGCACACCAGAGCCACCAACGGCCCGCTATGCGCTCAAGGTAAAGCGTGGTGTTCCCGCTGTGGCCCTTGTTGCATTTGTGCTTTGTTGCTTTTGGCTTCATATGCTCACCCCGCGCGCTGTATTTGTCGCGCCGTCTAGCGCGCGCCACTAGACGGCGCCGGCGTAACCGTACCCGCACGGCGTAAGGCCCGCCGGTAGCCTTGCGCCGCGCAAACTAAAACAGCCCTAGCGCAATTGCTCACCCCCTTTTGCCTCGTGTACTGAGCCTATTCGTCGTCGTCGACAAACGGCTCCCAAATGACGGTTAGGCACCAGTCGCAGTACAAGGCCTCATGACCGTCGCAGTCCAGAGCAAAGAGCGGAGCGACGCTAGCCACTGCGCATGCGTCAGGATCGTCTAGGTCTACGCGGGACCGACTCGCCCAATCCTCGGCGCACGCCGGGCAAAGCAGCTCGCCCCCCACCGCAAAACCTGCAACAGCGCAACCATCAGTACCGTAGTAGTATCCCATGACTCACCCTCCTTTGCCTCGTTTGTCTTGGGGAAGATAGTACACTAGCGCGCAAGGTATGTCAATAGGGCACAGAAAAATCATGCAATTTTTTTCGTCGTACAATCAAGGGGTTAGAGCAAAATTTGCGGACTAATGTAGGTGGGAAGGAGCGCGCGGGGAGAAGCGCGAGAAGGAGTGGGCGTGAAACTAGTCGACTATCCTTGCGCTCCTTCACGCTCATGCTTGCTTCTTCGCCGTCGCCGTTCCCGCGTACTCCGCGGCCGCGTAGCGCGCCAGTCCCGCACCACTAGCGTGATAGTTTCGCGCACCCCCGGGGCCGGGACAACGATTAGCATGCTAACGCGCGTGCTCCGTGCTCGTGCGCGTGCTTGTCCTTTGGCGCTTGGCCGTGCCCGTGCCCGTGCGCGTGCTCTTTCGCGTGCCCGTGACCTGGCGCGTGACCTGGCGCGTTCGCCGAACGAGACATTAGCGTGCTAGTCTTCGGTAGCCCGTACTTCTCCGGGGCTAGTGGGATATGCACCCCGGCCGTCGCAAAGGCGCACGGACCAGCACTAGCGGGCTAATCCCCCTGAAGCTGTGAGCGTGCACGGGCCCACACTAGCCCGCTAGGCCCGCACTAGGGCACCAACGCGCCCAACGCTAGTAAGCTAGCCAGTAGCGGTAGCCGGTAGCGGTAGGATAGCAAGCTAGGCGGTAGCGGTAGGTAGCAAGCTAGGCGGTAGCAAGCCGGTAGGATAGCAAGCTAGGCGCCGAAGTTTGCGCGTTGAATGTTCCCGCAAACTTGGTAGCGGGATTGCTTCAACGGGTTTCCCGGCGCGCACGGCGCACGGGAG
>Ga0101945_1001560_pt1 | contig 21522 bp, 24 predicted proteins | sample DewCreD2012metaG_2_FD_75246 | JGI IMG/M metagenome (GOLD analysis project Ga0101945, IMG submission 75246) | Hot spring sediment bacterial and archeal communities from British Columbia, Canada, to study Microbial Dark Matter (Phase II) - Dewar... ... | reverse complement strand
TCTGTTCCACAAACCGTCCTTTTTGGACGGTTTGTGGAATTAATTCATTATAGCCTTCTAACCTTGAAAATACTATATTTGCCATAAATTTGATTTCAATATTGACGCATTATTAAGGATAAGTGTGGTCCAATGGATAAACTGGAATATCGAGATGGTCCCTGAAGCAAAACCCTCTATCTCATCAAATAGTGTAGGGATAGAAATCTCCAATGGCAATGGAATCAATCGCATGGCAAAAAAGGTGGGCAATTATTTAAAGGAGAAAGGGTTTAATGTGAGGAGGCTTACCAATGCGAACCATTTCAGTCATTCAAGAACGAAAATTATTTATCAAAAGGGATACGATCAGACGGTGGAGGAAATATTGAAACATATTCCCCTCTATCAGATCAAGAAAGAGATTGGAAAATTAGACCGCCCCCAAATCAATGTAAAGATATTAATTGGAAAAGACCTGATCCCTTACTTGGAGAAATTTGAAAATGGGGAAAAATCGTGAGACTTTTGACTCTATCCGGTTTTTTTTTGTATTCTTAATTCCCTGCCTCATAATGACTCAGGTTTCATGTTCTAAGAAAAGTCCCCAACAAGACACGCTGAAAGAATATCGAAAGATGATGGAAAGACAAAGGATAGCAACCTTAAAAGAGGAGCAGGAATTCCTTAAAAAAATTCCAGAAATGACACCTGAAGAATTTGAAAAACTGGGAGATTCCTTCATAAAACAGGGAAATTTGGATATGGTCTTTTATCCAGTATCATAAAGGGCTGAGCCTGGATCCGAAACGAGTAAGCCTCCGTTATAAAATTGGTCGCCTCTTTTTAATGAAAAGGCTAACTGAGGAGGCCAAAAAAGAGTTTGAAGAAATCTTAAACATGAATTCAGATTACGCCTTGGCCTACGAAGGCTTGGGAAGGGTTTATTTTCAGATGGGTGAATTTGGGAGAGCCGAGAAATTTTTTTTAAAGGCGATAGAACTCGATTCAAACCTCTGGCAGGCTCATAATTTTCTTGGAATCATTTATGATCGCCAAAAAAAATTTAATCTTGCCATTGATGAGTATAAAAAAGCAATCTCTATTAACCCTAATGATGCCATTCTCTTTAATAACCTTGGGATGTCTCTCTTCCTAAAAGGAGACTATGAAAAAGCAATTAGGGCTTATTGGGAAGGGCTGAAGATTGACTCTTCAAATAAAAGAATCTATAACAATCTTGGCCTCGCATTTTACCAACTGGAAAAATATGAGGAGGCATTTGAGGCCTTTAAAAAAGGGGAAGATGAAGCTACAGCCTATTATAATTTAGGTTGTCTTTACTTGAGGAATCAAAAATATAAGGAAGCTATTCAGGCTTTTGAAAAGGCCATTGAACTTAAACCCGGTTTTTATATCAAGGCCCACGAAAATTTAAAAATAGCCAAAGAAGAAATTCAAAATAAAGAATGAAGAATAAGTGGTATAATAACCTAAATATGGCTTCTCTGAGAAAATCGATACGATCCGCCTGATTCGTTGGGGGATGACAAAATAGGCGACATACTTCATTATAATCATTTGCTTTTCATCGAAACTGGCGAAAGTCAGTTATATAACCGTTATTTTTCAATCTCTCTTAAGAGCCTCTTTCCATACTCCAGGCATCTCTTTTTGACTTCCTGGTCACTCTCTCCATCCACCCGAAGAATCCCTTCAACCACTTTCATCTTGTGGTGTAATCCCAAGGCAAGCTCAAGCATCTTCAAACAATCCTTCCCGTCCCTACTCGTCCCGGCAGAGGTAAAAATACCCGCCACCTTTCCTTTTAATTTACCTCCCCCATAGTGAACGATGGATTCATCGATGACCTTTTTCACTTGCCAAGACACATTGGAGAAATAGGTGGGTGATCCCAAGACAATCCCGTCATAGTTGGGCAGTGAAGAGACATCGAATTCCCCCGCTTCGGATAATGTGATCTCTACCCCAGATGACTTCATCCCTTCAGCGATGGCTTTAGCCATCTTCCTGGTATTCCCACTTCCACTATAATAAAGAATCAATACCTTTTTTGAAGCCATCCCACACCTCCTGAAGGTATTCCCTCACTCAAGGGTAGAAATAAATCTTAAGCCCAACAGGAGTATTTCCGAAACCCATAGAACGCGAATGGATTGAATATAATTTAGATCCCACGAATCGAACCATCATAGAATTGGGTTTCTGATTAAAACCAACCAAAGTTAAGATTTCTATGGACCATTTAAGGTAGCCGCACTATGGGTTTCTCCACCTCTGAGTTAGGGATTACTCCTGAAGATTTATTTTGGTTCAAATGTACTCGATTCATTTCAACCTGTCAATAGAGGCAAGGCAAAGGATAGTCCCTTTTTGACAATGGGGATGACGATTGGTTAACATTATTTTAATTTTTGGAGGTGGAGGTTCTGATGAGAATTCGAAGTCCAGGGAAGGTGAATGAGCGAATATGGTTTTTAGGGCGTGAAGAATCAGGGGTCTATCTGATCGAAGGGGACGACGAATCGATGATCATAAGCGGGGGAATGAGTTATCTTATTCCTGATCTTCTTTTACAGTTCAAGACCTTTGGGATCGATGAAGAAAGGATCAAAAAGATCCTTATTCTTCACTCCCATTTTGATCACATTGGAATCATTCCTTTTTTCAAACGGAGACATCCCGAGATAGAGATCTATGGATCAGAGAGGGCATGGGAAATTCTTCGGATGGAGAAGGCCATTGTTACCATCAATGAGTTCGGTCGAAAAGTCGCACAACGATTAGGAAAAGAAGAGGTGTATTCAAACAATGAGATTGAATGGGGATTCGATATTGAAGGGAAAGTGGTTCGTGAAGGGAGTGAAATCCATCTGGGAGGGGTAAAGGTCTCCATTCTCGAAATCCCAGGGCATTCCTCCTGCTGTATTGCAGCTTATCTTCCCGAGTTAAAAGCCCTCTTCCCGACAGATGGTGGGGGAATTCCTTTTAATCAAACAATTGTTACCTCTGGAAACTCCAACTACACGAAATATCAGGAGAGTCTCGAAAAACTAAAACCCCTGGAGGTGGAATATTATGGTGCCGATCATTATGGATATGTAACCGGAGAGGAAGCAAAGGAGTTCATTTCTAAAACGATAGAGATGGCCAAGATAAATCGGAAAAGGATGGAAGATGTCTATCGTTTGACGGGAGATGTCGATCTGGCAGCAAAGAGACTGGTGGAGGCTTTCTATCATGCCTATCCCTCCTATTTTCTCTCACCTGAGATTTATCTGGATGTCTATCGCCAGATGATTCGACATATTGCCAGTGCTTTAGACGGAAGGCTTTAGGGGGTCTCCATTAATTTTATTTCAACCCTATTCTCCAGACCCGAATAACTGTGGAGAAGCCTCTGAAGCTCCCATTGATCTTCCCTCAACAGTTTTATAAATCTTAATCCATATCGATATCCATTGAAATCGACATCATAAAGAACACTCTTCCAGACGATCTCTGCAGAGACTTTAAAATTAGCCAATCTGAACCCTTTCGGGAATAGGACCGTAATGTTCAAAACAGCACCAATGGGAAGATCTTGAAGGGAAAAGAGCTGAAGCCCAGCTTCACTCAGATTGAGAACCAATGCCCCATGGGGTTTGGATCGATCCTGACTTTGATATTCAAGGGGGAGGTCTACGGAGATTCTTGGAAACCTTCTTCTCTCAAAGTTTTTTTTCGGTCTCATCGAATCGCCCTGTTTTAAAAAAAATTTCTGCATTTATAATGCCAATCCTTTTAAAAAACCTAACCTATTAAATTGATTATATTTTTTATCCTTCCATATCCCGACAAAGATGAAAAGAAACAAATTTTGTTAATCCTGATTAAATTTTTTGTTAACCTCTTTTTCACTTTCAATGTGCCCGTCTCTCCTTGACATGACCCGATGAATTAGCCTACGATTCTCGGTGTTTGGATAGGGTATGAAAATGCATCTGAAATCAAAATTTATTGGCTCTATGGTAGGCAGTGCCATTGGCGATGCCATCGGTGAAATGGCCTTTTCATACCCTGAAAAGGATGAATTATTAAAGGCAATCTCTCAAGTAAAAGAATTGATCTATACGGATGACACTGCGATGGCCATCGGTCTCGCAGAATCTCTCATCGAGAGAAAAGGAATTGATCAACAACATCTCGGAGATACTTTTTATAAAAATTTCGTTCGAGAACCGTGGAGGGGATATGCCTCAGGCCCTCCTTCTATTTTCTCCCTCGTGAGAAGAACAGGAATGTCTTATGTTCACGCAGCTAAAACCCTTTTTGGAGGAGAGGGCTCCCTTGGAAATGGGGCCGCCATGAGGATCACCCCTGTGGGCCTCTTTTTTTATCATTCCGAGCTCCTCTATGAGCAAGCCTGTGCCTCCGCTGAAGTCACTCATAGCCATCCTGTTGGAAAAGATGGAGCGGCTGTTCAAGCTTACGGGATTGCGCAGGCCCTTTTGCTTGATCCGAAAGAGGAGTTTCCGAGAGAAAGGTTTATCAAAAATCTGATCTCCCTTGCCAAAACCTCTGAGATAAGGGAAAAGTTAGAGGAGGTTCAAAACTTATTGAATGAAGAATGCTCGGAGAGGATGGCTTCGAAAAGATTAGGCCGTTCCGTCGCTGTGCACGAATCTATGCCCTTTTCGATCTACTCTTTTTTACGTTACCCGAAATCTTTTGAATCCTGCCTGTTTTGCTCCATCCTCCATGGAGGAGATCGAGATACCCTTGGGACCATGGCAGGTGCCCTTTCAGGAGCCTATCTCGGGATTGAAGCTATTCCACGAGCATGGACAGAAAAGTTAGAAAATTTAGACACCATCGAGCGCTTAGCCTCTTCCATTTTTGAGATGACTCAAGTAACCTGACAAAGAAAAAGATGGGAGATCAGAAAAAAACCGGCTTTGATGAAGAAAAGGTCAAAGAAAATCTCTATCGTCATGTAGAAGCCCTTTCGGTAAGGATTGGGGAACGCCATCTCTGGAAAGAGAACTCTTTAAGAGAGGCAATGGAATATATTGACTCTGAACTGAGATCTTATGGATATGAGGTCTGGCACCTGACTTATCCCTGCTATGGTCAAAACGTCTCCAACCTGTCGGTAGAGAAATCAGGGACCCAAAAAGGGGATCTCATTGTGATCGGCGCTCATTATGATACCGTTCCAGGAACCCCTGGGGCCGATGATAATGCCTCTGCGGTAGCAGGATTGTTAGAACTGGCAAGGCTTTTCCAGATGATTCAGCCCCCAAAAACTCTGCGTTTTGTAGCCTTTGTCAATGAGGAGCCCCCCTGCTTTGGATTTTCCAATATGGGGAGCATGGTTTATGCGAACTATTTAAGAGAGCATAGGATCCCGGTAGAAGTGATGATCTCCCTTGAGATGATCGGTTATTTTCGGGAGGAACGGATCCAGCGATTTCCTCTCCCCGGGATGGAACTCTTTTATCCTAAGAGAGGCAATTTTATAGGAGTGGTTGGAAATATCCCTTCCCGTCGTTATGTCCGCCTCCTCAAAAACGGAATCCGAAAGTATTCGCTCATCGATGCAAGATCCCTCACCGCTCCCGAGTTTTTTGGAGGGATCAACCTCTCGGATAACTATTCCTTCTGGAGACATGGATATCGGGCTGTGATGGTCACGGATACCTCTTTTTTCAGAAATCCAAATTACCACCAAGAAACCGATACCATCGACACCCTTCATTTTGAGAGAATGAGTGAAGTGATTAAAGGCCTATTTTATACTCTACTCACGATTTAAAAAGGAGGGTTTATGACAAAGGAAATAAAACTCCCCAACCCCATCGAAAAAGGAAACCTTTCTGTGGAAGAAGCACTCCAGAGAAGAAGATCGGTAAGGGATTATAAAAAAGGAGCCCTAAGTTTAATAGAAGTCTCCCAGCTTCTCTGGGCAGGAGGAGGACAAAACCTTTACCGACGAACGGCTCCTTCGGCTGGAGCGACCTACCCGCTTGAGCTCTATCTCGTTTCGGGAGAAATAGAGGGTTTGGAAATGGGTCTCTATCACTACCTTGTCTCAAGGCATCGTCTCGAAAAAATAAAAGAGGAAGACCTAAGAAAAAGACTTTGTCGTGCAGCCCTTGAACAGAGAATGATTGAGAGAGCCCCGGCCACCCTCATCATTGCAGCCGATTACCAGAGGACGACCGGACATTATGGTCAACGAGGAGTTCGTTATGTTCATATGGAAGTGGGCCATATGGGACAAAACATTTCTCTTCAGGCCGTGGCCCTCAATTTAGGTACTGTGATGATCGGTGCCTTTCAGGATAAAGAGATCAAAGAGATTCTTGGAATCGAAGAGGAACCCCTCTATATCATCCCGGTGGGAAGGGTTTAAAGATTTCCTTTCAGGCCAATGGCTTCGGCTACCTCCTGCATCCCTTTGATGGTATCCTCGATCAGTTCCTCCAATCCAATCTGAAGCATGGCTGCTCCCTTTTCGATCACAGAGCGATCGACCCCGGCAGCAAATCGCTTATCCTTCCACTTATTCTTTACGGATTTGACCTGAACATCCAGGACACTTTTTGAAGGCCTGATCAGGGCCGTCGTCACCACGAGTCCGGTCAATTCATCAATAGCGTAGAGGAATTTCTCCAAATCGGTTTTGGGCTCCACCTCCGAACAGATCCCCCACCCATGGGAGACAGCCGCCCGAATATACTCCTCGGGCCATCCCCGTTCTTTAAGAATTTCGGCCGTCTTGGCGCAGTGTTGGTCTGGAAACTTCTCGTAGTCGAGATCATGAATAAGACCGATAATCCCCCACTTTTCTTCATCCTCTCCTCGTTTTCGGGCAATGTACCGCATTACTCCCTCTACGGCATAAGCATGCTTTCGTAGGCTCTCGCTCTCATTATATTGATGAAGTAGTTCCAGAGCCTCCTGGCGGGTTGGGACTTTCTCATTCACATCTATTCCTCCTTTCTTAAATCGCCATCATCCAAAAAACGTTAAGGATTCGAGGGAAGGAGGAATCGGTCAATCCCTTCTTTGAGACTCCTTCGAATTCCTTTCTCGAGTAGCCCTTCAGGAAGGACCACCGTCACAGAAGGCCTCTCCACCGATCCATCAATCCTTAAAGGAATCGTTTTCCATCCCCTCTCATCTTCGATCAGTTTTAAAACCTTCCATTTTCGGGTTAAATTTCTGGACAGTTCAGGAGAAAGCCTCAATTCAACGTCCAGATTGAGTCTCTGATGAAAATCGACGGTCCCCTTTGAAGAGAGTTTAAAAAGATTGGAAGCCACCCACCCATCCAAAAAGATCCTCTGGTCCTTCACATCGAAATGAAAAAGACCCTGATCAAAACCGATGGTCTTTAGTGAGGGATCCCCCATGAGAGAAACAATCGCATCCATGATCCGGGATTGCTGGATAGATCCTTTTTCTAAAGGCACTACGGCCTTTCCTCTTAATGTCTTTTCCAGATTCTCCGGCGAGAATTGAAAATCTCCCTGAAGAGAACCCTTCGTACGAATGGAACTTTCAGAGATGAATCCAAGTTGTAGAGGGTTGACCTTCATGGTCCCACCGACATACTGATAATCCATCCGAATACGATTGAATTGATAATCTTGATAGTTAGCAGAATCGATTAGGATCTGACCTGAAAGGCGAAGTTTTTGAGTCAAACCTTCCTTAAAAGGTGTTCCTTTTAGGGGAGGTTGCTCCTTGGCGGTTTTTTGGGATTCCTTCATTCCTTGAATCAGGGCCAAGAAGGACTGAAGGTCTAAGGTTTTGGCCTGAAGATCAGCTTTTATCTCTGGCAAAGAGAAAAAATCCTTGACCGTGGCTGTAACATGGAACGGATCTTTTCCCACCTGTCCTCGAAGATGGACACGAAGGATCTGCGGGTTGCCCTCCATCGTTCCAGAAATCTTTATCTCCTGTTCTCTTACAAGCAACTTAAGTTCCTTAAGAGAAATAGCTCCGGATTCTAATTGGGGCTTTCCATCCGTTCCAATCAACCCCCTGAATTCTCCATCCAGAGTGAGAGACACTTCGGGCCACTCCTTCTCTTCATCCGTAAAGGAAAGATGGGCATTCCGGATAAGGAGCTTTTCTGAAATGATGGCAAAGGGAATCGAGGGAGACCTTGTATGGTCCGTTCGAGAGGGGGCGGAAAATCGTCTTTCTGTCACATCACTAAAATTATACTTTCCCCCTCCCTTCCTGATGATTCTAATGGTTGGGGATCGAACCTCGATCTTCTTGATCACGAGTTCTTTTTTTAAAAGAGGGAGAAGCCGATAGGAAAGAATAAATTGTTCCACTCTCAAAAAATCCTTTTGCCTGTCTCTTTCCTTGAAGGTCAACCCCTGGATCACAACTCCTTTCAGGAGGGATACCTGGATTCTATCTAACTCGATTTTTCTCCCGGTAAGTTCCTCCGCTTTGGGGAGGATCATGGCTTTGAGTCTCTCTTCGGTGAAATAACTTCGGAGCATCAATGTAATGCCAAGCCATAAAAAGGCCAGGATCCCGATCATGATCAAAATGATCTTTATCCCTCTCTTCATTTTTATGAACTTTTTACTTAGACAGAAAGGCTAAGAGACCATGGATGAATGAACTGATGAAAAGAAGAATCCCGGTTTTTCGATGGATCCCAAATGGGACCTTGATCCATCGAAGTCCTGTACTTAATTGAAAGAGGATAAGAATGAAGTTGAGTAGTCCAATAAGCAATATGATGGAGATCCCACCGATACTCATGGATTAGCTCCTTTCAATCCTTAACTGAAATCTTAATGGTCGAAGGCCCTGCACTTCCGTGTATATTGCAGTTTGCCTCTGCTGTCACCTCAAGATCCTCAATTGCCTTTATCTTAATTTCTCGGCTGAAGACTTCTCCCTCGGGTCTCTGGGACGAGGTAAACTCCCACCGGGCCACCTCCTTTTGATTCACCAGCACCCTGAGCCAATTGGTATAATGGAGAAAATTGTTTCCCTTATGGTTGACCTGAATCTTGATCACAATTTCAGAACCTCTCTGAACGATTGGAGGATCCTCTATCGAAGTAGAAGATTTGTTGGCAAAGACGATTCCTCCTGATAGAGAAATGAGGATGACCAACAGAATGATCTTAAAATATCTCATTTTCATAGCCCTTTCTCCTTTTAGAATTTAATATCCATTTTAACCCATCTCTTGAAAGATGGAAATAGAAATTTTATGAAAAAGAATGATTCCCCACTGAAGTGGGGAATAAGCCCGAGAGGGGGATTGGAGAAACCCATGGGGCGGCTATCTTAAATGGGCCATAGGAATCGTTACTTTGGTTTGTTTTAATCAGAAACCTATTTCTACGATGGATCGATTCGTATTCCTTAAACATATAAATTGATCCGCATTCTATGGGTTTCGGAAATACGCCTGTGGGGCTTAAATTTATTTCCACCTCCAGTGAGGGGATACGAAAAAGGATAATCTCTCCGTCGTGGGTGGTGAAATAGGCCAATCTCCTCAACCCTTCGATGAGGGATGACTAAAAAGGAGGGTGAGCCCATGTTTGCCATTATTAAAGGAATAAAGATCTATTTTGAAATGTTCGAAAGGAAAGAAGCCCCTGTCGTCCTTCTCAGCCATTCTCTGGGTTCGAGCCATCTCATGTGGGATCCTCAAATGGATGCCCTCAAATCCTACTTTCAAATTCTTCGCTACGATATTCGGGGACATGGGGAGAGTGAGGTGGGTCAAGGGCCTTATACCATGGAGCAATTAGGAGAAGAGGCCATCGGGCTTTTAGATCATCTGGGAATTGAACAGGTTCACTGGGTTGGAATGTCTATGGGGGGAATGATCGGTCAGGCAGTGGCCCTGAGTCGTCCCTCTCGTTTGAAAAGCCTTGTTCTTTGTGATACGACGGCAATCATCCCTCCAGAAGCCCAGCCCATCTGGCAGGAGAGGATTGATCAAGTTCGTCAGAAGGGAATGGAATCCCAATTGGAAGCCACGATGGAAAGATGGTTTACCCCTTCCTTCCTTCACAGCCGCCCCCCAATATTATCACTCATTCGCAAACAGTTTCTTTCCACTCCGGTGGAAGGTTATGTAAACTCTATAGAGGCCATCAGGAGATTGAATTATTTAGATCACCTCTCCGAGATTCGAATCCCTACATTGATCCTGGTTGGAGAAGATGATCCTGGAACACCCGTGAGCGCCTCCGAAGCCATTCATCAACGAATCCCAAACTCAACCTTAAAAATCATTCCATCTGCCAGGCATCTCTCCAATGTGGAACAACCGGAGATCTTTAATCAACACCTCTTGAAGTTTTTAAAGGAACACATATAGATCGATTTCTTTAAAAGGAGTTTTTCTATTCCATCTGCCCTTTGGAGATGACTAACGACAATCCTTCATATCAAAGACCTGCCTTGATGGTAACGACTCTGGGGTCTTTTATCATCCCTTTCATGGGATCTTCGATCAACATTGCCTTGCCCTCGATTGGTGGAGAGTTTTCTCTGGATGCGCTGATGTTGAACTGGGTGACCACTTCTTATCTTCTCAGCATCGCTGTTTTTCTCCTTCCCTTTGGTCGAATTTCGGATATCTATGGCATCAAAAAGGTCTTTCTTCTTGGATTCATTTTTTTTACTCTCTTCTCTTTTCTTTCTGCTCTCTCACCCTCTCCTTCTTTTCTGATCGGGTCTCGAGTCTTTCAAGGAATAGGGGCCTCTATGACAGCAAGCACCGGAATCGCCATCTTGACCTCTGTATTTCCACCCAACAAGAAAGGAAGGGTTTTAGGAATCAATGTGGCTGCTGTCTACACAGGACTCTCCTGTGGTCCTTTCTTCGGGGGTCTTTTGACCCAATATTACGGCTGGAGAAGTATCTTCTGGGTCAATCTCCCAGTCGGACTCATGATCATCCTTTATACCCTTTTTCGATTGAAAGGAGAGTGGGCAGAGGCAAGAGGAGAGAGGTTTGATTGGATCGGATCCCTCTTTTATAGTTCCGCCCTTGTAGTCATGATGTTTGGTTTTTTCCGAATATCCAGCTCTATGGGCCTTATTCTCCTCGCCATTGGGCTTATTGGGATATGGATCTTTATCCGATGGGAATTAAGGGTGAAAAGTCCTATTTTTGAAATTAGACTCCTTACAGAGAATCGAGTTTTTGCCTTTTCAAATCTGGCGGCATTGATTAATTATAGTGCCACCTTCGCTCTCAACTTTCTTCTAAGTCTTTATCTTCAATCGGTAAGGGGATTGAAACCCCAGGAGGCGGGTCTCATCTTAATCACTGCCCCTGTGATTCAGGCCCTCTTCTCCCCTTTTGCGGGATGGATTTCGGATCGAATCGAACCTCGAAAGGTGGCCTCCACGGGAATGGCCATAACGACTCTGGGGCTTTTCCTCTTTATCTTCCTGGACGAAAAGACCGATCTTTTCACGATCGTTGGATATCTCCTCCTTTTGGGCTTTGGATTCGCCCTCTTCTCTTCCCCCAATACGAATGCCGTGATGAGCTCCGTTGAAAAGAGGTCTTATGGAGTGGCTTCAGGAACATTGAGTACGATGCGATCGGTAGGGATGATGTTTAGTATGGGATTGGTCATGCTCATCTTTTCAATCTTTATGGGTCGAACACCCATCGCACCACCCTATTTCCCTCTTTTTCTTAAGAGTCTAAAAGGAGCGTTTATTTTATTCACCGTGCTTTGTGCATTAGGAATAGGAGCCTCTCTGTCAAGAGGGCCATCACCTATTTCATAACCCCTTACTCAGAAGTGGGGGATTACCCTATTTCTTATCAAAACTAAACCCTTTCCCTTTATTCCCGTTAACCGTCAGGGAAAGGCTCCGACTAAAGGGAGAGGGAGATAAAATAAAAAAGGAGGAAAGAGATGGAGGATAAAGGAAAGGTTTTAGTCACAGGGGCAAGTAGCGGTATCGGTAAGGCCACAGCCCGTCTTCTGGCCGAAAAAGGTTTTCGGGTCATCGCCCTCGCGAGAAGAAAAGAGCGTCTGGAGGAACTTGCTCGAGAGAATCCAAATATTGAGCCCCGCCCCTTGGATCTTTCGAATGCCGAGGAGTTAGAAGTGTATTGTCAAGAAATTCAGACGACCCCGGAACCGATAAGCGTGCTCATCAATAATGCTGGATTCAGTATTCGTGGAGTCCTTGAGGATGTCCCCCTCTCTTCCATCAGGGCTCTCTTCGAGGTCAATCTCTTTGCCCTGATTCGAATTACTCAGGCCTGCCTTCCAGGGATGCGTCGACAAAGAAAGGGAACCATCGTGAACCTCAGCTCTATTGTAGGAAAGTTTCCCTTTCCTACCAGTGGACCCTACGCCGCCACTAAGCATGCCGTAGAAGCCATCAGCGATGCCCTTCGTCATGAAGTCCGACCTTTTGGAATTCGGGTGATTACGATTCGTCCCGGAGTCATTGGAACGGAATTCAATGAAAAGGCGAACCAATTGACGGGAGACCTTCTCTCAAGAACCGATCCCGATTACAAACCCTTTTATCAGGCCTATGGTGCCGGGATGGCAAAACTCTTCTCAAATGTGTCTATTCCTGGCCCCGAATTGATTGCCCATCTTATCCTAAAAGCAGTGCTCTCTGAATCTCCTCAACCGGTTTATGCTGCAGGCCCTTTTGTGGATGAACTCCTCGGAGAACGGCTACGGCTGAGTGATGAGGAATTCTTTGAGTTGCTGTCCGAAAAGACCGGGCTGAAAGGATTGCGATTATAATTTTTAAAAACTCAGGAGATCTTTAACTTCCTGGCTGTCAAGGAGACTTAAAGAAGAGTCCTCCCGGATGATCCGTCCGTTTTTCAGGAGATATCCTCGATGAGAACAACGAAGGGCTAAGGCAATCTCTTGCTCCACAATAAAAAGGGTGAGCCCCTGACGGTTCATCACTTTGAAGCTCTCAAAGATGATCTCTGAAAAGAGAGGGGCAAGACCCAGAGAAGGTTCGTCGAGCATCAACAGCTTTGGCCTCCCCATTAAGGCTCTCCCTATAGCCAGCATCTGCTGTTCCCCTCCACTTAGCGTTCCTGCCCTTTGCTCGCTTCTTTCTTTAAGTCTTGGAAAGAGGTGATAGACCCAATCTAAGCTCTCATGGGTCTTTACTTTTGAATCTCTTTGAGGGGAGGCCCCCATCATCAAATTATCAAAGACGGAGAGGGTGGGGAAGATATGACGTCCTTGAGGGACATGGAGTAATCCTCTTTTAACGATTTGAAAAGGTTTGAGATTCGTAATGTCTTTCTCTTCGAAATACACCCTTCCTTCTGTGGTTTCAAGGATTCCTGAGAGGGTAAGAAGAAGGGTCGTTTTTCCTGCCCGATTGGGACCAATGAGACTTACCGCTTCCATTCGTTGGATCTCAAGAGAGACTTCTTTAAGAGCTGGAAGAGGTCCATAATGGACGGTTAGTTTTCTGACTCGGAGCATCCCTCTCTTCCCCTTTTAAGATAAGCCTCTATGACTCGAGGATGGGTCCTTATCTGCTCAGGAGTCCCTTCGGCGATAAGGATTCCATTGCTAAGGACTACAATCTCATCCGCAATCTCCATCATCATCCCCATATGATGCTCGATTAAAAGGATGGTTATCCCTTTTTTCCGAAGCTGGTCGAGCCGCACCGAAAGGTCCTTGGCCTCTCCATAGGTCAGACCAGCGGCAGGTTCGTCGAGGAGCAAAAGTTCAGGTCGAGTTCCTAAGGCGCGACCAATCTCGAGGATCCTCTGCTCACTATAGGTGAGCTGACCGGCAAACCACTTCCATCTCCCAAAGAGTCCCAGAAATTCCAGGATTTCTTTTGCCTCCTTCATCGCTCGATCTTCTTCTCTTTTAACCCATGGAAGCCAGAGCCCGGAGAAAAGGACTCCTCCTCCCAGCCTCGCGTGCATGGCGGTCATGACATTTTCAACTACCGTCATATTGCCCCAAACCTGAAGGGTCTGAAAGGTTCGTCCAATACCCATAAGGGAGATCTCATGGGGTTTTAAAGAGGTGATCTCCTTCTCTTTAAAAAAGATCTTTCCAAGGTCTGGTTTCTCTATCCCGCTGATAAGATGAAAGAGCGTGCTCTTCCCTGCCCCATTAGGACCCATTAAACCTTTAATGGTCCCTTGCCTCACCTCAAAGGAGACTCGATCAAGGGCTTTGACCCCTTCGTAATTTTTTGTGACCTCTTGAATCCTAAGAAAGGCCATCAGAGATTCACCTTTTCTCTACGCTTCTTTCTCCCCCAGTAACTGATTAAATAGATTAGCCTCACCCTGAGACGGGTTCCCATCCCATCAGGAAAGAAGATCAAAAGGAGAATGAGGATCACCCCATAGAGAGGAAGGCTATAATCCTGATATTGAGCCAGGGTATCAATGAGCCAGGTCAGGAAGATAGCTCCCAAAATAGGCCCGTAGAGATTTCCCATCCCTCCGAGGATGACCATCATCACGATGAGAACGGAAAGATTCAGGCTAAAAGTTTCAGGAGTCGCTGTGGACATGACACAGGCGAAGAGAGAGCCTGCGAGACCAGCGTAGAAAGCCCCCACCATGAAGGCTTCTAATTTGATCCTCGACACATGGATTCCCACAGAAGAAGCGGCGTCCTCGCTGGTGGCTACTGCCATATAGGCGCGACCAACCTTGGATCGGATCAAATTCTTCGTAAAGAGAACCAATCCGACCAAGACGATCCAGACAAGATAGTACTGTTTGAGATAGGTATCAAAGACAAATCCTCCAATACGAAACCATGGGATGCCAAAAATGCCAATCACACCACCTGTAAGAGAGGCGGACTCTTTTATGAGAACTAAAAAAATTTCTCCAAATCCCAAAGTGGCCAGGGCTAAGAAGTAGCCTTTGAGTTTCAAGAGGGGTTTTCCGATGAGATAGGCAAAGATGGAGGCGACCATACCTGAAGCCCAAAAGGCTAAAAAGGGCGGCCATCCATGTCGGGTCGTGAGAATCGCTGTGGTATAGGTCCCGATTCCGAAAAAGGCAGCATGCCCTAAAGAGATTTGACCTGCATACCCAAGAAAGAGGGTTAATCCGAGGGCAAGGATCCCATGAATTCCAGCTAAAACCATGAGGTGGTGAAAATGAGGATCGGAAAAGAGAAGAGGGAGGAGAAGGATGGCCAAAAGATAGAATAGGTCTCTCCATCTCAGACGATACTCTCTTCGATAGTGAAGTTGAGGGTCAGGGAGAATCAAAGAGAGAAGCCACAAGGCGAGGGAATAAAGGATCTCTCTCTTTCTGAAGTCTTGATGAATCCGCTCTACCATCTTCGGCTATCCATAAAGGGGGAACCTAAGATCCCTTTGGGTCTAAAATAGAGAATGAGGAGTAGAATTAAAAAAGCCACTCCATCTTTATAACCAGCCGGAATGAAGGCAATACTAAGCGATTCAGCCACCCCGAGAATAAAACCTCCCAAAATGGCCCCTCCATACTTCCCCCATCCTCCAATCACAGCGGAGATAAATCCCTTCAATCCGATGAGAGTGCCGGAATGGTAACTCACATAAAAGAGAGGAGTGATGAATATCCCGGCAAGGGCCCCAATGCCTGAACATACCCCAAAGGCCAGAAAAGTCATGAGATGCCTTGAAATCCCACAAAGATCCGCACCTAGAGGATCGGTAGAACTAGCCTCCATGGCCTTTCCAAGATGGGTATAATGGGAAAGAATATACAAGAGGAAAAGGACAAAAAAGGTAGCGATAAGAACGAATAGGCTTTGGGCTGAAAGAGAAACTCCTCCTATCTCGAGAAGGTCTTTCCCTGAAAAAGGAGGAAGCGCTTTGGGCAAGGTCCCAAAGAAAAGTGCGCTTGAGCTACTCAGAAAGAGGGAGGCTCCAAGCGTGGCAAGAAGAAGAATAGGAAGGGAGGCCTTTCGAAGAGGATAGATCACCAGAAGATGAAGTAGAAATCCAAGGCAAATTACAACTCCTATAGCTAAAAAGGCAGAAAGGAGATAAGGGAGATGGACATTTTTGATAAAGAAAAAAGTGACCATCCCCCCCAGCATAACAAACTCACCCTGGGCGAAATTGATGATCTGTGAAGCTCTGGCAATGGTGACAAACCCAAGAGCCACAAGGCTGTAAATGGCCCCAAAGGTAAGCCCGGAGATAAGAAATTGGGGAATAATGTGAAGGAGCTCCATTCTCTTTGAACCATATTCTTTACTCAAAGCCAGGGAATCGGATTCGTTTGAATTTTCCTCCTTCGATTCTGACAAAGACCAGATCCTTCTTGCTCAAACCATCATGCTCAGCGGGACCGAAGGAATAAAGCCCATGGGTTCCCTTAAATCCTTTTGTATTTTCAAGGGCATCCCTGAAGGTTTCTCTTGTTACTTTTCCTTTAACTCGTTTGATCGAATCCTCGATCAGCCCGATGATGTCATGTCCATATCCTGCGATCTGATCGGAAGGTGTTCCATATCGTTCCCTCCACCTTTTATCGAATTCGATGTTAATGGATTTAGCCGGATCGTTTTCATCCAGTTGGTCGAAGACCACAGGTTTTGCTCCGGGAAACTCCACTCCCTCCATGGCCTCTCCACCAAGGGCGATAATGAATCCGAATCCAAAAGCATGGGTTCCAAGAATGGGGATCTTTATACCTAAAGCCCGAAAGTTCTTACAGACAATGGGTCCCGGAGGTCCTGAGGTACAGGCATAAAAGGCGTCAATTTTTTCTTTCTCGATGATGGGCTTCATTTTTATAAGCTGTGGGGTCATGTCAATGTCTGTATGTTTATGAGTCTCCGGAGAGATGAACACCTTCAATCCCTTTTCCTCTCCAAAGCGTTTATAGTATTCAGCAAGTGTTTGGGCCAGGGGATGAGCGGCATGAAAGACAAGGATTTTTTTGTATTTTCTTGCCAGAGAGAGGTCAACCAATTTCTCTGAGACAATGATATCATTATGGGCTATATTGAAAGCCCATCTCTGCTTCATCTCTCTGAGGACCCTATTCGAGGGACATACGATGATATTGGTGATCTTCTCTCTTTCAGCAATCGCTCGGGTCGTTGCCTGAAGCGTATCTTCGAAAGGACCCACCACCAGAAACACCTCTGGGTCCTTAGTAAACTTCGTCATGTTGGCGGCCGCTCGACCTGCCTCAAATCCATTGTCTTCAAAGATCAGCTCGAGAGGCTTCCCGTTGATTCCTCCCCTTTGATTGATTCTCTCTACCTCCAGCACCATCGCATTTCTCAGAGTCTTTGTGATCTCGGCCCAGGGTCCTGTGAGCTCGAAGTTGACCCCAATCTTGTATGGAGATTTCTCAGCGGAATAGCTGAGAGAAAGGGACAGGGCAAAAATAAAGATGAATATGAAACTCAAGGCGCTCTTTCTCATGACTCCTCCCTTCTTATAAATACTTTTGAATTAAGATCTCGGCAATCTGAACGGCATTGAGGGCGGCTCCCTTTCGGATATTGTCAGCCACAATCCATAGATTGATTCCATTGGGGATCGATTCATCCTCCCGAATCCTTCCCACAAAGGTCTCGTCTTTCCCCGCCGCATAAATGGCGAGGGGGTATTGAGCATTTTTGGGATCGTCCACGACGACTACTCCCGGGGCCTTGGAAAGGATCTCTCGAACCTCCTGCGCCGTGATCTTCTTTTCTGTCTCAATATTGACCGATTCAGAATGACCATAGAAAACAGGAACCCGAACGGTCGTGGCGGTAACCCGTATGGAGTCGTCTTCCATAATTTTTTTCGTTTCATTGACCATTTTCATCTCTTCTTTGGTATATCCATTCTCAAGGAAGACATCGATATGGGGAAGACAGTTGAAGGCAATCTGATGGGGATAGACCTCACATTTGATCTCCTTCTGGTTATAGATGGCGAGGACCTGATTCTCCAGCTCTTTGATGGCCCTCTTCCCTGTTCCCGAGACGGATTGATAGGTGGAAACCACGACCCTTTTAATCCTTGCCACATCATGAATGGGTTTGAGGACCACCACCATCTGGATGGTCGAGCAGTTGGGATTGGAGATGATATTCTTCTTGTAATAGTTAGCTATCGCATGGGCGTTCACTTCGGGGACGACCAGAGGAACATCAGGATCCATTCTGAAAGCACTGGTATTATCGATGACCACACAGCCTGCTTTTGCGGCGATTGGGGCAAATTTCTGGCTGACCGAAGCTCCCGGCGAAAAGAGCCCAATATCCATCCCTTCGAAGGAGTCTTCCTTCATTACCTCTACCGTATACTCCCGTCCTTTGAATTCGATCTTTGTCCCAGCTCCTCTCGGAGAAGCAAGAAGTTTTAGCTCCCCTACTGGAAAATTTCGTTCTTCAAGAATCGAAACCATTTCATTCCCTACGGCTCCTGTTGCCCCTCCCACGACCACATTGTATTTTTCTTTTTTCATAGGTTCCTCCTCCCTTATTTTATAAAAACAGGGATATTCATCCGAACATCCCTGTTCCTTCGATACACCATTGTATCCGGGTTATATAGATATTTTAAATCATGGATATTGTCAAGAGGCGTAGAAATTGAATCAGGAGTACCAGCAATGAGGATCTTCTGCAAGGTAATCACCCGTTAAAGCCAGAGCCAAACTTCGGCAACCCCGACATTCCCTCCATTCACACTCCCTGCACTTCCCCTTTAGATTCTCTTTTCTTCGTAAAGAGGTCAATAATTCAGATTCTCCCCATATCTTTTTTAATGGATCTTTTAAAAGATTCCCAATAGGGATAGGAAACCTTCGGCATGGAAGCACTTCTCCGTTTGGTAAAATGCATAAGCCGTCCTTCCCGAGGACACAGGGAGCACCCAAAAGTTCGGAACCCTCTCTTCCTAAAACCACCTGAAAGGCTTGAAAGGTGAGAAGAAGATTTTTCTCCTCTACAGAGAAAAGATCGCAGAGTTTCTCTACAAATTCATTCCAATCTCTCTTCGATAAAGCCTCTTCCATCCTCTCTCTTCCCCTTCCCCAGGGGATAAACCTTTCAATAATCAGGCCGTCCACTCTTAATTCTTGAGAGAATTTAATAAAGTCAGGAAGCTCTCTGAAATTTCTCTTCATCACTGTAAACATCAGAATGATTTTAAAAGGGTTTTTATCTTTTATCCGACAGAGAGACTGGATGACCTTTGAAAAACTCCCTTTCCCCCGAATGGCATCATTCGTTTCAGGAGTGGCTCCATCTAAAGAAATTTTGATTTTCTTTAATTTCGAAAAGGAGGAGAGGGTTTGGATCTCCTCTTCGCCTAAGAAAAAACCATTCGTAATAATCCCCGATTCCTCCACTTCAGGATGATCATTGAGATGTCTAAGGAGAGTAAAGAGTTCGGGTTTCAAGAAAGGCTCCCCACCTGTAAGATGGATACAGGCTGAAAAGCCCCATTCTTCAAGGGTGCTCAGAAGATTCTCAGAAACCTTCTTGAGATGTGCCCAATCAAGGTCCTTTTCTCTCGAGAAATCCTCCTGATAGCAGTGCTGACATCTCAGATTGCAATCATTCGTGATATGCCACTGAACATGAAATAAATCTTTCATTTCAAATAGGTTCTCCCTTTAAGATCATTTTAAGACCAAACGAAGAGAGGAGCAAACCTCAAACATTTACAAATAATGATCCATTGTCTTAAAAAAAACTTTTGACATATAAATTAAATCAAAATTTAAGAGATGAATAATGGCAAAAGTAACAAAAAGAGAGAGTAAGGATTTAAAATACCGTGTTTCGATTCTCCAGGAATGAATAGAAGATTTTGAAAAACGTCTCAAAACCTTTTCATAAATGTAAAAAGTGCTAAGGGAAGCATTCTCTCATCCTTCATGATTAACAATCCTGTCACGACCATTTCCTTAAAAAAAATTTTTGATTGACATTTTTTAATAGTTGTGGTTTAAAAAAAACAAAAATAAGAAAAAGACTTCCGAGGTGTGGGGTTAGAATTTCAAATTTTTAAACAATCAAAATCCTTTAAAGTAGACAAAATTTTTTATTATTGAAAATTGAATGAAAATATAATAATATCAACACGTTATTTATCTGCTGAGTTTATAATTTCCAGCCACTTAAAATGCTTAGGGTGTAAAAAGTAATTGATCATTCATTATTAAGCACCTACTGAATATTTTCTTTTAAATAACGTCTAAAAAGGTAAATAAACCGCTTCTATAAATTATGAGTTAAAGGAGGGAATAAGAACATGAAAGATATCCTTATTAAAATTTTAACGTTGGCCACTATTATTGTCTTTTTCCTATTCAGTTTGATTGAAGCTCAGGTTATCCGGCCAAAGGCCCGAGGGACTCCAAGTCAAGGCCCCACCATGGAAGAGGCACAAAAAGAAGACTATATGGGACCTAAGGCTCGGGTCGCTGTCACAAGGTTTGAAGATAAAACAGCGAAGGGATATCGCGAGATAGGAGATGGAATGGCAGAGATGCTTTCTAATGCCCTCTTTGCTACTAATCGATTTATTGTTCTTGAGCGTCAGGCTATAGGAGATGTTCTTATGGAACAAGATTTTGGGGCATCGGGCCGGGTAAAACAGGAGACAGCACCCCGTATTGGTGAAATAGAGGGAGCTGATCTTCTCATTATGGGGACCATTACAGAATTTGAGCCAGGGACTTCTGGTGCAGGAGGTGGAATAGGAGGGATAATCCCCTTACCAGGGAGACGAATAGGAGTCGGAGCACTGGGAGGAGGAATTAAAACCTCTCACGTAGCGATGATTATTAAAGTAATTGACGCCAAAACAGGACGTAGAATAGCCTCAGAACAGGTTGAAGGTAGGGCGACAGATATTGGAGGATTGACTGGAATGGCAGGAGGGCCACTGGCTGGAGCTTTTGGAGGATATTCAAAAACTCCAATGGAAAAGGCCATAAGAGTGGCAATTGAAGAGGCAGTCCGATTGATTGTGGCAAAAACACCTGCAGAATACTACAGAACTTCGATACAAAACCCTATCACGACACCTACGACAAAAGAGGTTTTACCCAAACAACCTGTTTCCTCCTTGGAAAAACCATCCCAACCACCTCCTAAGACCTCAGGTTCTGCTGAACCTCGAATCGTGTATGTAAAATGGCCGGTCGCAGCCATTCGGGAAGGGCCTGGGACAGATTATAAAGCTATTACAGAGATAAAAAAAGGGGCCACTCTAATGGTGATCGAAGAGAAAGGTCAATGGCTCAAAGTGAGACTTGAAGATGGACAGGAAGGATGGATAGGCAAGGGTACTGTTACTGATAGATTTTAGGCATTCTTAATTGTCCTTTCCGAAATAAGATTCTCTATTTATTCTATGTAGAGATGATTTCTGAAAGAGGGTTTTTCATTTAATCTATAAACCTTAATAATGCGTCAATATTGAAATCAAATTTATGGCAAATATAGTATTTTCAAGGTTAGAAGGCTATAATGAATTAATTCCACAAACCGTCCAAAAAGGACGGTTTGTGGAACA
>Ga0101945_1001559_pt1 | contig 21538 bp, 17 predicted proteins | sample DewCreD2012metaG_2_FD_75246 | JGI IMG/M metagenome (GOLD analysis project Ga0101945, IMG submission 75246) | Hot spring sediment bacterial and archeal communities from British Columbia, Canada, to study Microbial Dark Matter (Phase II) - Dewar... ... | reverse complement strand
GGAGCGGAGTATCTGGAAGCCTTGAAGGAGCGGCCCCCCAACCTCTGGTACAAGGGGGAAAAGGTAGAGGACCCCACTACCCATCCCGTCTTCCGGGGCATCGTGCGCACCATGGCGGCCCTCTATGACCTGCAGCACGATCCTCGGTACCGGGAGGCCCTCACCTACGAGGAGGAGGGGAAGCGGCACGGGATGAGCTTCCTCATCCCCAAGACCAAGGAGGACCTGAAGCGGCGGGGCCAGGCCTACAAGCTCTGGGCTGACCAGAACCTGGGGATGATGGGCCGTAGCCCGGACTACCTGAACGCCGTGGTCATGGCCTATGCTGCCAGCGCCGAGTACTTCGGGGAGTTTGCCGACAACGTGCGGGCCTACTACCGCTACCTCCGCGACCACGACCTGGCCACCACCCACGCCCTTACCAACCCCCAGGTGAACCGGGCCAAGCCCCCCTCGGCCCAGCCCGACCCCTACATCCCCGTGGGGGTGGTGCGTCAGACGGAAAAGGGCATCGTGGTGCGGGGAGCCCGCATGACCGCCACCTTTCCCCTGGCGGATGAGGTCCTCATCTTCCCTTCCACCCTGCTTAAGGAGGGGCCGGGCAACGAGAAGTACGCCATTGCCTTCGCCCTGCCCACTTCCACCCCGGGGCTTCACTTCGTCTGCCGCGAGGCCTTGGTGGGAGGGGATAGCCCCTTCGACTACCCCCTTAGCAGCCGCCTCGAGGAGATGGACTGCTTGGTGATCTTTGACGATGTATTGGTCCCTTGGGAGCGGGTCTTCATTTTGGGGAACGTGGAGCTCTGCAACAACGCCTACGCCGCCACGGGAGCCTTGAACCACATGGCCCACCAGGTGGTGGCCTTGAAGACCGCCAAGACCGAGGCCTTTCTGGGGGTGGCGGCCTTGATGGCCGAGGGGATCGGGGCCGACGCCTACAGCCACGTGCAGGAGAAGATCGCCGAGATCATCGTCTACCTGGAGGCCATGCGGGCCTTCTGGACCCGGGCGGAGGAGGAGGCCAAGGAGAATGCCTTTGGCCTGCTGGTACCCGACCGGGGGGCCTTGGACGGGGCGAGGAACCTGTACCCCAGGCTCTACCCCCGGCTTAGGGAGATCCTGGAGCAGATCGGGGCCAGCGGCCTGATCACCCTGCCCTCGGAGCGGGACTTCAAGGGCCCCCTGGCCCCCTTGCTGGAGAAGTATCTGCAGGGGGCTACCCTCGAGGCCAAGGAGCGGGTGGCCCTCTTCCGCCTGGCCTGGGACATGACCCTCTCGGGATTCGGAGCCCGGCAGGAGCTTTACGAGCGCTTCTTCTTCGGGGATCCGGTGCGCATGTACCAGACCCTCTTTAGCGTCTACGATAAAGAGCCCTACAAGGAGCGGATCCGCGCCTACCTGAAGAGGGCGCTTTCCGTGTTTGCGGAGGTGGAGGCGTGACGGGTGCCTTTCCCGAGGGGCCTGCGGGTTTGCCCAAGCCGGACGAGGCCTTGAAGGAGGCCTTCAAGGAGGCCCTAAGCCGGTTTGCCGCCGGGGTGACCGTGGTGTCCGCCCGGCTGGGGGAGGAGGAGCGGGGCATGACCGCCACCGCCTTCATGTCCTTGAGCCTCGAGCCTCCCCTGGTGGCCCTGGGCATCCACGAGAAGGCGAGGCTTTTGCCTCTTCTGGAGGCCTCCCGGGCCTTCACCGTTAGCGTTTTGAGGGAAGGGCAGGAGGCAGTCTCCCAGCACTTTGCCGGCAAACCCCAGGAAGGGGTGGGGTTGGTGGACGGCAGGGTGCCAGGGGCCTTGGCGGTGCTGCGCTGCCGCCTGGAGGCGGCCTACCCCGGGGGGGACCACCGGCTGGTGGTGGGCCGGGTGGAGGCGGTGGAGCTGGGGGAACCCGGCCTTCCCTTGGTGTACTTCGGCCGGGGTTACAGGAGGTTGGTATGGCCATCGTGAGGGTGGGGTTCATAGAGCTTTGGGTGAGGGACCTGGAGAAAAGCCTGGAGTTCTACGAGGGGCTTTTGGGCTTCCGCCTGGAGCGCAAGGAGGGGAAAAGCGCCTACCTCCGGGGCTACGAGGAGCTGGAGTGGAGCCTGAAGCTCACCCAGGCGGAACTTCCCGCGGTGCGGAGCCTGGGCTTCAAGGTGGACGAAAAGGGGATGGAAGAGGCCCAGGCTTGGGCGGAACAGGAGGGGCTTCCCCACCGGTTGGAAGCGGACTGGGGTAGGCCCAGGATGCTCCGCGTTCAGGACCCCTTCGGCTATCCCCTGGTCTTCTACGCGGGGGCGGAGAAGCTTCCCCGCATGTTGCAGGAGTACCACCTCTACCGGGGGCCGGGGATTTTGCGCATCGACCACCTGAACCTCTTCTCCCCCGAGGTGGAGCGGGCCACCCGCTATTACCAGGAGAGGCTGGGCTTCCGCCTCACCGAGTACACGGAGGACGATGAGGGGAGGCTTTGGGCCAGCTGGCTCCACCGCAAGGGGAACGTCCACGACGTGGCCTTCACCAACGGGGAAGGCCCGAGGCTCCACCACTTCGCCTACTGGCTTCCCGACCCCATGGCCATCCTGAAGGCGGCGGACATCCTGGCGGGAGCCCGCAGGACGGACCAGATCGAACGGGGACCCGGGCGGCACGGGATCTCCAACGCCATGTTCCTCTACCTCAAGGACCCGGACGGGCACCGCATCGAGCTCTACACCTCCGACTACCTCACCGTGGACCCCGACCTGCCCCCGGTGCGCTGGAGCCTGAACGACCCCAGGCGACAGACCCTTTGGGGGCACAGGACCCCAAAGAGCTGGTTCCTGGAGGGAAGCTTGCTTTTGGACCTCGAGGAAAAGCCCTTGCCCACGCGGCCTTCGCCCCTTGTCGGCATCCCCGAGCACGTGACCTAGCTTGACGGGACAGAAGTCCCTGGTTAAACTGGAAGGCAAACGGTCGTTAGTTAGACCCGATCCGGGTCTCGCCCGGTGGGAATGAACAGTGGGAAAGGGACGAAGGAGGGGAAGAAGATGAAGCGCTGGTTGGTAGCCCTGTTGGTTTTAGGCCTTTCGGCCCTGGCCCAGGAGGCTCTCAAGGTGGGTGTGGTGGTTTCGGCCACCGGCCCTGCCGCCTCCTTGGGTATTCCCGAGCGGAACACCTTCCTCATGCTCCAGGAGATGCTGGACCGCACGGGAGGCGTGGCCGGGCGCAAGGTGCAGTTCGTGATCCTGGACGATGCCTCGGACACCACCCAGGCGGTGCGGAATACCCGCCGCCTGGTGGAGGAGGGAGTGGTGGCCATTATCGGCACCACCACCACCCCGGCTTCCTTGGGCATGATCCCCGTGGTGGCCGAGGCTAAGGTGCCCATGATCTCCCTGGCGGCCAGCAAGGACATCATCCACCCCGTGGACGCCCAGCGGTTCTGGGTCTTCAAGACCCCCCAGACAGAGGAGCTCATGGCCCGGGCCATCGTGGCGGACATGGTGGCCAGGGGGGTCAAGACCGTGGCCTACATCGGCTTTAACGACGCCTACGGGGAGGGCTGGGCCCGCTTCTTCGAGGCGGAGGCCAAGGCCAAGGGCCTGCAGGTGGTGGCCAGCGAGCGNTATGCCCGCACCGACACCTCGGTGACCGGCCAGGTGCTGCGCATCCTCGCCCGGCGGCCCGACGCGGTCTTGATCGGGGCCAGCGGCACCCCCGCCGTGCTTCCCCAGCGCACCCTGAAGGAGCGGGGCTATGCCGGCCTCATCTACCAGACCCACGGGGTGGCCAACCCCGACTTCCTGCGGGTGGGGGGCAAGGACGTGGAGGGCACCCTTCTCCCGGCCGGGCCCATCCTGGTGGCGGAGCAACTTCCCGGCACCTTCCCCAGCAAGCGGGTGGCCCTGGACTACATCCAGCGTTACGAGGCCAAGTACGGCATCGGCAGCTACTCCACCTTCGGCGCCCATGCCTGGGATGCCTGGCTGATCCTGAAGCCGGCCCTGGAGCGGGCCTTGAAGCGGGCTGACCCGGCTAAGGACCTCGCCGCCTTCCGCGCTGCCTTGCGGGACGAGATCGAGGCTACCCGGAACCTGGTGGCCACCCACGGGGTCTTCACCTTCAGCAAGGAGGACCACCTGGGCCTGCGCTTTGAGGATGCGGCGGTGATGGTCCGGGTGGAGAACGGCCGCTGGAAACTGGAGCGCATCTTCCGCTAAGCCATGGACGCCACCATCCTCAGCTTCCTCCTCTTGGACGGGTTGCAAAACGGGGTGGTCTACGGCCTTCTGGCCCTGTCCCTGGTGCTGGTCTTTGCCGTCACCCGGGTGATCCTGGTGCCCATCGGGGAGCTTCTGATGTTCGCCCCCCTTTCCCTGGTGTGGCTCCTCGAGGGCAAGCTCCCCGGCACCCTGTGGCTGGCCCTGGCCCTGGGAGGGGCCTGGGCCCTCATGGCCCGGGGCCGGGGAGCCCTTCTGCCCCTTGTGGGCGGGGTGGGGCTTTTCCTCCTCTTCCTTTTAGCTAAAGGGGTTCCTCCCTTGGCCTATCTGGCGGCGGTGCTCCTCGTGGTGTACCTGGGGGTGGCCACCTACCGGGTCTTCTTCCAGCCCATGCGGGGGGCCACGGTGCTTTCCCTCCTCATCATGGCCGTGGGCCTCCACGTGGCCTACCAGGGGCTGGGCCTGGTCTTCTTCGGTCCTGAGCAGTTCCGTCCCGCCCCTCTCCTTTCGGGGGAGGTGGTGGTGGGCCTCTCCTGGCAGGGGGTTCTGGTCCTCCTCTTCGCCGCTTTGAGCCTGATGGCCCTTTACCTCTTCTTCCGTTTCTCCCTTTTCGGAAAGGCGCTTTTGGCGGCGGCGGAGAGCCGGCTTGGGGCCAGGCTCTTGGGGATACGCCCGGAGGAAGCGGGGATGGTGGCCTTCGGCATCGCCAGCCTCTTGGCGGCTTTTTCCGGGCTTCTCTTGGCCCCCCTCATCAACGCCGCCTACTTCATGGGCTTCATGCTGGGGCTTAAAGGGTTCGTGGCCGCCATCCTGGGGGGGCTTGCCAGCTACCCGGTGGCCTTTTTGGGAGCCCTCCTTGTGGGCTTCTTTGAGAGCTTCACCAGCTTCTACGCCAGCGCCTACAAGGAGGCTTTGGTCTTCCTGCTCTTGGTGCCCGCTCTCTTCTACCAGAGCCTGCGGGCGAGAACGGTGGAGGAGTGATGCGCTACCTCTGGTTTTTGTTGCTCCTGTTGCCCCTGGCCCTGTCCCCCTTTCCCTACTACCTCACCCTCCTGAACTTCTTCGCCCTCTCCGCCATGGTGGCCCTCTCCCTCTACGTGCTCACGGGTCTAGCGGGGATGACCAGCTTCGCCCAGGCGGCCTTCATGGGCATGGGGGCCTACGCCACCGCCCTCCTCACGGTCAAGGCTGGGCTTTCCCCTTGGCTTGGGCTTGGGGCCGGGCTCCTCTCCGCCCTTCTTTTGGCTTTGCTCCTGGGTGCCCTGACGGTGCGGCTTAAGGGGCATTTTCTTCCTCTTTCCACCATCGCCTGGCAGGTGGCCCTGTACATCCTGGCGGGGAACCTGGTGGGGCTCACCGGGGGGCACACGGGGCTTACGGATCTTCCCCCGATCCACCTCTTCGGCGTCTCCCTGGACACCGGCTTCCGCTACGCCTTCCTCACCCTTCTCCTCCTGGTCCTCCTGGTCCTGGCCCTTTACAACCTGCGCCACAGCCGTATCGGGCGGGCCCTTCTGGCCCTGAGGGGGGATGCCCTGGCGGCGGCCAGCTTCGGAGTGGACCCGGCAGCCCTCAGGCTCAAGGCCTTCTTGCTCTCGGGGGCCATCGCTGGCCTGGCGGGTTTCCTGTACGCCCACTTCCTGCGCTTCGTCAACCCCACGCCCTTTTCCTTGGAGGCTTCCATCAAGTACCTGGTGATGGCCGTGGCCGGGGGGGTGGGGAGCATCCCCGGGGTGATGCTGGGGGCGGCCTTTTTCACCGGCCTCGAGGACTGGTTAAAGGACCTCCTGCCCCTCCTCTTGGGGCGGCAGGGCAACTACGAGACCATCGGCTATGGCCTCATTCTGGCGCTGATCCTCATCCTGGCCCCCAAAGGGGTCTGGCCCATGGTGGAGCGGTACCTGCCAAACCGGGGCCAGGGGTTGCCCAAGGCGGAACCCCTTCCCCTCAAGAGCCCCGACGGCCCCCGGGGTGAAGTGGTCTTGGAGGTCCGGGGCCTGCAGAAGTCCTTCGGGGGGCTGATGGTGGTGGCAGGGGTTTCCTTCACTTTGAAGCGGGGGGAGATCCTGGCCTTAATCGGTCCCAACGGGGCGGGGAAGAGCACCCTGTTTAACCTGGTGGCGGGGGCTTTGCTCCCCGACCGGGGCCAGGTCCATCTTTTCGGTAAGGAGATCACGGGGCTTCCTCCTTACCGGATCCACGCCATGGGTTTGGGCCGCACCTTCCAGCATCCCCACCTTTTCCTGGAGCTCACGGTGCTGGAGAACGCCGCTTTGGGCACGTACAGCCGTACCCGGGCGGGCTTTATCCAGGCGCTACTGGGCTTTTCCCGGAAGGAAGAGGAGCGGGCCTTGGCCACCGCCTACCGGGCCTTGAAGCGGGTGGGACTGGAGTCCTTGGCCCTGGAAAAGGCAGAGCGCCTTTCCGTGGGCCAGCAGCGCCTGCTGGAGATCGCCCGGCTCCTGGCCTCAGGAGCCGAGGTGCTCCTCCTAGACGAGCCGGCCGCGGGGCTCAGGGCGCAGGAGAAGCGGGAGCTTGCCTCCCTCCTCCGCTCCCTGGCCAAGGAGGGCTACACGGTGCTCATCGTGGACCACGACATGGACCTCATCATGGGCCTGGCAGACCGGGTGGTGGTGATGAACTACGGGGAGAAAATCGCCGAGGGCACGCCCAAGGAGGTCCAGAGGAACCCCTTGGTGCGGGCGGCCTACCTGGGAGAGGAGGAGGTGGCATGAGTCTCCTTTCCGTTCAGGGTCTCACCGTACGCTACGGGCCCCTCGAGGCGGTGCGGGAGGTCAGTTTCTCCCTAAGGGAGGGGGAGGCCCTTACCCTCATCGGCCCCAACGGAGCGGGGAAGACCAGCGTGCTGAGGGGGCTCTTGGGCCTGGCCCAGGCGGAGGGGAAGGTCTTCCTGGACGGGGAGGAGGTGCGGGGGCGAAGCCCGGAGGCCCTTCTTTCCCGGGGTCTGGTGCTGGTGCCGGAGGGCCGGGCCCTCTTCCCCGGGCTTTCCGTGGAGGACAACCTCCTCCTGGGAGGCTTTACCCGTTTTCGCCGCAGGGAGAACCTGAGGCCGGACTTGGAAAGGGTCTACACCCTTTTCCCCAGGCTTTTGGAGAGGAGGAGGCAGCCCGCCGGCACCCTTTCCGGCGGGGAGCAGCAGATGCTGGCCATCGGCCGGGCCCTCATGGCCAGGCCGAGGGTCCTGCTCTTGGATGAGCCCTCCTTGGGCCTGGCTCCTTTGATGGTGCAGGAGATCTACCGCATCCTGAGGGAGCTTAAGGGCCAGGGGACCACCCTCCTGGTGGTGGAGCAAAACGCCAAGGTGGCCTTGGCCTTGGCCGATCGCGGGCTGGTGCTGGAGGCGGGGGAGATGGTCCTCGAGGGGCCCGCCGAGGCCCTGAGGCAGGATCCCCGGGTGGTGGAGGCGTACCTGGGGCTTTCCCGGGAGCCGGACGTGGCGGTTGCGCCAAGCGAGCACCTGGAGGAGGGGTAGGGAATGGGGCAGGCTGCTTCCCAGGGCGAACACCTGGAGGATGCCTTCATGCGGACCTTGGGCCTCGAGGTTCGGCACCTGGCCCCGGGGGAGGCGGTGGTGGCGGGGGAGGTGCGGGCGGAGCACCTGAACCTCCACGGCACCGTCCATGGAGGATTTCTCTATGCCCTCGCCGATAGCGCCTTCGCCCTGGCCTCCAACTCCCGGGGGCCCGCCGTGGCCCTATCCTGCCGCATGGATTACTTCCGTCCCCTTTCCGCCGGGGCGCGGGTGGAGGCGAGAGCCCAGGAGGTCAACCTCTCCCGGCGCACCGCCACCTACCGGGTGGAGGTGGTGTCCGAGGGGAAACTGGTGGCCTTATTCACGGGAACGGTGTTTCGCCTGGAGGGAAATGCCTTTCCCGGTTCAGGGGAAGGGCTACCTTCCGGGCAGAACGCTTGGCGCAAGGAGGAGGTGGAGGGATGATGTACCAACCGGAATTGGAAACCCTACCCAGGGAAAAGCTGAGGGCTTTGCAGGAGGAAAGGCTTAGCAACATCGTGGCCTACGTGTACGAGAGGGTGCCCTTCTACCGGCGGCTTCTGGACGAGGCAGGGGTGGACCCGAAGGGAGTGCGGACCCTCGAGGACCTCCCTAAGCTCCCCTTTACCAAGAAGGACCACCTCAGGGAAAACTACCCCTTTGGCCTCTTTGCCGTGCCCCGGGAAAGGCTGGCGCGCATCCACGCCAGCAGCGGCACCACCGGCAAGCCCACCGTGGTGGGCTACACCAAAAACGACCTCCAGGTCTTTGCGGAGGTGGTGGCCCGTTCCCTGGCCGCGGCGGGGGCTAAGCCGGGGATGATGCTCCACAACGCGTATGGTTACGGGCTTTTCACCGGGGGCTTGGGTCTGCACGGGGGGGCGGAGGCCTTGGGAATGACGGTGGTCCCCGTTTCCGGCGGCATGACGGAGCGCCAGCTCATGCTCATTCAGGACTTCCGCCCGGAGGTGATCTCCTGCACCCCCTCCTATGCCCAGACCCTGGCGGAGGAGTTCAGGAAGCGGGGGGTTTCCCCGGAGGAGCTTTCCCTGGAATACGCCGTGTTGGGCGCTGAGCCCTGGACCGAGACCATCAGGAAGCAGGTGGACGAGGGGCTTGGGGTGAGGAGCACCAACATCTACGGGCTTTCCGAGATCATCGGTCCCGGGGTTGCCAACGAGTGCGTGGAGGAACGGCAGGGGAGCCACATCTGGGAGGACCACTTCCTGCCCGAGGTGGTGGACCCGGATAGCGGCGAGCCCCTTCCCGAGGGCAAGGTGGGGGTTCTGGTTTTCACCACCCTCACCAAGGAGGCCATGCCCCTCTTGCGGTACTGGACGGGGGATCTCACCTTTATTACCCATGAGCCCTGCTCCTGTGGCCGCACGCACGTGCGCATGGGGCCCATCCTGGGCCGCACCGACGACATGCTCATCATCCGCGGGGTCAACGTGTACCCAACCCAGGTGGAGGCGGTGCTTTCGGGCATACCCGAGGTGGAGCCCTACTACCAGATCGTGGTGCGGCGGGAGGGTACCCTGGACGAGGCCGAGCTCAAGGTGGAGGTTTCCGAGGCCCTCTTCCAGGAGATCGGGCGCAAAGCCCTTTCCGATGAGGTCATCGAGGCGGACCACCGCCTCCACGCCCTGAGGGAGAAGGTGGCCCACAAGATCAAGGACAGCATCGGGGTGAGCATGAAGGTGACCCTCCTGGCCCCAGGGGAGGCCCCGAGGAGCGAGGGGGGGAAGCTGAGGCGGGTTCTGGACCTGCGCAAGAAGTAGCCATGCGTCCCATTCCCCCTGGCTTCCAGGCGGTTTTTGAGACCGTGGTCACCCCCGAGATGACCGTGAACTTCGAGGAGCTCGGCCCGGTCCATCCCGTTTATGCCACCTACTGGATGGCCAAGCACATGGAGCTGGCCGGACGCAAGATCATCCTCCCCTTCCTGGAGGAGGGGGAGGAGGGAATCGGCAGCTACGTAGAGGTGCGCCACCTGGCCTCGGCGCTCCCGGGGATGCGGGTCAGGATCGTGGCCCGGCACGAAAGGACCGAGGGAAACCGGGTCTACGCCAGCATGGAGGCCTACAACGAGCTTGGGGACCTGATTGGCCGGGGGCGCACGGAACAGGTGATCCTCCCCAAGGAGAAGGTGGAGGCCCTCTTCGCCCGGCTGCGGGAGAGGTGGGAGGCTAGGGGAAGGGTCTAGCTGCCTAGATCTGGTCCAAGAGGTCCCCGGGATGCCCCGAGCCCTTTCATAAGAAATCCCCCTAGTCCTCTCCCGTAGAATGGGGCCATGGACCTCGCCAAACACCAACGCCGCCCCCGGCTGCAACTCAAGCTGCAGCATCACCCGGATAACCTTCACGCCCTGTACCGGGAAAGCCAAGACCCCATAGAACGCTCCCGCTGGCACGCCCTCTGGCTCCTCGCCACCGGCCACCCCATCCCAAAAGTCGCCCAAACCCTGGGCTACTCCACCCGCTGGGTCCGGGACACCCTCCACCGCTACAACCAAGGCAAGCCCATGGCCGACCTCCGCCACCAAAACCCAGGCCAGCCCCCCTTGCTCCCCCCAGAACTCCAGGAGGCCTTCCGCCAGGCCCTCCTGCAACCCCATCCCCGGGACGGAATTTGGACCATAAGGAACGCCGCCGAGTGGCTCTCCGAGAGGCTGGGCCGCCCCGTGGACCCAAGGCGGGCCTGGAGTTGGATGAAGCGCCTGGGCTTTGCCCCCCTCCGCCCCCGTCCCCGGCACCGGGAGCGGGACCTGGCCGAGGGGGAGGCCTTCAAAAAAACCTCTTCTTCACGGTCTTTCTCCTGAAGTACCTCTTTCCCTGGCTGGAGTTGGAGCTCTGGGCCATGGACGAACACCGCCTGGGGCTGAAGCCGGTGTACCGGCGGGTGTGGGCGCCCCTGGCCTGGGTGCGGCCGCGGTACCGGTGGTTGTACGTGTACGGTTTCGTGCGTCCCAGTACGGGGGAGAGCGAGTTTTGGCTTTTGCCCACGGTGAATGCGGCTGTGTTCTCGGAGGTGCTTCGGCAGTTTGCCCGGCTTCGGGGGTCTGGGGGGAGGAAGGGGTTGCTGGTGGTGTTGGACCGGGCGGGATGGCACGTGTCCAGGCGGGTGGAGGTACCGGAGGGGGTAGGTTTGGTCTTTTTGCCCCCCTACTCTCCTGAGCTACAGCCTGTGGAGCGGGTATGGCCCTTGGTGGACGGGGTGGTAGCGAATGGGCGGGTGGATTCGGAGGAGGAGCTTTGGGAGAGGGTGGAGGCCCGCTGTGCTTACTTGCAGACCCAGCCGGAGCTTATTCGGAGCCACACTCTTTTTCACTGGTGGCCGGGGGGATGCTGAGGGAATGGATCGGGAGGATTTCATACCTTCGTGTGCTACTTGATCTGGACCCTCGGGATGTGAAAAAAGAGGGGGTGCTATGCAGCAAGATCGTGAGCACCCCCTTTACTATCTTGACGCGGAAACCCTTCTGGTGGCTACCTACATTTGGGTGGATGACGAACTCAAGGCCTTGCAAGCTCAGGACTTCAAGCTCCCCCCAAAGCAAAAGCACCAGAAGGCTACCCTGGCCGAGCTCCTAACCCTCGCCATCTTTCTCCTTTTGCAAGGCCAAGACCTCGCCAAAGGCTACTTGGCCGCCAAGACCACCCTCAAGGCCTACTTCCCCTCCCTCCCCCACCTCTCCCGCTTCTACCGGGTCCTTCAGAAGGCCCAGGGGTTGTTGGCTCACCTGGCCATGAGGCTCTCTGGGGGACAAGGCCTCCTGCAGGTGGTGGACCTCAAGCCTATCCCCCTGGCCCACGGCCACCGCATCCACGGCCTCTCTCTTCCCGAGGCCGCGATGGGGGTAGGACCTCTGGGGGCTTTCGCGGGCTACGTCCTCATGCCAGTGATGAACGAGCGGGGTCTCTTCTTTCGTTGGGCCATTCTCCCCGGTAATGCCCGGGAGACCTGGGGGAGGGACCTGCTGGACGGTCTGCCCGCGGTCCTCGGGGACCGGGGCTTTCGTTGGGTCCAGGGAGTCAAGACACCACCCTATCGGGTCAGGGGAGGAAGGGTGGTGGAGACGGGGTGGAGAGGGTGGATGGGAAGGGTACGGAACTGGATAGAGACCCGCTTCAGCGTGATGGTCCGGTCTTTGGGGCTTCATCGGATAGAAGCGCGGTCCTACTGGGGTCTGGTGGCCCGGGTGAACCTCATCCTGCTCGTTCACAACCTCATCCGTAGCCGGGTGCTCCTGAAGATGGCCGGGGTGGAGCTATGAGGTAGCACACGAAGGGATTAGAAGTGTCCTATCCTGGCCCGAAAGGAGGAGGATTTTATGTGGGCTAAGCCATCATGGTTTAAACTTGGAATCCCTCTCGGAACGCTCTTGCTCCTCGTTCTGTCCGCCTGTGGGGGACAGACTGGAGAGAGGTTGGGCCAGACCCTGAAACCAGCCTCCGCGGTAAGCGGGACGCCTGATCCCTACCCCATCTGGCAATCAGGAAACGCCGACGCCGAATGCACTCAGGCTGGGGTGAGCTTTGATGGAGCCTACAAGGTCGACTCACCCACCAGCGGCACCTCCACCTACACCGTTGATTCGTATGGTAACACCATCACCTTGACGCTCTCCAGCGATGGCAAGTACGTGGACTGGAGCTCCACCCTGGCCACGACCGCGGTGATCGTCAAGGGAGGGCCCGGGGCCAACGTCTACCGCTACGATCCCCCCGCCACCTCCGATACCGGCCTCCACGCCCCGCCCAACCAGGGGGGAAACATCCCCAAGGTCAGCCACGTGACCTTCTGCTTCCAGTACCGCTTGAAGGTAAGCAAGACGGCCGAAACCCGTTACACCCGTCAGTACTTCTGGGAGATCCAGAAGACGGGGGACCAGACGGAGCTCACCCTGAGCCACGGTCAAGTCTTCCCCGTGAACTACCAGGTGCGGGTGGGGGTCACGGGGTATGAGGAGCGGGACTTCGCCGTAAGCGGCACCATCACCATAGAGAACAACACCCCGATCACCTTTGTGGTGCAAAGCGTCTCCGATGTGGTCACACCGAACATCGCCGCCAGCGTGAACTGTGGGGAACTCCCCCACACCCTGGCCCCAGGCGGTAGCCTGACCTGCACCTATAGCGCCAGCCTGCCCGACAAGACGAACCGCACCAACATCGCCACCGTGACCTACGTGCGCCAGGGCCAGGACTGGGTGCGCACCGCAAGCGCCACCGCCCCGGTGACCTTCGGTGACCCCACCACGCTGGTGGACAACCAGGTGAACGTGACCGATGACCGGTACGGCCCCCTGGGTACCGTGAGCGCAGGCGAAGCCCCCAAGACCTTCACCTACACCCTGGAAGTGGGGCCCTACGCATGCCAGGCCCAGGATATGTACCACGCCTTCACCAACACCGCCACCCTCACCACCAACACCACCGGCACCGTAAGTTCCTCCAGCTGGACGGTTACGGTAAGGGTGCCCGCCTGCCCCACGGGCTGCACCCTCACCCAGGGTTACTGGAAAACCCACACCGAATACGGTCCCGCCAAGCACCGGGACGCCACCTGGGACCTTATCCTTCCTAGCGGTGAAGACTCCACCTTCTTCCAGTCCGGGAAGAACTACTACGAGGTTCTCTGGACCCCGCCCTCTGGCGGCAATCCCTACTACCAGCTGGCCCACCAGTACATCGCCGCCAAGCTGAACGTGCTGAAGGGAGCTTACGCTCCACCCGAGGTGCAGGCGGCCATTGCCTGGGCAGAAAACCAATTCTTTAACCTCTATCCACCCAGCTACAACTTCGGCAAGAGCCTCACCAACCAAGCCCGCTCCTACGCGGGAATCCTGGGCCAGTACAACGAGGGCAGGATCGGCCCCGGGCACTGTAGCGAGTAAGCCTCAAACCCTCCCCATAACCCCCGCCCTAGGGCGGGGGTTATGCTTATAAGCCGATGATGGATCTTTCCTCATGGGATGCCTTCAAGCGGGAACTTACCGCCTGCACCCGCTGCCCGAGGCTGGTGGCCCACCGGGAGGAGGTGGGGCGGAAAAAGCGCCGCGCCTTCCAGGATTGGACCTACTGGGCCAGGCCCGTCCCCGGTTTCGGGGACCCCCAGGCACGCCTGGTTCTCTTCGGCCTGGCCCCCGGGGCCCATGGTTCCAACCGCACGGGCCGGCCCTTCACCGGGGATGCCTCCGGGGCCTTCCTCTACCCCCTCCTCTACCAGGCGGGCCTCTCCAGCAAGCCGGAAAGCGAGCCCCACGACGACCTAAGGCTCTACGGAACCTACCTCACCGCCGCCGTGCGGTGTGCCCCCCCGGAGAACAAGCCCACCCGGGAAGAACTCCTGGCCTGTAGCGCCTGGACCCGGGTGGAGCTTGGGCTCCTTCGGGAGGCCAGGGTCTACCTGGCCTTGGGCCGCATCGCCCTCGAGGCCCTCCTGGACCACTTCGGCATGAAGAAGTCCGCCCATCCCTTTTTCCACGGGGCCCACTACCTCCTGCCGGATGGCCGCCACCTCCTGGCCAGCTACCACGTTTCCCGACAGAACACCCAGACGGGCAGGCTCACCCGGGAGATGTTCCTGGAGATCCTCCTAAAGGCTAAAGGCCTCGCCGGCCTTTAAGCCAGGCGGTAAGCTCCGGGTAGGAGAGCACGTTGAGCACGCGCTCAGGTCCTATCCAGGCCCTCTGCGCTGTGCCCACCGCAAGCTCCATGAAGCGCAGGTGCTCCACCTGGTGGGCATCGGTGGAGAGGCTGATCCATAGGCCCATCCCGTAGGCCATGCGGGCCAGATCATCCGGGAGGTCCATGCGGTCGTAATACCCATCGATCTCCACCGCCACGCCCCGTTCCTTGGCCTTTTTAAACACCGCCTCCCAGTCCGCCTCAACGGGCGCCCGCCTCCCGATGAGCCGGGCCGTGGGGTGGGCCAGCACGTGCACGAAGGGGTTTTCCAGGGCGCGCAGGATCCTTTTGGTCTGCTCGGCCTTGGAAAGCTTAAAGCTTGAGTGGATGGAGATGAGCACCAGGTCCAGCTCCCGCAAAACCCACTCCGGGTAGTCCAGGGAGCCATCGGGCCGGATGTCCACCTCGGCCCCCGCCAGCAGGTAGGGAGGACCATGGGTTTCGTTGAAGCGGCGGATGGCCTCTATGCGCCTCAGGGCCTCCTCGGGGGAAGGACCTCCCGCCACCCGCACCGCCGGGGAGTGGTCGGTGATCCCCAGGTACTCATAACCGAGGGACTTGGCCGCCTGCCAGAGCTCCTCGAGGCTATTCTGCCCGTCGGAGTATGTGGAGTGGACCTGCAAGTCCCCCTTCACCTCGGAAAGCTCGAGAAGCCTGGGAAGCCTTCCCTCCAAGGCTGCCTCGATCTCCCCGTGATCCTCCCGCAAGGCAGGGGGAATAAAGGGTAGCCCCAGGGCCTCGTAGACCCCTTCCTCCGTCTCCCCTGCCAGGCGCTCTTCGCCCCTAAAAACCCCGTACTCGGAAAGCTTCAAACCCTTTTCCTGGGCCAGGCCCCGAAGCCGGATGGAGTGCTCCTTGCTCCCCGTGAGGTACTGGAGCCCGGAGCCCCAACTCTCGGGCGGCACCACCCTCAGGTCCACCTGGAGGCCGTTTTTCAAAAACACCGTGGCCCGCTCCTTACCCTGGGCGTACACCTCCTTCACCTGGGGAAGCCTCACGAACGCCCTCACCACCTCCTCGCTCCTTTCGCTGGCCACCAGGTAGTCCAGGTCCCCCACCGTGTCCTTATACCGCCGGGCGGACCCGCAAAGCTCCGCCCTCTCCACCCCGGGCAGCTCCCGGATGGCAGCGAGGAGGTTCCGCGCCAAGGAAAGCACCGCCCCCAAGGGCCTTCGCTTGCCCGCCACCTGCACCAGGGCCAGACCTTCCCGGATGCGCTCCGCCTTCTTTGGGCCAAAGCCCTTCAGGCGAAGGAGATCGCCCCTATCCAGGGCCTCCCTTAGCTTTTCCAGGGAGTCGATGGCCAGCTCGTCGTAGAGCTGCCGGGCGGTCTTGGGCCCCACCCCGGGCACCTCCATCACCGCCAAAACCCCCTTTGGCACCCGCTCCGAAAGCTCCCGGTGCTTTCTAATCTCCCCGGTATTGAGAAACTCCAAGATCTTTTCCGCCAGATCGGGCCCGATCCCGGGAAGGGCCAGCAGGGCTTCCCTTCCTCCCTTGGCCACCTCCTCAATGGGGGTATCCAGGTCGTACAGGGTGCGAGCCGCCTGGTAATAGGCCCGCACCCTAAAGGGGTTGTCCCCCAAGAACTCGCTCATGAGCCCGATCTCCTCAAAGAGGCGGGCCAGCTCCTGGTTTCTCATGCCCTCACTATACGGGTATACTGGGCCTGCCCATGCCCCCACCGGACCGGTTCCGCAAGGCGGTGTTGGAGATGCTGAAACAGGAGGGCCGGCCCCTCCACTACACCGAGGTGGGCCGCCGCCTGAAGGAAGCAGGGCTCTGGGCCGAGGTGAAGGAGCCGGAAAAGATCGCCAAGATCCGGCTTTCCGCCTTAGCCCGCTGGTCCAGAAGCCCGGTGGTGGCCCTGGGAAAGGGGTTTTACGCCCTCAGGGAAGAAGGCGATACGAGCCCAGAACCTTGAGGTAGTTGGCCCTTTCCAGGGCGGCGGGTTCCGCCACCTTCAGGTAGCTCATCACCCCCCGCATCTCCTCCACGCTTGCGTACTCCTTTTCCTCCATAAAGGCCTTGAGTTCCTCCAGTACGGTGCGGAAGTGCCCGGGCCCCTTTTCCAGGACGGCCGAGGTCATCATCACCACCTGGGCCCCGGAAAGAAGCCCCTTAATCGCCTCCTTCCCCGAATGCACGCCCCCCGTCAAGGCCAGCTCCAGGCCGACCCGGCCGTAGAGGAGGGCGATCCAGTGGATGCGCAAAAGGGCCTCGTAGGGACGCGAAAGGCTTAAGGTAGGCACCACGGAAAGGGTCTCCAGGTCCAAGTCGGGCTGGTAGAAACGGTTAAAGAGGACTAGGGCCCGGGCCCCTGTGGCCTCCACCTGTTTGGCGAAGTGGGCGAAGGCGGTGAAGGCGTGCCCCACCTTGACCGCCACAGGGATCCCCACGCTTTCCACCACCGCCCGGATGGTATCCAGGTACATGGCCTCCACCTCCGCCCCGGAAAGGGCAGGGTCGGTGGGGATGTAGTAGAGGTTAAGCTCTATAGCGTCGGCCCCTGCCTCCTCCAGAAGCTTGGCGTACTCCACCCAGCCCCCCCGGCTGATGCCGTTCAAGCTGGCGATGATGGGGATGGAAACCCGTTCCTTGGCCCGGGCAAGAAGGTCCAGGTGGCGCTCAGGGGTCAGGCGGTACTCGTGGGCCCGGGGAAAGTAGGAAAGGGCCTCGGCGTAGCTCTCGTGGCCGTAGTGCAGGTAATGGTCCAGCATCTCCTCCTCGAGGGTCACCTGCTCCTCAAAGAGGGAGTGCATCACGATGGCCGCCGCACCCCCATCCTCCAGGCGGAGAAACCCGTCCAGACGCTCCGTAAGGGGTGAGGCCGAGGCCACCAAGGGATGCTCCAGCTTCAATCCCATGTAGGTGGTGCTGAGGTCCATACCCTCCTCCTTCATCTTTTTCCCCTAGAAGGGAATGCGCGCCCTTAGCTTGGCACAACCCCCTTGGCTGCCATGCGGGAAAGCCTTTCCCACCTTTCCCGCACCGCCTCCTCCGCCAGCTTTAAGAAGGCCTCGGCCCCCTCGGGGTGGGTCTGGAGGAGAAGCCGGTAGCGGTTTTCCGCATAGAGGTATTCCCTAAGGGGCAGCGTGGGGGGCTTGGAGTCCAGGATGAGCCCCTGGCCAGGGATGTAGCGGAAGAGGGGCCAGTACCCCGTGCGCTCCGCCAGCCTCTGGTGCTCCATTCCCTTGGCCATGTCGATGCCGTGGGCGATGCAGTGGCTGTAGGCGATGATGAGGGCCGGGCCCTTATGGGCCTCCGCCTCGAGGAAGGCCTTCAGGGTATGGGCGTCGCTGGCCCCCATGGCCACCTGGGCCACGTAGACATGCCCGTAGCTCATGGCCATGAAGGCCAGGTCCTTCTTGGGGGTGGGCTTGCCTGCTGCGGCGAACTTGGCCACCGCCCCCAGACCCGTGGCCTTAGAGGCCTGTCCCCCTGTGTTGGAGTAGACCTCCGTGTCCAGGACCAAAACCTTCACGTTGGCCCCGCTGGCCAGCACGTGGTCCAGGCCCCCGTAGCCGATATCGTAGGCCCAGCCATCCCCACCCACGATCCACACGGAATGGGGGATGAGGGCATCCGCCACCGCCAGGAGGTCCTTGGCCCTGGGATCCGGCAGGTCCTTGAGCTTTTCCCGTAGGAGGGCCACATCCTGCCGCCTCCTCTCTACCTCCTCCGGCCCCGTTTCCGCAAGGAGCCTCTCCACCAGCTCCTCCCCCAGGATCTGACGGAAATCCTTAAGCAACTCCCGGGCGTACTCCGCCTTCTTGTCCAAGGCCAGGCGCATGCCGAGGCCGAACTCAGCGTTGTCCTCGAAAAGGGAGTTGGCCCAGGCGGGACCCCGCCCCTCCTTGTTCTTGCTCCAGGGGGTTGTGGGAAGGTTTCCCCCGTAGATGGAGCTGCACCCGGTGGCGTTGGCCACGATGAGGCGGTCGCCGAAGAGCTGGGTTAGTAGCCTCAGGTAAGGGGTTTCCCCGCACCCCGCGCAGGCCCCGGGGAACTCGAACAAAGGCTCCAGAAGCTGCACATCCTTCACGGTGTGGAGCTTAAGGCCGGCCCTGGGGGTTTCCGGCAAGGAGAGGAAGAAGTCCCAGTGCCGGTTCATGGCCTCCCGCACCTCGAGGCGGGGTGCCAGGTTCAAGGCCTTGCGGCTCGGGTTCTGCTTGTCCTTGGCGGGGCAGACCTCCACGCAAAGGGAGCAACCCGTGCAGTCGTCGGGGCTGATGGCCAGGGTAAACTCCCCAGTGAGTTCCTTCCACATGGCCTTGCGGTGGGGGAAACCTTCGGGAGCCTGGGCCAAGGCCTCCTCCGGCACCACCTTGGCCCGGATCACCGCATGGGGGCAGACCAGGACGCACTTGCCGCACTGCACGCACACCTGGGGATCCCAGGTGGGGATGAACTCCGCGATGCCCCGCTTCTCGTACCTGGCCGTCCCCGTGGGGTAGGTTCCATCCGGGGGAAAGGCGGAAACCGGCAAGGCATCTCCCAACCCCAGGGCAATGGGCCCCAGCACCTCCCGCACAAAGGCCGGCGGGTGGTCCACCATAGGGGGCACCAGTTCCTTTTCCGAGGTGATCCTTCCGGGTATGGGCAGGGGCTCCACCGCCTCAAAACCCAGCTCCACCGCCCGGAAGTTCCTTTCCAGCACCGATCGGCCCCGCTTGCCGTAGCTTTTCTCGATGCCCTTCTTGATGCGGGCCTTGGCCTCCTCCTCGGGTAAGACCCCGGAAAGCTTGAAGAAGGCCGCCTGCATGATGGTGTTGATACGCCCGGGAAGGCCCACCCGCCTGGCCAGCTCGTAGGCGTTTACCACGTAGACCTTGAGGTTTTTCCTCAGGATCTCCTCCTGAACAGGCCTGGGCAAGCGGTCCCAAACCTCCTCCTTGGGGTAGGGGCTGTTGATGAGGACCGTGGCCCCCTCCTCCGCCACCTCCAGCATGGGAACGCGCTCCAAGAAGCTCCACTGGTGGATGCCCACGAAGCTGGCCTTCTGCACCAGGTAGGGCTTGTTGAGGGGATTTGGCCCAAAGCGCAGGTGGCTTACCGTGCGGGAGCCCGACTTCTTGGAGTCGTAGACGAAGTACCCTTGGGCGTAAAGGGGGGTCTCCTCCCCGATGATCTTGATGGTGTTCTTGTTGGCGCTCACGGTACCGTCGGCTCCCAGGGCGAAGAAGACCGCCCGCACCGAGGCCGGATCCTCAAAGTCCACCTGGGGGTAGGAAAGGCTTGTGCCCGTCACATCGTCCACGATCCCCACGGTGAAGCTGTGCCGGGGCTCCTCCTTCTTGAGTTCCTCAAAAACCCCCAGGGCCATGGCCGGGGTGAACTCCTTGGAGGAAAGCCCGTACCTCCCTCCCACCAGAACCGGAACCTCCCCACCCCTAAGGGCAAAGGCCGCCGCCACCTCCTGGAAAAGGGGCTCCCCCACGGCCCCGGGCTCCTTGCCCCGGTCCAGGACGGCCACCTTCTTGACGGTCCGGGGGAAGGAAGCGAGAAAGACCTCCCCGTGGAAGGGGCGGTAAAGGCGCACCCGCACCATCCCCACCCTTTCCCCTTGCCTCAGGAGGTACTCCACCGCCTCCTCCACCGCCAAGGAGGCCGAGCCCATGACCACCACCACCCGCTCCGCCTCCGGGTGGCCGAAGTACTCGTAGGGGGCGTAGCGGCGCCCCGTCACCTGGGCAAACTGCTCCATGGTTTCGGCCACCACCTGGGGCAGGCGCAGGTAGTAGGGGTTGATGGCCTCCCGGTTCTGGAAGTAGTGGTCGGGGTTTTGTGCGGTGCCGCGGATCACCGGGGCCTCGGGGGTCAGGGCACGCCGCCGGTAGGCCTCGAGGGCCCCGAAGGGAAAGAGGGCCTTAAGCTCCCGGTCGGAAAGGGGCATGATCTTCTGCACCTCGTGGGAGGTGCGGAAGCCATCCATGGCGTGAAGCACGGGCAGGCTTGCCTTCAGGGCGGTGATGTGGGCGATGCCCGCCAAGTCCTGGGCCGCCTGCACGGAGTCCGACACCAAGATCGCCCACCCTGTGGGCCGCACCGCATAGAGGTCCTGATGATCCCCGAAGATGGACAGGGCATGGGTGGCCAAAGCCCGGGCCGCCACGTGGATGACCCCTGGAAGGGCCTGGCCGGCGATCTTGTACATGTCGGGGATCATGAGCAGGAGGCCCTGGCTGGCGGTGAAGGTGGTGGCCAGCACACCCTCCTGGAGGGCTCCGTGCAGGGCCCCTGCCGCGCCCCCCTCGGACTGCATCTCCACCACCTTGGGTACAAGCCCCAATAGGTTGGGCTCCCCCTTGGCCGCCCACTCGTCGCAAAGCTCGGCCATGGGGCTTGAGGGCGTGATGGGGTAAATGGCCACCACCTCGCTCAGGCGGTAGGCCACCCGAGCCACCGCCTCGTTGCCGTCCACGGTGATGGGGCGCATAGGATTCACCTCTCCTCCACCATAGTGGGCCCGGTGGGTGAGAAATGTCCCCCCTTGGCGGTGCGGGGTGTAGGCTAAGGGCATGGCAGCGTGGCGCTACCCCTTGGCCTTGCTCCTGGTGGGGATAGCTTTCGCCTGGGAGGCTTACCGGCCACTTTTCCTTCTGCTGGCCGCCCTCGTCCTCCTCTTGGGCCGGCCCAAAACCTGCCCCCGGCCTTGACGAAAGTCCTTCCAGAGGGAAGACTTGAGGGCGTGGGCACGCTTCAGGAGAATCTAGAAAAGCTGGCCGCACTGGCCATCCGGGTGGGGCTCAACCTGCAACCGGGGCAGGAAATCATCGCCACCGCCCCCATCGAGGCCGTGGACTTCGTCCGCCTCCTGGCGGAAAAAGCCTACGGGCAGGGGGCAAGCCTCTTTACCGTGATCTACGGGGATAACCAGCTTTCCCGTAAGCGCCTCTCCCTGGCCCCAGAGGAGGGGCTGGACAGGGCTCCCGCTTGGCTTTACGAGGGCATGGCCAAGGCTTTTCGCGAAGGCGCTGCCCGGCTTGCGGTTTCCGGGAATGACCCCAAGGCCTTAGAAGGCCTTCCCCCTGAGCGCATCGGACGGGCCCAGCAGGCGCAGAGCCGAGCCTACAAGCCGGCCCTCGAGGCCATCACGGAGTTCGTCACCAACTGGACCATCGTCCCCTTCGCCCACCCCGGCTGGGCCAAGGCGGTCTT
>Ga0101945_1001558_pt1 | contig 21544 bp, 27 predicted proteins | sample DewCreD2012metaG_2_FD_75246 | JGI IMG/M metagenome (GOLD analysis project Ga0101945, IMG submission 75246) | Hot spring sediment bacterial and archeal communities from British Columbia, Canada, to study Microbial Dark Matter (Phase II) - Dewar... ... | reverse complement strand
TTTCATATTGACTCCTGGGGTTGGGTTTGGATGTAATGTTAGATCAATTTGCGGTAGGAATCAATAGGGGAGTTTTTGGAAGCCTTGATTTTAAAGGCTTTTGGCATTATTGAACAATCACAAATCTCTTAAGGAGGTGTTTAGAAATGGCGATTGAGAGATGGCGTCCCTTTGAAGATATAAGAGAAATGGAAAGGATGATGGATGAAATGATGCGATGGCCATTTCGGCCTTGGCGACGTCCTCTCATCTGGTGGAGAATTCCTACCGAAGAGGTTGGATGGTCTCCGCCTGTAGAAATGTACGAGAAACAAGACAAATTTATCGTTCGAGTAGAACTTCCTGGAATGAAAAAAGAGGATGTAGATATCTCTCTCGTCGGGGATACGTTAACGATCAGCGGAGAAAGAAAACCAGAGGAGGGGATTAAGGATGAAGAATACTTACGTTGTGAGTTATGCTACGGTAAGTTCTCTCGCTCTATAACATTACCTTCTGCTGTAGATATAGGAAAGGTGGAGGCGACCTATGAAAATGGTATCCTTCTTATTTCCCTTCCTAAGGCGGAGGAGGCTAAACCCAAAAAGATCGAACTAAAAGTGAAAGAGGCAAAAAAGTAATAACATGATATCCATCCCCTTCTTTAGGCTTTAAAAAGTTTCTTTAAAATCAGAAACTAATTTATAAATCCTCTCTTTTTTTATAGATTTTTAATTTTTGCCACCATAAATTATTCAATTCCTCAGGTAACACTCCCTCTTCTATTGCAACCTCTCGAATCGTTTTATTTTCAAAATAGGCCTTTCTTGTAATCTTCGAAGTTTTATCATAGCCAAGGATAGGGATAAGGAATGTAGAAAGGAAAAGGCTTTTTTCAATCATTTCTTCACACCTTTTACGATCAGCCTCTAAACCCATGATACATTTCTCTGTAAAGTTTCTTATAGCATTAGATAAAATTTTGATGGATTGGATTAAATTATAAGCTATCAGGGGCATCATCACATTTAATTCAAAGTTCCCGCCTAATCCCCCAAGAGTAATCGTCGCATCATTTCCGATCACCTGCGCACATACTTGAATGAGGGATTCTGGCATCACAGGATTGATCTTTCCTGGCATAATTGAGGAGCCCAATTGAATTTCGGGAAGCTTAAGTTCTCCGATTCCACACCGAGGACCTGAGCCAAGCCACCTAATATCATTAGCTATTTTTATAAGACTTACAGCTATAGTTTTCAGGATGCCGCTCATCTCTACGGATGCCTCCCTTGCCCCTTGGGCTTCGAAATGATCTGAAGCCTCTATGAATTTTACCCCTGTCTTCTTGTTAATGACAGAAATAGCTAATCGGGCAAAACGGGGATGAGTATTAATTCCTGTCCCTACCGCTGTTCCTCCAATAGGGAGCTCTAAAAGACTTTTTATGGATTTTTGAATTCGCTCGATTCCTAACTCTATCTGACGCGCATACCCCTTAAACTCCTGACCAAGCCGGATGGGTATAGCGTCTTGTAAATGGGTTCTTCCTACCTTATAGATCGGCCAGAACTCCTTTGACTTTTTAAGTAATGCCTTATGAAGATCCTTTAAGGAGGGAATGAGTTTTTGCTTTATAAGAAGAACGGAGGCAATATGAAGAGCGGTTGGGAAGATATCGTTAGTCGATTGTCCCTTATTGACATGGTCGTTAGGATGAATAGGTTTATAGATGCCTTTAGATCCCCCAAGAATCTCATTCGCACGATTGGCAATGACCTCATTGGCATTCATATTTGTAGAGGTTCCAGATCCAGTTTGAAATATATCCACCACAAATTCGTGATCCCATTTCCCCTCCATGACTTCCATGGAGGCCCTTTCAATGGCCCTTGCCAGTTTTTTATCTATTAAACCGAGATTTAAATTTGCCATAACGGCCGCAAATTTTGTCAGTCCCAATGCAAAAATAAACTCTCTTTCAAATTTTAATCCACTAATAGGAAAATTTATAAAAGCCCTTTGGGTTTGAGCTCCATAATAAGCATTTTTAGGAACCCGAACCATGCCTAAAACATCTTCTTCATTTCGATAGGCCTCTCTTTTAGACATGTTGATTTGTCCTCCATAAAAATTGGGTAGAGAATTTCTTAAAAAAATCTTTAATTCGATTCAATTTATCATTTAAAATGGCTTTTCGTAACTTTAAGATCCCATGGGTGGGTAAAACCCCTTTGGGACAAACCCTTTCACACTGATAAACAGTATTGCAACCCCAGACCCCATGAAGATCATCAACTTTAAATATCACGTTTCGAAATTTCTCATTTCTTGGATCCATGTAAAAACGACAGGCCTTAGCGAGGATGGCGGGCCCTAAAAACTCTTTATTTCTCCCAAAAGCAGGACACGTACTATAACATAGTCCACAATGAATGCATTGGATATATGGATCGATCTCCTTTCTCTTTGCTTCATCCATAAGATATTCCGAAAGAAGTGGGGGACTCTTGGAATGATCAAAATAGGGCTCTATGGAACAATAGTGTTTATAGAAGGGGATCATATCTATAATAAGATCGTAGATCAGGGGAAAATTTGGGAGAGGCTCGATTAAGAAAGAATCCCCGCCCAATTTTTCAAGGATCGTTCTACAGGCCAAAAGGGGTTTCCCATTTACCTTCATACCACAGGAACCACATACTGCTCCTCTACAAGAGTATCGGAATCCAAGAGAACCATCCTGCTCATCCCTTATTTGTAATAATGCCTCAAGAAGGTTCATCCCCTTCTTTTTCTTGAGCTGGAAGATGTCGATCCATTGCGAAGGGGTTCTATTCTTATTGAAACGTTTAATCCTGAAGGTCAGGAATTCGTCCTTCATAACCTTTAATACTTCCTTTCAATGGGAGGATATTCGGTAATCATTACCTCTTGATAATCCAATCTTATATGGCCCTCATCTTTATAAGCCAATGTGTGCTTAAGCCAGTTTTGATCATCTCGAAAAGGATAATTAAGTCGATAGTGAGCCCCTCTGCTTTCTTTTCTCTTAAGGGCTCCCTCAATAATCACCTCTGCGACATTTAACATACTCTCAAGATCAAAATATTGGATCAGCTCGAAATTGAAAGCGAGCAGTTTGCTCTTGAGTCGGATTAATCTAAACCTGTCTTTTAGGGCCTCCATATTTTTCTTTGCCCAAAGCAATTTCTTTTCTTCCCGAAATATCCCCACATGGGACGTCATCATCCCTCTTAATTCATCTCTAATTTTAGAGCATGATTCCTTGCCATTTCCTTCAAAAATGATTTTTAATCTATCCTCAAATGCTTTAAGACATCTTTTAAAAATTTCTTCATCAGCCTTCTTCCCTCCTATTCTTTCACAGGCCTTTTTGCCCGCTCTTGCCCCAAATACTATGGTTTCCAGAAGAGAGTTTCCACCTAAACGATTCGCCCCATGAACCGAGACACATGCACATTCTCCAGCCGCAAAAAGCCCCGCAATAGGAGTCTCACCCTCCAGATCCGTAGAGATTCCTCCCATTGAGTAGTGTTGAGCGGGTTGAACTGGAAGAGGATGCTCAATTGGATCGATGCCTGCAAAATGAACGGCTATTTCCCTTATCCCCGGCAGGCGTTCTTTAATCGTTTTTTCTCCCAAATGTCTTAAGTCAAGATGAACGTATCCCTCTTCAAACCCTCTCCCTTCGTCTATTTCTATCTGGATAGCCCTTGCTACGATATCCCTTGGAGCTAGCTCCAAGAGTTTTGGTGCATAGCGCTCCATGAACCTTTCCCCTTTTGCATTGATTAAAATCCCTCCTTCTCCTCTGGCTGCCTCACTGATGAGAATATTGGTTCCAAATAAAGTGGTTGGATGAAATTGAACGAACTCCATATCTTTAAGAGGAGCCCCTCCTTGAAAGGCTAAATTACAGCCGAAACCCGTATTAATGAGCGCATTGGTTGATTTTATATAAATCCTTCCTTAACCCCCTGTAGCCAGGATAACCGAATAGGCTCTAAAAGGAATAATTTCTCCATCAAAGAGATTGAAGGCCAGAAGCCCTATACATTTGCCTTGATCAACAATTAGAGATAGAACCATCCATTCCTCATATAAGGGAATTTGTAACCGTATGCTCTGCTCAAAAAGAGTATGGAGTAAATGATGGCCCGTTCTATCCGAAATGAAACAGGTCCTTGGAAATTCTGTACCTCCGAAGGACCTCTGTGCAATTTTGCCATCTTTTGTTCTTGTAAAAAGAGCTCCCCAATGTTCCAATTCTATGACCTTTTCCATAGCCTCTTGACATAGAATTTTGACAGCATTTGATCTGCTAAATAATCGCTGCCTTTAATGGTATCTAAGGCATGATTTTCCCAAGAATCCTTTATTCCGGTGGATACATTTCCAAGGGCTGCGTTTATTCCCCCTTGGGCTGCACCTGAATGGGATCTCAGAGGATGGACCCTTGAAAGAATGGCGACATTGTACCCGGCCTTTTTGATTTCAATGGCGGCTCTTAATCCGGCAAGCCCACCTCCCACCACTAGGACATCGTGATCGATGAGATTCATATCCAATCTTTAAAGAAGGAAGAAAAACATCAGCCCGTAGGCTATCAAGCTTAGGAGAGTAAATAACCAAAAAAGAATCTTTCTCGGTCTATCCCCAATTCAATTAAGAATAGCCTGAGACCATAAAACCCATGGAAAAAGAATAGAGGGATAAGGAGGTGGTCAATAAAATCTTCTCGATGCAACTTGGAGAGAGTCTCCGAAACAACATTCCCACTGAGGGCATAACCAGATAGGATTTTAGCCCCTACCAAAAACATTAATATAGGACCACTAAATCGTAAAAAATAATAAGGAAACATATTTTTGATTTATGTCAGGATGTTGTTCCGTTTTTGATTTTATAAGAGACTGACCAATACTGACGTGCAGTGCCCCAAAATGGGAATTTAGAACTTCCTAAACCTCTCGCCTAAAATCCCACAAATAGGACATCTTTCAGGTGGCTTACCTATCATGGTATGCCCACATACAGGACAAATACAAATTTCGCGAATCTCCAGATCCTTTCCCGCTTTTACGGCTTCCTTTGCTTCTGAGTATAAGGCCTCATGGATTTTTTCTGCTTCAAGAGCATAATGGATAAAATGGATAGCCTTTTTTTCATCCTGAAGCTCAGCTACAGATTTATAGGCGGGATACATCTCGTTGACCTCAAATCTTTCCCCTTCAATAGCTACATTTAGATTATCCAAGGTCAGATTCATACCATTAAGAGCATTAAGATGATTGGATGCATGAACCCTTTCAGCAAAAGCAATGGCTCGAAAAAGTCGAGCTATATTTTTGAACCCTTCTTCTTCTGCCTTATCTGCAAAGAGAGTATACTTCATATGAGCCTGGCTCTCTCCAGCAAACGCTGATTTTAAATTGTCACCCGTCATGAGATGCATAACCCACCTCCATAAACAAATCTTTTTTGATTAATTTGAACAGGATTAGAGATCACAATCTCATATTCCGCCTGAAGTCCTCGGATAAACTAATAGATCGTTTTTTATCTTTTCTATCCCTCCTACCTTATACAAAATTTTTTCGATCTCTTCTTTCTCTTCCAAAGTATCCACCATCCCGTAAATTCTAATCTCTTTTTCTCCTTCCACTTCAAAAAATAGATGAGGTCTCTTAAAGCCTGCTTCAATGAGTTTAGATTCCACTCTCCGTTGAAGCGAAAGGTATTCGAGCGTTCTCATAGAATCGATCCCGCAGGATTTTATTTCATCTGACTTTGCACCTTCAATAATCATTCTTACGGATGAATCTATGCTCAATTTATCGGTATTAATAATAAGATCATAGAGCCTGTAGTCGAGCCAATCCTCATCGTAGGCAAACCGGATAAAACTTCTTTTATCATGGTCGGATTGATGAATAATCTTTTCAGCGAGTTCCCTGCTGATTTGTTTTTCCTTCATTATTCTCTCCGTCCTCTTTTCCATCGAACCGGTAACAAGAACATGGAAGGCACAATTAAAAGATTGAAGTAGAAATTGCGCCCCCCTCCCGAAAAAAACCGTATTTCCTTTTTTTGCAACCTCATAAATGATCGATTGTAATCGATCCAGATAGACCTTAGGTCTTTCACTAAAGAATCTTTCCATTAATGCTGGAGGTTTTTCATCAATTTTTTTTATATCCGAAAGAAACCCCATGGAAGAAGCCGCCTCAAACAATTCTTCTTCTCCTAAGTAAAAATAATTTAATTCCTCTGCTACTTTTTTTGAAATCTTTTCACCATTGGCCCCTAACATCCCAGAGATGGTAATAAAATACATGGTATTTTCCCTCCTTTTTTATTGGAGTCTTTTTTCTGCCTCTTTCCAATCAATATTCCTGAAGAAGGTTTCGATATAATCGGCTCTTTTAAGACCATAGTTGATCATAAAGGCGTGCTCAAATACATCCAGAATGAGGATAGGAGAACATCCTGAAGGATGGCCTCCATCATGCTCATTTACCCAGAAATTGAATAGCCTCCTGGTTACATTGTCCTGATATAATATAGCCCATCCGATCCCACGCATCATACCAACCGCTTTATATTCTTTTTCCCAAGACTCGTAGCTTCCAAAATCCTCAGATATTTTTTGAAAGAGCCTCCCTCCTCGATCAATCCCCTCTTTCCCACCGAGATTCTCAAAATAGTATTCGTGAAGCCTCATTCCATTAAATTCCCATCCAAATCTCCTCTTTAATTCTGAAAATTCAGGGATTCCAGTTTTTCCTTCTTTAATCATCTGACGAAGAGCCTCATCTAATTTGTTGGTATTGGTTACATATCCCTGATAGAGGGTAAAGTGGTTTTTTAATAACGTTTCACTGAATCCTTCCATACCAATCAATCTGCTGAAATCCTTGGCTATATAAGACATTTTTTACTCCTTTCTAATAAATTATTTTTTGGGAAGAAGAATACCTCCTCCTAAATTGGATTGATGGTCTTCTTCATTGGAGATCACTGTATAAAATAAATAGAGATTTTCTTTATTGGTCAGGACCTGGTTTAACCCATTTTCTGACTCAAGAACCACCATTTGATCTTTAATCATCTTTATCTGATAGATCTTTCCCGTGACAATGCTCCGATATTTCTTCCCAATCCTAAGAAAAGCTACAGCCATTTCTCCTCCTTTCCATTGATGGGAATACCAACATGGATCAAGGATGAGGTGGATGGATTAGAGATGCTTACGATTTAAACGATTTTCCAATATGACCTGGTCGATAATTTCGCCACAAAAGATGCATCTCCATCCCCAGAAGTCCTCCTGTAAGCCAAAAAACTTTTCATAGACCATGACCCCATTACAACGGGAGCATTTCATCTCATCCTCCTCTTTGAGTTCAACCAAAAACCTCATAGTAAACGGTACGGGAAAGCCCGTTGAGTCCATTCACTGGAGGGATAATGAGTCTGAAGAGATTCATAAGCCTCTTTGAGGTGTTTGGGGTTATGGGTATTTTTGAATGCACAAACACCCCGTAAGTATATTGCCTCAGGAGCTGAGCCACTTTTGGGATATTCAGAGATAATTTTTTCCAGGGTGGCCAACGCTTCACTTAATCTTTCTTGATTGAAATGGACCTTTGCGATTCCCAATAGAAGTGAAGGGATCAACTCCTCTGGGGGGAGAAATCCAATAGTCCGTTGGTGTTCTTTGCCCTGGGCATCAAGGATAATAAGCGTTGGGGTCCATTTGAGATTAAATTGAGTGGCAAGAGGAAGAGAATCAAAAGCAATCCGTAACGGGATCATATTCTTTTGAAAGAACTCAATCACCTTTTCATCCGGATACGTCACGGCATCCATTTGTTGGCAACCAATTCAACCTGGATTAAAGAAATCAAGTAGGATAGGTTTATTTTCTGCCCTTGCCCGTTTAAGGGCACGATCCAAATCTGTCTCCCATATAATTGTTTTTGCCATTTTAAGACCTCCCTTAACATTTCTTTTTATAAAAATTTTGATATTATAATTAGATTCATATTACACAAGAGGGGTAGAAAGAGGGAATCAGGTGCTCCCTGTATTTTTTGCGTCGGAAGCCTGTATTTTCCCTTTCATTTCTTTTGAAGGTGACATTCTGAGAGGATGGATTCTACCAGTGAGATGATCCTTTCCTTGGTGGCTGAGCTTTTTGAGAGAAAATGATTGGCTTTGTATCGGGAGGCTGCCTCTCGATACTCAGGGAGATCATAACTTGTGAGAATCACAATGGAAACCTCGGGATATCGATCTTTAATCCTTTTGGTCAGTTCAAGGCCACTCTCTCCGGGAAGTCTGATGTCCATCAATATAAGATTTGGAGTGGCGATCTCAATCTCCCTTAAGGCTTTTTCCCCATCGTTTGCTTCTAATATTACCATCTTTGGAAATTTGGCTTGAAGGGTTTCTTTTAGGAGTTTCCGATAAAGATCGCTATCCTCAATAATGAGTGTTCGAAACATTTCCCCTTTTCAAAAGCCTTACGATTCTTTGCCTTCCCTAAAGACTCATCTATAGCACAGAGACCTATCCCTCACTTTACTTCTAATTTCAAAAATGATAAATAAGGTGTATCCTGTATTTGTAACCCTTTAATCCTGTATTCAAAAAACGTTTTTTCTTCCCTATCTATTAAGCCAATCGGGGAAGGGAAAAGAGGGTAAGGGTCATGAATACCAAATCAAAAATTGTGTTGGTCGAAGACCATACTATCCTTCGAGAAGGGGTAAAGTCGCTCCTTTCATCCAGCCAGGATTTTGAGGTGATTGGGGAAGCAGCGGATGGAAGGGAAGCGATTCGGTGCGTCGAAAAATTAAAGCCCGATCTGATTCTGATAGATCTTTCTATGCCAAGGATGAACGGAATGGAGGCGATTAGAGAGATCAGGCGACTCTCGAAGGAGGTGAAAATCCTTGTCCTCACCGTCCATAAGAGCGAAGAATATGTTCTGGCCACCTTTAAGGCAGGGGCTGACGGATATGTCCTGAAGGAGGCAACCCATGAAGAACTCCTCATGGCCATCAAGAGCGTTCTAAAAGGGAAGAACTACATCAGTCCCGAGATTTCCGAGAAGGTATTAGAGGGTTATCTGGAGGGGAGAAAGAGACTAAAATCCCAAACCTCCTGGGAAACCCTTACCCCAAGGGAGAGAGAGATTCTGAAATTGATTGCAGAAGGGTATAAGAATAAAGAGATTGCCGAGGAACTTTGTATCAGTGTCAAAACCGTGGAGAAGCATCGTTCCAATATTATGGAAAAGTTGAATCTTCATAATGTCCAGGCCCTTACGGCTTTTGCAATCGAAAAAGGTTTGGTCACCAGGGAATAATGAAGAAATTTATAAAGGCCAGATGGCCCTGAGGATGGTTCCTTTTCTTAAGCCCGACTCGAGAATGAAAGTCCCACCCGAAAGTTCCGCTCTTTCTCTCATACTATTGAGCCCTAACCCCTTTTTCCATGTTTCAGGAGAAAAAGATAAATTGGGATCAAACCCGGTGCCATTATCCTCAATGATGAGTTCCATCCTTGACTCAACTTTTCTCAGTGATAGACGAACGAGGTCTGCCTGGCTATGTTTGGCAATGTTATTAAAGGCTTCTTGGGTGATTCTGTAAAGGACAATTTTTAAGGGAGAGGGAATTTCTTCCTCTTCTATCTGGAAATCGTGAACAATTTGAAGGGTGGAATAGATTTTTCCAAATTCTCGAGAGAACCATTTCAAAGTTGCGATAATCCCGAGGTCATCCAGAAGAGAGGGACGAAGATTCATCTGAATCCTTCTTAGCTCTTCAATACTCTCTTTAATTATAGAGATAAGGGATTGTAAAGACTCTTCTTTTGATCTCTCATCTGTTTGACCCTTTTGATGGAGGATGTCTTCAACTTTAAACTTAATGGCTGTAAGCATCTGACCCACTCCGTCATGGAGGTCCCGTGCGATCTCCTTTCGCTCATCCTCTTGGACGGTTAGAAGCTGGGAAGATAGATGACGAAGGCGGTTTTCCGATTCCTTCAAGGCCTCTTCCCATTCTTTTCTTAAAATAATCATGGCAAGAGTATTGGCAATGGCATTCAAAAAGGACTCCTTTTCTGGGCTTGGTCTTTCGACTTCGTTAAGATAAAGAGTAATCATCCCGAGGAGCCGGTCTCCAAATAATATGGGAGCATGATAATGGGAATGTCGGGGAATCTCTTTGTAATGAATATCATGAAGATCTCCAAGAGAATCTGTGTAATGAATTTTTTTATTCAATGCAGCCCTACCGCAGAGACAGAGGCCAAAGGGGACTCGGGAGCATCCTTTTTGAATGGATTCCGAAAGGCCATGAATAGCTTTCATGACGAGAGTATTACTTCCCTCTACCAGAAAAAGGCAGCCCTTCGCTTCGGTAGAGATCCAGGGGCTTGAGACTAAAATACGAAGTGCTCTTTCAAGAAACTCATTCAAAGGGATATCTTCCAGAGAAAGGTGAAGAAGAAAGTTGATGGCCTTTTGTATTTCATAATTTCGATGAAGCTCCAATTCCAGATTGAATCGATGGATGGTTTCTCCCACCAGAGAAGCAATGGCTTCTAAAAATTCAATAGTTTTAAGAGGGATAAGCCCCTCTCGTTCATCGGTTAGATGAATGGCCCCAAAGACCTGATCATGGTATTTGATTGGAATGATAGCGAAGGAGATAAATCCTTTTTGTAGGCACACTCCCCGATATCTCGATCTTTCCCTCTCAGAAAGGTGGTCCATAAATTTTTTAATATTATTACTATAAAAGGACCCATACGGTGTAGAGGCGGGGATTTCGTGGAGATCGAGATTTCCTTGGATTACCCGTGTGCAGACACACTGATCACTATTAAGGCATAGAAGACTTTCTGATTTCCAGAACTCCTCACTAAATCCCTTATAGGATTCGTATGGAATGAATTTGTGCTGATCCAATATCCTGATTCCAACACATCGACAATTCACCCATCCTTGAATCAAGTTGATGAGATCATCAAGAAACTCTTTTCTCGAGGCCTTTCTGGTGAAAAGATTTAGAATGGCATTATTAGCCTGGATTAGTCTCGATTCTTCTTCAAGTTCCTTTAGAGCCTTGGAAAGCTCTTCTGTTCTCTTTTGGACCATTGTTTCCAATTTTTCCTCATTCCGTTTTAAATCTCTCAATAGGAGATGAAAGGGTTTGGAAATGCCTGTCTCTATGATGGCCTTATAAATGAAATAGAAGGAAAGAACCTTAAAATAATGACCAATCAGATTTGAAAGTCCATACGCATGGATATAAAACGTAAAGAAAATTTCAGATGCGATTGTAAGAATAATCGACACGGCAATCCATATATAGACATTCCTATCAAATTCTCTTTTATTTTTATAGAGAAGATAAATCGAAAAGATAAGGATAAGGGAAATGATATATTCGCTGATCTTTTTGAAGGGGGTTAATCCCGTTCCTTCGATAAAACAGGTGGGGAATACCTCCCAATAAAAAATAGTGATAAATATCAATGTGGTTAAAACAATATAAGTCAATATCACATAATTTATCCTTAACCTCTTTCTTATAAAAAAGGGGGCAGCAAAAAGGGAGAGACTCTCCATCAATCTTGCCGCGATCCATAATTGAGTCGCTAAATTTGTTCCGTATCCTTGGAAGATACCCATGCCTTGATAGGAAAGGGTATGGACCAGGTCTATTGCCCCAATGAATAGATAGGCTATGCCAATAAAAAGAAGGTAATTATTTTTATGAAAATGGCGGGAGTTCCATGCAACGACAAAGATTCCAAAGGCAATCACAATGCTGAATAGTTCAGCCAGTGTATGAAAGAGGAGATAGTGATGTAGAGTCGTAAAATACAACCCAGAAAGAAGGAGGATGGCTCCGAAAAGGTTTAAATATCTTTTAAAATTCAATGACTTTATTCTCATACGATCCCCCCACCCTTCAGAATCTTTTAATTCGTTACAAAGTAAGGTCATTTTAAAACAATTTTAACATAAAAATAACCTAAAATTTTAATTCCATTTGACTTAAGTCAAGGTCAGATTCCTTTGATTCGGTTATATAATATTAGAAAATAAAAAGGAGGTTTATTCCTATGAGATGTCCTGGACAGGATCCCATGTTTTGGAAACCCGGGGATGTATTCGAAATCCCTTGTCCTAAATGTGGGTATGGAGTAGAGTTTTTAAAATATGATGTAAAGAGGAAATGTCGTTGCGGCCACGAAATCGTTAACCCCAAGATCAATTTTGGATGTGCGGAGTGGTGTCCCTACGGGGATACCTGTATTGAGGGCCTTCCAGAAGAGATAAAAATGAAGACCAAGGAGGAGAAGAAGACCCGGTTGAGGGAAAAGATGGCTCAGGAGATGCGAAGGTATTTTGGGGAGGATTTGAAACGAATCCATCATGCCCTGAAAGTGGCTCAATACGCGGAAGAGATATTAAAGATAGAAGGGGGAGACCCCTTGGTTGTTCTTGGGGCAGCCTATCTCCACGATATTGGGATCAAACGAGCAGAAGAAAAATATGGGAGTTCCTCGGCAGAGTATCAAGAAAAAGAAGGGCCTGAGATTGCGAGAGAGATCTTAATGAAACTCAATGTTCAACGGGGGATCATCGAAGAAATCTGTGATATCATTTCTCACCACCATCATCCGAGATCTAAAGAAACGCTCCATTTTCAAATCCTCTATGAAGCTGATTTACTGGTCAATTTTGAAGAGGGTTCCTTTAAAAATAAAGATCTCTTCTTAGAGAGGATAGATAACCATTTCAAAACGCAAACGGGAAAGCGATTGGCAAAGGAATTATTATCTAAAATGACCAGCTAAATCCCCGCATTTTTTATTTGCAAATTTAAATAAAATTTAATAAATTTAAGGCCTATGGAGATAGGCCTTCTCAAAAAATGCCCTCTTTTTGCCGGATTGAAAGAGGAAGACCTCCTGAAGATCAGGGCTATTTCGGTCCCTAAAAAGATGACCAAAAAAGAGATCCTATTTTCTGAAGGGGAGGAGGCAAAGGGGTTTTATGTCCTTCTTGTTGGGAAAGTCAAACTGTTCAAGCTCTCTCCTGAAGGAAAGGAACAGATCCTCCATGTGGTGAGTGCTCCTGATGCCTTTGCTGAGGCAGCCCTTTTCCTTGGAGGTACTTATCCCGCCTTTGCAGAGGCCTTGACCGATGGCCAGCTTCTCTTTATTTCTGGGAAGGAATTTAATCAATTGATTGAACGAAACCCAAAACTCAGCATCAATATGATTGTTTCACTTTCCCATTATTTGAAGAAGTTCACCTCTCTTATTGAAGAGCTTTCTTTAAAAGAGGTTTCCTCAAGACTCGCAAAATACCTCTTAGAACTCTCTTCATTAGGAGGGAAGGATTTAAGAGAGGTTGAACTGGATTTAACTAAAACACAATTGGCGTCAAAATTAGGGACGGTGAGCGAGACCCTTTCGAGAACATTCACAAAGATGAAGTCTAAGGGGATCATCGAGGTCAAGAAAAATAGAATTTTTATCCTTGATCGTAAGGCCTTAGAAGAGCTTGCTTCAGGAATGAAGCTATGAGTTTAGGAAAAGGTAAAAAATTTTTAAATTCGAACCCCCTCCCAAAATTCCTTTTTTTAGAGATTTCATTTTAAATGCAAACCTATTCTGATTTTAACCGTATGGGCCTACTTCCGAGGAGGGATCTACGAGTGGTCCTCTTAAAACCTTATGAAATCCTCCTTCTTATTTAATAAAGAAATCAGATCCTTAGGGATTCGTAGTTGGTCGATTAGCTGGCCGATGATTCTGATCATGTTTTTTGATTTCTTAATCAGTCTGACTGATATTTACATTGCCGGTAGAGTGGGCAAAGAGATTCAAGCTTCATATGGGTTTGTCATTCAACTCTATTTTATTTTTATCATAATAGCTAATTTTATAACAGTGGGGACGGTTTCGGTGGTCTCACACCTTTTTCCATCAGGAGATGAACCCTCGTTAACGGAAGCCATTTTCTCCTCTCTTATCCTCTCAATAATTGGGGGCCTGGTGTTATCTGGGATGAGCTTCTTTTTAGCACCCCCCATCATTCTTAAGCTCAACCTTCCAGACCCATTAAAAGCCTATGCGCTTCCCTTAATTCAAATTTACTCTGTTGGACTGACCTTCCATTACCTTCTTATTAATAGTAATGGAGTTTTAAGATCTTGCAGAAGGGTTAAAAAGTCATTGATGAGTATGGCTCTCGTTTGTGGAATCAATATCGGACTTAATTTTTTCTTTGTATTCCACACTCCCATTGGATTCAAAGGGATTGCTCTGGCTACTTCATTAAGTGTCTTTTTTGGAAGTATTTTGAATTTAGCCATGGTGAAGACCTTGACAAAGGGAAGAAAGAGATTTTCCTTGGACCAGGCCAAGAGGATTTTGAATATCGGTTGGCCATTAGGATTACTTCAAATTTTCTGGCAACTCTCAACGATAATTCTCTTTTTAATCCTGAGCACATTACCTGAACATAGAATTGAGATCTTAGCAGCCCTTACAACAGGGCTAAGGGTGGAATCAGCTATCTATCTCCCTGTGATGGGATCTAATATGGCCAACGCCGTGATCGTCGGAAATCTTCTGGGGGAGAGGAAGAAAGAAGAGGCTTTTCAGAATGGTATTATGACTGCGGTTATAGGCGTGTTTATTGTCCTCCTAATGGTGATAGGCGTCATTCTCAACGCCCGCTGGGTTGTTTCTTTACTTTCATCGAATGAGGTTGTAATAAAGGAGAGTATTCGCTATCTCTATATTAGTATGATCAGTGAGCCCTTTATGGCCTGGGGAATTATTCTTTCAGGGGGGTTAAATGGGGCTGGGGATACCAAGAACGTATTATTCAGGATAGCATTCAGTTTGTGGTGTATTAGAATTCCTTTGAGCTATATCTTCGTAGTTTGGTTAGGCTTTGGAGCTCATTCTGTATGGTGGTCTATGAACCTGTCCCAATTTGTCCAAGCCTTCCTCATCTCAAAAAGATACTTTAGTAAGGAGTGGTTGTAAGCCCTTTTTTATGATTTTCTTCATCCATCGAAAAATAAAGATTAATCTTGACTTAAGTCAATGAAAAAAAAGGCGTTCTTAGAATTAAAATTTATTTTAGTGATAGGCTCTTTCTGTAGGGGGCAGTTAAAGGAGCTTTTAGGGAGGAATTGGGAAATGAGGAAAGAGATGTCCGAAAAAGAAGTGAATGATATTCGAGTGTTAGTAAAATTTATTGAAGTTTATTGTCGAGAGAATCATCAGGAAGAAAAAAATTCTTTTAATTTCAAATTATTTGATATCAAGAAAATAGAAAAAAAAGATATTTTTCTCTGTAAAGCTTGTGCGAGGCTTCTCGCCTATGGATTGACAATGAGGCTGAGATGTCCTCATGATCCCAAACCCATGTGTAAAAAGTGCGAGACCCAATGCTATAAGGGAGAATATAAATCGAAGATTCGAGAGATTATGAAATTTTCTGGAATGTACCTCATCAAACATGGTCGATTAGATCTTTTATACCATTATTTGATTTAGGTCAAGGTATTATTTGGGAAAAAGGTTTAAATTAAAAAAAAGAAAGGAGAAGAAAATGCCCGGGAAACAAGAAGGAAACAAAGAAAAGATATGTTTTATCTGCAAAAAAACAGACCTCCAAGCCGTTTTACTTTACTGCAGGAAAAACGGAGAAGATCTCTTAGTATGCACCAGATGTCTTCCCATGCTTATTCATGGTGGGTAAAAAATAAGGGAAAGGGGTGAACCTATGGATAAGTTTGCAAAGTCCTTTGTCAAGGCGAGTTTAATCTATTTGGCTATAGGAGTTCTTACGGGGTTTATTATGGTAGCCTATCCAGATGTTCGTTTTACTTTAACCCGAGTCCACACCCATATTAATCTTCTGGGGTTTATGGCTATGATGATTTATGGGGTGGGTTATCATATCCTTCCTCGGTTCATGGGAAGACCCCTTTATAGTCCTCGATTAGCAAATATTCATGTTTGGCTTGCTAATGTGACGCTTATTGGTCTTTCAATTTCATGGATTTTAGAAAGTTCACTTGGTGGGATATGGTATATATTGGCTATTCTATTTGGACTTGGACAAGCTATCTCAGTATTTATATTTATTATTAATCTTTGGATCAGTATGAAACCCCAACAATCTTAATTGGGGAATAACAAAATAGAGAAAGGAGATTAAAAATGGCTGAAAAGAAATTTACTAAAGACACGGTGATTGGTGATGTTTTAAAAGAGAATCCCAAGGCAATTAAAGTGATTGAAAAATATTTTGGATCTGGTTGTTTTACATGTCCGGGGATGAAGATGGAGTCGATCTCCTTCGGGGCATTGATGCATAACATTGATCCTGAAGTGATTGTAAAAGAATTAAACGAATTAGAATAGAGTATTGTTATGGAGCCAATCAATCTTTTCTCCATTGCTGAGTTTTCAAAAGAAAACTTTGTACCAAAGCAGGTGCATATTGGGGAAGCAGTAGGAACAGTGCTTCTGTGCTTTGAGCCTGGCCAAATTATGCCTGTTCATCCTCACCCAGGGGCAATCGAAGTGATCCTTTATGGGATAGAAGGAGAAGGGAGTCTGGTAATTGGGGAGGAAGAGAAGCCTCTAAGAAAGGGCGATTTAATCTTCTGCAAGGGAGACGTTCCAATCGGTCCTAAGAATACGGGAAAGGAACGGCTCTTAGTCCTTGTAATCCTTGTTTTGAAGAAATTAGTGGAAAGTCGTTAGACTTTTACCAGGTTTACTTTTGTATCATAGAATGATACGCTTCCCCCTACCGGATCAAACATACAGGTATTCTTCAAATATGGATCGATCCCCATTGCCGCATTTGCGTATATTCCAGAAGCTCTTCTTGGATCAGTCTAAATTAATTTTCCATCTATGATTGTATCGGCTGAACCTACTGCTCAGTGGCCATAACCGAAGATTAAAGTAATCACCCCTGGCATTATTGTTTTTGTAAGCTTCAACTTACTTAACTTTTTTGAATTTCCATCTGCAAAGAAAGATAACTAATAGATTAAACAGATCTTTTTGTAACTTAGGGTTAACTTAAACTTTGGTTGGCAATAAAGGTGGAAAGACAGTTGGCTAGAGCGATGTAAAAGAAGTTATCGGTTGATTCCTTTATTCTCTGGCAGAAGCTCGGGACCCAAGGGCTTAAAAGTTGATGGAAAAATTTGTCTCTCATCTCTCTGAATCTATGGGCCTTCTCTGTTTCAGACTTTTCCAAAGCCTCTGTTTCCTTCCAAATCAAATAGTACATAAATTCCAATTCAACGGCGATATGGTCAGGAAGTTCTTTCAAGTCCTTATCCATGACCAGTCCTGCCTCCTGGTACAACTTGATTACCTCGACTGTAGAGTTACCCATCAATCTTCTTTCCCCTTCCAGATAGACAGACCCATATGGAGGGGCAAGAAGTTCATAGGGACCAATAAAGAGTTTAGCAAAGTCCACTCGAAGTCTTTCTTCGTCCTGTTCTTTAAAAGCCTTTTCCATCTCTTTTGAAAAGGGGACAGCTTTGGGGCAGGTTTCAGTAAGGGCCTGGACCAAACTACATAACACGTTCTCTTGAATGAATAACTCTTTTTGGGGAAGGCAGAAGCACGCTGACAAATAACGGAAACTATCTGCCCATGCCTTCATAATCGCTCGATGGAAATTCATGCCTTTTATAATCCTTCATAATTATAATAAAGATTAGAGACCAATCTTTTTTGAATGCCTTTAATTTACTCTCACCCTCTATTCACGCGTTAAGTCTTTCTCGCCTCTGCCCGATAACTCCGGATATAATAAACATTGGGCCTGGTACCCTTTTCTCCGGGTTTTAAAAACTCACCTTTATTATTCTTTAATTGTAGGGCTTTATATTTTTGGAGTAATTTACTGACCTCGCTGTTCTGATCAGCAAGATCGCCAAAGGTCCTCGCTTTGGCCGGGCAGGCCACTACACAGAAAGGTTGTTCTCCCTGGAGTACCCGATGTTCGCAGAAAATGCACTTTTCAACGACATTTTTCCTTCTCACGCTCGCATAGTCGGAGTGCTTATAAAGCGTCCGGTGAGGAGGGGTATCCCCTGCTCTTTTGATCATCTCTGCTCCCGAAGCCGTCAGGCCTTTAATGAGCTCCTCTTCGTTTCTATAAAAATCATGCGGTTCTCCATCATTATAGCTGATCACGCTGTAGGCGGCTTTTGCCTTATCCACATCCTCTACGCTATAGGGGCAATTCTGCTGGCAAAGTCGACAACCAATACATCGCTCCTGGTTATGCATAGTAATTCCATTCTCATGCTTATGCATGGCTTTGGGTTTCACTGGACATACCTTCACGCATGGCGCATCAGTGCAATGGTTACACAGAACCGGTATAATAGAGTATTTCACATTGGGAAATTGGCCTTCAACCTTTGTCACATAATCTGCCCAATTAAAGGTTTGCCCATTGGCCTTGTCCTGGGTATTATTTTCCGTCTTGCAGGCCAGAGCACAGGCTCCGCACCCAGTGCACTTAAGTAAATCTATGACCATTGCCAATTGTTTCTTAGCCATTTATCCTTCCCTCCCTTTTTTAATTATTAAGTGGCTGTGTTAGTTTCTATTAGATGAATTTCCTTGACTGACACCATCACGATTTACTTATGCTGATATTTTATGCTTTCTCTATCCTTACTCCTGTGAATCCACCATTTCGGGCGGTAGAACCACTAAGATAATCATAATCGTCGGGCATTATTTCATTAAAATTTGCACCCCTTGGCTCAGTTAAGAAATTCTTTGAGGCTAAACGGCCATAGGCCCAGTGCCCTTGACCATAGCATTTGGCAACACACCCTGGGCGAACCCCTTCCCATAGGCGAGCCCGAACTTTCAGGCTTCCTATGATTGAGGTAACTTTAACCATATCGCCTTCCTTGATGCCAAGTTTTTTCGCATCAGAGGGGTTAATATGAATCACATCTTCATAGTTCACATCACCCGGATCGCATTTTTTGAAGGCATAGTACCAAGATAAATTTGCGCTCCGCCCCTCCCTGTTGAGCCTCGATTTCATATCAATGAGATCGAAAGGATATTGACTTCGGTCGCCATGCCTCCGGGGAGATTCATAGTGGGGCACGAATGCCTTCTCTCCGCGGGCCTCATAGTTTGTCGCTTCCAGAATGTAATCTACCGTTGTCTTATGCTTCTCGGCATGCTCGATGAGGGCTTTTTTTAGGGTCTCGCTATAGAACTCAAACTTTTTTGTTGCGGTGGGGAAGTTGCCCTGTTCGGGCGTTCCCCATTTCTTTCGGAATTCAAAGCGCGGGGAGTTGACAACCCCTTTCTTCTTAAAATCTTCCCAACCTTCGGGTCTGTCCCCTTTGTAATCCTTATTTTGCGCAGGATCCCATGCCTTCTGGCTTCGAATTTTTGTGGCATAGAGGGCAAACTCTTCGGCGTTGGTCGGATTCTTTCCCGTTTCAGGATCTTTGTATTCATTGTAAAGCCAGTCGTAAATATTTGGAAAACCTTTCGCCTTAAGTTTTTCCGCAAGAAGCCACACGAACTCCGTTTCAGCGCTTTTCACATCAAACATCCGCTTGACAACAGGCTGATGGATGGAGATATGCCCATACATATTCCCCTTATTGCGTGAAATATTCCACTCCTCCGAATGATGGAGGGCAGCGGGTAGGACAATATCGGCAAAAGTTGTCATCTCGGAAACCATGGGAACAATATGAACGAAGAAGGGGATCCTTGCCATAGCCTTATCCCAACGTCGTTCTTCCGTGCCTGAAAAATTGAAGTTGCAGAAGTAGCCTATGGCCACTTTAATGTCATAGGGGTCGTTTGCAAGGATGGCATTTGGCACATTATTGGTGGACACCCCACTGCCAGGCCTGCCTGAGGCAAGGTTTGGGAATTTAAGGGATCCTCTCTGATCAATCTTTTTATGCTTCACTCCTGCCTTGGCCACATCATCCTGATATTTTTCAAATTTTGGATAACTGCTGCTCGGAGCGCTTGCTCCGGTAATCACTCCTCCTTCGTTGTCGATTGCACCGACAAGCCCGTTTAAGGCATGGATGGCCAGAGCGGCATAAGTTCCCCGTGGCATCATGGTTGGTCCATACCAAATGGCACACCGGGGGGCGGCCTGGGCAAAGCCTTTTGCAATGCGGATAATCCGGTCTTTGGAGAGCCCTGTCATGCTTGCAGCCCAGTCAGGTGTTCTATCTTTCAGTTCGATATTCCACCATTTTACAAGGCCATAGGTATGCTTCTCAGCAAAGCCGGCCTCATCAACAGTCTGCCCTGTCTTGAACTGGTTCTTTCCATCCTTGAAATCACCCACAAACTCCTTGTTCCAAAGCCCTTCGGTTAAAATCACATGAGCCATTGCGGTAGCAAGCGCTCCATCTTCGCCGGGCTTAATCGGCAGCCATTCATGCGCTTTGGCCGCGGTGTTGTTCATTCGAGGGTCTACAACCATTACCGTACCTTCCTCAAGAAGGCGGCTCAGTTTCAGAGTGGTATTTGGAACATTCCGATTGGATGAAACAGGGTCACAGCCCCAGACGATGAGATAGTTCATCTTATCAAGATCGTAATCGCAGTATCCCCAATAGCCTTCGGTAAAGAAACGTCCCATCTTCTCAACCTCGGCGCACAGAGCGCTGTGGGAAATGTTATTGGGAGAGCCAATCATCTTGGTTAGATGGTCATAGAGAATCGTATTATGATCGGCATAGCGTCCACGCATGAGGAGATATTTATGAGTTTCGTTATTCTTGCGAAGTTCCATAATTTTGTCGGCTATTATATCCATGGCCTCATCCCATGAGATAGGAACGAATTTAGGATCAATCCCTCTACCCTTCTGCGGATTCGTCCTTTTCATTGGGACCTTGATGCGGTCAGGATCATAAATTTGTTGTAAAATCATATGACCTCGCACACAACAATAGCCATTATTGACCTTGCTGAGCGGATTGCCCCGAACCTTTACAGCCCTTCCGGTCTGCACGAATATCTCGATGGGGCACCATTGCGTACATCCCTGACAGGTTGAGGGGATCCATTGACCGGGTTCGGTCCCCCCTGACCCAATCTTTTGATCCTTGCCATTGGCAAAGGCATTGAGGGACAGACCATTTAGGGCAATGGACGCCCCTACTGCAACACCCGCCTTTAAAAAATCCCTTCTTCTGATCTCCATGTTGACCTCCTTGTCGGAATAAAAAAAGGGGGCATTGATTTCTCTATGTTCCCCCCTATGGAATTTGATTATAAACTAACATAAATGTATTAAAAATGTCAAGAATCTCTTTAGAGATTTCTGAAAAAGTCTTCTTTTGGTCTGCCTGAGTTCTCCTGCTGAGATTCTTCTTCATAACTCTTTCCAGTTCGAAGAAAAGGATTATTAAGAAAAAAACACTTGACA
>Ga0101945_1001552_pt1 | contig 21674 bp, 18 predicted proteins | sample DewCreD2012metaG_2_FD_75246 | JGI IMG/M metagenome (GOLD analysis project Ga0101945, IMG submission 75246) | Hot spring sediment bacterial and archeal communities from British Columbia, Canada, to study Microbial Dark Matter (Phase II) - Dewar... ... | reverse complement strand
CCGGCGACCACGGCGGGAATGCGGCTGGCCGCGGTCAGGTTGACGAACTCCACGCGCGCCACGTCGATGAACGCGGCCACGACCCAGCAGAAGTCGGCATCGAACCCGACCATCCTGCCCGAGGTCGGGTCGGGAAAGCTGAAGCCCGGGGTGGTCCCGGACACTCCGCAGATGAGCGTCCCGCGCTCCCGGACCACGTCCAGCCGGGAGCGCGGCGCCTGCGCGTAGCCCACGTACGCCGCCAGGCCCACGGCCAGCAGCACCGCCAGCGCAAGGCCTACAACCCTTCGCATGCTCCACCCCCTCCGCACGTATCAAGAATCGGGCGTCCCCGCGCCCCGAGTGCACAGTTCAGATGCGGTCACCGCCCGCAGTGTACAGGCCCGATGCGGTCAGGTGCAGGTACTAATTGGCCGCCCCCGGCCTCCCTCCTTCACCAGTGGGGGCGGAAGGCGCGGGTGACCTCCCGGGCCCGCCTGCGGAAGAGCAGACCGGCCACCACCCCCGCGGCGAAGCCGCCTACGTGGGCCCACCATGCAACCCCCCCTTCCGCCAGGCCCCCCAGGGCGTACGTCCCCTGCAGCAACTGGATGAGGACCCAGTAGCCCAGCACGAAGACGGCGGACAGCGGCACGACGCGGATGAAGTAGAAGAAGACGAGGGTGTCGATGCGCGCCGCCGGCCAGAAGACCAGGTAGGCGCCCATCACCCCCGCGATCGCCCCGCTCGCCCCGATGACCGGCACACGTGATGCCGGACCGATCAGAATCTGGGCGAAGGCGGCGGCGAGACCCATCACCAGGTAGAAGAGGAGGAAGCCGACGCGGCCGAAAACGTCCTCCACGTTGTTGCCGAAGATCCAGAGGAACCACATGTTCCCCAGGACGTGGAACCAACCACCGTGCATGAACATGGAGGTCAATAGCGTAGCGTACACCGGCTGCGGCCCCGGCGGCGGGAGGTCCACACCGCGGGTGATCTCGTAAGGGACCATGCCGTAGGCCTGCACCAGCGCCTCGAGGCGCGGTGGCGGCAGGCTGTCCTGGTAGAGGAATACGCCCACGTTGACGGCGATCAGCAGGAAGACCACCAGGGGGGTGCTTCGGCCGGGCAGATGGTCTCTTAGCGGGATCACCCCGCCGGGTTTCGTCTCCCGTAGGGCCCGCTCCTGCCAAAGGGCGGTGCTCGGAGTGCTTCCTCTAGTCAAGTACCTTCTCTTTTGTTAGAATCTTCCTCGGAACCACCATGCGCTCGCATCAGTCCGAAGAATCGGAACAGGTCTGCCCGCGCTTCCACCGGGCTGTCGAGCTGGTGGGGAAGCGCTGGACGGGGGCGATCGTGCGCACGCTGATGGATGGGCCGCGGCGGTTCTCCGAGATCTTGGACGCGGTGCCCGGCCTCCACGATCGGTTGCTCTCTGAGCGGCTGAAGGAGCTGGAGAGTGAGGGGCTGGTAGTCAGGAAAGTATATGCGAACACGCCCGTGCGCATCGAGTATGAGCTCACCGAAAAGGGGCGGGACCTGGAGCGGGTGGTCGCTGAGGTCCAGCGCTGGGCGGACCGGTGGCTGGCCGGGCTGACTCGCGCCGCGCACTGAGGCTCACCGGGCATTCCCGCCGGGCTGGCCGCAGACTGCGGCCTGGTGGTCCGTCCAGCCGGGAAGAGTGTTACTGAAAGGGATGCAAGGGAAGGCAGGTCAGGGAAGAGTGGCACGCCAGCGGGCGCAGAAGCGCCGGCGGACAACTGAGGAGCGTCTGCTTCCCACCGCGGAGTCAGTCCTGCCGGATCTCCCCGATGGGGAGGCGGAGCCGTCTGCGCAGCTCCTGGCAGCCGCGGAGGAGGAGCTGACCGAGGAGCCCGAGGCGGAGGTCGAGGACATCGACGACCCCGTGCGGGCGTACCTCAAGGAGATCGGCCGGGTGCCCCTGCTGCGGCCTGCCGAGGAGGTGGCGCTGGCCCAGCGCGTCGAGCAGGGGGACGAGGAAGCGAAGCGGCATCTGATCGAAGCGAATCTGCGTCTCGTGGTCTCCATCGCCAAGAAGTACGTGGGGCGGGGCATGGACTTCCTCGACCTGATCCAGGAAGGCAACCGCGGTCTGATCCGGGCGGTGGAGAAGTTCGACTGGCGGCGGGGCTACAAGTTCAGCACCTACGCCACGTGGTGGATCCGTCAGGCGATCACGCGGGCCATCGCGGACCAGGCACGCACCATCCGCATCCCCGTGCACATGACGGACACCGTCAATAAGGTGGCCCGCATCTCCCGGCAGTTGCTGCAGAAGCTGGGACGCGACCCCACGCCGGAAGAGATCGGCAAGGTGATGGGGATCTCCGGGCAGCGCGTGCGGGAGATCCTGCGCGCCGCGGAGCAGCCGGTATCTCTGGAGACGCCGGTAGGGGGCGAAGGGGACAGCGCCCTGGGCGACTTCATCAAGGACGAGCGCGAGGTCTCGCCGGAGGAAGCTGTCTCCTTCTCCGTGCTTAAGGAAGAGGTGGAGGAGGTTCTGCAGACCCTGCCGCCGCGGGAGCGGCACGTGCTGCGGCTGCGCTTCGGCCTGGACGACGGCCGGCCGCGCACCCTGGAGGAAGTGGGCGGGGAGTTCGGCGTGACCCGGGAGCGCATCCGCCAGATCGAGTCCAAGGCGCTGCGCAAGCTGCGCCACGGCGGCCGCGCCCGCCACCTCAAGGACTTCACCGGCTAGGCAACGTCACCGACCACGTCAGGTGGGGGAGGGCGGAGCGAGGATGCTTTCGCCTTCCCCCTCTCCTTACGCCAGGCGGACCTCTACGGCGGCATCGAAGCCGGTGTAGTACTGGGCAACCTGATCCCGCCCGTACCTGGCGCGAAACCTGCCGGCCACACGGCGCGCGGCAGCCCGGTTCTGCAGAGGCCGCGCTGTGAAGGTGCGGCGGTAGCGTCCCGCGCGCACGGTCAGCGTGGGGTTGGCCAGCAGGTTACGGAACCAGTGGTTCCGCCTCCCCCGGGTGGGCAGAAGCCACACCCGTCCCCGCTCCAGGACGAACCAGACGGGGTGGGTAATGGCCCGCCCGGAGCGCCGCCCGACGGTGGTGATGGTGATCTCGTCGCGGCTGCGCAGCGCCTGGATGAACGGATCTCCCGCCATCGCGTCATCCCTCCATATCATCCCTTGTACGTCACCACGCGCCCCCAGGTGCTCTTCGTCCCCCAGATCCCCGAGCGCAGGCACTCCAGCTGAACAATCTGGCTGTGGTCGACGAAGAGGTTCACCTCCGGCCCGTAGTTCTTGATGTACCAGGAGAAGACGTCCGGGTCGGCGGCCTCGAACATCACCGCCTCCAGGCCCAGGGTGTTCACGATCTTCGCCGGGATATCCGTGCGCCAAGTGGTCACGCTCTCGGTGATGCCCTCCGACTCGATCATGACCATGTAGGCGCCCGCCTCGAGAAACCGTTTCGCCTGGGCGATGGCCCAATCCACGTCGCGCGTCCCCTCCGCGGCCAGCTCCGCCGCCGCCGTGGCGCCGCCGGCGCCGTACTGGATCCCCACCTCCGGCTTGGCCTTCAGCCCGGCCTGCCGCACCTTCTCCACCAGGCGCAGCCAGTCGTCGCTGGGGATGCTGAGGAAGCCGGTGGATAGCTCGATGATGTCGAAGCCCATGGCCCTGCACTCGTCGATGTAGCGCTGCACCGCAGAGGCGCCCTGGGTGAGGACGTATTCGATGAAACCGCCGGTGGAGACCAGGACGTCGTGGCGATGGCAGAGGTCGATCAGGTCCGTAACAACCCGCCGCGGCATCAGGGAGAACGACCCGCCGGCGAACTTCAAGGAGTCGACGTACGCCCCCATGCTCTCCAGCAGGTCCTCCAGGTAGCGCCTTCCCAGTGGCGTGTAGTACGGGCCGCGAATCTCGGTGACGCCGCGGGTGCGCGGCTTGGGGGGGCGGTCGTTCATCTTGAGGAAGGGAAGGGAACGCTCGGCAATCGGCGCGCCTACCGCCGGCTGGACGCGAGCCGCCTCTTCCCCCAGCACGGGGACCGTCCGGGCCTGCGCCGGGCGCGGCCGCCTGGCCGGCCTCGCGGCCCTGCTCTTCCCACTCCTGGCAACACCTCTCGCTCTGGCCATGATCGTACCTCCTTCGGGTCTCGCCGGTTCACGGACTTTGGGTGTTTCCCGGCTCACTCATTTGGGTCTCGCCCGGGTCACCCGATTTGAGTCTCATCTGGCTCAAACCTGCTGGCGCACCTGCGCCAGCAGGCGCGTCAGGTCAGCCACGGTGATCCCTTCCAGGTGCTCCACCGCCGCGGTGATCTGCCGCCGCAGAGCGGCGTCAGCATAGGGGGCACTCAGACGGTCGAACTTGGCCACGACGCTCTCCCAGCTCATCGGCCGGGTGAAGAACCCTTCGTAGTCCGCTTTCTCCCTGCTGAGGACCCTCCCATCGGATAGGACCATGCGGACGCGGCAGGGCATGCGCGCGGGGAACTGCCGGCTGAACTCCTCCACCGGCCGCACCGAGACCTTCCGCAGCAGGGCCTGCACGTCGCTGCTGCCGATGCGCTCGGGGGCGTACTGCTCGGGGAGTACCTGCCCGTCCAGCAGGGCTACCGCCGTCATGTAGGGGAGGCTGTGGTCCGCCTCCTCCTTGGTCCGGACCACGGTCTTGTCCCCCTCTTCCCCTCCGCCGATGATGTGGTAGGCCACGTCGAAGGTCTCGATCTCGATGCGCAGGACGTCCTGCGCTCGGATACCGTACTCTTCTCGCAGCTCCAGGACCGCCTCCAGCGTGGACTGGGAGTGGAACTCGGCGTTGTACTTCTTCACGCTGGTCTGCCTGACCCGCTCCAGGTCCTCGCGGGACCAGTCGATGGAGAAGTGGCCGGCGATGGACTCCATGAATCCCTTGTTGCCCTCGAAGACCAGAGTCGGGCCGGTGATCCCGCGCGCCGCCAGGAAGGTGGCATGGGTGCAGGAGGCGGCGGTGTTGGGATAGGCCAGGCCCTTCCAGTGGGAGAGCGGCCCTGTGCGGGTAACCCGCAGCGCGTTGAAGGCGGTCCCGCTGATGGCGATGGCGTTGGCCGTGCGCTGCGCATCCAGCCCCAGCGCCTTGGAGACACCGGCCGCCACGGCATAGGAGCCCTGGGTGGTGTGGTCGAACCCCCTGGCCCGCACGGGAGCCACATCACAGAGCCGGCACTGCACCTGGTAGGCAACGGCCAGCGCGGCGAGCAGGTCGCGCCCGTCACCGCCCGCATACTCGGTGGCGGCCAGCACAGCCCCCAGGTTGTCGCTGGGATGGCAGGTCTCGCCCGGGGCTATGTAGCTGTCGTTGAAGTCCAGGTAGCGCACCAGGGCGCTGTTGTAGAGGGTGGCCCGGTCCGGCGCAGCCGCGCCGCCGCCGATGAGCGTGCACCGCGGCGGCCCGGCAAACTCCTCGACGTGGGCCCGCACCAACCGCACCGGTTCACCGTCCAGCGCGCCGATGGCGCAGCCCAGCGAATCGAGGACGCGGATCTTGAGTTGCTCCAGGGCCGCAGGTGAGAGATCTTCAAATGAAGAGCGTGTCACGAACTCCGCCAGCCGCTCTGCCTCCGTTGTCATGCAACGCCTCCCCAGCCTGGTGTGTATGGGTGATCATCTCGGGCCAGCCTCCTACCCTCCCTCAACTCGCCTGGAGCTGCCGCTCCGCCCGCTTCAACAGCACGGCATTCGTCGCCACGATAACGGATGAGGCTGACATGAGCAGGGCGGACCACTCCGGCCGCAGCATGATGCCGAATTGAGGATATAGCACGCCGGCGGCGACAGGAATGGCCAGGATGTTGTAGATGGAGGCCCAGAAGAGGTTCTGCCGCATCTTGGTCACGGTGGCCCGGGAGAGGAAGATGGCCCGCAGGACGTCGGCGGGATCGGAGCGCATCAGAACCACGCCGGCGGTCTCGATGGCCACGTCTGTGCCGGCGCCGATGGCGATGCCGATGTCTGCCTGGGCCAGCGCCGGGGCGTCGTTAATCCCGTCGCCAACCATGGCGACGAACTTGCCCTCCTGCTGCAGTCGCTTCACGTACTCCGCCTTCTGCTCCGGCAGGACCTCGGCGAAGACGCGGGCGATCCCCAGCTGACGGGCCACCGCCTCCGCGGTGGGGCGGTTGTCGCCGGTGATCATAGCGACCTCGATGCCCAGCCGCTGCAGCCCCTCTACGGCGCGGCGGGAGGAGGGCCGCACGGGATCCGCGGCGGCGGCCACCCCGGCCACCCGCCCGTCCGCCGCGACGATCATCAGGGTCTTGCCCTCGCCAAGCAGCCGCTGCAGGTCGGACTGCACCGGGTCGAGGTCGATGCCCCGATCACGCATCAGCTTGGCCGTCCCGACCAGGACCTCGCGGTCGACGACCGTGGCGCGGACCCCATGCCCGGCCAGATTCTCGAAGCCGGTGATAGCCTCATCCACGGCGATGCCCCGCCGCTCGGCCTCCTCCATGACGGCCTTGCTCAGGGGATGCCCCGACCGGGCTTCGGCCGCGGCGGCCAGGCGCACCACCTCGTCGGGGGAGAACCCGTTCACCCCCACGACGTCGGTGACCCGCGGCCGCCCCTCGGTCAGCGTCCCCGTCTTGTCCAGGACGATGGCGCTGATGCGGGACACCTGCTCCAGAGCGGAGGCGTTCTTGATCAGGATGTGGTGCCGCGCGCCCAGCCCGGTCCCCACGGCAACGGCCGTCGGCGTGGCCAGGCCCAGCGCGTCGGGACAGGCGACGACCACGGCCGAGATCGCGAAGGTGAGGGCCAGCAGCACGTCTCGCGCATGATCCCGTACCACACCCCGAACGTGACGAGGCCGGCGCCCACCGCCAGGATAACCAGATACTGCGCCCAGCGGTCCGCCAGGCGCTGCCCCGGCGCCTTGGAGGCCTGCGCCTCCGCCACCAGTTTGACGATCTGCGCCAGCGCCGTCTCGTCCCCTACCTTCGTGGCTTTGAAGCGGACCGAGCCGGACTGGTTGATCGTCCCGCCGGTGACCCGATCGCCCGGTCCTTTGGCCACGGGGATGGACTCGCCGCTGACCAGGGCCTCGTCGACGGCGGTCTCGCCGTCGGTGACGATGCCGTCCACCGGCACGCGGTCCCCCGGGCGCAGCTCCACGATGTCGCCCGGCCGGATCTCGCTGGTGGGCACCTCCACCACCGTGCCGTCTCGCACCACCCGCGCCTTCGGCGGCACCAGGTTGAAGAGCGCCTGTAGGGCGTCGGAGGTGCCGCGGCGCGAGCGCATCTCCATCCAGTGGCCGAAGAGGACGAAGGTGACCAGCATCGCCGCCGCCTCATAGAAGGTCTCGCCGGCGCGGAGCGCGGTGATGATCACGCTGAACAGGTAGGCCGCCAGCACACCCACGCTGATCAACACCGACATGTTCAGGACGCGCTTCCGCAGCGAGCCGTAGGCGCCCACAATGAAGACCGAACCGCTCCAGAAGACGACGGGTGTGGTGAGGATGAAGAGGATCCAGTTGGCCGGCACCGGGTGGGGCAGGCTGACCCGGAAGATGTTGGCCCCCAGCGGGGAGTAGAGGACGGCGGGGACCGTCAGCACCAGCGACCAGAGGAACCTCCGGCGCATGTCCGCCTCCATGAAGCGGGCAAACCGCGGGTCGGCCATCATCGCTTCGTGGTCGCGCGCCTCCGCCATCCCATGTCCTGCGGCGTGGTGGGCATGCTCCTGGATCCGGCGGTCGAGAGCGTATTCGAACCGCTTAGCCTCGAAGTCGCAGCCGCAGGTGACGCCGAGGATCGCTTCCTGGCAGGAGAGGCATTCCCGGCCGCAGGTGCAGGAGACATGAGGGGTGTGGGCGTGCCGGTGGGCGGCGGGCCGGGAGGGCGAGCGGGACGGAGCAGGCGGCGGCGTCGGCGTGACTTTCGGGGTGGCCGGACCATGCACGTGGCCCACTTGGTGCCGCGGCTGTGAGGTGTTCAAGGTGCCCTCCTCTCCGCCGGTTACGTAGCCAACAGGGAGCGGATACATCGGCGGCGACCGCACCCAGTTCCCGCGCAATCATCCGTTGCAGACAATGGCGTTTCTGGGGATGGCCCGGCGATCCCTTCATCGACGCGGAGGACAGTATAGTGCACCTGTCCATCCGCCAGAGGCTCCCCCGGAGGAGGTAGAATCGGGCGGTAACCCGATGCCCGTCCCGCGAGCGAGTGTCTATCCTGGGGAGGGAAGGGTTGAAGGACGCGCGGAGGGACAGGGGGCGCGTATGCATCCCTGGCGGTGGGACGTCCTCGACGAGCTGATCACGCTGCGGGAGTCCATGGAGCACCTCTTCGAGGAGATCTACAGCTGCCGGCCACCACTCTTTCGCGACGCGCCGGTGATGTGGGAGACGGAAATGCTGGAGGTCTGCATGCCCAAGGCGGGGGCAGAGCAGGTCACGCGGGTCCACGTGGAAGCCGCCTGAGGGAAGAGATGCGGGTGGAGGAGCTGGCACCGCGGATCGAGCACGCCGTCCTCAGCCCGGACGCCACGGAGGAGGACGTGGCGCGGGGTGTGCAGGTCGCGGTGCGGTGGGGCGTGCGGGCGCTGGTGGTCAAGCCCTGCCACGTGGCTGCGGCGGCCCGGCTACTGGCGGGAGCAGGGGTAAAGCTCGTGGCCGTCGTCGGCTTCCCTCACGGCGGGCACACCACCGAGACCAAGGTGCAGGAGACGCGGCAGGCGCTGGCCCGCGGCGCCGAAGAAGTAGACATGGTGCCGAACATCGGGGCCCTGCGACAGCGAGACCTGGCCGCGGCCTTCTACGACATCCGCGCCGTAGTCGAGGCCGCAGAGGGACGGCCGGTCAAGGTGATCCTGGAGACAGGCTACCTCGACGACGGCCACAAGCGCCTGGCCTGCCGGCTGGCGGCGCGTGCCGGCGCGGCCTACGTCAAGACCAGCACCGGATTCGGGCCGAAGGGGGCCACGGTGGCCGACGTGGCCCTCCTGCGGCGCACGGTGGGCAGGCGGCTGGGTGTGAAGGCAGCAGGAGGCATCCGCACCTACCAGGACGCCCTGGCTCTGCTCCAGGCAGGGGCCGACCTGCTGGGTACCAGCCACACTGATGGCATCCTTAGCCAGGCCGTCCGGGAAGCCGCGTAGGCCCGCCCGCCGCAGACGGAGGCTAGCGCGCCGCCCCGAAGACCGCGGGGCTGGCCCTGCCCTCCACCTGCAGCATGCCCGCCGCGCCGCGGTCGATGCGGAAAATGCTGTGGCTTACCAGGAGGTAGGTCCCAGGCCGTCTTGGAGGCACTCCGCGATATCGCACGGGCTGAGGGAAACCGCGGGGCCGATGCCGAAGGAGGCAACGCGGCAGAGGTGATACGATGGATCCGATGATCGCCCCTTACGCCCAGACCCTAGAGATCCTTCACACCGACCTTTACCGGTCGTGGAACCATTGACCGATCAGGAGATCAGCTGGCGGCATAAACTGGCTCCGCGGGCAGGAATCGAACCTGCAACCCTCCGGTTAACAGCCGGACGCTCTACCAGATTGAGCTACCGCGGAGCGTCACCTTCGGCTTCATCTTAGGAACCCCTCGCGGGGGTGTCAACCGCAGACTGGGGCCAGGGACGCCGGCCCGCCCGATCCAGGAACCCCAACCGGGGCAGCGAAGCTTAAGCCCCGATGGCCCGATCGCGTGACCTGATCACCACCACCGTCCTTGTGAGCCTGACGGTCCTGCTAGTCGTGGGGCTGATCCGGCTGCTCATCCTCATCACCGAGATCCTGCTGCTCATCCTCATCTCCGCCATCCTGGCCACGGGCATCAGCCCTCTGGTCGTCCTCCTGCAGCGCCTCCGCGTGGGACGCCGCGAGTGGCGCATACCCCAGACCGGCGCTATCCTCCTGGTCTACGCGGCCATCCTGGTGGTGGTGGTGCTCATGGGGGGGATAATCGTCACCCCGCTGGTGGCGGAAACCCGGGGATTCCTGGCCTCCTTCCCGGAGTTCCTGGCCCAGCTCGAGCAGTCCGCCCGCCTGCTGCAGGCGCGCTACCCCAGGCTGCCCGACCTCTCCGCGTTGGTCGCCCGGCTGCCCCAGGAGCTCGCCGGCCTGAGCCGCTACTTTGGCACCGCCGCCGGCGTGGTCTTCCGTTTCTTCGGCGGGCTGGTCTCCACGGTGACCGTGCTCTTCATGACCTTCTACATGTTGCTGGAGGCCCGCCAGATCAAGCAGGCTTTTCTCTCCCTCTTCCCTCCGGCCCAGGCCGCGCGGGTGGATGGGATCCTCCACCGCGTGGGGCTCAAGTTCGGTGGCTGGGTCCGGGGACAGCTTCTCCTCGGGCTGATCATCGGCGTCGTGGTGGGCATCGGCACCTGGGCGCTGGGCCTGCCCTACCCCCTGCTGCTGGGCTTGATCGCCGGCATCACGGAGCTGATCCCCATCATCGGGCCCATCATCGGAGCCATACCTGCCGTCCTCCTCGCCCTCTTCCAGCCTCCCTGGTGGTGGTTCCTGGCGGTTATCGCCTTCTACACCGGGGTGCAGCAACTGGAGTCGAACCTGGTCGTACCCAGGGTGATGCGCATGGCGGTGGGGCTATCGCCGCTGCTCACGGTCATCGCTCTGCTGGTGGGGGGCAAGCTGCTAGGGATCATCGGGGTGCTTCTGTCGGTACCGTTGGCGGCGGCGCTGCAGGTGGTGGTGGGCGAGGTCCTCCAGGCCATCCGCGAGGCCGCCCGCCCCGACGCTGCCGTCCGGCCGGCGGCCGGAGAGGACCAGGCCACAGGCGCCTAGCAGCCCGCCGAGGACAGCCCCAGCAAGTCCAGATACGGGACCGCATCCAGCCGGGAGAACGCCTCCACGGGAAGAGCCCGGCCGGGCGCCATCATCTCCTCCCGCAGGAATCGCCCCGCCTCGGCGTGGCGCCACCAGCGCGGACCGAACCGGTCCACCAGCAACCGCCGCAGCTCCACCATCCGCACCTTGGCCAGGAGGTAGGACGGCGCATAGACGTCGTGCAGGGCGAGGACGTGGTGCGTCTGCCAGTAGCGCCCCGGCATGGGCAGCCCCACATAACGGCGGTAGAGGTCGGCGTAGAGGTGCTCGGCGGCCACCATGTCCGGGTCCTCCGTCCAGTAGCGCACCTTGAACAGGGAGTTGGCGCCGTAGAACGTGAGGAAGTACAGCTCCATGAAGCGCTCCCTCGCCACCAGGTCGTCGATGGCTGCCGCGGGGAGACCCACCTCCTCCGCCAGGAACTGCGGCGTGGTGCCCAGGGATTCGAAGAGGGTGCTGAACAGCTCCGCCACCCCGGCGGGTATGAGGTAGCGGTCCGCGTAAGGACGCTCCGGCGAGACAGAGGCGAAGTGCAGGGCGTGACCCAGCTCGTGGCAGTAGCCGGTGTAGTCGACCACGGGGCTGGTCCGCCGGTAGAGGACGTAGACCTCGCCGGGGACCCGTACGCCGAAGCAGACAGGCGAGGCATGCTTGCCGGGGCGGGGAGCGGCGTCGATGCAGATCTGGGCCAACGAAAAACCCAGGCCCTCGCAGATAGGCTGCAGCAGCCGGTCGAAGTCCACCTCCCGGAAGAAGTGGTCTACGGGTTCGTAGATCACGTTGAGGAAGACGTAGTAGTCGTCGAAGAATTCCGGGGAGGCACCCAGCAGCGCCTCCGCGTAGTGCTGCAGCTCCCGGACGAAGTGCGGCCGCGCCGCCGCCGCCGTCCGCTCCACGAGCCGCTCCAGCGCCGCCAGGTCGACGCCTTCCTCCTCCAGGTAGATGTGAAGCGGTGTGAGCCCGAAGCGGCCGGTCAACTCCCGGCTGAGGGCGAAACGCTCCGCCAGAATGGGAGAGAGGACCTCCGCGCGCTCCAGCAGCCCCAGGAAGACGCGCCGCCTCCGCTTGGCGTCACGCGCGTGACGGTGGTTGAACAGCCTCCAGCTGCTCAGGCTGACCGTCTCGCCATCGTCCTGCACTGCGACCTCCTCGGTGCGCAGGCGGTAGATCTCGTTTTCCAGGCGGGTGTAGTCCGACGCCCGGCTGTTGCGGACGGTGGCATAGAGCAACGGGCGGGGGAACTCCTGCGGAGGGATAGTCTGCAGCGCCTGCACCGCCAGGCGCTCGATCTCCCGGCTGAGGGCGGTCATCCGCTCCTCGTCGTGGGGCAGGCCGGCGTACTGGCGGTAGGTCTCGCGGTTGAGGTCGACCTCCAGGGCTTCCAGTCGCGCCTGGTAGTCGCTAAGGGTGAACATCGACCACCTCGACGGTCAACCGGAAGTTCCCTCCGGGGCGGTTGAGGAAGTCCGGGACGAGCACGCTGTAAGTGCCGGGCCGGTGCGCGCGGAACGCCCCGTCCAAGACGTGCAGGTTCGCATCCGGAATGGGAACCACTGTGGGTCCCCCGCCCTGGCGCAGGGGCACCAGGCGCTGGCCGGGCACCAGCACCACCAGGTCGGTCTCGCCGTGGGGAACACCGTCCCGGTCGGTCCAGTAGCGCCAGACCAGTGCGGGGGGAATGGGCGGGGGTGGGGGCACGGGGCGAAACCTCCGCCCGTCCCAAAGCAGGCCGCGCGCCCCGGCCGGGTCTCGCTCCGCGATCACCCCCTGCACTACCTCCACCGGCCCGCGGGTCTGTCCGACGTGCAGCACCACGGGGCGTCCCCGGCGCAGGCCGACGACGCGGTAGCGCACGGTGCCGTCTGTAGCGTACTCGGGAAAGACGACGGCGTCTCGCCCGCCCAGCAGCGGGCCGGCCTGCAGCGAGCCGGGGATCTGCGCCAGGGGTAGCAGCAGGAGCAGGCGCCAGCGGTGTCGCCAGCGGTCGTAGCCGGCGACCACGGCCCGCCGCATGGTGGCGGCGCCTCCGGGGTAAGCGGGGAGGTAGGCGGTGGCCGCGATCTCGACCGGGGTGCGGCCGTCCAGCTCCACGCGCGCCTGGCTGGTGACCATGCTGCCCCGCGGCAAGAGGAGAGAGAGCGGCGGCGGGGCGGGCGGCGTAGCGCGCCACCACATCAGCGCCACCCCACCCGCCAGCACGGTGACCAGAACCGCCCCCAGCGCCAGGCGGGCGAGGCCCCAGCGCCGGGTCCGGTTCACCGTTCGTCCGGAGACTCGACGATGGAAAGCGCCTGGTATAGGGCCGCGCCCAGGAAAGCCGTGGCCTCGTGCTCGCAGAGGTCGGTGAACCCGCGCCGGTCCAGGAAGCCCTGCAGCGCGGGGATCAGCCTGGCCAGCTTGCGGGACATGTAGGAGAAGAGGTCCCAGTAGGCCTCCTCCGTAGCCGGATCGCCCGAGCCGGTACGCTCCATCAGTCCGAGGTAGCGGCTGTGCAGGTCGCGGTAGAGGTCGTCCCGCTCGTGCTCCTCGCGGATGCGGTCCAGCAGTGCGGAAACCTCCCCATCCTCCAGCGCCTCCTGCGCGAGGAAGGACATGTCCAGCAGCAGCTCGCTCAGCTCCTCGGGCGGGTGGCCCAGGTGCAGGTCCTCCTTGTGCTGCTCCGCACCGATGAGGCGGCGCAGCTCGCGGGAGAGCTCGTCGTCGGCCTTGGGCAGTGGCGGCGGGCCGTCCTCGTTGGTCCGCTCGCGGATGGCGATCTGGGGCAGTACCTCCTGGCCGAACCGCTGCGAGAGGTAGTGCCTCACCTCCTCGCTGTCCACGGGCCGCAGGTGCGCCAGGATCAGCGCCTTGCCCGTGAAGCCCCGGTAGCGCCAACCCTCGCGCCCCAGCACCTCCACCACTTCGGCGACGCGCTCCAGCCACGGCCCGGCGCGTTTGGCCTCCCGCCGCAGGAACGCGGTGAGCGTCTTGAGCGAACGGCCGCGGAAGGGAAGTTTTCGCGGCCGTTCGAACAGACGGATCTCCAACTCTGTAAAGGTCTGCGCTCGGGCCATAAGAGGCTAGGGCTAGTATACCAGATGGCAACGGGGCGGAGCCGACGGCTCCGCCCCGGAGAGGTCTGCGCGGGGGAGTGGCGACCGCGACCTCGTTAGGGTTTGAGACCAGTGAGAGGCCGTCGCACCGAACGGCACCCGTTCCTGTGTGTTGGGGCCGTCGCCCCCGCAATCGATCTCTGCCCACCCAGCAGGCGCTTTAGACCTCCACGTCTACGCCCGCGTGTGCACGCCGCTGAGGGGATGTTGGGCACGGTTGTCGTAAAGTAGCGGAGAGGTCATGCGTCTGGACCGCCGCGGATTCCTGCGCGCCGCCGCCGCAGTGGGCGGGGTCGTAGCGCTGCGGCTGTGGCCCTTTCGCCCCTCCCTCCTGCCCGAGGCGGTGCCCGTGACGGGGGCGCCGCTGCGGGCACGGGTGGTCCTGGTGGCCACCGAGCAGCACCGCGACGGTGTGCTGCGGGCGCTGCGCCTCCTGGACCCCCTCCGCCTTGAGGGGCGCACCGTGGTGCTCAAGCCCAACCTCAACAGCAGCCACCCCTTCCCCGGGTCCACGCACGTGGACACCCTGCGCGCTCTGATCGAGGTCTGCCGCAACGCCGGGGCGCGCGAGATCACGGTCGCCGACCGCAGCGGCATGGGGGAGACCGCACGGGTGATGCAGGAGAAGGGCCTGGAGCCCATGGCCCGCGAGATGGGGGTGCGCCTCGTCCCCCTGGACAGCCTGCCCCCGTCCGCCTGGCGATCGCGCTCAGGGCCCGGGTGGCACTGGGCGCGCGGCGTCCTCTACCCTACCCTTCTGGATCAGGCCGACGCCATCGTCCAGACCTGCTGCCTGAAGACCCACCGCTTCGGCGGGCAGTTCACCCTCTCCCTGAAGAACACGGTGGGCATGGTGGCACGCACCGGCCCGGATGGCTATGACTACATGCGGGAGCTGCACGCCTCGCCACTGCAGCGGGTGCTCATCGCGGAGCTGAACACCCTCTACACCCCGGCGTTGGTGCTCCTGGACGGGATCGAGGCCTTTGTGGACGGCGGCCCGGAGTCGGGCACGCTGGCCCGTCCCCGCGTCGTCCTCGCCGGGACCGACCGCGTGGCCATTGACGCGGTGGGCGTCGCCCTCCTGCGGCTGCACGGCGCCACGGGCCCGGTGGCGAGCGGCGCCATTTTCCAGCAGGAGCAGATCCGCCGGGCGGTGGAGCTCGGCCTGGGCGTCGCCTCGCCGGCGGCCATCGACCTGGTCACAGACAGCGCCGAGGGACAGGAGGTGATCGAGGCGGTGCGCGGCGAGCTGGCGCGGCGGGGCTGAGTCCCAGCGCGGCGTAACCGAGATCCCGCACGGGTGCGTATCTTCAGCCTGCCTGCCGTAACAGCGCGGCGCCCGCCGCCTGCAGGCGTACGCGCATGTCCACCGCCACCGCGCCCTGTCCGGCCGGAAACACCCTCAGGGGATTGATCTCCACCTCGGCGATATCCGGGACGTCGTCAACCAGCTGCCCCAGGCGCAGGAGGACGTCGCGCACGGCCGCCTGGTCTGCGGGCGGGAGGTGACGGTACCCGCGGAGCCTGCGCCCGGCCCAGGTCTGCTGCAGCAGGTCCTCAACATCGTGCTCGGTGAGCGGCGCCAGGGCGAAGGCCACGTCCCGCAGCTCCTCCACCTCCACCCCGCCGGAGCCGAACATGACCAGAGGCCCGAACTGCAAGTCGCGCACCGCCCCCACCACCACCTCCTGCCCCGGGGGAACCATGCGCTGCACGTATACCCCCGTGATGTGCGCCCGGGGCGCGGCCAGGCGCGCGCAGGCCACGATGCGGGCAAACCCCGCGGCGACGGCGGCGGCATCAAGCAGGTCCAGGAGGACCCCACCCACCTCGGACTTGTGGACGATCTGTGGGGAGGCCACCTTGAGGGCCACGGGAAAGCCCACGCGCTGCGCTGCCTCCACAGCCTCCTCGGGAGAGGTCGCGAGCTCCCCCGGCGCGTGCGGGATGCCGTAGGCCGCCAGCACCCGCGCGGCGTGCTCGGGGGGGAGGACCTCTCCCGCGGCGGAAGAGAGCCCCGCCAGCAGACGGCCTACCTCTGTCCGGCCGACATCGGGATAGCGGACGGGCGTGGAGACGGGACGGGCGAGCAACTCCGCCCGCTGCCACAGGACGGCCAGCGCGCCAGCCGCACGCTCCGGGGAGCGGTAGTCCGGGACATGCGCGGCGCGCAGGCGCTCGCCCGCGGCACGGACGAGAGCCTCGCCCATCAGCGCCACCACCACCGGCTTGGCAGAGGCGCGGACCACCGGGACGATGGCCTCGACCACCGCCTCCGCCGGGTCACGGGGCGGCGGCGGGAGGATCACCAGGACGCTGTGTACGCCCGGGTCGGCCAGCAGCAGGCGCAAGGTGCCAGCATACTGCTCCGGAGAGGCGGAGGCCAGGATGTCCACGGGGTTGCCGACGCTGGCCAGCGGGGGGAGGAGCTGCCGAAGCGCGGCCTGCGTGCCTTCCTGCAGCTCGGCCAGGCGGAGGCCGCTGCGCTCCACCGCGTCGGCGGCGATGACGCCCGGCCCGCCGGCATTGGTAAGCACGGCCACCGCGGGCCCCGCTGGCGGCGGGCACCACGCCAGGGCGCGGGACCAGTCGAAGAGCTCCTCGCTGGTCTGGGCGCGGATCACGCCGGCACGCCGGAAGGCGGCGTCGTATGCCGCCTCCTCTCCCGCCAGGGCGCCGGTGTGCGAGACGGCAGCGCGCCGGCCTCCGGCCGACCGCCCCACTTTCAGCGCCACTATGGGCTTGCGCCGCGCCACGGCGGCGGCCTCCTCCACGAACCGACGCCCATTCCTCACCCCTTCCAGATAGAGGGTGAGGACGCGCGTGTGGGGGTCATCGGCCACCGCAGCCAGAACGTCGCTCTCTGTAAGGTCGGCCTGGTTGCCCAGGCTGACCAGCAGTGAGAGCCCGAACCCCTGCCCACTGGCCCAGTCTATGACCGCAGCGCAGATAGCTCCAGAATGGGAGATGAAGGCCACCTCCCCCGGCAGGGGGCCGGGCGGCGGCAGGAAGGTGACGTCCAGGGGGAGGTGTGTGTCGATCAGGCCCACGCAGTTGGGGCCCAGCAGCCGGATGCCGAGCGCGCGGGCTAGGCGGCGGCACTCCTCCTCCAGCGCCTCGCCCTCCGACCCCACCTCCCGGAATCCCCCCGAGAGCACCACGGCAGCGCGCACGCCCCGGGCGGCGCAGGCGCGCAACGTGTCGGGGACGGCCGCCGCCGGGACGATGAGGACGGCCAGGTCCACTGGGTCGGGGACGGCCTCAAGGTGGGGATAGACCGGACGGTCAAAGAGGCGGCCGCCCCGGGGGTTGACAAAGTGCACTGCGCCCCGGTAGCCGCAGTGCACCAGGTTGGCCGCCACCGCATGGCCGAGCTTGACCGGGTCGTGGGACGCCCCCACGAGCGCGATGCCCCGCGGGCGGAAGAAGGGAAGCAGCGTGGGATCCATGGCGCCCCCGACCAGCTTTCAGCGTACGAGGTGCCGCCGCGGCAGGCATCGGGCGCAGGCCCGATTGTGCGGCGGCCACCGGGGGTCAGGCCGGCGCGCCGAAGAGGAGCATCCGGCTCGTGCCGATGTACTTGGTGGCCATGACGTTGAGCGGCTTGCGCGCCAGGGGGAACGTCTCCGCCAGGGTCTCCAGCGTGCGGGTCATGTTGGTGCGCCGCGCCACCTCGTGGCGCGCGGCCAGGCGGTAGAAGCGCCGCCCTTCGTCCTCCAGCTCCTCCAGCGTGCGTCGCACGCGCCAGGGGCGGGCGGGTGCGTAGGCCAGCCCGCGGCGCGAAGCAGGGGCGACGTAGTCGGGGAATACGCCGGTGAGGAAGAGGGCGATGTCGGCGATCCGTCGCAGGATGGGAAAGCGCAGCTCTTCCGGCATCAGCCCGGCCAGGGCGATCATGTCCTCGCTGCTGAAGTCGCTGAAGCGGCGGCGGCGGATGCGTCCCGCCTCCTCCACCTCCACGAGGAAGCTGTCTGTGCGCGTGAAGGAGGTGAGCATCGCCACCAGGTAGTCCTGGATCTCCCGGTCGGCCAGCAGCTCTCCGGCGCGCGCCGCGTCAAAGACGGCCACCCGCTCCACGCCGTGCTGCTCCACGGTGTAAGGGAGCGTCTGCAGCTCCCGGCGGACGCGGCGCACCAGGACGCTGAAGAGCAGCCAGGGAGAGACGCGGACGATGGCCGCCTCCTCGGCCAGGAGACGGCGGAAGAGGCGCTCGTCTTCCAACAGGTGGTCCAGCAGGTCCTCCTCCCCGCGCAGGCGGCGCGCGGCGCGCTCGGCATCTTCCTCGGGCAGGAGGGTCTGAGCGACGAAGCGCAGGTCCGCAGTGGTCAGACGGTCCAGGACGGAGACGGACACCTTTCCTCCTCACCTCTCTTTCATTCTACCCAGGATCCGGCACCCCAGGAGCCTGCCCGAACCTCGGCAGGATAGGTCGGGGGGACGGGCCTACCCACCGGCCTGCCGCCGCAGCCGCGGATCCAGCAGGTCGCGCAGCCCGTCTCCCATCAGGTTGAACCCCATCACGGTGACCATGATGGCCAGCCCGGGAAAGGTGGGATACCACCAGTAGTCGCGCAGGAATGTCCGCCCCTCGCTGGTTATCGCTCCCCATTCCGGGACCGGCGGTTGCGCACCGAACCCCAGGAAGCTGAGGGAGGAGGCGATGAGGATGGCGTTTCCGATGTCCAGCGTGGCCTGAACGATGATGGGCGGGATGGCGTTGGGCAGGAGGTGCCGGAACATGAGGCGCCCGGTACCGGCTCCCAGAGCCCTGGCCGCCATGACGTATTCCGACTCCCGCAGAGCCAGCACCTGGCCCCGCATGATCCGGGCGTACCAGGGCCACCAGATGATCACCAGGGCCAGCATGGTGTTCTCCAGGCTGGGGCCCAGCGACGCCGCCAGGGCCATGGCCAGGATGAGAGCCGGAAAGGCCAGGAACATGTCGCAGACCCGCATGATCACCTCGTCGACCTTCCCGCCCAGATAGCCGGCCAGCAGGCCGAGCACCGTCCCAATGAACGCCCCGAGCGCGGCGATGGTCACCCCCACCCCCAGAGAGACCCGGGCCCCGTGGATGATCCGGCTGAGGAGATCACGCCCCAGGTGGTCCGTGCCCAAGGGATGTGCCAGGCTCAGGGGTTGTAGCCGGTCCGCGATGCTGATGGCCAGAGGGTCGTAAGGGGCTAGCAGCGGCGCCGCCAGCCCCGTGGCGCTCACCAACAGCACGATCCCCGCGCCCACCAGGGTGAGCGGGCGGTGGATCAGCCAGCGTCCGATCCACCTCCCCCGCAGCCCGAGGCCGGTCGCAGACCGCGCCGACCGGGTGGGGGCGGTCTCAGTCATAGCGAATCCGCGGGTCGACCACGCCGTAGAGGAGGTCCACGATGAGGTTGACGGTGGTGTAGATCAGGGCGCTGACCAGCGTGATGCCCATCACCGCAGGGTAGTCGAGGTAGGTCATGGATCCCACCGCGTAATAGGCCATCCCCGGCCAGGCGAAGATGGTCTCCGTGACCACGGCGCCCTGCAGGAGGGTGCCGTAGGAGAGCCCGATCACCGTCAGGGTTGGGATGAGGGCGTTGCGCAGGGCGTGCCGGTAGAGGACCAGCCGCTCGGCCAGTCCCTTGGCCCGGGCGGTGCGGATGTAGTCCTGGCCGAGGACCTCCAGCATGCTGGAGCGCACCATCCGCACCACGGGGGCCAGGGAGACGTAGGAGAGGAGGAACACCGGCAGCAGCAGGTGGCGGACGGTGCTGCGCAGCGCCTCCCAGTCCAGCGCCGCGATGGAGTCCACCAGGTAGAGCCCCGTGAGGCCAGGCGGCGGGTCCACTCCCATGTCCAGCCTCCCCGTCCCTGGCAGCCAGCCCAGGCGGACGAAGAAGATGTAGATCAGCAAAAGGCCCAGCCAGAACACCGGCAGGGAGACCCCGGAGATAGCCACCACCCGGCTCAGGTGGTCCGGCAGACGGTCCTTGCGCACCGCCGAGAGCACGCCCAGGGGAATTCCTGCGGCCACCACCACGAGGAGGCTGATGGTGGTCAGCTCAAACGTGGCGGGGAAGTGCTCGGCGATGTCCGCGATCACCGGGCGCTGCGTGCGGATGGAGGTGCCCAGATCGCCCCGCAGCAGCTCGCGCACGTACACGGCGAGTTGGGTGGGTAGGGGCCGGTCCAGCCCCATGTCGCGCCGGATCTTGGCGATGGTCTCCGCGCTGGCCTTGGGGCCTGCGCGCAGCAGCGCGGGATCCCCGGGGATGACGTGCGAGATCAGGAACGTGAGGACCAGCACCCCGGCGAAAACCACGAGCTGCAGGAGGAGGCGGCGTGCCAGGAAGTGAGCCATGGACGTGGTGTGCGCGGGCGGGGAGGGGCGACGCCTGCGCGCCGCCCCTCCCCGCCCGGCGCCGCATGGGCTACGGCCTCTTGGATATCCCGTTGAAGTTGGGCATGAACAGCAGCATGGGATTGTAGACGTAGCCCTGGACGCGCTCCCGCATGGGGATACGGTAGATGGCCTGGTGCAGGTAGACGTAGACGGCGTCCTCCACGGCGATCTTCTGGATCTGCCGGAAGAGGGCCAGGCGCTTGGCCGGATCGGTCTCCTGCCGCTGCGCCACCACCAGCCGGTCCATCTGCGGGTTGACGTAGAAAGAGCGGTTCCCCGCTAGCCCGCCGTTCTTGGAGTAGAACCAGAACCAGGTGAACATGTCCGCGTCGGGATAGTCGGGGGTCCAGAAGCCCGTGGCCATGTCGAAGTCAGCCTTGTCCAGCTTGGCCCGCATGGTGGGGCGGGCGAAGCCTTCGATCTTCACCTTTATGCCCACCTCCGCCAAGTTGGCCTGGACGATGGTGGCGATGTCGGCCCACTCCCTGATGCCCGGGTCGATGAGCAGGCCGAGCTCGAACCCCTGCGGGTAACCGGCCTCCGCCAGGAGCTGCCGGGCTCGGGCCACATTGCGCGTGTACTGGAAGACCGTCTTGTCGTGGCCGGCCATGCCCTGGGGGATGGGGCCGCGCATCTGTACCGCCCGGCCCTTCTTCACCCCGCGGATGATCCCTGCGTAGTCGATGGCATAGGAGATGGCCTGGCGCACCTTCACCTTGGACAGGTAGGGGTTCTTGTTGTTCAGGTAGAGGTAGGTCACCAGGAACGAGGGCGCCTCGAAGACGGTGATGCCCGGCTTGCCCTTGAGGGCGTCCAGTTGGTCGTCCGTCAGCGTCTCCCCCATGTCCACCTCCCCCCGCTCCAGCAGGTCGCGCAGGACTGCCGGGTCGGGGATGTTGCGGATGATCACCTGCCGCAGCGCCGGCTTGCGGCCCCAGTAGATCGGGTTGCGCTCCAGCACCAGGCGCTCCCCGCGCCGCCACTCCTTGAGGCGAAACGGCCCGCTGCCCGCGCTGTTCCCGGCCAACCAGGCTTGCCCCATGTCGCCGCCGGTCTCGTGCTTCATCACGCCCGGGCTTACGATGCTGGCCTGGTCGGTGGCCAGCGACCCCAGGAACGGTGCGAAGGGGGTCTTCAAGGTGAAGCGGATGGTGGTGGGGTTCACCACCGTGATGCCGCTGGCGTCCAGGATCCCATCCCACAGGCCGGCGGCGCCCTTGCCCATCTTCAGCAGTCGGGTGAAGCTGAACTGCACCGCCTTGGCGTCCAGCGGCGTGCCGTCGGTGAACTTCACGCCGCGGCGCAGGCGGAAGGTGAAGGTCTTTCCGTCGGGAGAGATGGTCCACGACTCCGCCAGCTGGGGCGCCACCTCCGTCGTGCCGCCCTTGAGCTGGACGAG
>Ga0101945_1001551_pt1 | contig 21696 bp, 19 predicted proteins | sample DewCreD2012metaG_2_FD_75246 | JGI IMG/M metagenome (GOLD analysis project Ga0101945, IMG submission 75246) | Hot spring sediment bacterial and archeal communities from British Columbia, Canada, to study Microbial Dark Matter (Phase II) - Dewar... ... | reverse complement strand
AGGGCACCCCACCACCGATGATGATGGGGTTGCCGAAGTCGGCCAGGCTCTCGATGGCCACCAGGAGGAAGGCGTTGGCTACCCCCGGCCGGGCCAGCGGCCAGATGACGGTGCGCAGGACATGCCAGCGGGAGGCCCCCAGCGTCTCCGCCGCCTCCTCCAGCGCCACGTCCATCGCCTGCACCACTCCCTGCAGCACCATGTAGGCGATGGGCGCAAACGCCAGGATCTGGGCCACGGCCACCCCCAGGGGACCGAAGAAGATGTTGGTGGAGATACCCAGCACCTGGTATGTGACGAAGCCCCGACGCCCGAAGAGGTAGATCATGGCCAGGCCCAGGACGAAGGGAGGCGTGATGATAGGCAGGATGGAGAAAGGCCCCAGGAGGCGGCGCGTCCATAGCTGGGAGCGCTCGCCGAGGAGGGCAAGGAGGAACCCCAGGGCGGTGGCGATGACCCCCACCACCACCGCCAGCAGGACGCTGTTGCGCACGGCGCCAAAGCCGAGGTAGAGGGCCACCAGGGCGAAGACACCCATTCCGCTCCCCGCCGCCCACAGCAGCCTCCGCCACCGTCCGAGGCGCCTTAGGATCGCCGCCGCCAGCACAGCCGCCGCCAGACCGGCTGCCAGCGCCATCGTCAGCTCGTTGCGCGGCGTGGCCGGATTGCTCACGAGCAGGAAGTTCGGCGAGCGGACGGTCTCTCTGAGGACAGCCAGCGTGAGGTGGCCCTTGACGTAGACGGCGGCCTTGAGCACCGACCACAGAGGGAAGAGGATGAAGACCAGGACAAAGAGAGCCACCCACAGGATGCTGGCGGCGATGAAGGCATCGGTACGAAGGATCCCCGACAGGGCCAGTCCGGTCCCCAGCACGGCCAGGAAGCCCAGGATGCCGACCATGGCCCCCGCGCTGAAAGGCCGACCCACCGCCAGGAGGTACCCCGTGGAGAGGGCCGCGCCGGCCGCACCGACGACTACGGCCGCCCGGCCGCGCGCCGCATCAGGCCAGGGGAGGAGGCCGACGATCGCGGCCCCAACCGCCAGGCCCATGCTCACCGCCAGCAGAGGGGTGCGTGGGAGCAGGGCCGCTCCCGTGGTTCCGGGCAGGTATACGAACAGCTCACGGCCTTCTCGCGCCCAGGGGAGGAAGAGCGCGCCCAGGAAGGTCAGCGCCCCCCAGGCCACCAGAGTGACGTTGGCCGGACGACGCAGCGCTGGCAGGGCAAGGACCCGGGCCATGCACCCTCCGTGGGGGTGGTGGCCGGCGCGCCTGCCGGGCGCCGGCCACCGACATTACCCTACTTCGGCAGCGGGAAGACCTCGGTGGTCCACTTCTTCACCAGGCCGTCCCGCACGGCCTGGCTGCCGTACTTCAGAAAGTCGTACTTGATCACCTTGAAGTCCTGGAACCTGGGCGCGACGCGCGGGATCGGGGTCTTGGTGTTGGACGGGATCTGGTAGGACTGCCCCCGCTCGGCCGCCAGCTTCTGCGCCTCCGGGGTCAGTGCCCAGTCGATGAAGATGATGGCGTTGGCCCGGTTCCGGGTCGCCTTGACCAGGCTGAGACCGCCGATCTCGTAGCCGGTGCCATCCGCCGCCGCGTTGTAGGTGATGGGGAACCCCTTCAGCACCTGGTCGACGGCATCGTGAATGAAGGTGATCCCGATGGCCACCTCCCCTCGGCCGGCCAGCTGCCCGGGCGCCGCCCCGCTGCGCGTGTACTCGGCGACGTTGCGGTGAATACGCTTCAACAGCTCGAACGCCTCCCGCTCGCCGTAGATCTGCACGATGGTGGCCAGCATGGTGTACCCGGTCCCGGAGGTGTTGGGGTTGGGATAGGCGACGAGCCCCCGGTACCGTGGGTCGGCCAGGTCGCGCCACGTCCGTGGCACGGGCAGGCCCTTCTCCCTCAGCAGCCGCTCGTTCAGCGCCCACCCCAGGATGCCGGCGTAGAGGGGGATGTACTTGCCGGCAACCGCCTCGCGGAACTCGGGCCGCAGGTCCTCCCAGGCCTTGGGCTTGTAGAACTCGGTAAGGCCTGTCTCGTTGGCCACAATGTGCGGGTCGCCGGTTCCACCGAACCACACATCAAAGGAAGGGTTCTGTGCCTCGGCCCGCAGCCGGGCCAGGGCCTCGCCCGAACTCAGCCGGACGAAGTCCACGGTAATGCCGGTGGCTTTGGGGAACTCCTCGCGCACGGCATCGCACCAGGCCGGGTTCGGGCTGCACAGCACGGTCACCTTGCCAGCCGGTGCGGCGCTGGCAGTCCCGAGGGAAACCAGCAGCAGCGCCAGCAGCAGACCACAGACCTTTCTCATGAGATCCTCCTCCTTTCATGCATATCCACCTGCAGCGATCGCAGGTAGGTCACCGTCTGCCTCGCCGCCCCCTCAGCATCGGGGTACGGTAAGGTCTCTGCCGAGAGGTAGCCCTGGTAGCCCACCTCCCACAGCACCTGGAGAATCCGCCGGAAATTCAAGTGCCCCAGCCCCGGGGGGCGCCGGTTGCTGTCGGCCACGTGCACGTGGCGCAGGTAGCGGGCGAAGCTGCGCAGGCTGTCCTCGATGGACCTCTCCTCGATGTTCATGTGGAAGGTATCCGCCAGCAGCCCCAGGCGCGGGTGTCCGACGCGCTCAATCAGCGCCCCGGCCTCCTCCAGCGTGTTCAGCCAGTCGCTCTCGTAGCGGTTTACCGGCTCCAGCACCACTCCCGCTCCCGCCTCATCCGCCGCCTTCAGTACCGGGCGCAGCCCCTCCTGCAGCCACCGCTCCGCCTGAGCCCGCGCCTGCCCGGCCTGCCCCCGGATCAGCCCGACGATCACCTGCACCCCTGCAGCCGGCGCCCGGGGAACGGTGTTGAGTACAGACGCCAGGCGCACGTGCTGAACCAGCCGCTCTACGGCCGCGCGGCGCACACCCCCGTCGGCCGCAGCCAGGGCCAGCCCCTCGTGCAAGTAGGCCTGACCCGTGCCCAGCGCCACCACCGGCAGGCCCAGGTGCGCGCAGCGCTCCGCCAGCCGCGTCCCTTCCACCTCCCCGGGGTCGCGGATGGCCAGCTCAACTCCATCGTAGCCCAGAGCGGCCACGCGTTCGAGCGCCTCCCAGCCGTCCTTCATGGCCACGGCGTCGAAGGCGGTGGCCCCCAGGGAGACAACCAGGGCCAGCGGCATCACGGCGGGTAGGCTAGGGTGTAGATGCTCTTCCCACCTCTGGCCGGCCCCTTGAGCACGGCTTCCAGCTCTTCCCGGTCGCGCTCCGTAACCAAGTCGATGGGCGGGAGCTGCCCGGGGGGGAAGGCCTGCAGGATGTCATTGACCAGCTTTTCCAGGTAGTCCAGCAGGGCCTCCACGCCGGGAAGCGCCTTCTCCGCCGCCGCCAGCGAGGGCTTGCCCACCACCCCCTCCGGGTAGGCCTTCACCTCGATGGGCCCGGCCCCGGCGTGCTCGTACCAGTGGATCGGCCGGCGCAAGAGGTTTCCAGCCTTGTCCACGTGCCCCTCGGGGAGGAAGCCGAAGGGGTTGTTGTCCACCGCCCACTCCTGCTTCATCAGCTCCGGGAACAGCGCCAGGCACCAGGAGGTCTCCACCTCGTCGGCGTGGATGAAGGGTGTCTCGTAGGGCCCGCCCTCCGCCTTAAGCCTGAAGTGGTCGGGCACGGCATGGTACCAGTTGAGGTTGATGATCAGCGCCGGAACGCGGTAGCGCTTGGCGAACTGGTGGATGGCCGTGGGGATGACGTACTCGTGTCCATGGCCGTTGAGCAGGATCTGCTTGCGAAAACCCATGTTCCAGAAGCCGGCGATCATGGCGCGGACAAAGGCGGTGAAGACGTCCTCGGGGATGATGACCGTGCCGGGCATCCCCATGTGGTGGTAGGGGTGCGAGCCGAACCACAGCGGCTCGGAGACGGTGCAGCCCGTCCGCTCCGCCACCAGCTCGGCCATGCGCGTCACCAGGAAGATGTCCTCCCCCAGCGGGGCGTTGGGCCCGTGGGCCTCGGTGGACCCCAGGGGGACGATGAGCACGTCGTTGTGCTTCAGCCGCTCCTCCACGTCGCGCATGGTCATGGTCTGGAGGTATATGCCGGTGCGCTTGTCCATGTGGCCGCCTTTCGGCGGGAGCTCCCATTTGCCCATATCTCCTCCCTTCACTCTGTCAGGACGTGAATGCGCTCGCTGGGCAGCAGCAGCGCCACCTCCCCGTGCAGCGTCTCGTGCCCCGGCGCGGGCACGTCCACCACCCACTCGCTTCCGTCGGTGGTCACCCAGTAACGGGTCAGGCTCCCTAGGAAGGCTGTGGCGGCGATGCGGCCCCGCAGCGCCGGCTGCCCCGCAGCCCCCGCGGGGAGCAGGCGGACCATCTCCGGCCGCACCACCAGTGTCACCCGTCCCTCCCGGGTGATGGGGCGGGCCACGGTGACCACCAACCCGTTGACGTGAACGTGGTGAGCGTCCACCACCTCCCCCTCGATGAAGTTGGCCAGGCCGACGAAGTCGGCGACGAAACGGTTGGCCGGGTGGAAGTAGATCTCCGCGGGGCTGCCCACCTGGAGGATGCGCCCGTTGTGCATCACCGCGATCTGGTCCGAGATGGCCAACGCCTCCTCCTGGTCGTGGGTCACGTAGAGGGTGGTCTTTCCCAGCCGCTGCTGAAGCTGCCGGATCTCGGTGCGCACGCGGACGCGCAGCTTGGCATCCAGGTTCGAGAGGGGTTCGTCCAGCAGCAGCACCTCCGGCTCCACTATCAGGGCCCGGGCCAGCGCCACCCGCTGCTGCTGACCCCCGGAGAGCTGGTGGGGGAACTTCTGCTCCTGCCCGCTCAGGCCCACCAGCTCCAGGACCTGGGCCACGCGCCGCCGCGCCTCGCGGTCCGGCACGCGGCGCATGCGCAGCCCGTAGCCCACGTTCTCCGCCACGCTCATGTGGGGGAAGAGGGCGTACTCCTGGAAGACCATGGCCGTGTTGCGCCGGTGCGGAGGGATGTCGGTCACCCGCACGTCTCGCAGGAAGATGTCGCCGGCATCGGGACGGTGGAAACCCGCCACCATGCGCAGGGTCGTGGTCTTGCCACACCCGGAGGGGCCGAGCAGCGTTGTGAAGCTCCCCTCGGCCACGTCCAGGGAGACGTCATCGACCGCCAGGGTCTCGCCAAACCGTTTGGTCACGTGGCGCAGCCTGATGTGCGCCGGCCGTTCCCTCACCGCTGCTCCCCCCTCCGCGCTCATCCCGCCACCGCCGTCGTCCGCACCACCCGGCCCACCAGCAGCCAGGTCAGGCCGATGGAGGCGAAGGTCAGCAGCAGGAGCATGGTGGTCAGGGCGCCCGCCGCCCCCCAGATGTTGTTCTGGATCATGTTGAGGATGACGAATGTGGCCACCACCTGCCCGGGCGAGATGAGGAAGATGACTATGCTCACGTTGGTCACGGCGCGGATGAAGGAGACGGCGAAGGCCTCGACCAGGGCGCGGAAGAGCAGGGGCACGTAAACGTCCCACAGCACGCGCAACCCGCTGGCTCCCAGGTTCACCGCAGCCTCCTCGATGGAGCGCTCGATCTGCTTGAGCCGTGCTGCCGCCGCCTGGTAGCCCATAGGCAGGTGCCAGAAGGCCAGCGCGGTGGCCAGTATCCACAATGTCCCTCCCAGCGGCGTGGCGTTGAAGGCCAGGACGAACCCCACACCGACGAAGACCCCCGGCAGAGCCCCCGGGAGGACCGCCAGGAAGTCCAGGCAATTGCGCAGGGGGAGGCTCCGGGAGGTGAGGAAGGCCACGACCACGCCCACAACACCGGTCATCACCCCCGCGATGACCCCGATCTTCACGCTCGTCCACAGGGTCCAGATACGGTCCTGAGCCAGGCGCCAGTGACTCAGGGTGAGAGACCAGTCACGCCCCCAGACGGCGGTGAACGCGCCCGCCACCACCCCGAAGTAGACCAGGAGGATGAGCACGCTGACTAGAGCGCAGAGGGCCACCACCAGCCCCTTGAGCAGCGGCGGCGTCGGCGGCCGCTCGATGCGCGATCCGCGGCCGGTGATGGTGGTATACGCCCGCCTGCTCACCCAATACCGTTCCAGGAGGAAGAGAGCCACGGTGGGGACCAGCAGCATGGCCACCACCAGGGCGGCCCCTTTCAGATCGCCCATGCCCTCCATGCGAAACCACGCCTCCGTGGCCAGCAACGGGAACCCCCCGGCGATGACCACGGCGTTGCCGAAGTCTGCCAGGACGGAGATGGCCACCACAAGCATGGCGCCGGCGATCCCCGGCCGGGCCAGTGCCAGGGTGATGGTGCGCAGCACCGACCACTCATCCGCTCCCAGGTTGCGCGCGGCGTGCTCCAGGCTGGGGTTCGCCGCCTCCAGAACCCCGGTGATGATGAGCATGGCCAGAGGGAAGAAGGCCACCGTCTGTACCATCCACAGGCCATGCCAGCCGAAGATGTTGGCGGTCATCCCCAGCAGGGTGTGCGTGATCAAACCCAGCCGGCCAAACATGAGGATGTAGGCGAAGGCCACCATGAACGGCGGGGCGAACAGCGGCAGCATGGCGATGTTGCGGAAGAAGCGCCGCCCCGGTATGTCCGGACGGGTGGTGGCGAAGGCGAAGAGCAGTCCTACGAAGGTGGCGGAGAGGGTGGAGATGACCATCATCACCAGGCTGTTGTGGGCGGCCTGCATCCAGCGCAGGCTCTGGGGGATGGCCAGGTAGTCGTGCAGCGAGGGGTAGAGCAGGACGCGGAAGGCCGGGTAGAGGACGAAGAGCACCAGGACTCCCGCTGCCCCAAGGAAGGTCAGGGCGAGACCGGGGTCCGCCGCCTGGCGGCGTACCTCTCCCCAGCGCAGGACTGCCAGCGGCGACATCACCACCTTCCCTGGGGCCGGCCGCGGTGGCGGACCGGGCCCCCTATCCCCATCTGCAGCTCCCCCGGACGGTTCAGCGGCCGATCTCCCGGGTCCAGCGCTCCCGAATCCGCGCCTGGTTTTGGATCGCCCATTCCAGGTCGTACTTGACGAACTTCAGCTGCCCGAAGGGCGTGGCCCCGGTGGGGACGCCTACGTCGGCGCGGACCGGATAGCGGAAGCCGTACCGCGCGTTGATGTCTTGCGGGGTGCGCGTCATCAGGAAGTCCACGTAGGCCCTGGCACCCTCCGGGTTGGGCCCGCCCTTGATGATGGATACCGCGCCGATCTCGAAGCCGGTATCCGGCGGGACGGTCACCTCCAGGGGGGCAGCCCGGAGGATTCTGGCCCCGATGGCCTCATGGGCCCACATCATGGCCACGATGGCCTCTCCCCGCTCCAGGAGCGTGATGGTCCCGGGAGCGGTGGGTGTGTACTGAGAGGCGTTCGCGTTGAGGGCCTTGAGGTATGCCCAGGCGCGATCCTCCCCCAGCCGGAAGATCTGCACGGCCACGAAGATGTAGCCGCCGCCGGTGGTCACCGGGCTGGGCATGACGAAGTGCCCCTTGAACTCCGCCCGGGTCAGGTCGTCCCAGGTCGCCGGCTTGCGCACACCGCGGGGGGCCAGCTCCCGGTCCCACCGCTCGGTGTTGATGATGATGGAGAGCGCCCCCAGGTACCAGCCGTGCCAGTAGCCGTCAGGGTCGAGGTAGGCCGGGCTGATCTTGGCCTCCGCAGCCACCGGCGAGCGGTACTTCACCAGCAACCCCTCCCGCGCCAGGGGGATGTGGAAGTCACGGGACCCGCCCACGAAGATGTCCGCCCGCGGTCGGTCTTTCTCCGCGCGGATGCGCGCCTGCAGCGTCCCGGCGGCCGCCACGCTGAGCGCCTCCACCGGGATCCCCGTGCGCCGGGTGAACTCTCGGTGGATCAGGGAGGTTTCCAGGTCCGGCAGCGCCGAGTAGACAACGATCTTCTGCTGCTGGGCCGTCGCCGGGGGAACCACCCCCACCAGGAGCGCGACTACCAGCCATCCGATCCACATCCTGCGCATCATGCTCCCCTCCTCTTTCGTCAAATGCCCGGCCGGAATGCTCCGGGTCCATCGTCCCTGTGTTCTGTGAGCACGAATCGATGAATCACCTCCGCCAGCCCGTCCTCATCGCTGCTGGGCGCGATGTAGTCGGCGACGCGGCGCAGCTCCCGGGGGGCGCTGCCCATGGCCACGCCACAGCCCGCCACCTGGAGCATGCTCAGGTCGTTGAGCTCATCCCCCACCGCCAGCACGTGGCGCAGCGGCACGCCCAGCAGGCGGACCACGCGGCGCAGGGCGGCGCCCTTGGAGGCCCCCGAGGGGAGGACCTCCAGGGAGGTAGGTCCGGAGAAGACCAGGGTGCCAGGACCGCCCGCGCGGCGAACCAGCCGCGCCAGGGCCACAAGGCGGGGCCGCGGCCCGAGGATGCGGAACTTCATGGGCTGCCCGCGCAGGCGGCGGAAGTCCCCCACCGCCTGGGGCAGGATGTGGTCCTGCCGCGCCGTGGCCAGGACCAGAGGGGTGTGCCAGCGCACGTAGATCCCATCATCCACGTAGTAGTGCGCCGCCAGGTCGGGAAAGGCGTCCAGGGCGCGGATCACCCGCTGCGCCTGGCGCAGGGACATGGGGCGGCGGTAGATGACCCGGTCGCGGGTGAAGTCGTAGATCAGCCCGCCGTTGTAGAGGATGGCCGGCGGGTCGGCGCCCAGCGCCTGGAAGTATCGGCGGGCGGAGCGCCACGTACGGCCGGTGGCCAGGCACACCCGCACGCCCCTCTGCTGCGCCTCGCGCACGGCGCGGCGCACGCGGGCGGTGATCCTGCGACGGGAGGTCACCAGTGTGCCGTCGATGTCCGCCACGACCAGGCGGTAGGGTCCGGTATGTGCGCTCACAACCTGCTCACCCCGGCTGTGGCAGGGGCAGGGATACCGCTGCTCCCGTGCGGGCAGCCTGGTAGACGGCCTCTACCAGCTCCGTGGCCCGGTAACCGTCCTCGGCGGTCACGGCCGGCGGGGCCTCACCCAGCACCGCGTCGATGAAGCGGCGGTCCTCCTCCACGTAGCCCCACTTCTCCTCAAAGGGCATCTGGAAGCAGTCGATGGCCTCCACCTGCCCGCGTGCCTCCGGGCTGAACCAGGCGCGCTCCAGCTCCTCCGTCACGGCCGTCTGGTGCGGCCCGTACACCTCGACGCGCTCGTACGGGAAGAACCAGGAGGTGTGGGCGACGGAGGTGACACTGGCCGCCACCCCGGAGGCGAAGCGAAACAGCATCACGAACCCATCAAGTTCATTGTACACGCTCTGGCGGGCCACCACGCTGATCTCGGCCACCTCGCCGAAGAGGAAGCGGCCCATGTCGAACAGGTGCACAGGCGTCTCGTAGAGATAACCGCCGGTGACGGCGGGATCGCCGGTCCAGGGAGGCTGAGCCAGCTCGCCGCGGTTGTGCTTCATCTGGGCCAGCAGCGGCACCAGCCGCCCGTCGGCGATCAGCCCCTTGAGGAAACGGTAGACGCGGGCGAAGCGCCGGTTGAAGCCCAGCTGGTAGACGCCGCGGGACTGTGCGGCGGCCTGGCGGATCTCCCAGGCGCCGCGCAGCGAGGTGGCCATGGGCTTCTCCGAGAAGACGTGCACCCCGGCGCGCAGCGCCTCCACCACCGGCTCCACGTGCTGCACGTTGGGCGTGCAGACGTAGACGGCATCGACGCCCCGATCCAGCAGGTCGGCCAGAGAGCCCAGGGCCGCGGTCTCCACCTCGGCCGCCAGCCGTTGCGCCGCCCGCGGCACCACGTCGGCGACGCCCACCAGCTCCACCCGCGGGTCACGGCGCAGGTTCAGAGCGTGCACCCGCCCGATGAAACCGGCCCCAAGGACTCCCACACGCACGCTCATCCTCCTCCCTCCTCCACCCTGGTGAACAGGGCCTCCAGGCTGGCCCGTGCCTTCTTCGCCAGCTCGAGCGGCTCCCACGCCCAGTACTCCGGGCGGAAAAGCTCCACCGAATAGACCCCGTCGTAGCCCAGCGCCTCCAGCCTCCGCACCAGCCGCTCCAGGGGGATGACACCTGCGCCGGGCAGGAGGCGGTGCGCGTCGGTGAGGTCCTCCCGCGGCCGGTCCTCCGCGTCGTCCAGGTGGACGATGAACAGGGAACGCGGGTCGAGGCCGTCCAGGCTGCTCCAGGCGGAGCCCCCGACATAGAAGTGGAAGGCGTCGATGACCAGGCCGACGGCGGGATCGGCGACCTGCGCCACGATTTCCCGGGCGGCCTCCAGCGTGCTCACCGAGCAGCTACCGAAGCCCAGGAACTCGAAGCCCAGGCGCACGCCGAAGGAGCGGGCGATCCCCGCCAGAGCCGCCAGGGCCTCCACCGTCTGCTCCCGAATGCGCCGGGCGTCGGGGGCGTCCGTCCAGGGGCTGGGCACCGCCACCACGTATGGACAGGCCAGCGCCTGCGCCCACTCGCACAGTGTGCGGCAGCGCTGCCGCACCGCCTCCCATTCCTCCCCCGTCGCCAGGGTCGAGCGCTCCAGGGCATTCAGGCTGAGCGGCGCCACACCGGCCCGGGCGAAGGCGGCCCGCAGGGCCGGCAGCGTCCCTCCCTGCCGCAGGTAGTCGGCCACCTTGACCTCCCGCAGCTCCAGCGCAGCGAACCCGGCCTCCTGAGCCACGCGCAGGTCCACCAACAGGTCCGCCGTTCCCGTGGTGGCGCCGTTCAGCCCGTACCGCTCCCGGGTGATCAAGGTCCCCGCCTCCTATGACTTCTCCCGCACGGCGCCGAACGTCAGCGCCTGGGCCACATACCGCCTGGCGGCCAGGAGCAGAGCGATTGGGATGACCGCGGATATCACCCCCACGGCCGCCATATCGTTCCAGATGATCTCGAACTGCGTCACCAAGCTGGCCACACCGATGGAGAAGGTCTGCGCCCGCGGCGTCGCCGTGAGGATGAAAGCAAACATGAACTCGCTCCACATCAGGGCGAAGGTGATCACACCGGCAGCCAGCACCGCGGGGGCCAGCTGCGGCAGGAGGACGCGAAAGAAGGCCACCAGGCGGGTGGCACCGTCCACCATCGCCGCCTCCTCCAGCTCTGCGGGGATCTCGCTTAGGAATCCCTTGACCATCCATACGCTGAACGGCAGGCTGAACACCGTATATAGCAGGATCAGGGCGGTGCGCGTGTCATACAGCCCCAACCCCCGGATGATGGCGAAGAAGGGGACGACGGCCACGATGGGCGGGAGGAAGCGCAGGCTGAGGATCCAGGCCAGCAGGCCGCGGCGGAACCGCGGCGAGACCTGCATCCGGGTCAGCGGGTAAGCGATGAGCAGGCTAAGGACAATACCCGCCACCACGGCCGTCAGCGAAACCGTCACGCTGTTCCAGATCAGGGAAAAGTAGCCGCGCTTCACAAGCACGGAGATGAAAGGCTGTAGGGTTGGTGGGCTGGGCACCAGGGTGGGCGGATAGCGGTACAGGTCGGCCAGAGACTTCAGCGCCGTCACCAGCATCCAGTAGAACGGAAACAGGTAGACCACGACGAACAGCCCCAGCAGCCCGTAGGCAAGGAAGCGTCCCGCCCTCACATTACGGCCTCCGTAGCCAGCAGCCGCTGCAGGAGCATGAAGACTACCGACGCTGCCAGCAGCACGTACAGCGAGATGGCCGCCGCGTAGCTCAGATCGAAGAACTTGAAGGCCACGCGGTAGAGGTAGATGCTGAGGAACTCGGTGCTGCTGCCGGGCCCGCCGCCGGTGAGCACCAAGACGTGGTCAAAGACGCGCAGGGTGTCGGTACCGCGGAAGACAAGCACCAGCAGCAGCAGGGAACGGAGATAGGGGAACTCGATGTAGCGGAAGAGGTTCCAGCTGCCGGCTCCATCCGACTTCGCCGCTTCCAGCACGTCCTGGGGGACGGCTTGCAGGCCGGCAAAGGTCACCAGGAAGACAAAGGGTGTCCACTGCCAGATGTCCACGCTGAGCACGGAGAACATGGCGGTGGGCCCGGTGGAGAGCCACTCAATATCTCGGGTAATCACGCCGCCCAGCCGCAGCAGGTGGTTGAGCACCCCGTAATTAGGGGTGTACATGAGTCGGGCGATAACACCCGCCGCAACCGGCGGCGTGACCATGGGCAGGATCATCAAGATGTAGACTATGGTGCGCACGGCGGCGCTGGTCACGCTGCGGTGTATGAAGAGGGCCAGGGCCAGGCCAAGCAGCACTTCAATGCCCACCGCCAGGAGCATGTACAATCCCGTGGCTCGCAGCGAGCCGACGAAGAGGGGGTCGTCGAAGACGCGCAGGAAGTTGTGCAACCCGACGAACGCTCCGGTGCGGTAGCTGTGCAGGCTGAGGTTGACGTTGTACACCATGGGGTATACGACCAGCCCCAGCAGCAGGAGAATCGGCGGCAGCATGAGGAGGTAAGGAGTGGCCCGGCGCATGCGGGTGGCCGTGGTCACCCGGCGGGCGGCTCGCTGCTCTGCCAGGAGGGCCTCACTCATGGGAAGTGGGGGAGGCGGGCGGCTACCCGCCTCCCGCCGTTGCTACTTGTAATAGCCAGCCTCCCGCATCTGCTTCTCGATCTCCGCTGCGGCCTTGGCGATGGCGTCCTCTGGGGTTTCCAGACCTGCCAGCGCCGCGTTCACGTGTGTGCCCAGGATCGCCTCCACGGCAAACCACTCCTGCGTGCGCGGTCGCCATTCCGCCGGCGCCGCCAGGGAATCGGCCATGGCCTTGAGGAAGCGGAACTGCTTGTTCAGCGCCGCGTCGGTGAGGACCGACTTACGGAAAGGAATTCCGCCGCCCAGGGTGTACGGCTTCTGCACCCGGGCGCTGGTGGCCCAGAGGATGAACTCGTAAGCCCAGCGCTTGTTCTTTGCCGCCTTGGGGATGGCCAGGAGCCAGTTGCCCATGAGCGGCCCGCGCTTCCCGCCGGGCCCGGCCGGGGCCAGGGTGTAGCCCATCTTGCCCACCACCTTGGAGACCGCGGGATTCTCCACGATGTCCGTGATCTCCGCCGGCCAGATGAAGCCCTGCGCCGCTCGCCCCGTCGCCACCTCCCGCGCACGCTCCGCGGCATCGTAATTGACCACCCCGGGAGGTGCGAACTGCTTCAGGTCCTTGGTGAAGAAGCGCAGGGCGTCCACGGCGGCCTTGGAGTTCAGCACTACCTTCCAGTTGTCGTCGAAGATCCGCGCGCCGAAGGAGAGCAACACCGGCGTGAACTCCGAGATCACCGGGTTCCCCTTGGCTCCGCGAATGACGAAGCCGTAGAAGGGCTTGTTCGGGTCGTGCACCTTCCTGGCGTTGGCGATGACGTCGTCCCAGGTCTTCGGCTCGGAGACCAGGTCCTTCCGGTACATGAAGAACTCCACGTTACCAACCAGGGTGATGGCGTAGAGGTGACGTGCCTTCCCCCGCTCCGCGGGCGGGACGGGCCCGCGCGGCGGCGGCCAGGTCCCCAGGTCATAGACCACAGGGAATATGTCGGCGTCGCGCTTGTAGCCGAATTCGCTGTCTAGCGGCGTCAGCCAGCCCTCCGACCCGAACTTGGGCATCCAAGGGTCGTCGGCTATCAGCAGGTCGTAAGTGGCGGCGTTGGCCTGGAAGGCTGTCACCAACTTCTCGTAGAGCGTGGGATAGGGAAACTCGACCAGTTCGACCTTGAACCCCTTCTCCTTCTCCCACATGGGGAGGATGGCCTTCAGACCTTTGGTCTCGCCTCCGGCGACGACGGCCATGGTCAGCTTGGCCGGCTTCGCTGGGAGTCCCTGTGCGTTCAAAGCAGAAACCGGGAGCAGTAACGCCGTCACCACTAGTAGTGCCAGTGCCAGACGATACATACGCAACCACCCCCATCGTGAAGTGCCTGCAGTGCTCCCACCACCTCCCTTCACCTTGACGTCGGTCCCTGACGCAACGGAGCCTTCCGTGGCGCCAGCACCTCGACGCTCCGTCGCAGCGCCGACTCCACCGGGCCGGTGGGCCAGCACTCCAGACCGATTGCCCCCTCATAGCCGCCCTCCCGCAGCGCGTCCATCACCTCCCTCCAGGGGATCGTCCCGCTCCCCGGTTCCCCGCGGCCCGGGACGTCGGCGACGTGCACGTGCGCCACGAGGGGCAGGGCCTGCGGCAGGCGTTGCATCAGGTCGTCGTGCATCACCCGCATGTGGTAGATGTCCAGCAGGAGGCGCACCGCCGGGTGGTCGACCTCGGCCAGCATCCTCAGCGCCTCGGGCAGGCTGTCCAGGAAGTACCCCGGGTGGTCAACGCGGGAGTTGAGTGGCTCCAGCACCAGCGTCACCCCCGCTGCCGCGGCCAGCTCCCCCGCCGCCCGCAGTCCCTGCCGCGCCGCCTCCCACTGGGCCTGGCGGCTGACTGCGGGGCGGGTGTAGCCCACGTGCACCACCAGCAGGCGCACACCCAGCCGCTGTGCCACCTCCAGCGACTGGCGCAGGTGCGCCAGGGCCCGCCCGTGGGCCTGAGGGTCGACTAGCGGCTCCTCGAAGGTGTTGGCGCTGAAGGCCACCGGGGAACACCCGGTGGAGGCGGCCGCGGTCGCCAGCGCCGTCAGGTCGCGGGCGCGCCAATCCCAGAACTCGAACCGGCGGAAGCCCAGCGCCGCCAGCCGGCGCAGGGCCGTGGGCACCGGCTCCCCCGGGAGCAGGGCGTCCAGGCAGGGGCAGAGATCAGGTGCGGCCACTGGCCGCCTCTCGCTGCAGCGTAATCAGCTCCACCAGGTCGTCGATAGACACCGCCTCCCGGGCGAAGTCCCCCACCTTGCGCCCGTGGTCCAGGACGACGATGCGGTCGGATACGGGGTAGACGTGGTAGAGGTTGTGGGTGATGAAGATGACCGAGAGGCCCCGCCGCTTGGCCTCCCCGATATAGTCCAGGACCTTACGCGTCTCCTTGATGGAGAGCGCCGAGGTGGGCTCGTCCAGGATGATCAGCTTCGCGCCGAAATGCATGGTACGGCCGATGGCGATGGCCTGGCGCTCCCCGCCGGAGAGGACGCCCACGTCCTGCGACGCCGAGCGCAGCGTGGTGATCCCGATCTCCCGCAGCACCTGCTCGGTGATGCGGTGCATCGCCGAGCTGTCCAGCAGGCGGATAGGGCCGGCGTGGCGCGTGGGCTCGTTGCCCAGGAAGAAGTTGCGGGCTATGCTCATCTGCTCCACCAGCGCCAGGTCCTGGTAGACGGTCTCGATGCCCAGGGCCCGCGCCTCCTTGGGTGAGTGCAGACGCACCGGTCGCCCCTCGAAGAGCAGCTCCCCGGCGTCGGGCGGGTAGACGCCGGTGATGATCTTGATCAATGTGGACTTTCCCGCGCCGTTGTCACCCACCAGGCCTACCACCTCCTGGTAGCCCACGTGGAAGTCCACGCCCAGCAGCGCCTGCACCTTCCCGAAGGCTTTGCTGATGCCGCGCGCTTCAAGCAACGGCGCACCCGGTCGCGCTACCGCCGCCATGCGAAGGTCGCCTCCAGTTTCACGTTGAGGATCACAGCCAGCACGATGACCACGCCCAGGAAGGCGGTGTACCAGTAGGAGGGCGCGCCCACCATGACCAGGCCCACCCGGATCGCCGCCATCGTGATCGCTCCCAGGATCGTCCCCAGGATCGTCCCCGAGCCGCCCATCAGTGAGGTCCCGCCAATCACGGCGGCGGCAATGGCCTCCAGCGCCAGGGCATCCCCCCACACGGGCGACATGGAGCTCATCCGGCCGAACTGCATGAACCCCGCCGCACCGGCCAGCACCCCGGCCAGGATGAAGTTGATGAGCTTGACGCGGGCCACCGGCACACCCAGGGCGCGGGCGGCCTCGCGCTTGCCGCCTGTAGCGAAGACCCAGTTCCCATACGCCGTCTTGCCCAGCAGCATCCAGAAGATCCCAGTGACCAGCAGCAGCCAGATGGCCGAGATGCGCAGGGTGCCGTAGACCGCTTTGCCTCCCAGCACGTCCAGGAGGGTGGAGGCGGTGAGGATGCTGATGGGCCAGCCGCCGGTGATGGCCAGTGCCAGGCCGCGCCACATCATCATGGTCCCCAGCGTAGTGATGAAGGAAGGGATGCGCGTGGCCAGGGTGATGGCCCCGTTGAGCAGCCCGATGAAGGCGGCGACGCCCAGAGCGGCGGGGACGGCCAGCAGCGCGGGGACGGCCAACCGCGTCACAAGCAGCGCCAGGAGCACGCCGGCGAAGGCGAAGTTGGAGCCCACGGAGAGGTCGAACTCCCCGGCGATCATCAGGAAGGTGACCCCCACGGCGGCCACGCCCAGCTCGGCGGCCTGAGTGAGGATGTCCCCGAAGGTGTCCAGGGTGAGGAAGGCGGGCTGGAGGAGGGAGAACAGCACCACCAGGACCCCCAGGGCGATGAGCACGCCCAGCTCCCGCATGGCCAGGAGCTGGCGCCACCCCCTGGCCGCCCGGGGCGGCCGCGCCTCCACGGCCCTGGCCTCGGCCCCGCCGGAGATCGCCTTCCCGCTCACGCCCGCACCTGCCTCACCATCGGGGGCGGGGACGCAGACCGTCTCCGCCCCCACAACGGTCAGCGATATCCCTGCTTTACCAGCGACTCTACGGTGGCCGCGGTCGCCTTAGTCACCAGGCCACGGCCGGTGTTATAGTCGGTGGGCTCCAACTTGTACTTCGCGTACAGGAAGAGCTGGACCACGGAGATGAACCCCTGGAGGTACTGCTGCTGGTCCACCGTGGCCTCCACCAGGCCCTCCTTGATGGCCTGGATAGTGGTGGCGTCCAGGTCGAAGGAGGCCATGGCGATCTTCCCCGCCAGCTTGTCCTCGCGGATCATCTTGATGGCGGGGATGGCCCCCAGCGGTCCCAGGGTGAAGAGGGCCTTGGTGTCGGGATTGGCCTTGAGAAATGCGCGCATGGTGGCCAGCGACTTGGTCGGGTCCTGGGTGGTGTCCAGGGTCTCCACCTTGGCGCCCCGCTCCGCGGTCAGCACCTCGCGGATACCGCGGGCGCGGGCTTCCAGGCCCACATGCCCTGGCTCGTGCATGGCAATGAGCACCTTGGCCCCCTGGGGAACCTTGGGCAGGAGGTAACGGGCGACGTTCTTGCCCGCCTCGTACTCATCCATGCCGATGTAGGCCATGTAGGGAATGGGCTCGCCCTTGTAGTCGGCCGGCTCCTTGACGTTGATGGCCACTACAGGGATGCCCTTTCCCCGGGCCTCCCGAATGACCTGGCCGATGGCCGGCGGGTCGCTCACCGAGATAGCGATGCCGGCCGCCCGGGCGTTGATGGCCGCCCGGGCCATGTTCACCTGGGCGGGGATGTCCCGCTGTGGCGGTCCCTGGAAGACGGCCCGCACCCCCAGCATCTTCCCCGCGTCGGTCACGCCCTTGTTCACCACCGCCCAGAACGGGTCGCCCGGACCGGTGTGGGCAATGACGAAGAAGGACAGTCGCGGGGTCGCTGCCGGCAGCCGCACGGTATAGGTTACGGTGGCGACCAGCGCGACCGTCAGGACTGCTGCCAGCACTGCCTTGCGCATATGTCTCTCCCCCCCATCACCCAGTCTTGGAACCTACCACCTGCACGGTCTGTACCCGCTCACCTCCTCTCCCGCGATCGGGCGGCCCTCCGGCAGCCCCGCGGATCAGGATGTGGCGCGGATCATGATCTTGCCGTCCTCGCGCCGCGTGGCCTTCTTCAGGGCCTCCACCCCCTGCCCCAGGGTGAAGCGGCTGGTGATGATGGACGTCAGGTCCACTCGCCGCGCCGCCACCAGGCGGATGACGTTGGGGAAGTTACCGTATCCGGAGTGCCCCTGCGCGCCGAAGATCTGCGCCGCATGGGTCTGGAAGTGCTCCAGGTAGATGGGGGCGCGCTCGGCGGCCCGGCCGATGATGACGATCTTCCCGCCCACAGCCAGGGACTCTTCCATCTCCGGGACGGTGCGGCCCATGGCTCCGGCGGCCTCCACCTGCATGTCCGCTCCTTCCCCATGGGTGAGCTCACGAATCACGTCTCGCGGTCGGGTACCCTGCCGCTGCAGGGCCACGGGGTCGAAGACCGCATCGGCGCCCACGCGCTGCGCCAGCTCCCGGCGCAGGGGGGAGACCTCGAAGGCGATGATCCGACTCGCGCCGGCGGCCCGCGCCAGGGCGATGGCGGCGAAGCCGATGGGCCCCGTGCCGAAGACCACAACGTACCCGCCGGGCTTGAAGCCCCCGGCGCGCGTGAACATCCCGTTGTAGGCCACCGTGGTGGGCTCGGTGAGGGCTCCCGCTTCGTAGGCCCGCTCCACGTCGCCGTAGGCCTCGGCCAGGGCGTTGATCTTCCAACAGTACTTGGCCCCCACGGCTATGTACTCCGCCTGCGCCCCGTGGATGGTGAAGCCGATCTCCTCCAGCCGCTGGCACTGGTTGGGGTAGCCGTTGCGGCAGGGGATGCACTCGCCGCACCAGATCATCTCTTCACAGGTGACCATGTCGCCGGGGGCCAGGTCGCGCACCTCCCGGCCGACCTCCACCACCTCCCCGGAGAACTCATGGCCGATGACCACGGGGAACCGGGTCAGGCCGGGGTAGAGCATGTAGCCTTCCTCGTCAGTCTCCACGAAGTGCACGTCTGACCCACAGACGCCGCAAGCCCGCGGCCGGATGAGTACCTCCCGGGGACCGGGCGTGGGCTGGGGCAAATCCGTCAGCACCAGGCGCGGACCGTGCCAGACGCTGCTGCCGGTAATCGCCTTCCGCGTCTCCACCTCCCAGGCCGTGGGGACGTAGCCGTCCCGCGGCCGCCACTCCGCCTCTAGGACCAGCGCCTTCATTCCATCTCCCCCCTTGGCATAGACTCCTCCGCGTGCCACACGTGAAGGGGGCGCCCGCTCGCCGCCCCGTGGGCCACCCGCCCCTCCGGCGGCCGGGCCCCACAGGAGCGGCGCACCACCAGCTGCGGCTTCAAGATCATGCGCCTGGCGTCCACACCCTCCCCACGCATCAGCGCCAGGAGCCTTTCCATCGCCAGCGCCCCCAGCCGGTAGGTGGGCTGAGCCACGGTGGTCAACGGAGGGTCGACGAACGCGGCGAAGGGGATGTCGTCAAAGCCGACGACGGCCACGTCTTCGGGAATACGGCGGCCGGCGGCGCGCAGCACCTCCATGGCCCCAATGGCCATCAGGTCGTTGGCCGCCACCAGCGCGGTGAACGCGCGTTGGCGGGCCAGAAGCCGGCGCATGGCGGCCCGACCCCCGTCAACCCGAAAGTCTCCGGCGACGACAAGACGAGGATCGGGGCGGATGCCGTGGCCGTGCAGGGCCTGACGGTACCCGCGCAGGCGCTCCCGGGCCACGGGAAGGCCGCGCGGCCCCCCGATGTAGGCGATGCGCCGGTGGCCCAGGCGCAGCAGGTGGGACGTGGCCAGGCGCATCCCGGCGAAGCTGTCCACCAGAACCGTGTCGATCTCGCCGTCGGTGGCCTCCCGGGCGATGAGCACCGCGGGCACCTCACCGGCGCGCAGCACCCGCAGCGGCCGCGCATCCCCGCTGGCACTGGCGAAGAGGACGCCGTCCACCCAGCGCTTGCGCAGGATGTCCAGGTAGGCGCGCTCCCGGGCGGGATCGCCATCGGTGTTGCCCAGGACCAGGGCGTACCCGTGCCGTCGTGCCACATCCTCCACCCCTCGGGCGACGGCGGGGAAGAAGGGGTTGCTGATGTCGGGGACGATGAGGGCGATGGTGCGCGTGGTCCCCCGGCGCAGTCCCTGGGCCACGGCATTGGGGTGGTACCCCAGGCGGGCCACCGCCCGCAGCACTCGCCGCCGCGTCGTCCCGTGCACCTTGTGCGCGCTGTCGTTGATGACGCGGGAGACGGTGGCCACGGAAACCCCGGCGTAGAGGGCAACGTCCCGGATGGTGGGAGCCGTCTGTGCCCGCCCATTCATGGGAAACGATTACTACCTTCGCACTCCCCGCGACGATTCCCTGCTGCCCGCCCGCAGCCACCCTCGCCCTGCGGGCGGCGGGTGCCGCCGGTGTTACAATCAAAGAGCCATGGCCACCCGCACCGTGACCAGCCGAATCGACGACTACTTCTTGCTGGACGAGCTGCTCTCCGAGGATGAGCGCCTCATCCGGGACACGGTGCGCCGCTTCGTCGACCGAGAGGTGCTGCCACACATCGGCGGGTGGTGGCTGCGCGGTGAGTTCCCGACGCACCTCATCCCGCAGTTGGCCGGGCTGGGCCTGCTGGGCGCCAACCTTCCTGCGGAGTACGGCGCCGCCGGGGTGAGCAACGTCGCCTACGGCCTGATCCTCCAGGAGCTGGAACGTGGGGATTCCGGCCTACGCTCATTCGCTTCGGTGCAGGGGTCGCTGGTGATGTACCCCATCTACGCCTTCGGCTCGGAGGAGCAGCGACGCCGCTGGCTGCCGGCCCTGGCCCGCGGCGAGGTTATCGGCTGCTTCGGCCTCACCGAGTCCACCGCGGGATCCGATCCCGCAGCGATGCAGACCCGGGCGCGCCGCGTTCCCGGCGGGTGGGAGCTGCAGGGGACGAAGATGTGGATCACCAACGGGTCGCTGGCGCACGTGGCCATCATCTGGGCCAAGGACGAGGAGGGGGTGGTGCGCGGCTTCATCGTGGAGACCGACCGGCCCGGCTTCTCAGCCCAGGAGATAACCACCAAGGCCTCCATGCGCGCCTCCGATACCGCGGAGCTGGTGCTGCAAGGGGTGCGCCTGCCCGATGAAGCCGCCCTCCCCGAGGCGGTGGGCCTGCGGGCGGCGCTGAAGTGCCTGACGCAGGCGCGCTACGGCATCGCCTGGGGAGCCGTGGGCGCGGCCACGGCCTGCCTGGAGGAAGCGCTGACTTACGCGCGGGCGCGCATTGCCTTCGGCCGGCCTATCGCCCAGACCCAGATCATCCAGGAGCGGCTGGTGGACATGCTGCAGGAGGTGGTGAAGGCTCAGCTCCTGGCTTACCGGTTAGGACAGTTGAAGGACGCGGGGAAGGCCAGCTATGTGCACGTCTCCCTGGCCAAGCGCAACAACGTCCGCGCCGCGTTGCGCGTCGCCCGGGAGGCGCGCTCCATCCTCGGCGCCTACGGGATCACCCTCGACTACCACGCCATGCGACACGCCAGCAACCTGGAGTCGGTGGACACCTACGAGGGGACCTACGACATCCACACCCTGATCGTGGGTCGCGACATCACCGGCCTGGACGCCTTCTAGCCGTGGCGCTCATAGCGGCGGCGAGCAGGCCGGGTGCTCTCGTCCCGGGCGCACAAAGCAGAAAAGGCGACCGGACGGTCGCCTTCTCCTCTTGGCGAAGAAGGGGCGTTACTTTCCCTTCTTCTTCTTGGCTGCCTTCTTCTTGGCCACCGCCCCACCCTCCTTTGCTCGGATGATCGACGGACTACTGCCGTCGTACATGGGTTCGCTACCAGATGTAAAAATCCTTCTTCCTGTTCGCCACCAGACGTAGAATTCTCTCCAGGATGTTGGGGACGCTGAGAAGGGACGCGGCCGTAGCATGAGCAGCACACGGGGGCACGTCTTCATCCTGCTCCTTCTGCTGTTCCCCGGACTGGTGTTCGCCCAGCCCTCCCCTCTGGACGTGGGAGGGCACTGGGCGGAAGGGCGCATCCGGGATCTTCTGGCCCGCGGCATCGTGGAGGTCTATCCCGACGGCTCCTTCCGGCCTTTGGAGCCGGTGACCCGCGCGCGCTTCGTCGCCTGGCTGGTGGCGGTGAAAGGCCTGCCCCTGCTGGCCGCAGAGCCTTCG
>Ga0101945_1001549_pt1:2500-5000 | contig 21713 bp, 17 predicted proteins | sample DewCreD2012metaG_2_FD_75246 | JGI IMG/M metagenome (GOLD analysis project Ga0101945, IMG submission 75246) | Hot spring sediment bacterial and archeal communities from British Columbia, Canada, to study Microbial Dark Matter (Phase II) - Dewar... ... | reverse complement strand
CACGCGTGGATGGCGCATCGAGTCTGCAGATTTACTGGCGGATCATCTTGCCGTTGTCCAAGCCAGCCCTCGCCACCGTGGCCATCTTCGCCTTCGTCTATCACTGGAACGACCTGTTGGAGCCACTGATCTTCCTCGCTTCTCAGCGCAACTGGACCCTGGCGCTATTCCTGGCCAGCTTTCAAGGCTACATGCTGCAGCCGCGCTGGAACCTGCTCATGGCTGCTTCCACCATTCTGACCCTCCCTGTGCTGTTGCTCTTCTTCTTCGCGCAAAGATTGTTCATTGGCGGGATCACGGTGACAGGGATCAAGGGATAAGCTAGCGTCGTTGACTCAGGTTCGCCATTAGGAGCGGACGGGTGGGACTCAAAGCCCCCCCGATAACTTGGAGCCGCAACATCGAGATCTAAAGCATGCTCTACAACGACCTTGCACCCATTTTCCATCTTGATGGCCCCTGGGAGTTTGCTTTGGGCGAGGGTTCGCCATGGGGCCGGATATGGGTTCCGGGGTGTTGGGAAGCCCAAGGTTTTTCCAAGAAGATAGACGGGCCGGCTCGCTATCGCCTGCAGATAGTAGTCACAGAGGATTGGGCAGGCCAACAGATCTGGCTAGAATTCGATGCGGTCAGCTATGCCTGTACGGTCTTCTGGAATGGCCATGAGGTAGGCCAACATCGGGGCATGTGGACCCCCTTTGCGCTCGACGTGACCAGGGCAGCGCGTCCAGGCCAGGTCAACACACTGGAACTGGAGGTATACAAGCCCGGCCAACGTTATCCCATGCGTAGCTGCATGGCCGGTTTCCTGCCCGACGTGGCAACCACCTTTGGCGGGATATGGCAGCCTGTGCGGCTGCGGGCGCTCACCACTGGCCTGGACCATCTCTACATAGCTGCAGATGTTGAGAAAGGTGAGCTAACAGTCCAATGTCAGGTTGTGGACAGAGAAGGGTGGCGGGACCTCTCTTTGGAGGGTGAGGTAAGTTGGAACAAGCAGGTGGTGGCCAACTTCTCGTCGCCGGTAGGCCCAATGGGGTGGGTGAACTTGAGGATACCGTTGCCTGAAGTCTTCTTTTGGTCTCCGGAACACCCTGTCTTGTATCAGGTTTGTCTGCGTGCAGTACGTGGTGGCCAGGTTGTGGCTGTGGTCAAACGGCGAATCGGCGTACGCTCTCTAACATCCCAGGGACAGCAACTGCTCTTGAACGGCCAGCCGATCTGCTTACGCGGCGTTCTGAGTTGGGGATGGGATCCTGAGCGCATTGCACCACTGTTTTCGGCCGAACAGGCGCGCGCGGAAATCCAGCGAGTCCGTGAGCTGGGCTTCAACCTGATCAAGCTCTGTCTTTTTGTGCCCAATCAGGTTTACTTTGATGTCGCGGACGAAGAGGGAATGCTGCTCTGGCAAGAGTGGCCGCTATGGCAACCCGAGGTAACAGATGAGCTACGGGCCAGCGCACCTCACGAATACGCCGCCTATATGGAGCTGACGCGTCATCACCCGTCAGTCGTCCTCTATAGCCTGGGTTGTGAACTGGGACAGGATATAGACGAAGCGCTTCTCAGAGAACTGGATAACGTGGTACGCCACGCTATCCAGCCGGTGGGAACAGCTGCTCCGGGGGTGCTGTTCTGTGATAACAGCGGCTCTGGAGAGGCCTATGAAGGGCTAACCCTGGATCTTTCTGATTTCAGCGACCATCATCCTTACTGTGATCTCAACTATCTGGAACCCCTTCTAAATCACTGGCATCGGGACTGGAAGCCTTCGCGGCCGCTTATCCTGGGCGAATTCTGCGATTCGGACGATCTGCGCGACTTTGAGGCGATCGTTCAGGCTCATGGAGGACAGAAGCCTTGGTGGATGACGCCGGAACTGCCTCTATACTCTGTCCGGCCAGAGGCCAAGGCACTTGTGGAGGCCCAAGAACGCCTGGCCGCCGCCAACCTGGGCTTCTCATTGCAGGAAGTTATCGCGGTTGCCAGGGCTCAGAGCTTGACCGTGCGGAAATTCGCTCTTGAGACGATTCGGCGCCGCGCGGAGGTTCAAGGATATGTCATTACAGGGTTACGAGATACACCGATCGCCAGCTCAGGAGTTTTTGACGATCTGGGCCGGCCTAAGTGGCCGGCAGAAGTATTCCGTTGTTTCAATAACGCTGCAGTCTTGGCTTTCGATGTTCCCAGGCGGCGGAAATGGGAACATGGCGGGGATCGGCCTGATCCCTTGGACCCCTATAACTGGTGGGCAGGCAGCCAGCTATGCCTGCATGTGATTGTCAACCATACAGGCCGATCTGTGCCGGCCGGGAGCACTCTGGCATGGAAGGTCAGAGATGGGGAGGGGCAATTATTAGCTGAAGGGCTGGAAGCCGTCGCCGAAGCCATCCAACCCGGCCGGCCGTGTGAGCTTGGCAGAGTAGTATTCACTGCACCGGAAACGAACCGCGTCGAAACCCTTCAGTTGGAGGTGAGCTGGGACGGTGGTGATGAGCAG
>Ga0101945_1001515_pt1 | contig 22192 bp, 22 predicted proteins | sample DewCreD2012metaG_2_FD_75246 | JGI IMG/M metagenome (GOLD analysis project Ga0101945, IMG submission 75246) | Hot spring sediment bacterial and archeal communities from British Columbia, Canada, to study Microbial Dark Matter (Phase II) - Dewar... ... | reverse complement strand
AAGCTCCTCCACCTCCGCCTCGGGCAGGTAGCGCACCGCCGCCGCCAAGCCCTGGCCCAGGGTTCGGGTTTTGAGCACGTGCACTTCCTTCCCCAACTCCCTGGCCAGCTCCGCTGCCTTTTCCGCTGCCAGGAAGACGTTGGGATTGTTGGGCAGGAGGATCACCCTGAGGCTGGCCACGCTCCTTATGGCGGCCAGCAGGTCCTCCACACTGGGGTTTTGCGTCTGCCCTCCCGCCACCACCCGGGCCCCCAGGCTGCGGAAGACCCGGGTAGGACCATGCCCCAGAGCCACCGCTACCAGGCCCGTGGGAGGAGGGGCCCCCTCCCCTGCCCCCACCATGGCCAGGATCTCCGTGTGCTGCTCGGCCATGTCCTCCACCTTGGTACGCACCATGCGACCGAAGCGGGCCACGGTGGCCAGGAGGCCATCGGGGTCATCGGTGTGGATATGCCCCTTCACATACCCCTCAGCCCCCACCACCAGCAAGGAGTCCCCAAAAGGCGCTACCGCCTCCCGGATCCGATCAATGGGCACCTCCACCCCCTCCATGAGGAACTCTGTGCAATAGCCAAACTCCTCGGTGGCGAAGGCGGTCTGGGCGTAGCGCTCCACCTTAGGGGGCTCGGGCAGGGGAAGCCTAAGGAGGTATCCCCGGATACCTTCCAAAAAGCGCACGTACCCCGCACCCCCAGCGTCCACCACTCCCGCCTGCTTCAGCACGGGAAGGAGATCCGGGGTCCTCTCCAGGGCCTTTTGGGCTGCGCCAAGGGCATTTTCCAGGATCTCCTCGAGGGTCTCCCCTTGGGCTCCCTCCCCAGCAGCCCGGGCCACGGTGAGGATGGTGCCCTCCACTGGCTTCATCACCGCCCTGTATCCGGTTTCCGCCCCCAGGCGCAGGGCCTCGGCCAGGGCGGAGGCATCCAGCACCTCCTTCTTGCGAAGGGCCTCGCTGAACCCCTTCAGGATCTGGGAAAGGATCACCCCGCTGTTCCCCCGGGCCCCCAAAAGGCTCCCGTAGGCGATGGCCCGGGCTACCTCGGGCATCTTGGAGGTGTCAGCCAGATCCAGCTCCCGCCGAGCGGACTGGAGGGTGAGGTTCATGTTGGTGCCCGTGTCCCCATCGGGGACAGGGTAGACGTTGAGGGCGTTGATCTCCTCCACGAACACGGAAAACCAGTCCGTGGCGTAGCGGAAGGCCTCGGCCACCTCCCCAGGGCCAAGGCTAGCCACGCCCCACCCCCACCACGTGCACCCGCACCTGGGAAAGCTCCACCCCGGCAAGCTTCTTGGCAACGAAGGCCACCCGCTCCGCCAGGGACTCCACCACCGTGGGGATACGGGTATCTACCGCCACCACCACGTAGAAGTCCACGGCGTACTTGCCAGGGCCGGCCGGGTCCTGACGCACCACCACGCCCTCGCTGGCTTCTTGCCGCCCCAGAATGCGCACCACCTGATCCTTTAGCCCCGCCGGGGCCATCCCCACCACCCCCGGCACCTCGTGGGCCGCCAGGGCCAGAAGGGAGGCTAAGGCCCCTTCGGTTACCGTCACCCGTCCTTGCATCCTACCTCCTTAGGGCTTCCTCCGGGGGAGTATAGGGCAGGCCGAAGGCCTCCGCCACCCCGGGATGGGTGAGGAGTCCCTTGTAGGTGTTCAAACCCTTAAGAAGAGCGCTATCCTCCAGGAGGGCTTGAAGGCCCTTTTCCGCCAGCTTCAGCACGTAGGGGAGGGTCTGGTTGGTAAGGGCGAAGGTGCTGGTCCTGGGCACCGCTCCCGGCATGTTGGCCACACCGTAGTGCACCACTCCCTCCACCACATAGGTGGGCTCCGCGTGGGTGGTGGGGCGGATGGTCTCCACACACCCCCCCTGGTCCACGGCCACATCCACGATCACCGAGCCCTCCTTCATGAGGGGAAGCATATCCCGGGTGACCAGCTTGGGGGCCTTGGCCCCCGGCACCAAAACCGCCCCGATGAGGAGGTCGGCGTGCTGGATGCTCTTCTTGATGTTGGCCTCGGTGGCGGTGAGGGTGATGACCCGGCCCCCAAAGATATCGTCCAGATACTGGAGGCGCTTGTGGTTCACATCCAGGATGGTCACCTGGGCCCCCATGCCCAAGGCGATCTTGGCGGCGTTGGTGCCCACGGTGCCACCCCCCAGGATGACCACGCTGGCCGGGGCCACCCCGGGAACCCCCCCGAGAAGCACCCCCCGCCCCCCGTGGGGCTTCTCCAGGAACTGAGCCCCCACCTGGGGGGCCATGCGCCCCGCCACCTCGCTCATGGGCACCAGGAGGGGCAGGGAGCCATCGGGAAGCTGCACGGTTTCGTAGGCTATTCCGGTGACCCCGCTTTGCAGCATGGCCTCGGTGAGAAGGCGGTCAGCGGCCAGGTGCAGATAGGTAAAGAGGATAAGCCCGGGGCGCAAAAAGGGATACTCCTCAGGGAGGGGCTCCTTCACCTTCACCACCATCTCCGCCCCCCAAGCCTCTTCCCGGCTCACCAGCTCGGCCCCCGCCCGCTCGTACTCGGCATCGGATAGGCCGGAGCCCACACCCGCCCCCCGCTCCACCAAGACGGTATGCCCCCGCTTGACCAGGCTTTCCACCCCACCCGGGGTCATGGCCACGCGGTTTTCCAGGGTCTTGATCTCCTTGGGTACGCCGATCACCATACTAGGCCTCCTTTACAAAGACACGCCTTATCTTGAGCTTGAAGCCATCCCCCTCGGCGATGGCTAGAAGCCTTCTCCGGGAATCCACCAAGGCCACGTAGCCCAGGGCGGGAATGGGCAGCGGAACCCCCTCCAAAACGCGCCGGGCCTCGGTGTGGGAAAGCTCCACCACGGGAAAGGGCAGAATATCGGTTTCAGGGATGGCCTTTTCCGGGGAAAGCTCGGAAAGCTTCACCGCCCGTTCCAGCCCCACCTTGCCGATACGGGTGCGCACCAACCCCGAGAGAAAGGCCTTGGTTTTGAGCCTTTCCCCCAGGTCCCGGGCAAAGGCCCGCACGTAGGTACCGGGGCCCACCACCAGGCGGATCACCGCGGTGGGGTAAGGCCCCAAGGGCCTGGGAAGCTCCACCTTGCGCCCGCCCTTCTCTGCAAGCCGCCACCCCTTGGCCGAGGGGGCGATGGGATGGGGAATGGGTTCAGGATCCAAGGCCAGGAGTTCCACCTCCAGGTACTTTACCGGCCTCGGGCCAAGCTCCAAGGGCTTCCCCTCCCGAGCGGCCTCGTAGGCCCTTTTCCCCCCCACCTTGATGGCGGAGTAGAGGGGAGGCACCTGCTCCTTGAGCTTCAAAAAGGAAGGGAGAACGCTTTCCAAGTCCTTGCGGTCAAAGCGCACCGGCGCTTCCTCGCTCACCGGCCCTTCCGCATCCAGGGTGGGAGTGGTGGCCCCGAAGGAAACCCAAGCGATGTACTCCTTGTCCTCCCCCGAGAGGAAGGGAACCAGCTTGGTGCTCTCGTCGGAAACCAGAAGGAGAAGGCCCGTGGCCAGGGGGTCCAGGGTTCCCGTATGCCCCACCCGGCGGGTACCAAGAAGGCGCCTCGCCTCCTCCACCGCATCATGGGAGGTGAGGTGGAGGGGCTTGTCCACCGCATAGAGGGCCATGCCTAGGGGATTGTACTACGACGGAGCAGGGTAATGAATGGAAGCATGGACCTAGAAGGCCGTTACCCCAGCCTTTCCTTCACCTGGCCCCGGCCCGGGGTGCTGGAGATCACCCTAAAAGGGGAAAAGCTTAACGCCTTGGGCCCCGAAGCCCACCGGGACCTGGCCCGCATCTGGCAGGATTTAAGGGAGCTGGAAGGGATAAGGGCGGTTCTCCTAAGGGGCGAGGGTGGGGTCTTCTCCGCCGGGGGTTCCTTCGCCCTGATAGAAGAGATGCGCTCCTCCCACCAAGCCTTGATGCGGGTCTTTTGGGAGGCGAGGGAGCTGGTGCTCGGGCCCATGGACTTCCCCAGGCCGGTGGTGGCCGCGGTGGAGGGGGTGGCGGTGGGAGCGGGGCTGGCCTTGGCCCTGGCCAGCGACGTGGTGGTGGTGGGCAAGAAGGCCAGGCTTCTGGACGGTCACCTTAGGCTTGGGGTGGCAGCCGGGGACCATGCGGTCCTCCTGTGGCCCCTCCTGGTGGGCATGGCCAAGGCCAAGTACCACCTCCTCCTCAATGAACCCCTCACCGGGGAAGAAGCGGAGCGGCTGGGCCTGGTGGCCCTGGCCGTGGAGGATGAGAAGGTGTACGAAAAGGCCCTCGAGGTGGCCACGCGCCTGGCCGAAGGCCCTAAGGAGGCCCTAAGCCTCACCAAGCACGCCCTGAACAACTGGTTCCGCACCTTCGTGCCCCACTTTGAGGTGTCCTTGGCCCTGGAGTTTTTGGGGTTCCAAGGAGAAGCATTGGAAGAAGGGCTACGGGCGCTTAAGGAAAAGCGCAAACCCCAGTTCTAGCATGGAAAAACCCCTGCGCCTCCAGGCCTTCCTGGCCCGCGTCGGCATGGGAAGCCGCAGGAAGGCGGAGGAGCTTATCCGCCAAGGCCGGGTGCGGGTGAACGGAAAGGTGGCCGTCTTGGGGCAAAAGGTGAACCCGGGGGACGTGGTGGAGGTGGACGGGAAACCCGTGGAACCCCCCCGGGAAAGGATCGTCCTCGCCCTCCACAAGCCCAGGGGCTACACCACCACCCGCCATGACCCCCACGCCCAAAAGACGGTCTATGACCTTCTGCCCAGTATCCCGGGCCTGCACCCCATAGGCCGCCTGGACCGGGACTCGGAGGGGCTCCTCCTCCTCACCAACGACGGCCACCTGACCCTCCGCCTCACCCACCCCCGCTACGGGGTCAAGAAGGTCTACCGGGTCTATACCGAAAGGGGCACCCTACCCCTGGCCATTTGTCAGCGGCTTTTAGAGGGAGTGGACCTCGAGGATGGCCCTGCCCGGGCCCTGGCCTGCCGGCCAGCTCCCGGGGGTGCCCTCCTCACCCTGGCGGAAGGCCGGAAGCGGGAGGTACGAAGGATGTTGAAGGCCGTGGGCTACCCGGTGAAGAGGCTCATCAGGCTCCAGGTGGGACCCATCTACCTGGGCCACCTACCCCCGGGGAAGTGGCGGCGACTTTCGCCAAGGGAGGTGGAAGCCCTTTTACGGGAAACCCCGGTAGAATAAGGGCCATGTTCACTGCGGGGAACGGACCCGTGCAAATCCCAGCCGAGGCCATAGAGAAGCGGGTAAAAGAGCTGGGAGCCCAGATCGCCCAGGACTACGAGGGAAAAACCCCCCACCTCATCTGCGTCCTCAATGGGGCGTTCATCTTCATGGCCGACTTGGTGCGGGCCATCCCCCTCCCCCTCACCCTGGACTTCATCGCCATCAGCTCCTACGGCAACGCCTTTAAGACGAGCGGGGAGGTGGAGCTCCTTAAGGACCTCCGCCTGCCCATCCACGGCCGGGAGGTGATCGTGGTGGAGGACATCGTGGACACCGGGCTCACCCTCTCCTACCTCCTGGATTACCTCGAGGCCCGCAAACCCGCCTCGGTGCGGGTGGCCGCCCTCCTCTCCAAGCCCAGCCGGCGCCAGGTGGAGGTGCCCATCCACTACCTGGGCTTTGAGATCGAGGACGCCTACGTCTACGGCTACGGCCTGGACCGGGCCCAGTTTGACCGCAACCTGCCCTTCATCACCTCCATCCGCCCGGAGGAAGAATGAAGTACCTGGACCTGATCGCCGTTCTCTTCGCCGCCGTGCTTTTGGTTTCCAACGTGGCCTCCACCAAGCTGGTGGTGCTGGGGCCCTTCACCTTTGACGGCGGCACCCTGCTTTTCCCCTTGGCCTACATCTTCGGGGACGTGCTCACCGAGGTCTACGGCTACCGCCGTAGCCGCCGGGTTATTTGGCTTGGCTTTTTCGCCCTCCTCCTCGCCACCCTCACCTTCCAGGGGGTAGCCGCCCTCCCCGCCCCCAAGGATGAGGAAAGCCAGCGCTTCGCTCAGGCCTTCGGCCTCCTTCTGGGCCTTACCCCCAGGATCGTCCTGGGAAGCCTCCTGGCCTACTTCGTGGGGGAGTTCGCCAACGCCTACGTCCTGGCCAAGCTTAAGGTGAAGACGGAAGGGCGCTTTTTCTGGCTTAGGGCCCTCACCTCCACCCTGGTGGGCCAGGGGTTGGACACAGGCATCTTCCTCCTGGTGGCCTTCTACGGGGTCTTTCCCAAAGAGGTGCTTTGGGCGGTCTTCCTCTCCAACTACGTGTTCAAGGTGGGGGTGGAGGCCCTCATGCTCCCCATCACCTACGGGGTGGTGGGCTTCCTCAAGCGAAGGGAGGGGCTGGATGTCTACGACCGGGACACGGACTTCAATCCCTTCCGCTTGGCGTAAGCTTTAAGGGGATGCCGGGAGTCGCCATCATAGGAGCCCAGTGGGGGGACGAGGGCAAGGGTAAGGTGGTGGATGCCCTCGCTCAGGAAGCCGATTACGTGATCCGCTACCAAGGGGGGGCCAACGCGGGCCACACCGTGGTGGCCGAGGGGCGGGTCTTCAAGCTGAACCTCTTGCCCTCAGGGGTCATCCATCCCCATGCGGTGAACATCCTGGGGGACGGGATGGTCATAGATCCCTTCCGCTTCCAGGAGGAGCTTGCGGCCCTGAGAAAGGAGGGGTTCAATCCCCAGGTGCTGGTTTCGGAACGGGCCCACCTGGTCCTTCCCCACCACAAGCACGTGGAAAGCCGCCATAACTTCGTGGGCACCACCGGCCGGGGCATCGGCCCCGCCTACTCCGACCGGGCCAGGAGGGTGGGGATCCGGGCTGGGGACCTCCTAAAGGAGGAGGTGTTAAGGGAACGGGTGCGCCGCCTCCTTTTGGAAAAACCCAACTCCACCCGGGAAGCGGGCTGGGACACGGAGGAAAAGGCCCTGGCCGACCTCTATCGGATGCGGGAGATCCTGGCCCCCTTTGTGGCGGACACCGGAAGCCTCTTGCGGGAGGCCCTGAAGCGGGGCAAGCGCCTTCTCTTTGAGGGGGCCCAGGCCACCCTTTTGGACCTCAACTACGGCACCTACCCCTATGTGACCAGCTCCCACCCCACGGTGGGAGGCATCCTGGTGGGCACAGGGCTAAACCACAAGGCCATCACCAAGGTCTACGGGGTGGCCAAGGCCTACGCCACCCGGGTAGGGGAGGGTCCTTTCCCCACGGAGCTCCAGGGGGAGCTGGCCCATTATTTAAGGGAAAGGGGCGGAGAGTACGGCACCACCACGGGCAGGCCCAGGCGGGTGGGCTGGCTGGACCTGGTGGCCCTCAAGTACGCCTGTGAGGTGAACGGCTTTGACGGCCTGGCCATCACCAAGCTGGACGTGCTCTCCGGGCTGGACAGGATCAAGGTGGCGGTGGAATACCTGGATGGGGCCCGGCCCGGGGAGGCGAGCCCGGAGGCGGTGCGCTACCTGGAGCTGGAGGGCTGGGGGGACCTTTCCGGGGTGCGAAGCCGGGAGGACCTTCCCCCCTCCTTAAGGCGCTACCTGGAGCTTATTGAGGAATACACCGGGGTGCCCGTGGTCCTCTTCTCCACAAGCCCAAGACGGGAGGACACCTTCGGGGCGGTGAGCTGGGTCTAAGGCCACCCCAACCCACCCTGGCCTTCGCCAGGGTGGGAGGCCCTGGCAGATCCCTTCCGCAAGCCTGTCTCCAGGGCCCTACCCCCTTAAGAAGGCCACGTACCGCTCCAAAAGCCCGTAGGCCTCCCCGGAGGCCAGGACCTCCTGGGCCAGGCGCACCCCCTCCCGCAGGGTGGCCGCCTTGCCCGCCGCGTAGAAGCCCGCCCCCGCCGCCAGGGCCACCCCTTGGGCATGAGGGCCTTTCTCCTCCCCCCTTAGGATCCTTTTGGCCAGCTCGGCGTTCTCCACTGGGGAGCCGCCCTTTAGGGCCTCGAGGGGATACGCCTCCAGCCCCACCTCCTCGGGGACCAGGGTGTAGGCTCCCTTCCCCACCTCCACCACCTGGTTCTCCCCCAGGATGAGCTCGTCCGCCCCTTCCCCGTGGACCACCAGCCCCTTGGCCCCCAGGTGCCCCAGGGCCTCGGCCATGGGGGAAAGCCAGTCGGGGCTAAAGACCCCGAGCACATACCGGTCGGCCCCGGCGGGGTTGGTGAGGGGGCCAAGCAGGTTGAAAACCGTGCGGATACCCAGCTCGGCCCTCACGGGGGCCACGTGGCGCATGGCGGGGTGGAAAACCCGGGCGAAGAGGAAACCAAAGCCCAGCGCCTCAATGGCCTCCCCCACCCGCTCAGGGGAAGCCTCCAGGTTGACCCCCAGGGCCTCGAGGAGGTCCGCCGAGCCCGCCCTTGAGCTGGCCGCCCGGTTTCCGTGCTTGGCCACCGCCACCCCTCCCGCCGCCGCCACCAGGGCACCCAGGGTGGAGAGGTTCAAAAGCCCCTTGTGGTCCCCCCCGGTGCCCACGATGTCCAAAAGCGGCCTGCGGCTTACGGGAATGCGCCGGGCCGCTTCCCGCATGGCCCGGGCCATGGCGGCGATCTCCGAAGGGGTTTCCCCCCTTAGGGCCATGGCGGTGAGCACCCCCGCCACCTGCACGGGGGAAAGCTCCCCGGCCATCATGGCCTGCATGAGCCCGTAGGCCTCCTCCTCGGTGAGCACCTCCCCCAAAAGCGCCTTCTTCACTGCCTCCATGGGTCCTCCAGAAAGTTCTTAAGGATGATCTTACCCGTTTCCGTCAGGTAGCTTTCCGGGTGGAACTGCACCCCGTGGGTGGGGTACTGGCGGTGGCGGAAGCCCATCACCGTTCTCTTTCCCGCCTCTTCCACCCAGGCGTTGACCAAGAGGTCTTCCGGCACCTCCTCCACCACCAGGGAGTGGTAGCGGGTGGCGGGGAAAGGACTTGGAAGTCCGCGGAAAACCCCAGTGCCGTCGTGGTGGATCTCGCTCACCTTTCCGTGCATGATCACCGGGGCGGGCACCACCTTGCCTCCGAAGGCCATGCCGATGGCCTGGTGGCCCAGGCAGACCCCCAGGATGGGGTAGCGGGGAGCGTAGCGGCCGATCAAGGGCAGGGAAAGCCCAGCCTCCAAGGGGGTGCAGGGACCCGGGCTTATGAGGATGCGGTCGGGATTTAAGGCCTCCACCTCCTCGAGGGCGAACCGGTCGTTCCGCCAAACCACGGGGCTTGCCCCAAGCTCCCCCAGGTACTGGACCAGGTTGTAGGTGAAGCTATCGTAGTTGTCGATCACCAAAACCCTCATAGCCCCTCCTCCGCCATCTCCACCGCCTTCAAAAGGGCCTTCGCCTTGTTCCAGCACTCCTCGTACTCCCTTTCCGGCACCGAGTCCGCCACAATGCCCGCCCCCGCCTGCACGTGCATCCACCCACCCGCGATCACAAAGGTACGCAGGGTCAAGGCCACGTCCATGGCCCCATCGTAGGCCAGATACCCAAAGCTTCCCCCATAGGGTCCCCGGCGGTGGGGCTCCAGCTCTTCGATGATCTCCATGGCCCGGATCTTGGGGGCTCCCGAAACCGTGCCCATGGGGAGGACGCTGGCCAGGGCATCCAAGGGGGTCTTGCCCTCCGCCAACATCCCTTCCACCGTGGACACCAGGTGCATCACATGGGAGTAGTACTCTACGTGCAAGGGCTCCAGGACCCGCACCGTGCCAAAGGCGGCAACCCGGCCGATGTCGTTGCGGGAAAGGTCCAGGAGCATCACGTGCTCGGCCCTTTCCTTCTCGTCCTTTAGAAGCTCCTCCGCAAGCCTTCTATCCTCCTCCTCGTCCCTCCCCCGGGGCCGGGTGCCGGCGATGGGCCTGGTGACCACCTTGCGGCCATCGGAGCGGAGGAGGCTTTCGGGGCTTGCCGAGACCAAGACCACCTCCCCCAGGTCCAGGTAGCCCATGTAAGGGCTAGGGTTCACGCTCCTCAGGGCCCGGTATAGGGCAAAGGGATGCACGGTAAGGGGGGAGGAAAGCCGTAGGGAGAGGACCACCTGGAAGATGTCCCCAGCGCGGATGTACTCCAAAGCCCTTTCCACCGCCCTTAAGTACTCCTCCCGGCTCATGTCGGGCTCAAAGCGGGCCCTCCCCCCCGGCCTTTCCCCCGGCACCCCCGGCAAGGGACCCTTAAGCTTTTTCTCGGCCCAAAGAAGGCGGGCTTCGGCCTCCTCGAGGTCCCGCCCCGGGGCCACCAGGTGCAGGAGGTTTTTCAAGTGGTCAAAGACCGCCACCACCTCGGGCTCCACGAAGAGGAGGTCGGGGAGGCCCAGGTCGTCGGGCTTGAGGGAGGGCAGGCGCTCGTAGTAGCGGATGAGGTCGTAGGCGGCGTACCCCACCACCCCCCCAAAGAAGGGGGGCAGGTCGGGATGCCGCTCCATGGGAGCATGAACCGCCTCATAAAGGGTGCGCAAGGGATCCCGGGTTTCCACCCTTTCCCCGTTTACGGTGAAAATCCCGTCCTTCAGGCGGAAGGTGCGCCGGGCCCCCACCCCGATGATGGAAAAGCGGCTTTGCCTTCCCCGCTCCACCGACTCCAAAAGAAAGCTCACCGGGGCCTTCTCCGAAAGCTTCAGGTAAGCGGTCACCGGGGTTTCCAGGTCCGCCAAGAGGGTTTTGCGAAAAGGCCTTATGGTTTCCATGCCGCTCCTTACAAAAACCCCGGGGCCTAGCCCCGGGGAAACACGCCCATCCGCCCCCGGGGACCTAACCGGGCCACCAAAGGGCGGGAAGCGGGCTCATGTTCCCAGAATAGCTCAAGCCCCCCCTGGCGTCCAGGGGGAGCCGGGCCTCAAGGAAGCCTCAGAACCTTTCGGCCACCGTCTTCATCTGCAGGAAGTGCAGGAGGTAATCGGGCCCCCCGGCCTTGGTGTCGGTGCCGGAAAGGTTGAAGCCGCCAAAGGGCTGCACGCCCACCAGGGCCCCGGTGATCTTGCGGTTGAAGTAGAGGTTTCCCACGTGGAACTCCCGCCTGGCCCGCTCCAGGTGCTCCCGCTTGCGGGAGTAAACCCCACCCGTGAGGCCGTAGACGGTGTTGTTGGCCACCTCGAGGGCCTCCCCGAAGTCCTTTACCCGGATCACGGAAAGCACGGGGCCGAAGATCTCCTCCTGGGCGATTTTGGCCGTGGGGGACACCTCGGTGAAGATGGTGGGAGCGATGAAGTAGCCCTCCCCTTCCAGGCGCTCTCCCCCAAGGACCAGCTGGCCTTCCCCCTTGCCGATCTCGATGTAAGAAAGAATCTTTTTCTCCTGGGCCTTGCTGGCCACAGGGCCCAGGTCGGGGTTCTCCTCGGCTGGGCCCACCACCAGGCGCTCGGCCCGCTTCAGAACCCTTTCCATCAAGGGCTCAAAGGCCTTCTCCGTGACGATGAGCCGGCTTGCCGCCGAGCACTTTTGGCCCTGGAAGCCGTAGGCGGAGATGAGGATGCCCTCGGTGGCCGCGTCAAAATCGGCGGTTTCATCCACGATGATGGCGTCCTTGCCACCGAGCTCCAGGAATACCCGCTTGATCCAGCGCTGGCCCGGGGCCAGCTTGGCGGCGGCCTGGTTGATCCAAAGCCCCACCTCGAGGCTCCCGGTGAAGTTGATGAACCGGGTCCTGGGATGCTCCACCAGATAGGCCCCCACCTCGCTTCCCTTGCCGGGCAGGAAGTTCACCACCCCTGGGGGGAAGCCTGCCTCGTGGAGGATCTCAAAGACCTTGGCGGCGATGATCACCGTGTCCTCGGCGGGCTTGGCCACCACGGTGTTCCCCACCGCCACCGGCCCAGCCAGCATGCCGGTGAAGATGGCGATGGGAAAGTTCCAGGGGGCGATGACCACCCCAGCCCCCAAGGGGATGTAAAAGCTTTCGTTGTCCTCCCCGGGGTAGGGCACCACCTCCACCGAGGGGTACTTGTACTTGAGGGCCTGGCGGGCGTAGTACTCCAGGAAGTCGATGGCCTCGGCTACCTCGGCGCTGGCCTCCAGCCAGTTCTTGCCGATCTCGTAGACCAAGGTGGCCTCCAACTCCCGCCGCCTTCTTTTCATGAGGGCCGCAGCCTTTAGGAGAAGACGGCTCCGGTCCTCCTGGGGCCAGTCCTTCCAGGTTTTAAAGGCCCTCCAGGCCGCCTCCAGGGCGGCTTCCGCCTCGGAAAGCCCCGCCTTGGCGGTGCTCCCCACCACCTCGCTCGGGGCCGAGGGGTTTAGGGACTGGATCTTCTCCTGGGTATCCACCCAGGCCCCATCGATGTAGAGGCCATAATGGCGGCCAAACTCGGCCCTGACCCGCCTTAAGGCCTCCCGCATCTCCCGCTTGGCCTCCTCCGTCTGGAAGGTTTCTATGGGTTGGTTGCGGAAAGGTTCCACCGTCATGCCTTACCTCCTTTTCCTTTAGCCTCCTAGGAGGCTCCTTAGCACCAAAAACAGGTTTTCGGGCCGTTCGGCGATGCGCCGGCTTAGGTAGGGGTACCAGTGGGTGCCGTAGGGCACGTAGGCCCGCACGGTGTAGCCCTCCTGGGCCAGGCGCCTTTGTTCCTCGGGGCGCACCCCGTAGAGGAGCTGGAACTCAAAGCGGTCCTTGGGGATGCCCATGGCCCCGGTGTACCGCTTCACCTCAGCGATGAGCCTGGGATCGTGGGTGGCGAAGGCCACGTAAAGCCCTTCCTTCAGGGCTAGCTTCCCCAGGTGCAAAAACTCGGCGTCGATAAGGCGCTTATCCTGGAAGGCCACCTCCTTGGGCTCCCGGTAGGCTCCCTTCACCAGGCGCAGGTTGGGCCGGTAAGGGAGTAGCTCCCAGAAGTCCTTTTCCGTGCGGAACAGGTAGCTTTGCAAAACCACCCCCACCCCGCTGAAGCCCTCCTCCCGCAAGGCCTTGTAGATGCGCAGGGTGGCCTCCACCCGGGGAGAGTCCTCCATGTCTATCCGCACGAAGACCCCCTTGGGCTCCGCCTCCCTAAGCATTTCCCGAAGAAGTTCCAAAGTCAGGGCCTCGGAGAGGTCCAGCCCAAGCTGGGTAAGCTTTAAGGACACGTATTTGGGCCAGGGGCGCCCGGCCACCGCCCGGATGAGCTCCAGGATCCCCTTCTGGAAAGCGCGGGCCTCCTCCTCGCTTCTCACCATTTCTCCCAGGAGGTCCAAGATGGCGTGGACTCCCTGGGCCTCGAGTCTTTCCGCTACCACGAGGGCTTCTTCCAAGGTCTCCCCCGCCACATAGCGCCGCACCAAGCTCCTGGCCCGGGTCTTGATGAGGGCCTCCACCTTGGGGTTCCCGGCCACGGAAAGCACCGCCTGCCGATAGAACAAATCCAGGTTCATATCCCTCCTTTCCTAAGCCTGGCCACCACCAGGTCGCGGAACCGGTACACGTGGGCTTCCACCGCCCTTTTGGCCCCTTCAGGGTCCCGCCTCCTCAGGGCCTCGAGGATGGCCTGGTGCTCCTTGCGGGTGGTCTCTTCCTGGGAAAGGGTGGGCAGGGTGCTCCGGACCAGGGCCAGGCTGGAAAGGAGGTCCTCGTAGAGGCGGTAGAGGGTCTTGTTCCCGGAAAGCCGCACCAAGGCCCGGTGGAACTCCAGGTCCCGGCGCATCTGCTCGGGGTAGTCCTCAGGGGCTTCGTCGATGGCCCTAAGGCGGGCCTCGAGGTCGGCAAGCTCCCAAGGCGTGGCCCTAAGGGCTGCCTCCCGGGCCGCTTCCCCTTCCAGAAGGGCCCGCACCCCATAGACCTCCTCCACCTCCTCCGGGCTGAAGATCCGCACCCTGGCCCCCCGGCCCGGCACCAGCTCCACCAGGCCCTCCTCGGCAAGGCGCATGAGGGCTTCCCGCACGGGGGTGCGGGAAACCCCGAGCTCCTGGGCCAAGAGGGGCTCGGAAAGCCTTTCCCCAGGAGCGAAGCGCCCGGAAAGGAGGAGGTCCTTGAGGTGGCGGTAGACCGCCTCGCGCACCTGGTTGGGGCGGCGGAAGCCCAGGATCTGCATCCTGTATACAGGATGGACCACCGCAGGGGGAAAAGTCAAGCCGGCTTCCCATACGGGGCCTCCCAAAACCCCCCTTAAGCCCTTCTGCCTCCACGCCTCGCCGTGCCCAGGTGAAAACCCTTAAGCCATCCCCCAAGCCGCTTCCACCAGGGCCCAAACCGGGCCTCGTACGAGCGGGCCGCCTCCTCGGGGCCAGGGTCCACCCCGAGCTCCTGGGCCAGGAAGTAGCGGTGGTCCATAACCCAGAGGTAGAGGTCGGCCTCGGTGCGGCCGGGAAATTCCCGCAGCAAGCCCAGGCGGCGGATGGCCTCTGCTGTGGGCCGGTAAAGGTTTCGGTACCAATCCAACACCCCCTCCTCCCAGGGGATCTCCCTGTCCTCCTCCAAACCCTTGAAGTACCGCCGGGTAGCGATGTGGTCCAGAAGAAGGTCGTAGCGTCCCAAGGTGGTAAAGCGGATCTCGGAGAACTCCTCTGGAGGGATGAGCTCCTTCAGGCGGGTCCTCTCCAGGAAATGGGCGTACTCGGCCTTGAGGATAAGGTCCTTCAAGGTATCCCCGGGTTGCAAGGCCACCGGCACCTCGAGGGCGATCACGTAAGCATCGATGAATTTCTGGCCCGTAGCCTTGGCCAAGGCCACCCGGTGGTTGCCGTCCTTGACGAAGTAGGCCTCCCCCACCTGGTACACCTCGATAGGGGGAAACTCTACCCCTGAAAGCTGGAGAGCCCTGAGGCGCTTCCAGCGCTCCAGGGTATGGGGGGTTCGCGGAAGGAAGTGGCGGTGGAAATCCTCGTAGCGGTCCACCGAACCCACCACCTTGTCCACCTCGATGGATCTAAGCCCAAGGTGATGCTCCCCCCTGGGCCGTAGGGCCAAGGCCCCATGGAAGGGGAGGAGGGTGTCGGGCTCCCCCTTAAAGCGGTGAACCAGCTCCAGGAGTCTAGCCCGCCACTCCAAGCGCTCGGCCTCGTACTCCGCCTGCCAGGATTCCCTCAGCGTGGATCGGTCCATGGTTATGGAAGCGCTCCCACCTCCTCACTCAGGTTAACCCCTCTGGATCAAGAGAAGGTAAGAAACACCCGCAAGTCCAGGTGCGGCTTGCCATGAACCCACCCCCCGGGGTTAGATAAGGCCATGAGTTTATCCCTGCGCGCCCGCGTGGAAAGCGAACTGGAAAGGTTAAAGCGGGAGGGCCTCTACATCCGCCCCAGGGTCCTCGAGGCTCCCCAGGAACCCGTAACCCGGGTGGAGGGACGGGAAGTGGTGAACCTGGCCTCCAACAACTACCTCGGTTTCGCCAACCACCCCTACCTGAAGGAGAAAGCCCGCCAGTACCTGGAACGATGGGGGGCAGGAAGCGGGGCCGTGCGCACCATTGCCGGCACCTTCACCTACCACCTTGAGCTGGAAGAAGCCCTGGCCCGCTTCAAGGGCACGGAAAGCGCCTTGGTCCTGCAGTCGGGTTTCACGGCCAACCAGGGGGTGCTGGGAGCCCTGCTCCAGGAGGGGGACCTGGTCTTCTCCGACGAGCTGAACCACGCCAGCATCATCGACGGCCTCCGCCTCACCAAGGCCACCCGTTTGGTCTACCGCCACGCCGACGTGGCCCACCTGGAGGAACTCCTGAAGGCCCACGACACCGAAGGCCTCAAACTCATCGTCACCGACGGGGTCTTCTCCATGGACGGGGACATCGCTCCCTTGGACCGCATCGTGCCCCTGGCCAAGAAGTACGGGGCGGTGGTCTACGTGGACGATGCTCACGGAAGCGGCGTCCTGGGGGAGAAGGGCAAGGGCACGGTGCACCACTTTGGCTTCCACCAGGACCCCGACGTGATCCAGGTGGCCACCCTCTCCAAGGCCTGGGCAGTGGTGGGGGGATATGCCGCCGGGGCGTTAGAGCTCAAGGACCTCCTCATCAACAAGGCCCGGCCCTTCCTCTTCTCCACCAGCCACCCCCCGGCGGTGGTGGGGGCTTTGCTCGGGGCTTTAGAGCTCATCGAGAAGGAGCCCGAGCGGGTGGAAAGGCTTTGGGAAAACACCCGCTACTTCAAGAGGGAGCTTGCCCGTATGGGCTACGACACCCTAGGAAGCCAGACCCCCATCACCCCGGTACTCTTCGGGGAGGCCCCCTTGGCCTTTGAGGCGAGCCGCCTCCTCCTGGAAGAAGGGGTCTTCGCTGTGGGCATTGGCTTTCCCACGGTGCCCAGGGGGAAAGCCCGGATCCGCAACATCGTCACCGCCGCCCACACCAAGGAGATGCTGGACAAGGCCCTCGAGGCCTACGAGAAAGTCGGCCGTAAGCTTGGGGTGATCCGCTAGGCCGCTTCCCGAAGGACACACCTGGTGGCTTCCTTGCCCCCCCGTACCCTGGGCCGCATCCTCACCCCTCCCTCCTTGGTGGGCTTCATGGTCTCCCTGGCGGAGGCCCCCAAGGGGGGAAGGATCCTCGAGCCCGCCTCAGCCCACGCCCCATTCCTGCGGGCCTTCCGGGAGACGCACGGCACCGGGTATCGCTTCCATGCGGTAGAGGTGGACCCCCTGGCCTTGGACCCTCCCCCCTGGGCGGAAGGCCATGTGGCGGACTTCCTCCTCTGGGAGCCCCACGAGACCTTCCACCTCATCCTGGGGAACCCTCCCTACGGGGCCCTGGGAGCGGGAGCCCGGCTGGACCCAAAGCGGCGGAGGCTTTACCGAAGTCGCTTCGCCACCTGGCACGGGCGCTACAACCTCTACGGGGCCTTCCTGGAGAAGGGGGTGAGGCTCTTAGCCCCTTCGGGGATGCTGGTCTATGTGGTCCCCGCGGGGTGGATGGTCCTTTCGGAGTTCCGGAAGCTCAGGGCCTTCCTGGCCCGGGAGGGGGAGACGGAGGTCTACTACCTGGGCCGGGCCTTCCCCGGGGTCAAGGTGGTGGCCGCGGTGGTCCGCTTCCGTAAGGGGGGAAGGGGACTAAGGCTTTACGACGCCGAGGGCCCATGGTTCCATAGCCCCGTCCTCCTTCTGGAAGACCCCGCCTGGCAGGGGGAGATGATCCGCTTCCCCGACCCCAAGGCCCTGGAGATGGAGAAGAGAGGGGTGCCCCTGGGGGCGCTTTTCCACCTCCACTTCGCCGCCAGGAGCCCGGAGATCCGATCCCACCCCCTCACCCGCACCGCCCCGGGCCCCGGCCTGGTGCCCATCCTCACGGGAAGGAACCTGAAGCCGGGGGAGATCGACTACGAAACCCCCCACTCCGGCCTCTACTTCCCCAAGGAGGCCGCGGGGCTCCTCAAGCCCTTCTACGCCACCCCCCACCTGGTGGTGGGGAACACCCGCCACTACCGGGTGGTGGCCGCCTGGGATAAGAGGGCTTATCCCTGGCGGGAGGAGTTCCACCTCCTACCCAGGATGGGGGTGAAGGTGGACCCGGAAGGCCTGGTGGCTTACCTGAACGGCCTCGAGGTCCAGGCCTACTACCGGGGGCTTTACCGGGAGGTGGTGCCCCACCTCACCCGGGAGATGCTCTTGCGGATTCCGGTGCCCAGGGATTTGGCCTTGAACCAGGTCCCCTTTGCCGCTAGCGCCCGGTGAAGTAAACGCGAAGGACAAGCCCCACGGCAAAGAGAAGGCCCAAGGCCACAAAGAGCTCTGGGCGCTTGGGAGGGTCCTTCAGGCCTTTGTAGAACCACCCTCCCGGCTCGAGGCCCCCCAGGTAGTGAAGCCCCGCCGCCAAAAGGAGACCGTAAAGGAGGTGCAGGCCATCCTTGGGCCTGAGGCCCGCCAGGAAAAGGGCAAACCCCAGGGCCACCTGCAGGATGGCCACCCAGGCCACCCCCCGCAAGGCCCGAAAGAAGCCCCCAGGCAGGGGCCGAAAAAAGCCCTGCAAGCCCACCAAGGCCAAGGCGAGCACCGCCAGGAGGAGCAAAGCTCCCAAGGAGGCATGCAGGAAAAGCAAAACCGGCATAGGGCCATGATAAGACACCCTCGCGGTTCATTTGGGGCAGGGGCCCCAAAGCGGAGGGCATCCCGGGCATTATTGGTAATAATACCAATCTCCTCCCCGGGAACACGCGCCCTCTTGGCCCATCCTTAAGGGAAAAGTGCCGCATTCCTTCCTGTGTTATACTAAGGGAGTGAGTTACGACGCTTCCGCCATCAAGGTACTCAAAGGCCTAGAGGGGGTACGCCACCGCCCCGCCATGTACATCGGGGGCACGGGGGTGGAGGGGTACCACCACCTCTTCAAGGAAATCCTGGACAACGCCGTGGACGAGGCCCTGGCGGGCTACGCCACAGAGATCGTCACCACCCTCAACCCCGATGGCTCCCTCACCGTGGAGGACAACGGCCGGGGCATCCCCGTGGACCTGATGCCCGAGGAGGGCAAGCCCGCGGTGGAGGTGATCTACACCACCCTGCACTCCGGGGGCAAGTTTGACAGCAGCGCCTACAAGGTCTCAGGGGGCCTCCACGGGGTAGGAGCCAGCGTGGTGAACGCCCTTTCCGAGTGGACGGTGGTGGAGGTGTTCCGGGAAGGAAAGCACCACCGGATCGCCTTCAGCCGGGGCGAGGTCACCGAACCCCTTGCCGTGGTGGGGCCCGCTCCCAAGGGCAAGACCGGCACCCGGGTCACCTTCAAGCCCGATCCCCTCATCTTCGGGAACCAGGCCTTTGACCCCAGCAAGATCAGGGCCCGCCTGCGGGAGGTAAGCTACCTGGTGGCGGGGCTCAAGCTGGTCTTCAAGGACCTCATCCACGGGCGGGAGGACGTCTACCTGGACAAAGGCGGGGTGGCCTCCTTCGCCAAGGCCCTGGCGGAAGAGGAGGAGCTTCTTTACGAAAAGCCCTTCCTCCTCAAGGGGCAGGAGGGGGAGGTGGAGGTGGAGGTGGGCCTCATCCACACCAAGGGGTACAACGCCGAGATCCTCACCTACGCCAACATGATCCCCACCCGGGACGGCGGTACCCACCTCACCGCCTTTAAGAGCGCCTACAGCCGGGCCCTGAACCAGTACGCCAAGAAGGCGGGCCTAAACAAGGAAAAAGGCCCCCAGCCCACTGGGGATGACCTTCTGGAGGGGCTTTATGCCGTGGTGAGCGTAAAGCTACCCCAACCCCAGTTTGAGGGCCAGACCAAGGGGAAGCTTTTAAACCCCGAGGCGGGGAGCGCCGTAAGCCAGGTAGTCTACGAGAAGTTTTTGGAGATCCTCGAGGAGAACCCCCGCATCGCCAAGACCATCTACGAGAAGGCCCTGCGGGCCGCCCAAGCCCGGGAGGCCGCCCGGAAGGCTCGGGAGCTGGTGCGCCGGCAAAACCCCCTGGAGTCCGACGACCTTCCCGGCAAGCTGGCCGACTGCCAAACGGAAAACCCGGAGGAAGCGGAGCTTTTCATCGTGGAGGGGGACTCGGCCGGGGGAAGCGCCAAGCAGGGCCGCGACCGGCGCTTCCAGGCCATCCTGCCCCTTAGGGGCAAGATCCTCAACGTGGAAAAGGCGGGGCTTTCCAAGGCCCTGAAAAACGCCGAGGTGCGGGCCATGGTGGCGGCCATCGGGGTGGGGATCGGGGGTACGGGCGACGAAGCCCACTTTGACCTCGAGGGCCTCCGCTACCACAAGATCATCATCATGACCGACGCCGACGTGGACGGAAGCCACATCCGCACCCTCCTCCTCACCTTCTTCTACCGCTACATGCGGCCCCTGATCGAAAGGGGGCACGTGTTCATCGCCCAGCCGCCCCTTTACCGCCTGCAGGTGGGGAAAAAGGTGGAGTACCTCTACTCCGACGAGGAGCTTGCCGCCCGCCTGAAGGAGCTGGAGGGGAAAAGCTACGAGGTGCAGCGCTTTAAGGGTCTCGGGGAGATGAACCCCGAGCAGCTTTGGGAAACCACCATGAACCCGGAGAAGCGGGTTTTGAAGAAGGTGGAGCTCCAGGACGCCCTCGAGGCCAGCGAGCTCTTTGAGAAGCTCATGGGACAGGACGTAGCCCCCAGGAGGGAGTTCATCGAGGAGCATGCCCGCTACGCGGAGCTGGACATCTGACGACCTCCTGAGGGAAGAATCCCTGGCCCCTTAGCCGAGACCCATTCCGCTCCATGCCCTACCCGCCCGACCACCCTGGGGATTGGCTGGAGGAGGCCACGGCCCTCCTCCTTCAGGAAGGCCGCCTTCTGCTGAAGGCCTACCCTGGGGCCGGAAAGAGCACCCTCTTCCCTCTCCAGCTCTTAAAGGCCTTGCCGGGCAGGATCCTCCTCTTTGAACCCCGGCGGGTGGCGGCCCGGGCCGTGGCGGCCAGGCTTGCGGAAAACCTACCCCTGCCCTCGGGCAAGCGCAGGCGCCTCACCTACCGGGAAGGGGCCCCACCCCTTCTTTCCCTGCGCATCCAGGAAGCCTTTGGCCTTCGGGAAACCCCCAGGGTGCTGGAAGGCCGGGTAGCGGTGGCGGTGGAGCTCCTTTCCCCCGCGGGCCGTCCGGTCCAGGTGACCCAGGACCTAAAAAGCTTCTGGGAAAACCGCTACCCCGAGGTGCGCCGGGAACTCATGCGCCGCTACCCCAAACACGCCTGGCCGGAGACTCCCTGAAACAACCCTCTACCCAAGGTTTCGGGGCTAGGTTTATACTCGGTTTAAGCAAAGGGAGGAAGCCATGGAGCCTTTCCAGGAAGCTTGGGCCCAAGCCTACTGCCGGAAGCTGAACGAAAGCGAGGCCTACAGGAGAGCCGCCGCCACCTGGGAAGGAAGCCTGGCCTTGGCGGTGCGCCCTGACCCCGCCCTGGGGTTCCCCAAGGGAGCGGCCGTAGTCCTGGACCTGTGGCACGGGGCGTGCCGGGGGGTGCAGGTGGTGGAGGGGGAGGCCGAGGCCGACTTCGTGATCGAGGCCGACCTCGCCACCTGGCAGGAGGTGTTGGAGGGCCGCCTCGAGCCCCTCACCGCCTTGATGCGGGGCCTTTTGGAATTGAAGAAGGGGAGCATCGCCGCCCTGGCCCCTTACGCCCAGGCGGCCCAGGAGCTGGTCAAGGTGGCCCGGGAGGTGGCATGAAGGCCCTGGTCTACCGCGGGCCCTTCCAAGTGGCGGTGGAGGAGGTGCCGGAGCCCAAGCTGGAGGCGGAAACCGACGCCATCGTCCAGGTGGAGCTGGCCGCCATCTGTGGCTCGGACCTGCACATCTACCACGGCAAGATCGCCGGGGTGCTGCCGGGCACCGTCTTGGGCCACGAGTTCGTGGGGCGGATTGTGGAAAAGGGCCCCCTGGTGCCCTTCCCCCTGGGGGAAAGGGTGGTGGGGAGCTTCCAGGTGGCCTGCGGGGACTGCCCAGCCTGCCGCAAGGGGCAGTACTTCGCCTGCCTGAAAGGAGGGGTCTTTGGCTTCGGCTTGGCCCTGGGCAATCTCCAGGGAGCCCAGGCGGAAAGGGTCCGGGTTCCCTTCGCCCGGCAAAGCCTTTTTCCCATTGGGGACCTGCCCGCGGAGGAAGCCATCCTGGCGGGGGATATCCTCACCACCGCCTACGGGGGAGTAAGGCCCTTCCTCTCTCCTGGGATGAGCGTGGCGGTGGTGGGCTCGGGGCCCGTGGGCCTCATGGCCCAGACGGTGGCCCACGCTCTGGGAGCCGGACAGGTCTACGCCATAGACCCGGAAGAAACCCGCCTGGAAAAGGCTGCGGCCCTGGGAAGCCTGCCCGTCAACCCCAAGGCGGAAGATCCCGTGGCCCGGGTGCGCAAGGAGACCCAGGGCCTAGGGGCGGATCTGGTGGTGGAAGCGGTGGGCGGGGATGGGGAGGCGTTGAAGCTGGCCCTCCGCCTGGCGGGGCCCGGGGGCATCGTGTCCAGCCTCGGGGTGCCCACCGCCGAGAAGCTGGAATACCCTTGGCTCTCCGCTTTCAGCCGGGGCATCACCCTGAAAAGCGCCTTGGCCAACATCCCCCGCTGGATCGAGGAGGTTCTGGCCCTGCAACGGGCGGGAAGGCTTAAGGGTAGCTGGGTGTTCAGCCATCGCCTGCCCCTCGAGGAGGCCCCTGAGGGCTACCGCCTCTTCCACGAGCGGCAGGCCACCAAGGTGGCCCTGGTGCCCTAAAACAAAACCGCCGCCCGCAGGCGGCTTCTTCCTCTGACTCCTTCATTATACCACGGTTTGCCGGTATGTAAAGGGGTATGCAGAAAAACAGGACTTTACCCACATCTCCGTTTCGTGGTAAATCTCCCCTTGCGGGCGCAGCCCGTATCTGGTACCGGGGGTGATCCATGGACATGCTCAAGGTGGCCGAGGCCAGGCTCCAGGAGTTC
>Ga0101945_1001506_pt1 | contig 22404 bp, 20 predicted proteins | sample DewCreD2012metaG_2_FD_75246 | JGI IMG/M metagenome (GOLD analysis project Ga0101945, IMG submission 75246) | Hot spring sediment bacterial and archeal communities from British Columbia, Canada, to study Microbial Dark Matter (Phase II) - Dewar... ... | reverse complement strand
GTCCACGTCTTCGCGGCGGGCGGTGGGCAGGGTGGCGATGACCTCACCGGTGTACTTGTGGGTGACCCCCAGGGGCGGGCCGCCTTCTACCCAACGACCGTCAATAAATAGCTTGTAGTCCTTCATGTCTTAATCCTCCGCACAATTTCACCGCGTTCAATGGTGTATATTCGGCTGGCCAACCGTTCCACATGCTTGTGTTCCGATTCAGCCACCAGGACGGCCAGGCCATCCTGTTGAAATGCCTGGATCGCGGCGCCCATACGCTCGGCCAGAGCAGGGGCCAGGCCCTCAAAGGGTTCATCCAGCAGCAGCAGGCGCGTAGCGACCATTAACGCGCGGGCCAGGGCGATGAGTTTCTGCTGGCCGCCGCTGAGTTGCGTGGCACGGCGGGCCATAAGCTGCTTGACCTCTGGCATGGCTGCATAGAGGCGTGCCAGCCGCTGCTCGGCGTCCTCTATCCTGATGGCCCACGTGGGCAGCAGCAGGTTCTCCTCAACCGAGAGCGTAGGGATCAGCCGCCGGTCTTCGGGCATATAGCCAATACCCAGCCGGGCGCGGTGATGGGCGGGCACGCCTTGCAGGTCGCGCCCATCCAACATGAGCTGGCCGGAGGCCATAGTGATCAGGCCCATAATACTGCGCAGGGTAGTGGTCTTGCCCGCGCCGTTGCGCCCCACCAGCCCCACGATTTCACCTTCGCTCACCTCCAGGGTCACCCCACGCAGGATGGTGATTGCTTTGACGCTGACATGTACGTCTATGAGATTAAGCCTGGTCATCCCCACCCCGCCACAGCCCGCCGGATCTCTGGGTTGCTCAAAATGGCCTCGGGCTGGCCATCGGCGATGATCCGGCCACCGTTGATCACCAGCACCCGCTTAGCGTAGCGCCGCACCACTTCCATATCATGTTCCACGAACATCGCCGTCACTTGGCTTTCCTCAAGCACCTTCACCAGCCTATCCATCACCTCAAATTTATCTTCCACGCTTACACCACTCGTAGGCTCGTCCATCAGCAGCAATTTGGGCTTGAGCGCGAAGGCCAGAGCGATGTCCAGCAACTTGCGGCCCCCCTCCGGCAACTCACTGGCCGGGCGGTCCGCCTGCGCCTCCAGGCCGAACTGCGCCAGGAGGGCACGGGCCTCTTCTATGCGGCTATTCTGTCTGAGGGCGTGCCAGAAGTCGCCGCTGCTGCCCGTAGCAGTAGAGCGTGCGATGAGCACGTTCTCCAACACGGTCAGGCTGGTGAACAACTGCGGGATCTGGAACGAGCGCCCCACACCCAATGCCGTCACTTGATTAGGGTGCAGCCCCACAATGTCCTGGCCCATAAAGCGGATGCGTCCCGCCTCAGGCTTTAGATAGCCTGTCACCAGATTGAGGAAGGTGGTCTTGCCCGCCCCATTGGGGCCGACAATGCCCACGAATTCGCCCCGGTTCACCACCACATTTTCGCCTTCCGCCGCGGTGATCATCCCAAAGTGCATAGTGAGATTCTCAACCTGGAGCACGGCTGTCATACCTGCCTCCTGCGCAGGCGTTGGCCCAATGACCATAGCCCCCCCGGCAGCAGGAAAATGATCCCCAACATCAGGATACCCAAGGTCATTTGCCATGTGTACGGGGAGAATTTAAAGGCGTAGCTTTTGACAAGCTCATAGGCTATGGCACCCACCAGTGGGGCAAACACGCTACCTGTACCGCCAAGTAGGGCCACAAACACAAATTCGCCGGATGTGGTCCAATAAGCCAACTCCGGGTCCACATGCCCGACGTTGATGGCGACCAGCACACCGCCCAGCCCCCCCAGCCCGGCAGCCAGCACATAGGTCAGGTAAATGGCCCTGTGCACAGAGCCCCCCAGGTAAGCCACACGCACCTCGTTGTCCCGTATGGCGCGGATGAGCGTGCCCAGGGGCGATTGGATATAGCGATAGATCAGGTAAAGCATAATGGCCACGCAGATCAACACCAGATAGTACACGGTGAGACGCAGTCGTTCAGGGGGGATGACCAGGCCGAATATCGTCGGCGGAGCGATGCCCATCCCGTCGCTACCGCCAGTCACGTCATAAGCTTTGACCAACACACCATAGAAAGCCATGGAGAAGGCCAGGCTTAACATACCGAAGAAGATTTCACGGTAGCGGGCGATGACCACGCCGATGAGCGCGGCCAGGGCAATACTGGCCATTACCCCGATGGCCAGCAAGACCGTCGCCTCGCCGATCCCCCAGCGGTTGATAGCGAAGCCCACAGCGTAGGCAGCGGCGGCGTAGAACAATCCCTGCCCAAAAGAGACCAGCCCGGCGCGCATGAGCAGGACAACGCTTAACACCACCAGCCCCTTGGCCAACGCCAGGGCCATCAGGAAAATCACCCACTCGGGTAAAACCAGCCCCAACCCGCCAAACAGGGTTAGAAGCAGCAGGGAAGTCAACAAGATCTGACGGTTCATATACGCCGTACTTCCACCTGGGGGAATAGCCCCTGGGGGCGAATGAGCAACACCACGGTCATGACCAGATAGATAGTGAACAGTTCCAATTCGGGGATAAGATGGACAGCCGCCGCTCGCACCAGTCCAACGATGAGCGCGCCCAAGGCTGCCCCCTCAGGGCTGCCCAACCCGCCGATGACCACAACGGCAAAGGCCAGTACAATCACCTCAACAGCGATGCCCGGCACAACGGCGATCATGGGTGCAGTGAATGCCCCACCCAACGCGGCCAGCGTCGCCCCCAGGGTAAACGTCACCACGTAGATAACTGGCAGGTTGATGCCTAACGCGGTGCTGATCTCCGGGTCATGGATCACCGCCACTACCAACCGCCCAAAACGGGTTCGGTTGATCAACACCCATAGCAAGCCGCCTGCCAGTATGGCCACGATCAATAACAGCAGGTAATAGTAGGGGTAACTGACCCCGGCCAATTGAACCTTGCCCAGCAAGCCAAACGGTTTATAGGCGTAATACGGGTCCACGCCGAAACCCAGCTTAATGCCGTCTTCCAGGATCAAAAACAGCGCATAGGTCACGATGAGTTGCACAGCCGGGTCGCGCCCATACATCCGACGTAACACGCCGCGCTCAATGAGCGGTCCGGCCACCAGCCCCACCAGCAGCGCTGCCCCGAGCAGGACAACGAAACTGCCCGGTGGCCACCACTTGTCACCATCAAAATAGGCAATGATCAGCGCTGCGCCCGTGTAGGCCCCCAGGGCATACAGGCTGCCATGGGCGATATTGAGGATGCGCAACACACCGTAGATCAGCGTCAGGCCGAGTGAGATCAGAAACAGCCACGAGGCAAACACAAGGCCATCAGCCAGAATGATCAGGGGTAAAGTGAACATAGCAGCCGCCTGCGTGGGCGTCGTGCCTGGCGCATGACACAACGGTCGCGCCAGGCACGACACTTCACCGTTCACATCCTAAGGACACTTCGCTCCCTGGAAGCCTCCCGCGATCCAGTCCGAGCTTTTCACCCCGGCAGGCGGGTTGACACATGCCGCCTGGAACACCTGCACCTGCACGATGTCCACTTCACCTGTGGCCGGGTTGAACTCGCCCGTCAGGCCGTAGGCGGAGGGCTCAACGGCCTGATGCCCATTACCCAGCGCCATCTTGATAATGCCACTGGGGGTGTCAAACTCCAGCCCGGTGAAGGCCGCGATCACTTGCTCCACTGTGGGCCACTGATGGCCATTGGCAGCAATAGCTTTCTCGTAGGCCGCCTTGACCCCCAGGATGGCCTGGGCCATATGATAGGAGGGATACACCGGCCGGACAGAGAAGCGGTCACTGTACACCTTCTTGAACCACCTGTTCAGATCGTTGTCCGGGGCGAAGGCGCCGTGTGGACCACGCCCGCCGATGACCAGCCCTGGCGGCACATCTTTGCCCAGGCGCGGAAGCGCGGTATCACCTGTGGTCAACACCAGCAGGCTGTCCTGTCCCAGGCCACGCGGGGTGCCCTGGATAAGCAGGCTCTCCAGGTCGCCGCCCCAGAAACTGGAGTGGATCACATCGGAGCGGGCCGCCAGGAGCGCCGAGAGCTCCGCCGAGTATTCCCCGGCGAGCAGGCGAGGGAACTGCACCGTGCCGATAAGCGTGCCGGGGTGCAGTTGCGGCACCGATTGGCTGAAGGCGTTCCACGAGTCTTGCCCCCAGGCATAATTCTGATTAATGCCAGAGATGCTGCTCAAGTCAGGCTTCTGCGCCAGCACATAGCGGGCAGCGCCCACGCTGTCAATGATCTGGTGAGCACTGGTGCGGAACAGGTAAGTATGCTCAGCCTCCTCAAAGATCTGATTTGTGCCACAGTCAAAGAACACGGTGAGGGTCTTGAGTTCCTCCACCACCGGGGCCACAGCCAGACAGTCGGCGCTAGAGATATAGCCGATGACCAGGTCCACCTTCTCGTCGGTGACCAACCGTCGGTACTCGGCCACCTGCTTGTCCGCGCCGCCGGCCTCGTCAATGAACACAGGGACGATCTTGGCTGTGCCGATGCCGGGTATATTGTAGGGCGCGGGGGCGCGACCGGCGTTGAGTTGCTCAATCAAAATCTCCGCCGCATTGCGTGAGGGGATGCCGAAGGGTGCAGCAGCGGCACCGGAGAGGAAGGCTACAATGCCGATCTTGATTTCAGCCGGTGCGCCCGTGGGCGCGACAATAGGGGTAGCGCTGGGCGCGGCGGTAGGCGCAGCGGCTATTTCCCCAGCCTCGCCGAAAAAGGAACTCACCGGGGTCCAATTGCCGCCGTGCTGTTCCACGATGGCGAGTTGCTTGATGCCCTGATGGTCGCTGTCCCCGTAAGAGAAGGGTGGGGTCAGGCCAGTGGTGAAGTTTTGGAGCGATTCCAGCGCGGCGATGAAACTCTGGCGGGTGGGGTTGCGCCCGGCTCGCTTGAGCGCCTCCACGATCACCTCCCCTACGGCCCATGAGGACAGGCTATAGCCGCCAGGCACTTCATCGGGGAAGGATTGCTTGAGCGCGTCCCGATACCCCTGCGCCTCTTTGGCCCGAAGGGGGTCCACCAGCCAGGCCCCAGCCAACACGCCCTCGGCAGCCGAGCCAGCCAGCGCGGGCAAGATGGGGTCAGCCAGGACATAGGTCATCAGCCATTTGGGTTTGAAGCCGTTCTTTTCCGCCTCCTTCAACAAGGATGAGGCGGGGACAACAATGGCATACACGAACACCAGATCGGGCTTGGCTTCCTGTAATTTGAGCGCATGTGAACTGAAGTCGGTCTCGCCGGGGGTGTAAGGCACGACAGCGACCGGCGTCACGCCGCGCGCTTGTAGCGCCTCCATGAAGGCATTGGCGCCTTCCTTGCCAAAGGCGTCATCTTGATAGAATACGGCGATGTTCCTGGCCTTAAGCGTGTCCAGCGCGTATTGGGCCATGAGCTTGCCCTCTAGCGCATAGGTGGGCTGGATGCCGAACACGGTCTTCTTGAACGGTGTGGACCACAGCGACGAGCCGGAAGCGATGCCGACGACCGGCACACCTTTCTCCTGGGTATAGTCCAGCACAGCAGCCGTTTGGGCTGTGCCCAGCGGCCTCACCAGGGCAAAGATGTGATCCGATTCAACCAGCTTCTTGACGGCGGCCACCGTGTTCGCCGGCGTGTACTGGTCGTCCTCAACGATCAACTTGATCTGCCGCCCGTTGACCCCGCCCTGGGCATTGACATAGTTAAAGTAAGCCTGGAGGCCATGGGCCAGGGGGACGCCAATGGTGGCCACCGGCCCCGTCTGTGCGGCGGTCATACCGAAAAGGATAGTGTCTGCGGTGACCCCCACGTCACTGGCAGTCAGTGGCTCTTCGGCGGCGGTCGTGGGGGTAGGTGCGCTGGGCGGGGCAGCAGGGGGGCTGGTGGCCCCGGCAGCGGGTGGGCTGGTGGGCGCGGCTGTGGGCTGCGGGGTGGGTGCCGCGCACGCCGTTAGCACAAGGGTTGCGCTCACCAGGAGGCTGGTGATTTTGAATAGCTGCTTCTGCACGTTCATCGTTCTCCTCCAAGAGAATATGGTACTCAACGGATTATCTAAAGAATCAAGGAAATAGATTCCCAGGTGGCCTAACCACTCCCAGGAATACATAGAAACCCTCAGGGGCCTCTGAGTCCCTAGAGTTGTGGCGAGTTCCCCTGATCTCCACCTCCATTTTGAATGGGTTGTCCTCCCAAATACAGGTAACGCACCTCAGGGTTGTGGCGCAGTTGGGCGGCTGGGCCGCTCAGGCGCACCACGCCGCTTTGCAGCACATAAGCGCGGTCCGCCAGGGCCAGGGCCCTATATGCGTTCTGCTCGGCCATCAACACCGTCACGCCCGCAGCGTGAACCCGGCGGATGACCTCAAACATGTGCTCAACCAGGCGGGGGGCCAGGCCCATAGAGGGTTCATCCAGCAGAAGGAGCCTGGGCGCGGCCATGAGGGCGCGGGCGATGGCCAGCATTTGCTGTTCACCGCCGGAGAGCGTGCCGCCCAAGCGGTTATAACGCTGGCGCAGGACGGGGAAAAGGGTCAATACCCACTCCAGGTCGTCTTTGACTTTGGCCCGGTCGCGGCGCCGGTATGCGCCCAGGCGCAAGTTCTCGGCCACCGTCAGCTCGGGGAAAATCTGACGTCCCTCCGGGACATGGATCAGCCCCAGGCCCACAACCGCCTCCGCTGACCAGCCATCAATGCGCCGTCCCTCCAACTCTACGCTTCCGGCGCTGGGCCGCAATAATGCCGAGATGGTGCGCAACAAGGTGGTCTTGCCTGCACCGTTGGCCCCCAACAAGACGACGACCTCGCCAGCGTGGACCTCCAGCGAAACCTGGCGTAACACAGTGATCGGGCCATAGCCAGCCGTGACGCTAGTCAGCCTCAGCATAGCTCCTCGTCCCCAGATAAGCCTGAATCACTGCGGGATGGTTCTGCACCTCGGCAGGGCTGCCCTCCGCGATCACCTCTCCAAAGTCCAACACGACAATACGCTCACACACCCCCATCACCAGGGACATGTCATGCTCCACCAGTAACAGGGCGCAACCGTACCCATCACGGATGCGGCGGAGCAAGTCGCTCAACGCGGCGCTTTCATAAGGATTGAGGCCGGCTGCGGGTTCATCCAACAACAGCAGTTTCGGTCGGGCCACCAGCGCCCGGGCGAGCTCCACCCGCTTGCGAACGCCGAAGGGCAGCGCGTGAGCAGGCCATCCGGCTACATCAGCCAGACCAACAAAGGTTAACACCTCCATCGCCTGCGCTCGCATTCTCTTTTCCTCTCGCCGCATACCGGGCAGGCCCAGAGCCGCTGACAGGACGGGGGGAAGTGAAGTCAGCGATCTCCCCGCGCTCGTGGCAGCGTGTAGCCCTACCAGCACGTTATCCAGCACACTCAAGCTGGCAAATAGCTCCACCTGTTGAAAGGTGCGGGCAATCCCCAGCCGCACAACCTGGTGTGCCCGTTGTCTTCTGAGGTCAATGCCCTCAAACCACATAGCCCCCGCGTCCGGGGAGAGAAAGCGACTCAGGCAGTTCAATACGGTCGTCTTCCCTGCCCCGTTTGGGCCGATCAGCCCCACAATCTCCCCGGCGCCCAGGCTGAAGCTCACCCGGTTGAGCGCCTGTAACCCGCCAAAAGCGATAGAGAGATCTTTGACCACCAGCATAACGCACAACAACCCCACAGCTAACCTGTCAGGAACGGCTTCAGCCGCGATGAGCATCTTTTAGCGCGTTAGAACGGCCCAGCCCGTGGGCGCCTGGCGCCTCTCTGCCCACCTCTGTCCCCTCAGGTCAATGCCCTCAAACCACATAGCCCCCTCCCCCCTTGTGGGGGAGGGGGTCGGGGGGAGAGAGGGTCGCCGAATCCCTGGCCCTGTCTCCTGGGTGAATCCTCCCCCATAGGCTATATATCCTCTGCCCACCGCGCCACAGCCCACCCGGCAGGAAAATGACCACCAAAATGAGGCCCAACCCGTAAATCACCGAGCGCAAGTCACGCCATCCGCTCAGGCGCTGGAAGAACAATGTGAGAAACACCGCGCCAACCAGTGTGCCCGGAATAGAGGCCAGCCCCCCCACCACGATGACGCTGACGAGAAAGATGGAAACGGCCAGGTTGAAATCCGGCGGGCTGATAAAGCCCACCAAGTGGGCATACAGCCCCCCCGCTATACCCCCGTAAAACGCGCTTAGCGCAAACGCCAACACTTTGAAGCGCGTCAGGCTGATGCCGGCAGCCTGAGCGGCCACCTCATTATCGCGTAAGGCGATGAAGGCTCGCCCCAGCGCACTTCTTACCAGGTTGACGGCCAGCCAGGTCATCAGTGCAGTGAGAATGAGCGTGAGCGCATATAGCCCGCGATCGTCGGCGACTTCCAGTGGCCCCAAGGTTGGGCGCGGCACTTTCAATCCCTGAAACCCACCTGTCACTCCGATCCACTTGTCCAAAACCTGCTCTACCGCCACCACAAAGCCCAGTGTGGCGATAGCCAGATAGGGCCCGCGCAGGCGCAAGGCCGGCAGGCCCAGTCCCAGGCCGATAAGTGCGCTCACACCGCCCGCCACAGGCAACGCCGCCCAAAAAGGGAAACCCGCCTTGAGCCTGAGCAAGGCCGACGTATATGCGCCAATAGCCACAAAGCCGGCATGCCCAATGGAGATCTGCCCACTGTACCCTGTCAGCAGGTTCAACCCCAGCGCGGCGATGGCCCAGACCCCCGCCAGCGAGAGCAGATACAGGTAATAGTTCGGTAACAGAAAAGAGGCGGCCACTCCACCACCCAGCACAAGCCCAAACCAGAAAGCCCAACCGGGGCGTGGCATAGGATCACACCTTCCGGGCAATGACCTGCCCCAACAACCCCGTTGGCCGCACCGCCAGGACAACCACAATCAGGCTGAAGGCGAAGACGGTCTTCAACTCCGTGGCGATGTATCCCGCCACCAGATTCTCCAGCACGCCAAGCACGAGCCCCCCTACCACAGCCCCCGGCAAGCTGGTGAACCCCCCAAGCACCGCCGCGGCGAACGCCCGGATCAGCACAGCATTCATCGTGTCTGGCTCAAGGAACGTGGCCGGGGTGATCAGCACGCCCGCCACTGCCCCCAGCATCGCCCCCAGCCCCCACGTCACTGCCAGCACGTGATCCACTGAGACACCCATCAACTGGGCGGCCATCGGGTTCTGCGCCACTGCGCGTATGGCGATACCCAGGTCCGTGAACCGAAAGAAAACAAACAACGCCCCCGCCAGCGCCAGCCCCAGGCCCAGATTGAACACTTGCTCACGGGTGAGGACGATTTCACCCAGGCGCAACGGTGGCCCCACGACCAGGCTGGGTAAACTCTTCACCTGCCTCCCCCATACCGCCCCGATCACCCCGTTAAGCACCTGCGAGACGCCCAGCGTCGCCACTACCAGCGCCAGCACAGGCGCACGGCGTTGGCGTGCCAGGCGCAGCACCCCACGTTCCACCGCCACCCCCAGCAACGCCGCCAGCACCAACGTCCCCACCAGCGCGAGTGGCACAGGCCACTCCCACAACACCAACAAGGTAAACGCTATAAAGGTGCTGAATGCGGCCATATCCCCATGGCCGAAGTTCACTACTTCTGAGGCTTTATAGATAAGCACCAGGCCGAGGGCCATCAGCCCATAGAGTGCCCCTGCCGCCAATCCCCCCGCGAGTTGTCGTCCCAAAAGTTCCATGGCGGTCCCCTTCTTTACCAGGTCATGAGAAGCGCTCCACCTTTGGGATGTACTCGGCGATGAATAATGCCAGCTCATTCACATCTAAGAAGTGATACTCGCGCCCGGATTGCAGATGGCGCACGATACCATGCCAGCGCGGAGGCAAGGCGTGGGCCTCGCCCTCAGGGCTGTCCTGCACAATGCGAACGATGAAAGAGGTGATGACTCTGGCAGGAGAAGTCAAAGCGGCCACCTTCTCTGGCAATGGGACAACCCCTTCAGCTATCCCAGTTTAGCAGGTGGCCGTTCCGCAGGAGCTACAGAGGCGTTACATTTGCATTACATTATCGGTAGTCTCCCTATTTTGTGTTCATTATCTTTGCACTTTACCAATCTGAAGTAGTGGGCATGGCCCTTTCTGCACGCCTGAAAGGGATGCGTTACCTGCAAGCCGCGGGGCCTGCCTACTTCCTGCCGGAGAACTCCCAGTCGCTCAGCGTGTGTCCTTCGTTGACGCGTTGGGCCAGCCTGTATCCATCCCAGGCAGTACAGAGAGCGATGAGCCCCCAGAAGAAAAGCGGCGAGAGACTCAGGCAACATCCGAAATAGGCCATTCCCATCTCGGGCAGGCCGGTCGGCATGAAGGCCAGGCAAGCCGCCATCGCGCCGGCGAGGACCGCGCCTGCAATAAAGGCCATGCCCTTGGCCGTCTGCCCAAGATAGAGATACCCACCTCCACCAGTGAAGAAATTCAAGAGGGCCGCCAGGGCTGGTTCTTTTTGTTTTCGCTGCTCCGACATTGTAAACCTCCATTTCTTGGGTTTGAGTTGTTACTGATACATTTCTCGTCCTCAGGCGGGGATTCCGTGGCCGGGGAGGCCAACTGGTGCAGCAGGGCCAGCAGAGCCTGAAGGTGTGAGGTGACACTCACCTTTCAGGTGAGTGTCACCTCGCTGTGTCCGCTCAGCGGTTCCGCAGCACCAGAGGGAGGTAGAGCGCAACGCGGGGGATCAACTGTCCGATCTGATTGGCGGCCATCTCGGTGAACCACAGATGGCCGTTACCGTCGGCCGCGATCATCACTGCGACGCTGGCGCTGGTCGGGATGGCATATGTACTGGGGACCGCACCGGACGGTAGCACGTGCAAGATCTTGTTGCTAAAGCTCGCCACCACCCACAGGCTGTTGAACGGCCCAGCCGTGATCCCCTCCGGCCCGTTGGCATCGCCCGGCAGGTCAAACTCGCTGATGCTGCCCGTCGGCGTGATCCTGCCGACCCGATCGGCAATGGTCTCTGTGAACCACAGGTTGCCGTCCGGGCCGGGCGCGATGCCAAAGACTTTGGCGCCTGCCGTATATTCGGTGATCGTCCCACCGGGGGTGATCCGGCCGATCTTCTGCCCCTCATACTCCGTGAACCAAAGCGCCCCGTCCGGCCCGGCGACGATGTCGTTCAGGCCGCTGTTGGCTGTAGGCACATCGTATTCAGCCAGCAGCGTGCCCGAAGTGTTCATCTTGCCGATGCGGTTGCCGCCCTCCTCGCAGAACCACAGGTTGCCGTCCGGCCCCACGGTGATGGCGATAGGGGCGCTGCTGGCGGGCAGCGGATATTCGGTGATCGCCCCGGCCAGCGTGATGCGGCCGATGCGGTCGCCGGCGTACTCGGTGAACCACAGATTGCTATCCGGCCCGAGGGCGATGTCGGAGGGGAGGCTATCGGCGGTAGGGATGGTGTATTCGGTGATGGTGACGGCCTGCATGGCGCCCGGCAGAGCGGATGCCGCGCTGTCGCTGGCGGAAGTCAACCTGCCGATCTTGTTCCCTGCCAACTCGGTAAACCAGACCCCGTTACTTGAATCTAGGGTAATGCCATAGGGTTGGCTGTTTTCTGTGGGCACCGGGTATTCCTCCCACGAGGGGCTGTATTCATAGGATCCGACATCGCAGACGGCCGTGCCATCGTTGTTGCCATCCAGGGGGCGCGCGGCGCCGCGCTGATCCACTGCCGGGCAGGCGCTGTTGGCGCCGGCGTCTATCGCCACACTGCCCGCTTGCAGGGCGAACAGCCACCTCCGCCAGGCCAGTTTCAAGGCTGCCGTGGTGACCTGAGTGAAGCCGGGCGAGCATGAATCATCGGTAGCCAAATTGTGGGTGCTGCTGGACGTAAAACCGCCACTGCAGTTATACTCGCTATTATTGGCAACAATGGTATTGACGGCAGTTGTCTCGTTGGCGGGGTTGGCGATGCCTCCTCGAATATTGCCGGAGAAGGTGCAGTTGGTAATGTTTAGCGTGCTGGAGGCGCCACTGTCAATCCCTCCACCGCGAATGACGGCGCTGTTGTTGTAAAACGTGCAATTGGTCAGAGATATCGTGGCCCCTTCGTTCTTGACGCCGCCGCCGTAGACTGCGCTGTTGCCGATGAAGGCGCTTTGCTGCGCGTCCAAGACGCCTGTGGAGTAGTTGTATATGCCTCCGCCGTCCCAGTCGGCGTGGTTGTCGGCGACGATACAGCGACGCAACGTCAGATGGCCTAGATTGTAGATGCCGCCGCCGTTTCGGTCGCTGCCGCTACCACTGGTGTACCCATGGGCAATGGTGAGATCCGACAAGGTTACGTTCGCCCCTCCCTGGATGAGCAGGACGCGGGAGGCATCGTTGCCGCTGATGGTCAGGTTGCTCGCACCAGGGCCGCTAATCGTAAGATTCCTGCTTATTGTGAGTTGACCCAGGGTAAGTGTGATCGTTCCACTCACGCTGAAGATAATCGTGTCGCCAACGCCTGCTACCTGGATGGCATCCCGCAGGGAGCAGTCGCCATCGCTGCAACTGCCGTCATTTTCATCGGCGAGGGTGTTCACCGTGATGACGGCGGACACCCCTTCGGAGCGTGGTCGCAGCATTTCGCCTTGCCGGGCAACCCCGGCAAGCGACAGTCCCGGCAGGGACAGCAGTGCCATTGCGACGGTAAGTAAGAGAGATAGTTGTCTTTTCATCGGTTCCTCCTCTATAGAGTATCATCTCAAAAACTTGGGGTAGGGCATGCCTGTTCCAAGCCAGCTTTTGACTTTTGGTTTGCCTTGTTCCCCTTTGAGACGGTTGTTTTCATCCCACAAAGCCTGGTTCTCCGCTTGCAGGTCGCGCAAATCCGCCGACAATTTTTCAATTAAGCTCAGCAGCCGCCGAATCAGTTGTCGGGCGTTTTCGTCCTGAATGGCGTTGAGGCCAATGTTCTCCAGCATGTCTCTCAGTACACTCGATCTCTTGGGAAGATACCCCGCAACTGCGCGAGCCTCGCCTCCACCCGCGGCCGCTCCCCGGCCAGCGAGGCGTCGCAGCGCGCCGCCTCGGCGAAGGCGGCATCGGCCTTGTCGGTTTCGCCGGCAAGCCAGTGCACCACCGCCAACTGGAAGCGCGCCTGCGGGTGCGCGGGCAACGCGGCCACGGCCGCCTCGGCCAACTGCCGCGCAGTCGCCAGCTCCTGGCCGGCGTCCGCGGCCCGGCCCAGGCGCTCATAAGCCAGCGCCAGGTCCAGGTGAGCCGAGATCAGGGCGTTCTGCGTCGGGTCCGGGATGGCCTTGACGTACTCCGGCTGCTGGCGGAGCGCTTCCTGGAAGTGGGCCAGGGCCTGCGCGGCGTCTCCCCGCTGCAGGGCGATGGCGCCCAGGCCGAGCAGGGCATGAACGTTGGCCGGCATGAGCGTCAGGGCGCGCTCGTGCGCCGCCTTCGCAGCCGCCAGGTCCCCTTGCAGGTCGTAGAAATAGCCCAAATCGCTCCAGGCCAGGGAGAAGGCCGGCGCCAGCTTCGTCGCCTGCTCCATCTCCTTCCCCGCGTCGGCCAGGCGGCCCTGGCGATAGGCGAACCAGGCGGCCAGGTAGTGGACAATGGGAAGGTCCGGGTTCTCCCGCAGGAGCCGGGCGTAGACCGCGCCGGCCTCGGCCACCTTCCCCTGCGCCTCGTAGACGGCGGCCAGGGCGGACAGCACCTCCACCGACGACGCGCCGGGGCCGCCGGCCAGGGACGGCTGCAGGGCAGTCAGCGCCTCATCCGGCCGGCAGAGCCGGATCAGCACCCTGGCCAGCGCGGCGCAGGCGTTATCCCGGTAGGGGCCTTCCGGGCCAAAGAGGGCGATGGCCGCCTGGTACTCCCTGGCCGCATCCTCCAGATAGCCTTCCGCCTCGTAGAGCTGGGCCAGGGTGAAGCGGATGTGCGGGTCGTTTTGCAGGCGGAGGGCGGCCTGGAGCTCGGCGATGGCCTGATCGGCCTTGCCGGCCCGCTGATGGAGCTCCGCCAGGCCCAGGTGGGCCAGGGCGTTGTCGGCCAGTCGCAGCGAGGCTTGGTACTCGGCAACGGCCTCGTCAATTTGCCCCTGCCGCGCCAGCAGCATGGCCAGGTAGGCGTGCACGTCGGCGTCGTCCTGGAGCGCCAGCGCCCGGCGGTAAGCGGCGCTGGCCTCGTCCGCCCGGCCCAGCCTGTCATAGGTGTCGCCCAGGCGGACCGCGCTGGCGACGTGCGCCGGGTCGGCGGCGAGCGCGGCTTGATACGCGGCCAACGCCTCCTCGTACGCGCCGGCCACGTAATAGGCATTGCCCAAGGCGTAGTGGTTGTCGGCGTTCGGCCGTAGGGCCACGGCCTGCTGGAGGATCGAGACGGCCTGCTCCGTGTCCCCCAGCAACAGGTACATCAGGCCGAGCACGGAGACGGTCGTCGCGTCGTGTGGGTCGCGCGCCAGATGGTCGCGGGCGGCCGCCACGGCCTTCTCGTAAGCGGCTTTGGCTTCCCCGGCTTTCCCCTGCTCTGCCAGGATCGTACCGATGGCGTGCCAGGCGCCGAAGTCGGCAGGGTCATATTGGGCCGCCAGGCGGTACTCCGCCAGCGCCTCGTCAGTCCGGCCCAACTCGCGGTAGAGGTCGGCCAGCAGGTCGTGGGTATTGGCATCGCAGGGGAGGAGGGCCAGGGCCTCCTGATAGGCGGCCACAGCCTGGTCGGGCTGTTTCAGGCCCCGATAGGCCTGCGCCAGCGCCGCCTGGTCGCTGTACAGGCCGGGTGAAAGCGCAACGGCCCGGTTGTAGGCCTCGGCCATCTCCGCCCAGCGCTCCAGCTCCCAATAGGCCCGGCCCAGGGAGCGGTAGAGCCAGGCCAGCAGGTCCGGGCGAAACTTGCGCTCCTCGGCCAGGGCAATGGCCCGTTGATACCCGGCGACCGCCTCCTCGAGCCGGCCCTGGCTCCACAGGACGTCGGCGTGGCCGGCGATGGCCTGGGGGTCGTCGGCCTTCTCCCGCTCCTTCAGCACGGCTTCGCTCAGGGCCGTGGCCTTTTGGAAGGCGGCCGCGGCCTCGGCCTGTCGGCCGATCTCCTGGTAGGTCTGGCCCAGGGCCGCGTGGACGGCCGGATCGTCCGGAGACAGCTCCGCGGCCCTGGCCAGCGCCTCGGCCGCTTCATCCCAGCGGCTCCTGGACATCAGCAACAGCCCGCGCAAGTAATAGGTGTCGCCGCTGTCGGGCTTCAGGCGCAACGCTTCGTCAACCTCCCGCAGGGCGGCGGCGGGGTCGCAGTTGACGCTATAGGCGACGGCCAGGTTGCGCCGGGCCGCGTAGAGGTCCGGGTTGATGCGGACGGCTTCCTGCAGGGCCGTCAGGGCCTGAGGGAACTGGTGCAACGAGAAGTGTGCCGAGCCCTTGTAAAAGTAGACTGCCTCCCGGCCCATGAGCCGGGCGTCTGCCGGGGCAGAGCGCAGGGCCAGGTCGAAGAAAGAGAGGGCCTGGTCGTTCTGGCCGTCGGCGTAGTAGGCCAGGCCGATGGTCGCCGCAGCGATGTAGCTCATCTCCTTGAGTTCCCGATCCACCCGTAGTTCCAGCCTCTCCAGGTCGGCCAGGGTGATGGGGGCCTGCTTGAGCAGGGGAAGGTACTGTTGCGGCGCACGCACCAGCTCAAAGCGGGGATTGACGCCGGCATCGTCGTACCAGCCGTAGATGACCACCGCCGCCTTGCGGGCGGCAGCTTTGGTACGCGCGTCCTTCTCGGTGTAGACCTCGTAGGCGCGCTCCACGTAGACCCCTTCCACCTTGAGCTGGCCCAGGGCCTCGTTGAGGCCGGTCTCAATGCGCCGGGCATAGTTGACCGCCCGCGCGCCGGGGTCTTGCTCGAAGTCGGCAATCAGGACGATCAGCCCTTTCGGCGGCCGCTGCATGTCGTAGATCGTCCAGCTGCCCCAGACGGCCGCGACCAGCAAGGTCAGAGCCAGCCCGGCCGCGGCCAGCCGGCGTTGCCAGCGCTTGTAGAGCTGGGGCCGGGCAATGACGTAGCCCGCGCTGATCACCATCGCGGCGACCGCCACCCCCACCACAATGAACCCGACCAGGGGGTTGCGCAGGATGTCCACCGCCTTGAGGAACCTCTCGATCAGGGTCAGCGCGGCGGTGAAGAGGGCCACCAGGCCGATCAGGAAGTTGCGGACGCCCTCCTGGCCGGCCTTCCCGGCGGCCTGGGCCTTTGGCACCTCCTCTGCCCCCTCGCCGCCTGCTAGAGACGACAGGGTGGAGATAATCGCCTCTGCTTTGGGCCTGGCAGGGAGCGCGACGGTTTCAAGCGTTGGTACGGCTGCGGGGCTCAGGGCGCCTTCCAGCGCGGCTGCCAGTTCACCGGCCTTCCCGTACCGGTCGGCCGGGGACTTGCTCAGCGCCTTGAGGATGACCTGCTCGACGGCCGGGGGCAGGGCCGGGTTCACCTGCGTGGGCGGGGGCGGCGGCTCGGTCAGGTGGCGCATGAGGACGCCGGTGGCCGTATCGGCGGTGAAGGGCAGGGTGTTAGTGCACAGCTCGTACAACAGCACCCCCAGCGCGTAGACGTCGGCGCAGCCGTCCATAGGGTCGCCGCGGATCTGCTCGGGGGCCATGTAGGCCGGCGCGCCGGCCGGGTCGGCGGGGAGGGCCGGCAATGCCGCGGCGACTGTGCGCGCCACGCCGAAATCGGCCAGCATCGGCTCCCCCTCGGCGGTGAAGAGCACATTGGCCGGCTTCAGCCCGCCATGGACCACCCCGCGGCTATGAGCGTAGTCCAGCGCACTGCCAATAGCCCGCACCAGGGCCGCCACGTCCGAAAGCGGCATCCTCTGTCCGCCGGCCTTCAAGTCCGCCAGCCGATCCTTCAGGGTCGCGCCCTCGGCGAACTCGCTGACGACGTAGAGGAGTGGCTGGCCGGCCACGGTGGTCACATCGCAGTCGTAGATCTGCGCGATGTGCGGGTGGCGTAGCGCGGCGACCCGGCGGGCCTCCCCGCGCAGGCGCTCGACCAGGGCCGAGTCCGCCGTCAGGTGCGGCTGGTAGACCTTGAGGGCCACCTCGCCGAGGGATGGGCTGTAGGCCCGGTACACCTCGGCCAGAGTGCCGCCAGCTAGACGGGCGATGATCTCGTACTTGCCCAGTTTCTCCCCAACCAGATCCGGCATCCTCTTCGCTCCATGACCCGTCACTTGGCCCGCTGCCAAGTGATGTTCAGTTCATAGGGTGACTCCACGGCCGCCCCGATGCTAACTCCATCCTCCAGGACCGGCCTGTAGCCCCTGGCACTGACGATCCAGCTATAGACTTCCCCCGCTGCGGCCGCGCCGAGAGCTCGAGGTAGCCGCGGCAGTCCGTCTCGGCCCAGGCGTAGACCTCATCTTTGCTCCAGCGAAAGGCGTCCACGCTGATCCCCGGCTGCAACACCAGGAAGGTCGCCCCGCGAATGCCCTGGCCACTTTCCGCGTCGGTGATGCGGCCATGGGCCTCCACCTCTCTCTTGGGGGCGGGGGTGGTCGTACCAGGCCGCGCTGGGCCGCCTCAATCAAGGACCTGGCCAGATTCATGGGCCGCAAGGCATTGATGAAGCCACCTATGGGCACACATGAGTCGTTACCGGTCCATTGGGGAACGATCAGGCCAGACCGCTTCTCGCGCGCCGCCACCAGTTGCACCACCGACCTCATCACCCGCTGGGTCGTCGGCCGGCCGAGGGCCTGCGAGCCCGCTCTGGCTCCACCACGCGGGCCAGGGAGCTGACCGGCGGCCAGGAATGCCAGGGCCAGGCCGACGGCAAGAAAGATGCGTTTCACGTCCTTATCTCTTGCGATAAACGGTCCATTGGGTGCCGAGCACACGGTCCTCCCAGATCATGGTGTCCGCGTCCACCACGGTGTAGAACACGCTCCAGCTCATGGGCCGCGACAGTTGGGTTCCCTTGTACGTCGTAGGCCCATAGTTCTCCAGCGTGAAGTGGATGAAATTCTGGTCCGCCACAATCTCGTAGGCGCCTACCTCCCAGGTCATCAGGTCGCCCAGGACCGCCTGGTAGGAGTAGTTACCGTTGGGCTGCAGGATCATCTCGGTGTACATGACCCCATAGTCGGTCATGATCTGGCCCTCCCAGATGCCGACCAGGTTGATCTCGGCGGCCGGCGGCTGCTGGAACGGTTGCTGAGGCTGCGGAACGCCTTGCGGTTGCGCCGGTTGGGCCGGCGGCTGCTGGAACGGTTGCTGGGGCTGCGGAACGCCCTGCGGTTGCGCCAAAAGCGAACAGCTTATGATGGTCAGGTATAGACAAACGCCGATGACCACAAGCCCAATTCTTCTCCATTGCACGAAAACAGCCATTGTGCCCTCCTTTGTTTGTTGCGGATTTATTGCGGCACATCTCTCACGTGCCAGGCATTTCAGAAGACCGTCCCCTGGCCTGTCGGCCAGGACAGGCTGGCTCCGCCACGCAGGTCAGGGTGCCAGGCCCGTTCCACGACCTCTCATCTCTCACCGCACCCCGCTCAACTCCACATTGACTTATTGACTTCCAGGGGCGATTCGGTGTCCTCGTCCACATACACGTCGTCTTCGGCGATCGGCTGATAACCCTCGGCGACAACGATGATGCTGTAGGTCTCATCGCGCGCCAGTGGCAGAGGCAGTTCGTCGTTCCCTTTGTGATTCGTCTCGGCTATGGTGTAGATCTGGCTCTCTTCCCCCTCGAACCCCGCCTCGGTGATCCCCGGCTGCAACACCACAAAGTACGCGCCGGCAATCCCGCGGCCGGTCTCAGCATCGGTGATGCGGCCGTAGATTTGCACGCCGTTCCGCGGCGGTTGCGGGGTGGGTGTGGGTCGCGGCCCTCTGCCCTGGGCGTAGAAGAGGGTCAGCCAGATGATGGCCGGCACCAGCGCCAGGATGATCCCGGCCGCCAGCAGGGCGGCGCCCTCCAGATGGGGTTTGGCTGCGCCGGCGATCAGGACGACCAGCAGCACGAAGAGCACCAACACCCCCGTGCCCACCAGGCTGGCCCACCACATCCCGCGGCGATCGGCCGTCACTTTGGCGTGACAAGAGGCGCAATAGGGTCGGCCGCCCATCTGGATCGCCTGATCCCCGATGGGCTTCTCGCAGACGCAACAGATCAGACGTTCCATGGATAGCTCCTTCCCCTAATCAGCAGTATCCGCCTGCATCTCGCCATCCGTTCAATCCGGTCCCCGAATCCGTTGACAGCTCCTTCCCCTAATCAGCAGTATCAGCAGTATCCGCGGTCATGTCGGGGGAAGCTGCGGCCAACTCGCGCAGCTTAGCCAGGCCAATCTGACGGAGCAGGGCCAGCAACGCCTGCTCGTCCGGGAAGGGCTGCGCCTCCCCTTCCGGTATGGCCCGCAGGTCGCCGCGCAGGGCCTCCGGCTCGGCCGAGTTGACCAGCAGGCGCAGGATAAACGTTTGGACAGTACGCATGAAGCCTCCGCGATGAGCCAGGACAAAACGCTGACAACTCCCTCTGCTCCCTATTAAAGCAGATGGGACTGCCACAAGACTGCCAGGCGATTTACGATTGACGATTTACGATCTTGGCGGGGTTAGAGAGCGGTAGAGAGCCTGGAGTTCGGGCTGGGGGGTGGTGTCCAGGTCGTCGCGCAGGGTCTCTTCTAGCTTGAGATAGAGACGCCGGGCGCCAGCCAGGTCATTTAGCGCCACGCAGGCCCGCATGCCCACCAGCACCGCCTGCTCCTGCCACGGCTCCAGCACCAGGAGTCGCCGGCAGGCGTCCAGGGCTTCGGCGAAACGGCCCGCGGCTAGCCGGGCCCGGGCGGCGGCCAGCAACGCTTGCTGGTAGAGGAGAGTCAGCCGCTCACGAGGGATCAGGGACCAATCGGCGTAGCGGTAGTCGGGCAGCAGGTCGCCGCCGTAAAGGGCCAGCGCCTCTTCCCACTCCCCCCGCCGGCAATGCGCCTCGAAGGCCTCAATGTCCAGCCACGAGCCGGGGGGCAGCGCCAGCGCGATCTGTCCCTCCTCCACGGCCAGATAGCGGGAGGGGAACTTTTCCGGCAGGTCGGGCTCCAGCGCGTGGCGCAGGGCTGAGGTGGCGTGGTGGAAGGCGGTCAGCGCCGCGTCGGGGGTCTTGTCCGGCCACAGCGCCTCGGCAACCTGGTCGCCGGAGAGGGAGCGGCCTGGGGCGAGCAGCAGGAGGGCCAGCAACTCCCCGGCCCGCCGGGTGTGCAGGGCGCGCCTTTCGATGCGCCACCGCCCCTGGCGTACTTCGAAGCGTCCCAGGGTGATGATGTGCAGCGGGGGCGGTGGCACGCGACGCAGCCGCTCCAGCAGCAGCGCGCTGGCGCGCGCCAGGTCGGGGTCGGGCCCGGCCTGGTAGGCGGCCAGCAGGGGAAAGGCCAGGGACCGCTCCTGCTCCAGCAGAAAAGCGTAGCCCCCCTCGCCGATCGCCCGTGCGGCCGCCAGCCAGGCACCGGAAGCCTCGGCGTGACCCTGTTCGTGGAGCAAGGCGGCCAACAGGAAGCGGCCGCGGACCAGCTCGAAGGCGGCGTCCAGGGCGGCCAGGATGTCGTTCGCGGCGCGCAGGTCGGCCTCGGCGCCGGCCAGGTCGCCGCACAGCCACGCGCCGCGGCCGCGTTCGATCAACGCCCGGCCCTGGTCGTAGCGACAGCCCAGGCGACGGGCAAAGGCCAGCGCGTCGTCGGCCCAGGCGCGGGCATTGGGGCCGTCGCCGAGCAGACGGTGGTAGCGGCTCATGCCCAGCCGCACGGCGCCGTTGAGCCATGGCTCGCCGCTAGCCTCGGCAATGGGCCGGGCCCGTACGAAAAACGCGCGGCCAGCCTCCAACTGGCCGTCATCCAGGGCCAGCTCGCCGCTGAGGCAAAGATGATACCCCTGGATGACCGACCCCGTCGGCGCCAGGGGCGCCACTTCCGCCAGCGCGGCCTGCGCCTGATCCCGCTGGCCGACCAACCGGTGGACCAGGGCGATGGTGATCAGAGGATAAACGAGCCAGTCCAGGCGCCCCTGTTCAGCGGCAATGCGGCGGGCCTCAGCATCGGCGGCGAGAGCCAGGTCAAAGCGGCCGCGCAGGACGTAGACGCCGGCTGCCAGGCCGTGCAAGGCGGCTACGCGCGCGCGATGATGGCCCGTCTCGCGCGCCAGGTCCGCAGCCAGCCGATAGTAGGCCTCGGCCTGGGCGAACGATTCGATGTCGGCTGCGCAGTTCGCCAACACCTGCCAGGCGTCGGCGCGCGCAGGCGAGCCCTCTGCCGATACGGCCAGGGCTTCGTCGGCCAGCGCCTGGGCCACCCTGTATTGCCCTAGGCGATAGCGCAGCCGCGCCAGGGCGATCAGCGCCTCGGCCAGCGCGGCCGGCTCCCCACCTTGCCGCGCCGCCGCGACCAGGTTCTCGGCCTCTTGCAGACGAGCGGCCACGGCGTCGGACGGCTCGTAGATGATGTCCTGGCCCGATAGATCCGGTAAACAGGTCTGCACTGCCATTCGCACCTGACCACAGATGGCGGCGCTCGTTGTACGAGTCGCACGTGGCAAATGGTGCTTTTTCGGCTCCGCGGGTCGGCTATAGTGGCGGTCGCCCCCACCAGTTCCGCAGTGGGCGCCGACATGACGGCGTATTCATCGCCCTGGCCGACCATGAGACCGGGATGCCAGACGATTGGCCGGCTCGCCTGGCGCACATGGAGCGCAGTACGATGACCGGCCAGAGTGCAATGCATTCCGCGTTACATCAGTCACTATCTTTGCACTTTACCAATCTGAAGTAGCAGGCATGGCCCTTTCCGCGGATAATGGTACGCGTAGACATCCCGTTATCCCGGAGGTGGACCAGCCCAAGCCCATGATATGCCTTTCCGAGGTGCTGCGCAACTTCCTGGAGGTGTTCCGCCCCCGCTTCAGCCACCGACAATGGAAGTAGGGGCACGACATGTCGTGCCCCTACTTCGTGACCGTACTTCTGGGGTTGATGGAGCAGGAAGGACGGCACACGCTCAGGGGGCTGCTCGCCAGCGTCTGGGAAAAGGTGCCCCTTTCTGGCCTTTCGCGCTTCCTGAGTGTGTGGCCCTGGTCCCCCGCCAAGGAATCAAGGAAACTGCGGATTGGACAGAGGCCATCTGGCCCTCGCAGGCAGGTGGGCATCAGGTGTATGCCCACGCCGTGCGGACCTGGGTGCGTAAACTCGGCCCCACCCTGGTGCTGCTCACACGCCAAAGCCTCTCGCAGCCCCTGGATCAGGCCCGCTACTGGGGCAGCACCTTGCTCAACGCCGATGCCCAGAGGGTGGTCCACATCCTGGCTGTGCGCTGGGACATGGAGACCCTTTTCGAGGACTACAAGGACCTGCTGGGCAGCGATCATTACCAGGTGATGAGCGCCACCGCCATCGTGCGCTTCTGGACGCTGGTGTC
>Ga0101945_1001504_pt1 | contig 22457 bp, 20 predicted proteins | sample DewCreD2012metaG_2_FD_75246 | JGI IMG/M metagenome (GOLD analysis project Ga0101945, IMG submission 75246) | Hot spring sediment bacterial and archeal communities from British Columbia, Canada, to study Microbial Dark Matter (Phase II) - Dewar... ... | reverse complement strand
CCCGCCGTCCGTCGCCGCGTCTGCGCCACCACACACGGCGCCGCCGCATCCTCCGAACCCGCAAACGCCCAAGCCACCACAAAGCGCGTGGCACGATCCACACTTAGGCATCCCCAACGCGATCCTGTCGCTGCAGAGGCGTCGCCGAACGGGGCAGATTTTTTTTGACAAACGACCAAAAAGCGTCCACCTCCACGACCGTCAAGTGCAGCTCGCGCACCAATACCTCAGTAATCTGTTGCGCGTGGTTGGCAGCCGCCCGCAGCCACCGTCCGATGGTCTCGTGCTTGTGCCCTGTAATCTCTTCGGCGGCGCTCAGGCTCCCGCGGCGCATCACCACCAGCAGGGTGCGGGCGACTTCGGTGGGGGTGTTGTGCAAGCGGTACATCGGTGTGCCGAAGGTGGCGCCGAAGGAGCGGTTGCAGGTGCGGCAGACCCAGCGTTGTCGCCCGTTTTTGCTGCCGTTTTTGACGATGTGGGTGGCGCCGCATCGGGGGCATGGGGGATTGTCTGAACAAGGTTTTCGTGCCATCCTGTTTACCTCCTGCCTTGATTATACCACGAATCATTACTCGGAGGGGTGACTACCGCAGCCTTGCGGACAGCAAGGTGAAAGAGGACTACAAACTGCCCGACGGCGACGCGCTCCGTATAGACGGCTTCCAAGCCACGCCACGCGACGCGCTTTACCACCAAGCCAGCAGCAACGACAACGAGCAGATCCGCGGCTGGCTGTCCGACGCCGCGCCCTGCTGGGTGCAGGAGGCGCCCGATGCAAGGTGAGGTCTACCGCTACACGGGCGCGCCCGACGACCTGCTCGCCGTCTGGAACGGCTTGGGGCTGGGCGACTCGGTGCGCTGGTTCGGCTGGAGCGAAGCGAGGATATACCTACCGAACCCACTGCCCGACACGCTGCCCAACGAGCTGTGGGAACGGCTGAGCCTGCTCAACGCGCAGGCGGAGCTGCGCCTGCTCGCACGCGGCGGCAAACCCACCCTGCTGCTCACCGAGACGCTGGAACCGCCCCACGACGCTTGGGAACCCTGTGGCGCATACGACGCCGAAGAGCGCATCCACATCCTGCTGGGCGACCCGACCAAACGCGCAGGCAGCAAGCCCACCGAACTGGCGGAGGTCGCCTTCCCCGCCGTGTTCGACTACGGCATCCCCCTCGCGCTCAGCCGCGACGCCACCCGCAAAGTCGTCGCCGACACCTACTACTACTACGATACTGAACGCCGCCTGCGCTACATCCGCTACGCAGGCATTCACACGAAGGAGTTCTAACCATGAACGGAGAAAAGCCCTACGATTTCGTGCCGTTTCCAGAGGGACGCCCCGACCGCAAGCAGGGCGCGGGGCAAGACAAACTGGACGCGCGCCTACTCAGCGGGACGCTGGAGCTGACCCTGCACACCTTGACGCCCGTGCATGTCGGGCTGGGCTACAGCGACTTCATCAAGGCGGGCAACCAAGAGTACCTCGCCGCGCTGCAGGCGTCCAAGCCCATACGCGAAGACGACACAACCCGCCGACGCTACCTGATTCCAGGCTCGTCCATCAAGGGCGCAGTGCGCAGCATCGTAGAAGCCATCACGCGCTCGTGCATCCGCATCACACAGAGCAAGCACCGTCCCTACATCCCGCAGGGCTACGGCGGCTGCATGAGCGTCAACGACCTGTGCATCGCGTGTCGCCTGTTCGGCGCGCAGGACTACCAAGGGCATGTGAGCTTCGAGGACGCCGTCGCACCGAAGGGGTCGCTGGTGCTGAGGGGTACGCCGTTGTTGTGGACGCCTGCGCGAGGCGGACGCGGGCTACCGCCGCGCTATCTGGATCGCGACCGCGCCAAAGGGCGCAAGTTCTACCGCCACGCACGCCCCCCGTCGGGCGCAGACCCGCGCGCCTGCATCAAAAGCGGTGCGGAACTGCCCCTGCGCATCCACTTCCTGAACCTCAGTGAAGCGGAGCTGGGGGTGCTGCTCACCGCGCTGGGACTGCACCCCGACCACCCGTTCCCCATCAAGCTCGGCGGGGGTAAGCCCGTCGGACTGGGCAGCGTGCAGGTCAAGTGCCAGCGCATCAACCTCCTGCAAGGCGCAGACGCGCTCAAAGCGACAGGGCGGCTGGGGCAAGCGCGCACGCTCGTAGGCAGCGATCTGGAAGCCTTCGTTGCACGGTGCGCCAACGCCGCCAGTGCGCTCATCGACGACGACGCGCTCGGCGAACTGGAAACGATTCTGGACGAGGCAGGGCTACAAGAGACCGCCCCTGCCGACCCATACTGAAGGAGGACGCCATGCCGTGGGACAAAATCATGGAGGCGGCGAAACGGCTGGAGAACCTGCTCCGCCGCGCCGATGTGGACCTCAACGAGGCGCAGAAGGCGATTGGGTACTACCTGTTCAAAGGTTGCGATGACGCTGCGATGGATCGCTATCTCAAAGAGATGGCGGAGAACCCGCCCCCGCGCAGCAAGCGCACCCAAGGCTACTACCGCGAACTCTACCGCATCTGGCTACAGTGGAGCCCCCAGTGCGGACTGACGGGCGTGGACAAGGCGCGTGCATGGAACTGGGGCATTCGGATGGCGAGGAGTTGAGCTACTCCTCCCATAACCCCAACAACACCTTTAGGGGCGCGTCGGTGCGGATTGCGCTCCCGCAGTGATGCACGGGCGAGGCGCGGTAGCCCTGCGCCCGCAAAAACCGTATCGCCTGCCGCGTGGACGGCACAGAACGGTTCAAACGATCCGCAAGCACGGGCAGGCTATACACAATCGGCAACTCGTCCAGCTCGCGGTTCAGCTTGGCGAGGAATCGGCGCGCGTCGGCGAAGTAGTCCTCGTGCGCGGCGCGGTGCATCGCGCTCAAAAACGCATGGTCGTGCAGCGGTCCCAGCCACAGCGGTCCCGCCCAGCGCACGGTGGTGGATGGGTGGTACTGCGGGTTCACGGGCGCGGGCACGCCCGCCATCGTCGCGCGGTACTCGCCGTCGGGCATCTGCGCGATGAAGCCGAGATGCTCCACATTCAGCCCGCGCGTGCCCTTGAACGCCCGTATCAGCGTGCGCCAGCAGTAGCCGTCGAAGTAGCTCAGCACGGGCACGCCATGCATATTCGCCTGAATCAGCCTGCGCTGCACGAAGCCAATCAGGATGCGCAGCCCGATTTCGTGGCACTCGCGTCCGTAGGCGGAGACGGCGTCGTAGGACTTGAGCGCCTCGCCGCGCTGCGCCCCGCACAGCACGGGCGCGTCCGTCGCCGTGATATACAGCAGCCCCTCCCAGCGCACCACGCCTGTCAGATACGGCACATACGGCGCGGGCGTGCCGAACGGGTCTAAGTCCACCCAGTCGAAGCGGCGGTCTTCCAAGTAGAAGCGGCACAGCAGCCGTTGCGCGAGTTCGTTGTACAACTCTACGCGCGGGTCGCCGTCCACATGCGCCTGTAGCACCTCGAAGCTGGTGTAGTTCGCGTCGTTGACCACCATCTGGGCGACGGGCGCTTCCAACAGGTAGCGTTTCGTGCGCAGTCCCGCGCCCGCCATCAGCTCCAGCACCTCCAGCGGGCGTTCGAGCCGTTCGGCTTCCGCGCGCATCGCCAGCACGCCCAAGTCGCGCCCCAGACGCGCCCGCGGGTTGTAGAACACATGCGCACTCTGCGGCAACCGAAACTCCGCCGCGCCCTCATGGTAAATCTGCACCGCCATACGGAATAGCAATTGTACCAACTTTGGCGTCCATCGGCGGCACTTAATCGGCGGTTAACCTAACGGGAGGTACACTGAGGATGATGCGTCGGCTCTACGGCTGGCTGTTTGGGGTTATTGTCGGCTTGGCGGTGGCGGCGTTTTACGCGCCTGCGCTGGGCACGGTGCGACACGACGCGCTGGAACTGAAACCGCACGCCGTCGTCCAGCACAAGCCTATCGACGAGATGAGCGGGATTGCCCGCAGTCGCGCCTACGCGGGCGTCTACTGGGTGCATAACGACAGCGGCGACCGCGCCCGAATCTTCCCCATCCGACTGGACGGCGGCGTCGTGGTTCCGCCGTTTGTGTCCAGGCGCGACGCCTCCGACCGCCCCGAAGACCCGTCCGTCGTCTACGAGGGCGTCCAAATCGAAGGCGCCGTGAACATCGACTGGGAAGACATCGCTATCGACGGCGACACGCTGTATATCGCCGATGTGGGCAACAACGCCAATGCGCGGCGCGACTTGGCGGTCTATGTGGTCAAGGAGCCGAACCCCGAAGCGACCTTGCAGGCGCACGCGCTCAAGCGCATCCCTGTCGCCTACCCCGACCAGAAAGCGTTCCCCGACGAGCAGTGGCACTACGACTGCGAGGCGGTGTTCGTGTTTCGCGGCAAACTCTACTTCATCACCAAGCACCGCGCCCTGCGCCAGTTGAACACCCCCGAACCAAGCGCGACCCTGTATCGGCTGGACACGATGCATACCGACCGCGTGAACTTCCTGACGCGGGTGGACTCACACAGCGACTTGGGCGGCTGGGTCACGGCGGCGGCGATGTCGCCCGACGAGCGCGTGCTTGCCGTGTTGTGCCAAGCCCCGCAGCAGGCGATTTGGCTGTTCGAACGCCCCGCGCGCGGCGACCGCTTTTTCTCGCAGGGCAAGGCGCGGCGCATCCCCATCCGCAACGGCAACCAGTGCGAAGCCATCGAGTGGATCGACAACACCCGCCTGGTCATCACCAACGAGCAGCGCGAGGTGTTTGTTGTGCCCGTTGCGCCCTGAGCGACGGAAGGTACAATCGCTCGCACGCCCGAAAACGCGCGCTACTGCGAAGCGGGTGTCGCCGTCGGGCGGGCAAGGGGCGTTGGAGATGTGGAGCGCTGCCCTTATGGTTGCCTACGGATGCTGAAGCTGCGCTTCAGCACTCCAAAGTGGGGCGTGTATGGAGTGCGGAAGCTGAAGGTGGGCGCACGGCGGTGCGCCCTGCGGTTCCCCCTCTCCTGCGAGGCGGGCGAGGGGGACACAGGGGGTGAGGGCAAAATAGGTTCTACGCATGCGCCAGCGCCTGATCCAAGTCGGCGATGATGTCCTCCACATCCTCGATGCCGACCGACAGGCGGATGAAGTCGGGCGTGACGCCCGTGGACTGCTGCTGTTCGGGGGTGAGCTGGCGGTGCGTGGTGCTGGCGGGGTGGATGATCAGCGACTTCGCGTCGCCGATGTTCGCCAAGTGCGAGTGCAGCTGCACATGCTGAATCACGCGCACGGCTGCCTCGTAGCCGCCCTTCACGCCGAAGCCCACAATCGCGCCCTGACCCTTCGGCAGGTACTTCCGCGCCAGCGCGTAGTACGGGCTGGTCTCCAAGCCAGGGTAGTTCACCCACGCGACCTTCGGGTGTTCGCTGAGCCACTGGGCGACGCGCAGCGCGTTCTGGCTGTGCCGCTCCATGCGCAGGTGCAGCGTCTCCAGCCCCTGCAAAAACAGGAAGGCGTTGAACGGCGAAATCGCGGGACCTAAGTCGCGCAGCAGTTGCGCCCGCACCTTGATGATGTACGCCATATCGCCGAACGCCTCGCGGAAGTTCAGCCCGTGATACGACGGGTCGGGCGCGGTAATCTGCGGGAACTTGCCGTTGTCCCAGTTGAACTTGCCCGAATCGACAATCACGCCGCCGATGCTGTTGCCGTGCCCGCCGATAAACTTCGTCGCCGAATGCACGACAATATCCGCGCCCCAGTCGAACGGGCGCAGCAGCACGGGCGTCGGCACCGTGTTGTCCACAATCAGCGGGATGCCATGCTCGTGCGCGATGTTGGCAATCGCCTCGAAGTCATGCACATCGAGCTTCGGGTTGCCGATGGACTCGATGTAGAGTGCACGGGTCTTGGGGGTGATGGCGCGGCGGAAGTTGTCGGGGTCGCGCGGGTCGACAAAATGCACCGTGACGCCGAACTTCTGCGGGAAGGTGTATTTGAACAGGTTGTAGGTGCCGCCGTACAGGCTGGTGGTGGAGACAATCTCGTCGCCCGTGTCGGCGATTGCCAGAATCGCGAGCGTCTCCGCTGCCTGCCCCGACGCAACTGCCAATGCGCCGACGCCGCCCTCCAGCATCGCCACGCGCTGTTCGAATACCCCCTGCGTGGGGTTCATAATGCGCGTGTAGATGAAGCCTGGCGTCTTCAGGTCGAATAGGCTTGCCGCGTGATCGACGCTGTCGAACAGGTACGAGGTCGTCTGATAAATCGGCACGGCGCGCGAGCCAGTCGCGGGGTCTGGCTCCTGACCGCCGTGCACGCAGATAGTACCCGAGTGATAGTGTCGTTGCATAGTGAACGCGAACCTCCTCAAGTGGGCGCAAGTATACCTCAGGCGCTATTCATCTCGAATTCATCAAAGGTACAGCCCGTTGTCAGCGCGTTTAGTCTATAATAAGGTTATGGTCGCGGAGAAGACACGCGTGGTCAGCCGCCGTTCAGAAGAGGCGTATCGGCAACTGCTCCTGGAGGTGAGTCTTTTTTTCCATCCAGACCCTGAGGTTTCCTATCGGTTCGTCGCCGATCGGCTTGGCGCGTTTTATGGGGGCGCGACTGCCGCCATCACCTTGCATCAAGGACCGCAGATTGTGTTCAAGTATGTCGCCAACGCGCCTGAATGGACGCGCGGGCTATGCAGCATTCCGACGGAGGATGCGTATTGTTCCCGTACGCTGCGTACCAACCGCGTGACTTGTATCCAAGATGTGCGCGCCGATGCGGAGTTCTGCGGCTTCCAGACGGTCGGGCTGGGCTGGACGCGCTATCTGGGCGCGCCGATTCGGGACAATCAGGGGCGCCCGATTGGCACGCTGTGCATTATCGATGGCAGACACGACGACCCACTGACCCCGCTTGATCAGGAGCTGATTGCGCTGCTGGCGATGCGCGTGAGCGTCGAGTTGGAGCGCGAGCGGCTCTTTGAGGAGCGAATTGCCGATCAGCGCCGCGCGTTAGAAGAGCGCAGTCGCCAGTTGGAGCGCACGCAGAGCGCGTTGCAGGCGGTCACGCACGCGCTCCATGCCGCCAACACCACCGAAGATGAGGACGCGCTGGCGCACGCGCTGGCGCACGCTTTCGCGCAGGTGCGCGGCGTGCGCGGGGTCGCGATTGTACACGCCGCCGACGGCTCGCTTCGTCCGCGCGTGGTGTGCGGGGAAGGCATTCACGGGCATGCGCTGCGCCCCGCGAGCCTGCAACGGTTGTGGCGACAGTTAGCCGCACACCCGCGCACGGCGCTTTCCGCCGCGTTGGCGCGCGCGATGGGTGGACGCTGGGGCGTCGCCTGCGCCTATCGTGACACTGACCGCGTTGCAGGCATGATCCTCGCCGCCTATGATTTAGACGAACCCGACGACGCCTTCCGCGCGGTCTACTTGGAGCCCATGCTTGACCTCGCCGCGCAAATCATAGAGGGCTACTACCTGCGTCGACGCCTGCAAAGCATGTATGAAGAGCTGTCCCAGATGCAGCATCAACTCGTACAGCATGAGAAGCTCTCGGCAATCGGCACGCTCTCGGCAGCCACTGCGCACGACATTCGCAACATCGTCAGCTCGTTGAACCTGCTCCTGACACTGAATCAGGACAACCCCGAACGCCTGCTCGCCGAGTTGGGACGCCAGCTCGATCGGCTCAAGATTATGGCGTATCGCCTGCTCTCGTATGCGCGCCCGCGTCAGCTGGTCTTTGAAGCGGTACACCTGCCCAGCCTTATCCAACGCGTGGTCGATTTGATTAGCTCCAGCGCTCAGATGGCGAAAGTGTCGGTGCATTTGAATCTGTCGCCGCGCCTGCCGCGCTTGCAGGCAGACGCCACGCAGCTGGAAAACATGTTGGTGAACTTGGCGCTGAACGCGATCAAGGCGATGGAGCAGCATGGCGGCGGGATACTGACCGTCAGCGCGAGCCGTGCGCCGCGCGGCGTGCTGTTGGGCGTGAGCGACACGGGTCCTGGAATTCCCGAATCGCTTCTGCCCCGCCTCTTCGAGCCGTTTGTCTCCAGCAGTGAGTCGGGCTTCGGGTTGGGGCTGTTCAGCGTCAAGCGCACAGTGGACCTACATCACGGTACCATCCGCGTTGTCTCGCGCCCTAATCACGGCGCAACCTTCGAGATCTACCTGCCTGCCAAGCAGCCCAGTGAAGGAGGTACCTATGCGCACTCGAATCTTGCTGGTTGAGGACGACGGGTTCCTGCGCGAGAATGTCATTCGCCTGCTGGAGCAGTACCAGTATGAGGTGGTTGGCGTCGGCGGCGCGGCGGAGGCGCTGCGCGCGCTTGCGGATAAGGAGCCTCACCTTATCATTTTGGATCTGGGATTGCCCGATTCCGATGGCTTCGACCTGTGTCGACACATCCGACAGAAGTGGCGTATCCCCATCTTGATGCTTACCGCGCGCGCCGATGCGATGGATAAAGTAATCGGGCTCGAAATCGGCGCAGATGACTACTTGACCAAGCCGTTCGAACCCAAAGAGCTGCTCGCGCGCGTGCGCGCGCTGCTGCGCCGCGCCTACGAGTTCCAGAGCGAAACGCCCCCCGAGACCGCCCGATGCTTCGGTGAACTTGTGGTCGACTACGCGCGTCGCCAAGTCACCGTGCGCGGAGAGCCCGTCTCGCTGACCAAACGCGAGTACGACCTGCTGGCGTACCTCACCAAGAACCCCAACCGCGTCATCCCCCGCGAGCACCTGTTCGAACAGGTATGGGGCTACAGCATCGAGTTCAGCTCCAACACGCTGGATGTCTACATCTATCGCCTGCGCAAGAAAATCGAGCGCGACCCCGACCAACCCAAGTACTTAATCACACACCGCAGCTACGGCTACGAGTTCCGAATCGGCTGATTTTTCAAAGACCGCTTAGCCCCCTGTCAGTTTAGGTTCAGATACGCGGCGTATACTACGAGTGGACGCACGCGCGTACCAGTCGAACAATCGACAGGAGGTCTATGAGATGCGATACACAATCGAAAGGGTTCTCGGAACCTGTGTGGTGGCTTTGGCGTTTACAGCGGGGCTAACGAGCCGCTCCGATGCGCAAATGGTCTACGGCGTCACCGAGGATAATCGCCTCATCAGTTTCGAGGCGAATAACCCGACCGCGCTCTTGAGCAACCGCCCCATTACGGGGTTGTTGCAACCGTCTGAGCTGATTTTGGGGATTGACTTTCGCCCCCGAACGGGCGAGTTGTATGCCGTGGGGAGTTCGAACCGACTCTACAAGATTAACCCGATGACGGGCATGGCGATGCCTGTGGGCAGCGGGATGCCCTTCTCGCCTGCGCTGCAGGGAGTCGAGTTCGGGTTCGATTTCAATCCCGTGGTCGATCGGATTCGCCTGACGGCGGACAGCGGGCAGAACCTGCGGCTGCACCCCGACACGGGGATGGTCGTCGCTACGGACGGAACACTGCGCTACAACATGGGCGACCCCAACGAGGGGCGCCAGCCGTGGATCGTGGGGTCTGCCTACACGAACAACTTCGACGGGACAACAAGCACGATTCTCTACAACATCGATGCGCGACAGGATGTGCTGGTGATTCAGAACCCCCCGAACGCAGGCGGGCTCGTCACGGTCGGTTCGCTGGGGATGAATGTCAGCACACTGCTGGGCTTCGATATCTATAGTGAGAATGGGCGCGACTTCGGGTATGTGGCGATCATCGATGTTGATCGCGGCGACTTCCGCTCGTGGTTCGGCTCGATAGATCTGGGCACGGGAATGATTATGCCAGTTGCCCCGATTGGCGGCGTTGCGTTACGGGTGCGCGACATCGCCATCGTGCCCGTCCCCGAGCCTGCGTCCATGCTTGCGCTGTCGGCTGGTCTCACCGCGCTGGCAGCGATACGACGACGCAAGCGATAATCCCTGATTGCGGGGGGCTTCTGCCCCCTGCACCTTCTGGAGGCAACTGACATGAGCAAGATGGACGAGAAGTTCTTGAGTCGGCGTGAGTTTCTAACGATTTCCAGTGCGCTGGGCATAGCGACCTTGGGGAGTACGCTGTTGAGTGGTTGCGGCGGCAGCGACGGCAACACAACAACGCGCCAGCCCAGCCGCGACGAGGAGATACTCGGCGCGGCGCAAATCGCTGAAGCGCTGGCGACCACGATGTATACTGCGATTATCGAGCAGGCGCCCTTCTTCCAACGGCTGGACGCTTTTGATCAGAACTACTTCCGCGCGGCGCGCGAGGTGGAGATGGCGCACTACCAGTTGCTGATGTCCGCGCTCAATAACCGCCCGACGCCCGTCACAACCTTCTATTTCCCTCAGGGGATGTTTACCGACGCGCGGGTTACACTCGATACGCTGGTGACGCTCGAGGAAGCGTTTATCGCCGCCTACGTGGTCGGGGTGCGCGACCTATCGACGCCCGAACTGAAGGTCACGGCGGCGCGCATCTTGGCGGTCGAGAGCGACCACCGCACGGTCGCCCGCGTGGTCGCAACGGAGATCGACCCTGCCGACGGCGGACCGTTCACGACCGTGCGCGGGCTTTCGGGACAACAGGAACCTGTTGACCCACCCAACGACAACGCCTTTGCACGCACCTACCAGCTGCGCTCTATTGCAGACGCTGTGAACGCGCTGCGCCCGTTCATCAACCGTGAGGCGGCGCAGCAAGCGGGGCATGATGTGAATCGTCCCTTCGAGTTTCGCCCCTTCACCCCTCGCCTACCCAACCCACGCGGCGGCGTGAACGGGTAGACCGACATAGCCTACCGACCCCTCGCGAGGTGAACCTCGTGTTCACCTCGCATTTTTTTCCTGCGGGTACACTGAACTCTATGCGCACGGACACCATCGCGGCGATTGCGACCCCTCCTGGCGAAGGCGGGATTGGGATTGTGCGGGTGAGCGGTGAGCAGGCGTTTCCGATTGCCGAGCGGCTGTTTCGGCGGCGCGGGCGCACGCCGCTGCAGAGCCATCGCGCCGACTTCGGGGCAATCGTAGACCCCGCAACGGGCGAGACGCTTGATCGCGCGCTGCTGTTGCCGTTCCGCGCCCCGCGTAGCTACACGGGCGAAGATGTGGTGGAGTTCCACTGCCACGGCAGCCCGTATCTGTTGCGTCGGGTGCTGGAGTTGGTCTGGCGCGAGGGGGCGCGTCCCGCCGAGCCAGGCGAGTTCACGCTGCGGGCGTTCCTGAACGGCAAGCTGGACTTGGCGCAGGCGGAGGCGGTCGCCGACCTGATTCGCGCCCGCTCGGAAGCGCAACTGCGCAGCGCACTCGCCCTGCACGCGGGCAGGCTCTCGCAGCAGGTACACGCGCTCGGCGACGAGGTGCTGCGCCTGCTGGCAACCGTAGAGGCGCACATCGACTTCTCGGAGGAACTCGGCGAGTTAGACCCGCACGCGCTCGCGCCGAGCTTCGAAAGCCTACTCCAGCAGTTGGACGCGCTGCTGCAGGGCGCGCGGGCGGGACGCATCCTGCGCGAGGGGGCGCGAGTCGCCATCGTCGGGCGACCGAATGTCGGCAAATCGTCGCTGCTGAACGCGCTGCTCGGCGAAGAACGCGCCATCACGACCGATATTCCAGGCACCACGCGCGACACGCTGGAGGAGAGCCTGATTATCGGCGGCGTGCCCATCGTGATTCTGGACACGGCGGGCTTGCGCGAAAGCGCGAATGTGGTGGAACAAATCGGCGTCGAGCGCGCCCGTCGCGCCGCCGAACGCGCCGACCTCATCCTGTTTGTGTACGATCTGACCGCGCCCGACTGGGACGCCGACCGCGCCCTGCTGCAGACGCTCCCCCCCCACACACCCAAACTGCGGGTGGGCAACAAGGTGGACGCCGTCGACCCCGCGCAAGCGCAACGCGCCTGCAGCGTCTTCCCCGATAGCGTGCTAATCTCCGCGCTTACGGGCGCGGGACTGCACGCGCTGCAGGAAGCAATTGTGACTGCGCTGGAGGTGCAGCGCATCGGCGAGGAGACGCCCACGCTCACCCACCAGCGACACATTCAAGCGGTCGCGGACGCCAAGCGCGCCCTCGAACACGCCCGCGACGCCCTCCAGCACGGCTACCCGCCCGACCTGATTGCCGTCGACCTGCGCACGGCATGGCTCGCGCTGGGCGCAATCACGGGCGAAACCGCCGACGAAATGCTCGTGCAGCGCATCTTCCGCGACTTCTGCATCGGAAAATAGCCGCCCGATGTGGAATAACCCCCCTGCGAGACAGGTGATGCTATGCGGGTGCTAATTGCCGAAGACAGCGTCGTGGCGCGGAAACTGCTGGAGCGTAACCTTCAGCAGATGGGGTACGAGGTCGTGGCAGCGGAGGACGGCACACGGGCGTGGGACGCCTACCAACACGCCCCCACGCCCATCGTGATTACCGACTGGGAGATGCCCGGCATGAGCGGTGTGGAACTGTGCCGCGCGATACGCCAACACCCCAGCGAGCATTACACCTACCTGATGATGCTCACGGCGCGCGGGCAGAAAGAGGACAAACTGCAGGCGCTGGAGGCGGGCGCGGACGCCTTCTTGAGCAAGCCGCTGGACATAGCGGAGTTACAGGCGAACCTGCGCGTCGCCGAGCGCATCCTCCAAGCGGAGGCGGACCTCCAAGCGCAGAAACAACAACTGCAAGACCTCAACGAGGAACTCGCCAGCCAAAACGAACAACTCCAGCAGTCGTACCGACTGGTGGAACACGCAAACCGTCGCTTTTCCGATCTATTTGACAATGTGCCTGTCGCGTGCTTCACGGTCGACTTGGAAGGCAACATCCACGAGTGGAACTTCGCCGCGCAGCAACTGTATGGCTACTCTAAGGAGGAAGTGCTTTTCCAGCCCTTCTACGCAAAGGTCTTTCACGGAGCGTCCGCCTCGAAAATGCACGAGGTTCTCCAGCGCGTTATTCAAGGAAGTATCATGACGGGCATCGAATCGGAAGACTACGACTCGGAGGGCAACCTCCACTATGTGATACGGAGCGCATTTCCTATCCGCAACCCGAATCGCGAGGTAGTTGGCGCGATTGTGTCGGCGGTGGATGTCACCTACCGCGTGGAGTATGAGAATCAGCTCAAAGCGCTGAATCAAAAGCTCCAAAGCCTGGCGGTCACGGACGGCTTGACAGGACTGCACAATCATCGCGCGTTCCAAGATTACCTGGAAGAGCAGTTCCAAGTCGCGATGCGCAATAAGCAGCCGCTCGCGCTGCTTCTAATGGATGTCGATCACTTCAAGCACTACAACGATACCTATGGGCATCAGGCGGGCGACGAAGTGCTGCGTCGGGTCGCGCAGATTCTGCAGGCGCATGTGCGCGAGGGCGACTTCGTGGCGCGGTACGGGGGCGAGGAGTTCGTGGTGGTGCTGCCGCGCGCGGATTTGGAGAGCGCAGTCGCTGTCGCCGAGCGGTTGCGCCGCGCCGTTGAATCCGCCGAGTGGAGTCTGCGCCCCGTCACGGGCAGCTTCGGCGTGGCGTGCATCCGCCCCGATATGGAGACGCGCCAAGAACTCATCGAAGCCGCCGACCAAGCGCTCTACCAAGCCAAAAAGAACGGACGCAACCGCGTGGAGGTCTGGAACTACCGCCTGCTGCTCAAAGCCGCATAGCAGGAATCCGCAGGCGCAGAGGGAACTCTAATACCAATCGCGCGTCCAAAGTTCATTAATTGCCCCCCTCCTTTAGGTTCCCCCCGCTTCGCGAGGGGAACCGCGAGAGGCGCGCCTACTCGGTTCCCCCTGCGTGCAGGGGGAACCTTAAGGAGGGGGTCATCAACTGCTGCTTTTGTGAACTCTGGCTCGGCGATTGGTATAAAACGCAATGAAGAGGTCAAAGCCATGATGAATCGGGTGCGAACGCAGACGCGCATTGAGGTCAAAACCGCGCCGCAAGCCAGCTTGGGCTTAAAAACGCTGGCGCGAATGCTCACGCTCAACTCGGAAGAGTTGATCAAACTCATCGAGCAGGAGTTGGAGGAGAACCCCGCGCTGGAGGCGACCGATGAAGACCGAATACGGATCATCACGCCCCAGCCGCCGACGCTCTCGCTGGACGCCGACCCCAGCGCGTTCAGCGAGGAGAGCGACTCGGACGATTGGCTCGAGCTACGCTTGGCGACGCCCCCGATGGATCTGAAAGCGCATGTGCAGGGACAGCTGCGCCTGATGGTCGCGCCGCGCCTGACGCCGATTGCCGAGCATCTGGTCGAATCGCTGGATGGCTACGGCTACCTGCGCACGGATGTGGAGGAGGTCGCGCTCTTTTTGAACGCGCCGCTGGAGGATGTGGAGTATGTGCTGGAGCAGTTGCAGGCGTGCGACCCGCCAGGGGTGGGCGCGCGCGACCTGCGCGAGTGCCTGCTGCTCCAACTGCGCGCGATTCAAACCGCGCCCGACGACGAGTTGTTGGAGTGGGCGCAGCGCGTGCTGCACAAGGGCTGGGACGAGTTCAGCAGCGGACGTTGGGGCGCACTGGGGCGCAAGCTGAAACTCGACGCCGAAGCGATTGAAGCGGTCAAGCAGTTCATCCGCAGCGAGTTGCGCCCCTACCCCGCGTGGGAGCTGGAGACGCCCGAACCGCCCCACGAGCAGACCGTACCGCAGGAGCCTGACATCATCGTGCGCGCCTCGCACAGCGGGCTGCGCATCGAAATCGGCGGGGCGCACTTCGACGCGCTGCGGCTCAGCCCCGCGTATTTGGAGCAGGCGGTTCGCCTCAATCGCGGCGAGCTGCGCTGCAGCGCAGACGAACGCGAGCATATCCAGCACTACTTAGACCGCGCGCGCGTGTTCCTGCAGGCGCTGCAACAACGCTACCAGACGCTCAAGCGCATTATGGAAATCATCGCGCAGCGGCAGTACGGGTTCCTGATGACCAGCGACGCGCGGTTCCTGCAGCCGATGACGCGCGCGGAACTCGCCGACGCGACGGGCTTCCATCGCTCCACCGTCGGGCGCGCCGTGCGCAACAAGCGGCTCCAACTGCCCAGCGGGATGGTCGTGCCGCTGGACATCTTCTTCGACGCTTCGTACCGCACCGCGCTGCTCATCCAGCAGATTCTGAACGAACACGAGGGCGCGGGCAGGCGGCTCACCGACGCCGAAATCGCCGAGAAGCTGGCGGAGATGGGCATCGAGGTCGCGCGGCGCACCGTCGCCAAGTACCGCCAGCGGCACAAGATCCTCTCCTCGCACTGGCGCGAGCGACAGCGGCTGGTCGGCTGAGCTACCGCTCGACGGTCAGCACCTGAATCATGTTGGTGTTGCCGGGCACATTCACGGGCACGCCTGCGGTCAGCACCACGCGGTCGCCCCCTTTGACCAAGCGCGTCTGGCGCGCGGCGATCATCGCCTGCGTGGTCATCTCGTCGGTGGTGTTCACATGCGGGATCAACAGCGGCGCGACGCCCCACAGCAGCGTCAGCCGCCGCCACAGCGACTCGTGGTCGGTCAACGCGAGGATCGGCTGATAGGGACGGAAGTGCGAGACCCAGCGCGGCGTGCCGCCCGAACTGGTGGGCGTCAGAATCGCCTTCGCGCCGACCATCTGCGCGACGGTACATGCGGCGCGTGCGACGGCGACCGTCGCGTTGCCCGCCGTGTGCGCGTCCAGCTCGCCCAGCTGCAGAAACTCCAGATGCTCTTCGGCGACCTCCGCGATACGCGCCATCCAGCGCACCGCGTGCGTCGGGTACGCGCCGACCGCCGTCTCGCCTGAAAGCATCAGCGCGTCCGTGCCGTCCAGCACGGCGTTTGCGACATCGGTCGCCTCGGCGCGGGTGGGGCGACCCTCGCGAATCATGCTCTCCAGCATCTGCGTGGCGGTAATCACGGGCTTGGCGTGCTGGTTGCACAGGTGGATAATCTGCTTTTGCAGGATGGGCACTTCGGCGAGGTCTACCTGCACGCCCAAGTCGCCCCGCGCGACCATAATGCCGTCCGCCACCTCCACAATCGGCTCGAGGTCGTCCAGCGCGGCGGGCTGCTCGATTTTGGCGATCACGGGCAGGTTCGCCCCATGCTCGCGAATGAGCGCCTGCAGGTTCATCACATCGGTCACGGAGCGCACGAACGAGAGCGCGATCCAGTCCACCCCTGCGCGGACGCCCTCCAGCAGGTCGTCGCGATCTTTGGGGGTCATCGACGGCAGCGCGAGCGTGCGGTGCGGGAGCGTCACGCCCTTGTGCGAGCGCAACTCGCCGCCCTCCAGCACGGTCGCCTCCAGCCGCCCCGACTCCACATGGGTAATCTGCAGTTCAATCGCCCCGTCGTCGAGCAGCATGCGGTCGCCCACCCGCGCCGCGCGGAACACCTCCGCCACGGGCAGCGGGATCGCCGAATCGTGCGCCTGTTCGCCCAGCGTAAATACCGCCTGCTCGCCCGTGTGCAGGGTTATCGGCGCGGGCAGGCTCCCGATGCGAATCTTGGGTCCCGCGAGGTCTAACAATACGCCGAGCGGGATTTTGTAGGTCTGCTCGGCGTCTCGGATCCAGCCAATCCACTGGCGACGGGTGTCCCAGTCGCCGTGCGCGGTGTTGATTCGAAACAGGTTCGCGCCCGCCTCGACCAGCTCGCACAGTTTTTCGGCAGTGTCGATGGCGGGTCCGAGCGTGGCGATAATCTTCGTGCGTCGCATAGGCTATGCTCCGTACAGTCCGAACGCCATCTGCCCGACATAGACCGCGCTCTCGTCGAGTTCCTCTTCGATGCGCAGCAGGCGGTTGTATTTGGCGGTGCGTTCGCTGCGCGCGGGCGCGCCCGTCTTGATTTGCCCCGCGCTGGTCGCCACCGCCAAGTCGGCGATGAAGGTGTCCTCGGTCTCGCCCGAACGGTGCGAGATAATCGTGCTGAACCCGTTGCGATGCGCCAGCAGAATCGCGTCCAGCGTCTCGGTCAGCGTGCCGATTTGGTTGAGTTTGATGAGGATGCTGTTGGCGCAGCCGTTTTGGATGCCGCGCATCAGGCGGTCGGGGTTGGTCACGAACAGGTCGTCGCCGACCAGTTGCACGCGCGTCCCGATTGCCTGCGTGAGCATCTGCCAGCCGTCCCAGTCGTCTTCCGCCAGCCCGTCCTCGATGGAGACAATCGGGTAGTCGCGCACGAGGTCTTCGTAGAGGCGCACCATCTGCTCGCGGTCGAGCGTGCGCTCTTCGGCGCGCAGGATGTAGTAGCCGCCCTTGTAGAGTTCGGTCGCGGCGACATCGAGCGCGAGGGCGATTTGCTCGCCGGGTCGGTAGCCCGCGCGTTCAATCGCGCGCATCAGCAGATCCAGCGCGCCGCGCACGCTGGTCACCTGCGGGGCGAAGCCGCCCTCGTCGCCGACGGCTGTGCCGTAGCCCTCCTCGTGGACGACCCGCTTGAGGTGGTGGTACACCTCCACGCCCCAGCGCAGCGCGTCGGAGAAGGCGTTTGCGCCCAGCGGCACAATCATAAACTCCTGAAAGTCCGCCCCGCCTTCGGCGTGCTTGCCGCCGTTGAGGACATTCATCAGCGGCACGGGCAGCGCGTGCGCGTTCACCCCGCCGAGGTACCGATACAGGGGCAGCCCGCACGACTCCGCCGCCGCGACCGCAACCGCCATCGACACGCCCAGCATGGCGTTCGCGCCCAGTTCGGACTTGTTGTTCGTGCCGTCCAGTGCGATCATCGTCTCGTCGATCGTGCGCTGCTCCAGAGCGTCCATCCCTTCGAGCGCGGGCGCAATCCGCTCGTGAATGTTCTCGATCGCCCGCTCCACGCCTTTGCCCAAGTAGTATTCGGGGTCGTCGTCGCGCAGTTCCAACGCCTCGTGCGCCCCTGTGGACGCGCCCGACGGTACCGCCGCACGCCCGAACGAGCCGTCCTCCAAATAGACATCCACCTCGACCGTCGGGTTGCCCCGTGAGTCGAGAATCATTCGCGCCGTAATTTGGTCTATCGTCGTCATCGCCATGCTCCTGCGGGCAATTATACCGAGTATGCCCAGCGGGACTCGGTGTAGTGCTCCTCTCTGAAGATTCCGCGCCTCCGTTCCGATAATCCCTCACGAGCCGTTGCAGGAACGCTGGGATTGGCGTTCCACAGAGGCTCGAAATCTCTTGCTACGGAGGTTAACCATGCGCAAGCGAAAACCGAAACCGCCTGTTGAACAGCGACCTGTATCGATTAGCACGGCGAGCGTGCTGGTGGGGGTGGAGACGCACACCATCCGCTACTGGGAGCGCGAGTTCGCAGAGTTTTTGAACCCTGTGCGCACTCAAGGGGGGCAGCGCCGCTACCGCCCCGAAGATATTGAAGTCCTCAAGGAGATCAAACGCCTGCTCAAAGAGGAACTCTACACGATTGCGGGGGCGAAGCGCAAGTTAGCCGAGCAGTTCGAGGCGCAGTCGCCCGAGCCGCCCAGCGCGGGCAACAACGGAACGCACGCGACCAAACGCGGCAGACGCGCGACCGCCACGCGCTGAGCCGCCACACTGAAAAGGAGGGAAACCGATGTCCACGATTGTCGTGCGCCAGGAAGTGCCGCTGTTTGCGGAGCAGTGGGACGCCCGCCTGAACGCGGCGTTCGAACACCTCCGCGCCGAGCAGCCCGACGCCGCTTACGAAGCGTTCATGCGTCATCTGGAGCAGCACCCCGACGACGCGAACGCCTACGAAGGCGCTGCCGTCGCGCTGCTGCAGCAAACGCGCTGGGACGACGCCCTGCAACTCACGGAGCGGGGACGCGCCGCCTGCCCCGACAGCCCCATCCTCGTCGCGCGACAGGCATGGATTCTGGTCTACCTCGCCCGCGAGTCGGAAGCGTACCCGCTGGTGGTACAAGTGCTGGAGGGGGGCTTTCGGCATCCAGACTGGCTGCGCGAGACGGTGCTGCCCCTGCGCAATGTGCTGATTTGCCACGCGAGCGACCCGCGCCTTGCCGCCAGCAACAAGCAGAAACGCCAGCAAGAACGCGCCACGCTCCTCAAGGGCATCCAGACGCTCGAACACTGGCTGGAGCGCTACCAGTGTCCCATCCCCGACGAACCCGTCGGCGTGCGGATTACGCTGAGCATGATTGCCCGCAACGAGGCGGAGTACCTTGAAGAGTGTCTCAAGAGCGTGCAGGGCGTCGTGGACGAAATCGTGCTGGTGGACACAGGCTCGACGGATGCGACCCCGCAGATCGCCGAAAAGTACGGCGCGAAGGTGATTTACGCCGAGTGGCAGAACGACTTCGCCGCCGCGCGCAACATCGCCCTACAACACGCCACAGGCGACTGGATTCTGGTGCTGGACGCCGACGAGCGGCTGACCCCCGAATCGAGGCAGGCGATTCTGAACGCCGCGCGCCACCCGCAGTTCGTCGGCTACTACTTGGAGATCCTAAACGAGATTGGCGCGGGCAACTACTTCGTGCATCGGTTGGTGCGCCTGTTCCGCCGCGTGCCCTACGCCCGCTGGGAAGGCGCAATCCACGAGCAGATTATCCCCAGCCTCGTGTCGCTGAAGGGGCGCATCGCCACCGTCGCGGCGCAAATCCGACACTTGGGCTACAACAAGGAGGTCATGCGCAGCCGCGACAAGGCGCGACGCAACATCGAGATTATCCTGCGCGAGTTGGAGAAAGACCCCGACGACCTGTTCCAGAAGTTCAACCTCGCGAACACCTACTTCACGATAGGCGACTATGAGCAGGCGGCGTACTGGGCGGAGCAGACCTGCCCGTACTTGCGCGGCGACGAGGACTTCGCAGGGCAAATCTGGGCGGACTGGGTCGAAGCGCTGACGAATCTGGAGCGATACGAGCAGGCGTTGCAGGTCGGCGCGGACGCCCTCGCGCGCGGGATTGACCACCCGATGGTGCATTACACGCTGGCGGCGGCGTTTGCGCGGATGGGCTGCGCCCAGAAGTCGCTGGAGGCGCTGGAAGCGGGACGCGAGAGCGCGATTCGCATCGGGCTGCTCGCGCCCGACGGCGAGACAGTGCTGGTAGGCAGCGGCTATGTCGGCGATGTCGGCGTGGTGACCTACAAGTGGCGATTCGCCTACGCGCGCGCCCTGCGCGAACTCGGACGCCTCGACGAAGCCCTGCCCCTCTACGAATGCCTGATGCAGGAGCGACCGAACGACCCCATCGTGCTACTGGACTATGGGCAGGCGCTACTGCTCATCGGCGCGCGCGAGCAAGCCGAGACCGTCTTCCAGCAACTGGCAACGCACGAAGGCTACGAAACCCTCGCACAGCAATTCCTGGCGAAAACTTGGTGGGAGGCAGGGGACTACCGTCGCGCGTTGCCGTATTTGCGCGCCGTCGCCCACGCGCTGCCCAATCAGCAGGAGTGGTGGGAGCGCTGGGCGCACGCCGCGTACGAAACGGGCGATGCGCGCAGCCTCATCGACGCCTACGAGTTCTACGCGACGCAGGGCAACGCGCCCACCGCCGAAATGCATATCAACTGGGGACGCGCCCTGTGGCAACTGCGGGACTACGAGAACGCGCTGGCGCACTTTGCCGCCGCGATTGACCTCAACCCGCACGACCCGAACGCCTTCCTGAACGCGGGCGACGCGCTCTACCAACTCGGCGCGTACAGCGAAGCCGCCGACGCCTACAGCGCAGGCATCGAGCGCGACCCCTACAACCCGCAGGCGTGGTTCACGCTCGGCAACTGCTACTTCCGCATGGGCGTCTACGACGCTGCTGCCATCGCCTACCAGCAAACGCTGCAGTTAGACCCCAAGCACGCGCAGGCGCAGCATAATCTGGAGCTGACCCGCGAGCGTATCCGTATCACAGCGGCGTAGCCTAAAACCCGCTGCTCTGAAACGCCTCCTTAATATTCGGGCGCGTCAGCACAATGAGAACGGCGACGGGGAACGCTATCTGAATTGGAACACCAACGAGCGAAGTCGGATCTACGCCGACAATCGCTATCCCGACAATCGTGCCCACGATTGCCCACAGCAGCAGCACGACCGCGTTCGCCAGCATCAGCGTGTAGCCGATCGGCTTCATGCCCAGCAGCAGAATGGAGGCGACTATCATCCACACCGATAGCACAAGCCCCACGATGGCGCTGACCATCGTGTATCGCATCAGTGCTGGATTGTTCAACATCTGCTGGAACTCTGCTGATTGTTCGCCAGACTGTTGCGCCATCTCTGCCAGCATCGGCAGCGAGCCCGCCGCGCCCAACCCGACAAGGTTGCAGCACAGCCCCAGTATTCCGAACACGATTCCGAGAATTCCGATTACCGTAACCGCAGTTGGTCGCATGTCTCCCTTACCTCCTGTAGTAGAACCTCCATTCAAGCCCATCGGGTAAATTCCTGCTATGGTGGTTGCGGAATTCAAGGAGATGCCTGTAGTGGCGCGCTACCCCGCCAATCGGGTGCGGGCGATTGCGATGCCCGTCGGTGGGATAGGCACGGGCTGTTTCGCGTTGGCGGGCGACGGTGCGCTGGTGGACTGGCAGTTGATGAGCCGCCCGCATCGGGGTTGGCGTCCGCCGTGGGCGCACCTGCTGCTGCGTGTGCAGCCGCAAGGCGAGCGGGCGCGCCTGCGCGTGCTGGAGGGCATCACGCGCCTGCAACTGGACGCCGATTACGGCGCGCCACAAACGCTGGCGGGGCTGCCCCATATGCGCCCGCTGGGCTTCGAGGCGGCTTACCCGTTCGGACGCGCCTTGCTACGCAACCCCGAACTGCCGCTGGAGTGCGCCATCGAAGCGTTCAACCCGCTGATTCCCGAAGCGACCGACGATTCGAGCCTGCCGTTCGCACTGCTGACCGTCGCGCTGCACAACCGCGGGCGCGTACCGCTGGAGGCGAGCGTCGTGTTCGTGCTAACGAACTTCATCGGCGACGACGGCATCGTGCGCGACCAGAAGGGTAACATCACCGAGTTTGCGCGGGCGCACGGCTGGCGCGGGCTGCTGTGCCGCAAGGCGACCGAGCAGCGTTCCGCACGCTGGGGCACGCTTGCGCTGCTGACGGATGCCGAGAACGCCGTCGTCGCGCGCCGCTGGGCGTTCCGACGCTGGGACTTACCCACGACGCTGATGCCGCTGACCGACTGGCTGCTGGAGAACCCGACCATCCCCGACGCTGCGCCCCGCCAGCCATGCCCGCCCAGCGACGAGCGCGGCTGGGAATCGTCCATCTCCGTACCCGTATCGCTTGCGCCCAACCAGACCGCCCGCGTGCACTTCCTGCTGTGCTGGCACTTCCCGTACCGCAACATGCGCGAGGTGGGCTGGTGGCACGGTGAAAGCGACCCCATCGTGCGCAACTACTACGCGCTGCGCTTCGAGGACGCGCGGCGCGTGGCGGAGTATGTCATCCCGCGCCTGCCCGACTTGTGGGAGCGCACTGCCCGCTTCGTGGAGGGCGTCATCGCTCGCCATCCTGCGGCGATTGCCGAATCCGCGCTCAACTGCCTTGCCGTGCTGCGCAGCCCGACCGTCTTCCGACTGGAGGACGGCACTTTCTGCGGGTTTGAGGGCTGCAACG
>Ga0101945_1001494_pt1 | contig 22603 bp, 31 predicted proteins | sample DewCreD2012metaG_2_FD_75246 | JGI IMG/M metagenome (GOLD analysis project Ga0101945, IMG submission 75246) | Hot spring sediment bacterial and archeal communities from British Columbia, Canada, to study Microbial Dark Matter (Phase II) - Dewar... ... | reverse complement strand
TTTGGTGCGGGACTATGAGCGCTTACCCGAGACCTTAGCGGGTTTGCACTTTGTGGCCTTTGCCATGCTGCTGGCCCAGAGGCTTGTGGAACTGCTAGGCAAAGTCATTAACAGCCTCTAGCGCTTCCTCCAGGGGGCCGCGCGGAAAGCCACCCTCCCGCCTCCAGGGGCACCGGATTGTCCGGGGAGGGCATCCACACCTTCTGGCCCTGGGGAGGCCAGACGGCGTACTGCACCTGGTGGTAGGAGGGCCTGTTCTGGGAGTCGTAGACCGTGCTCACCGAGGCCCGCCCCCGGAGGCGGTTCTGGGAGTCGCGGAGGTCAAAGACCGCCCCGTTGTAGGGAGTGTTCGGAGCGTACCCCGAGAGGGTGAAGTAGTCGCACCCGGAAATGCAGAGGTAGAGCTTCCCGTTCCACCCGAGGGTCTGGTTGGTGGAACCCTGGGTGGGATTGGCCCCGCTTTCCACCAGGAACTCCACCACCACGCTGTACCCCTCCCGGGCGTTCCCCTGAAGCGTCCCCCGGACCTCCGTGGAAGGACGGGGGCCGTCCACGAGGCCCACCTGGGCCAGGGCTAGAGAGAGGAAGGGGAGGAGAACGAACTTACGCACGCCTCACCTCCTGGGAAAAGGCGTCCACCAGATGAAGGACCACGGGCCAGAGGAGGCCCGCGAAAAACCAGGAAGGACCGTATGCGAGAGCAAAGACGATCCCCGCCGAAACACCGATGGCCCAACGGATCCAGGTCATGGGTACTGCCTCCCCCGCTGGAACATGGGGTCAATCATGAGGAGGGTTTTCAGCGTGGGCGCCAGGCCCGTGGGGGTCTCCGCCAGGGCCAGGCACCGCCTCCCCTCTGGGGTGTCCTTATAGGTCAGGCACCCCTGGAGGACCTGGCTCCGCTCGTCCTGAGGCACCGCGGGGTACTCGGGGTCCGAGGGGTCGTAGTACTTGCGGGGGATCACCCGGTCCATGAGGAGGTAGTCGTGCCGAAACCCCTTGACCATGAGGAAGGTCTTGATCTCCACCTTGGGGCCGATGTCCGCGCCCCGGGCGTTCTGCTGGCCGAAGCAGAAGGTGATGAACCCCCCGCAAAGCCTCCCGGTGTAGAGAAGGCCGTAGAGGATGCTGGGGACGTCCGTGAGGACCTTGATCTCCCCCGCCGGGTCCGCCCGCTGGCAGATGCCGAGGAAGCCACAGTCGTAGAAGTAGCCCTGGGCCACCTTGGCGAGGGCGCTCCGCACGGGCTCCGGGACCTCCTTGGCGTAGGCGTAGGCGAGCATGGAGGCCCCCGCCTGCTTGTGGTCCTCCACCAGACGGTGGGCGAACTCCTGGAGGGCCTGGTCGTAGGAGAGCTCCCGCTCCCAGGTGAGGTAGGCCGCCCCCCGGCTCGAGGTGGAGATCGTCCCGCTCAGGGGCACCCAGTAGCCCCGGAGGAGGGTGCAGGCGTAGTAGGGAGACCCCGGCGCGCCCCCGGAGGTGGTCACCGTGGTCGTCTGCTCCTCACCCTGGGAGTCCCGGTACTTGCAGGACCAGTCCTCCCGCCACTCCTTCCAGTAGACGAAGGCTTCCGCCGTGAAGCTGTGGAAGCCGTTGTCCCGGAAGGAGAGGTTTCGGGTGGACACCTGGACCTCGGGGCACCCCTGGACCGGGTTGGGGGAGAGGAGGGCGGGGTAAATGGGGTTCCATGGCCCCACGTCTCCGAGGGCGAGCTGGCTTCCCGTCCACCGCACCCGCACCCAGGCCGTGGTGGAGGGGGAGGAGGTCCAGGCCCGCGCGGTGAAGGCCCCGGGAGAGGCCAGGGCGGTGGGGGAGACGGTGAGGTAGACCTGGGGCCTCCCCACGGGAAGCTCGGGATAGTTGGGAGGCGTGTACCGCACGGTGCAGGTCTGGGAGCCCTGGGCGAGGGCGGTCAGCAAAGCTACCTTGGTCAGCAAAGCTACCTTGCGGCCCAGGAGGGGGAGAAGTGGCAACATGATGCGGCGCATCAACCCATATTGTAGCAATGCTTGCTTAGCTTAGGGCCCGCTCCGCCTCCGCCAGGCGCTCCAGGAGGGCCTCCCGCCGCCTTAGGAGGGCCTTGTAGCCGGCCAGGGCCTCCAGGAACTCCCGGGGCCGGGTGAAGCCCTCGGGGGGTTGCCACCCCTTGCCCAGGTACTTCCACCGCCACCGGCCCCCCTTCTTCACCTTGAGGTAGAGGTAGGGGTAAGGCCCGTGGGGGCACTTCCGGCAACGCTCCTTCCCGCACTTGACCCGCCGCCAGTAGACGGGGAGGGGGGAGAGGGCCTCGAGGGCCTTGCGCTCCTCTTCCAGGCGGGCGAGGGCTTTTTAGCTACACACCCCCCTCCAAAAGGCCCTAGTGCGGCGGTTCCAGGGCCATCTGGAAGCGGGGACCTCGAGGCGGGGTAACCCGAGGAAAGGGGCCCGCTTGTGTTAGCCTTGACTAACCTCAAGGGGTCTACTAATATGGGGGTGTGCGGTGGCGCAGTACCGGGTGGAGCTTTATCGGGATGCCCGAGGGTACTCTCAAGTCCTGGAGTTCTTCAACGCTCTCAAGAGGAGCAACCCCAAGCTTCTGGCCTTCGCCCAGCGCCTTCTCAAGAACTTGGAGGAGCACGGTCCTGACTTGCGTCCACCTTTGGCCAAGCCTCTTAAGGGGCTCCAGGCGCCCATCTGGGAACTGCGTCATCCCTCGGGGCTTCGGCTTTACTACTGGCGGCAAGGGGCCACGCTCTTCGTCGTCGCCGCGGGGGAGGTTAAAAAGCGGGACGAGGCCGACCCCGACTTGCTGGAGTTCGCGGTGAAGGCTTACAGGGAAAGCCAGAGAAACCTTAACTAGGGGGACTTGCCATGGGAAACAACATCAACTTTAGCGACTACTTCCGGGAGTCCGTGAAGGACCCGGAGGCCCGGCGGCTTTACCGGGAGGTCCTGGACGAGGAGCTCTCCTGGCTCCTCAGCTACCTGCGGGAGGAGAGGGGGCTTTCCCAGAAGGAGGTGGCCGAGCGCCTCGGGGTCTCCCGGGGCCGGGTGAGCCAGCTGGAGACCTCCGCGGGCCTCTCCATGAGCCTGGAGAGCCTGGCCCGCTACGCCCAGGCCCTGGGGCTTTCCCTGAGGCTGGAGTTCGCCGACGAGCGGGGGGAGGTCCTGGCCCGCTTCTCCCTCGCGGCGGACGAGCCGGTGGAGACAGCGGAGCCTGCTTGGGAAAGCGCCGGGCCCGGCTGGGAGTCTGCTTTTGGCAAGGCCTCCCGAGCTTCTTGGGCCGTCTAGAGCATGGAAAACAAATCCGAGACCATCCGCAGGCTCTACCGGGAAGGGAAGGGTATCTCCGAGATCGCCAAGGCCCTGGGGCTGAGCTACCAGAGGGTCTACACCACCCTGAGGCGCTCGGGCCTCCTCAAGCCCAAGGGAGGGGAGCCCTCGCCTTCTGGGGAGCCCGATCCCGAGGCCTACGCCAGGTTCCTCCAGGGTCTGGAGATCCGGTCCGTGGAACTAATGGAGGTCCACGCGAAGCTGGAGCGTTCCCCCAAGGGGAAGCTCTCCTTCCGCATGGGCCTCGAGGCCTTCGGCCCCGAGCCGAGGGAGGGGGGGTTCTCCGCCGGGCTCGCCTTGAGCCTGGACTTCCAGGACGAGGAGGGGCCCTTCGGTTTCCTGCGGCTTAGGGTGAGGGCCGGCTACGCCACATCCCTTTTTCCGGACGAGCCCCTCTTCCGCGCCTTTAGGGAGCGAAACCTGATCGTGCACCTCTGGCCCTACCTGAGGCTTTACGCTGACTTCCTCACGGCGCAGATGGGGCTTCCCCGCCTGGTCCTGCCCGCTTGGAAGGTCTAGGAGGCGTCGCCTTCTGCCCCCTTAGTTTGGGGCTTATTTGAGGTGTGGCGCTAAGCAACCGGGAGATCGTGGGCAGGGCCCCCCGTCTCGGGCCGGATGGCGGTGGCCCAGTGAAGCCGCTACCTGAGCAGGACCACCCGGAGCTTCCCCTCGTACCGGGCGAGGTCGGTGTCCGTGGTCCAAAGCTCCCTCGCCCCCGCCTCCAGGGCCGTGGCCAGCACCAGGGCGTCCACCAGGGGCAGGTAGAGGCCGTGGGAGAGCCGGGCCGCCCGCTCCCCGATGGTCCAGTCCGGCCAGACCACCCGGCAGACGGCGGGGATGGCTTGGAGGAGGAGCTCCGAGTCTTCCTTGGCCAGGGCGCCCTTTAACCTCAGGCGCAGGAGCTCCACCAGGGAGAGGCCCGACACCACCCCCTCCCCCTCCCCTTCCGCCAGGGCCCGCCACAGGGCCCCGGCCTCCTCGTGCCCCTCCAGAAGGCGGAGGAAGAAGCCGGTGTCAAGGGCGGTCACGCCGCCCCTCCTCCAGGAGGCGGTGGGCCTCCTCGGCCACCCGGACCTTCCCGGCCCGTTCCAAGACCTTTAGGCCCAAGGCCCTGCGCCGGCGCTCCTTAAGGTAGGCCTCTAGGGCCTCGGCGGTGAGGGCGCTCATGGACTTGCCCTCGTTCTCCGCCGCCTGGCGGAGGAGGCGGGCCAGGTCCTCGGGGAGGTGGACGGTTAAGCGCATATAGGAAGAGCATAACACAGGGAAGGCGCAAGGAGCTGGGTCCGTGGGGCGACACAGGGGCCCACCCCGGGAGGCCTCAAAGCCCACCCTGCCAAGGTAGGGGAGACTGGGAAAGTAGTGGGTGCGGCTTGAGACCCTGCTCCCCTAGTGGTCTTCAAGGTCTGGTAAAAAAGGGCGCTGAGTGGGTAGCTAGGGAAGAGGAAGGTTGTGGGCATCTCGGAGGATCCTTGCCTCCTCGCTGGCCAAAGCCCCGAGTCCCTGAGCCCACGTACACCCCGAGCGGTAGCCCACGCGGTAACGACCCCCGGAAGGGTAAACCAGTTGAGCGCAGTCGCCCCAGTTGTCCCACGCCGGTTGGGTTCTATTCCAGAACAAAGCCTCCTGGGTTGGGTTGCCTTGGCCCGTGTAGACCCGCAAGGAAGCCCCGGGCTCCAGGGTGAGGTCCGGGAAAGCGAAGGTCTCCCCAAGCTTGTTCTGAAGGAAAAACCCTTTAAGGGAAACCGGGGCCGAGGCGAAGCGGGGGTCCGCCGTGATCTCCACGAACTCGTTGTTGGGGTTGAGGGCGTCTCTGACTCCCATATACCGGACCTTCGTAATGGCCACCGGAGCGCGGTCCGTGGGTTGGGGGTTGGGCGGAAGGCTTACCTCGGCAAACAGGGGAGGCGCCTTCCCCTCCGCCCAGAGCCATACGCTGGAAACCCCGGAAGGGTGCTTGCTCCAGGGATCCTCTCCCTCTCCGCTCCAGCCATAGGGGTCAAAGACCGGCCACGCTGAGCCCCTCAAACGGCGCATCTCGAAGTGCAGGTGGGGCCCCGTGCTGCATCCCGTGTTGCCGGAAAGGCCCAGGACCTGTCCTGCGCGCACCTGGTCGCCCGTCCTTACCTGCACCTCGCTTAGATGAGCGTAGATGGACAAAAAGACCTCTCCGTTCGGCAGGCGGTGGCGCAACACGACGCCCAGGCCGGACACCGTCTTGTCTAGGGAAGGGCAGTAGAAGGGGTTCTCCCAACCCGCAAAGGCCACCTCACCGTCGTAGATCGCCAGGAGGGGCGTGCCTTCCGGCATGGGGAAATCGTACCCCTGGTGTCCGTCTACCCCGGGAAGCTTCTCCCCCCACCAGCTGAGGAGGTAGCCGTTGTTGTCCTGGAACTGAAAGGGGTACTCGTGGTCGCTGACGTTGGTAACCCGGAACTCTCCCTGAAAGGGCAACGTCAGCACGGGAGGAGGGTCCACTTTGCCCGCCAGACTCGAGCCGGACGAGCAACCAATGAGCGCCAAGGGGAACAACAAAAACCATCCCGATGAACATAAGGACATCCTAGGTGACATGAGGTTTCCTCCTGTCTGTAGCGTCAAAGCTTCCAGGCAGATGCAAAGAGGCAGGCGGTGCCAGTTCCGGGATACCCACTTCGCTGCCGTTTGTGATGAACTCCCAGTCTCAGGGCAAGAGGCTCGTAGTGGTTCTGGCGGAGCTCGCCAAGGGCACCTTCCGCGTTGTTGAAGCCCTGACCCCCCTGGTGCCCTCTGCCCTGGCGGACAGGGAAGAGGCGGGGACGGGGGAGGTCTTCGGAGGTTCCAGGGAGCCCTGAGCGCCCCCGAGGTGCAGGCGTAGGAGCGGGATGAAGGAATGGCCCTTAGAGGTCTTCTCGAGAAGGATCTAGGTCACACCACAGGAGCAGGGCTACCCTGAGTCCATCGAGGCTCAAGTGGCCCATGGCTACTAGAACCATCACTACAGTCCCAGCCTGGGGGTCTATCTTCGGACGGTAGCCGTTGGCCCTAAGGGTCCAGAGCATGGCCGCCAGGGCCGTACGTTTATTGCCGTCCACGAAGGGATGGTTTTGGCACAGGCGGTAACCCAGGGCGGCCACCTTTGAGAAAAAGGTGGGGTAGGCGTCCCGGCCGCCCGCGCTCTCCACGGGGGCGTAGGCCGCGCTCTCCAGAAGGCCCCTATTTCGTAGTCCGGGTGTCCCCCCGGTCTTCGCCAGAACGTTGGTATGGGCTTCGAGGATTGCCTCCGGGGTCAAGAACTTATACCCCCCTTTGCGATAGTAAGGGGTTCGGGACACCGGGGTTCAGTAACGGGCCAGGAGCTTGAAGGTCTCCAGGTTCTCTTCGATGATCTCATTGAGCAGGAGCTTCGCTTCCGAAAAGGAGTCGGAGCGGCGTACGGAAGAGCTGCGCCCCACGGCCAGGGTCTTGCGCGCCTTTACCCTGGTCTTCTTAGCCACGGAGACCTTCTTCACACCTTCAGGATACCACGGCTCGGGGGTACCGTCGCGAGCGGGAAGAGGCCGAGCGGAACCTCGCGGGAGCCCTCGAGGAGACCCGAAGGTGTATCCTGGCCTGCATAGAGGGGGTCGGTCTACGAGCCATGGGTCGTGGAAGCAGGAAGTGGCCCTTGGTCGGGACTCTCCAGGAGTGAAATAGGCGACCATGGGTTAAGGAACGGTAAACGCATAGCTTTCCGTCCTCTGGTCGTGTAAGGATTTATGTGTAACCCAAGTTGCTACCTACCCCTGGACCTGAAAAAATAGTGGCCGCTATGCTCCTGTCACGTACCATAGCGGCCTTTTGCATTATAGACGATGCCCTCCAAGCCCGCTTTTCGTGCACCTTCCCTTCTGGAACCTAGACCTTCTCTCGCCAGACCCCGAGGTGAGGGGCCTTACGTTGCGCAGGCTCCTCTTCGGGCTGGACCGTGCGGCGGAGCTTGGGGCAGACCGGGCCGTCTTCCACTCGGGGATCCCCCACGGCTACACCCCGGAGGAGGCCTTGGAGCGGGCCCTACCCCTGGCGGAGGCCCTGGGGCTGGTGGTGCGGCGGGCCCGCACCCTGGGGGTGCGCCTCCTCCTGGAAAACAGCCACGAGCCCTGCCCGGAGGTCCTGAGGCCGGTTTTGGAGGTCCATGCCGGGGAGCTTGGCTTCTGCTTTGACGCCGCCCACGCCCGGGTCTTCAGCCGGACCCCCGACCCCGGGCCCTGGCTTGCCCTGGGCCCCGAGCACCTGCACCTGAACGACACGGACGGGGTCTACGACCGCCACTGGAACCTGGGCCGGGGGGTCCTGGGGCACAGGGAGTGGCTCCTTCCCTTCCTGGGGAGAACCCTAGTGCTGGAGGTGAGGGAGGACCCGGAGGCCTCCCTGGCTTTCCTTCAAGCGCTCGCCGGGGAAGGGAAGACGGCCCTTGACCGCCTCCTGATGGAAGGCCGCTAGGGTGAGGCCATGCGGATCCTGGTGACCAACGACGACGGCATCTTCAGCCCCGGGCTTTGGGCCCTGGCGGAGGCGGCGGCCCAGTTCGGGGAGGTCTTCGTGGCCGCCCCCGACACGGAGCAGAGCGCCACGGGCCACGCCATCACCATCGCCCACCCGGTGCGGGCCTACCCCCACCCCTCCCCCCTCCACGGCCCCCACTTCCCCGCCTACCGGGTCCGGGGGACCCCGGCGGACTGCGTGGCCCTGGGCCTCCACCTCTTCGGCCCCGTGGACCTGGTCCTCTCCGGGGTGAACCTGGGGAGCAACCTGGGGCACGAGATCTGGCACTCGGGCACCGTGGCCGCGGCCAAGCAGGGCTACCTCTTCGGCCTCTCCGCCGCGGCCTTCAGCGTGCCCCTCAACGGGGAGGTCCCGGACTTCCCCGGGCTCCGCCCTTGGCTCCTCAGAACCTTGGAGATCCTCCTCCGGCTGGAGCGGCCCTTCCTGGTGAACGTGAACCTGCCCCTAAGGCCCAAGGGTTTCCTTTGGACCCGGCAGTCGGTGCGGGCCTACGAGGGGGTGGTGATCCCGGGGGAGGACCCCATGGGCCGGCCCTTCTACTGGTTCGCCTCGAGGCCCCTCAAGGAGGCGGAGGAGGGGACGGACCGCTGGGCGGTGGCCCAGGGCTTCGTCTCCGCCACGCCCCTCCGCCTGGACCTCACGGACGAGGCCAGGCTCCAGCCCGCCTTGGCCCATGATTAGCGTCCTCATCCCCACCAAGGGAAGGCCCGGGTTTTTGCGGGAGGCCCTGGAGAGCCTGAGGCGGCAGACCTTTCCCCGGTTTGAGGCGGTGGTGGTGGAGGACGGGGAAGGGGAGGGGCTGGAGGTGGTGGCCGCCCTGGGGGACCCGAGGCTCCGGGGCCTTTGGAACCGGGGCCGGGGCCAGGTGGAGGCCCGGCAAACCGGTTTGGCGGAGGCCCGGGGGAAGGCGGTCCTCTTCCTGGACGACGACGACCTCCTCCTGGACCCTGCCTACCTCCACCGGGTCTGGCGGGTCCTCTCCCGGGAGGAGGCGGTGGTCTACGGGGAGGGGGTCCTCCTCCTGGGGATGGAAGAAGCGCCCTTCGCCCCCGGGGAGGTGGGGGCGTGGCTCCTCCGGGAAAACCGCCTCCTGGCCTCGGGCACGGCCCTCCCCAAGAGGACCCTCCTGGCCCTTGGGGGCCTGGACGGGGGGATGGGGGACTACTTGGACTGGGACCTTTGGCTCAGGGCCTACAGGGCGGGGCTCCCCTTCCGCTACCTGAGGGGGCGGGGGGTGGGGGTCCGGGTCCATGGGGGCAACCAGAGCTACGGGGCGAGGGGGGCGGAGCGGGCCTCCTACCTGGAGCGGCTTTGCGCCAAGCACGGCCTGGGGCCCCTTCCCCTCAAGGACCACCTGGCCTTGGCCCGGGAAGGGCTAAGGGAGGCCCAAGGCCCTTAGGGCCCTTTCCCAGGCCTGCTCCCGCTCCTTTTGAATCGCCTTGAGGCACCCCTGGGCCTCCGGGTCCTCCTCTCCCAGGACCTCCAGGTAGAGGCCCTGCCGCCTCGCTACAAGGTAGCTTCGCTGACCAAGATAGGCCCCCGAGCGGTAGGTCCTCGCCCACCGCCCCCGGGATAGAGCCTCGAGGAAGGCTTCGTAGGCCTTCCAGTCGGGGAAGTGCCGCTCCCGCCGCACGAGCTTGCCGTCTTTGAGGAGAACAAGCACGGCTTTCATGCTCTTCCACCTCCCGCCCTCTTTCGTGGGGCCGCCGTCAGCGAAGCTACCTTGCGGCCCCCGGGCCCTGAGGGGGCTTGGAGAGGGCGCTTTTGGGGCCTCCTCTCCCTCTTCTTGCGCGAAAGTTTTCTTTCGCGCATGAAAAGGGAAAACCACCCAGACTGGCCCCCGCCCCGCTGAGCGCATGGCCCACGAGCTCAATGACCCCCACCCCGGCGCTTCTACGCGGGCCTCCTCTGGAAGGTGGCGGAGGGGAAGCCCAGCCCCCACGCCCTGGTCCACGCCTACCACCGGGCCCGGGCGGCCCTAAGGGAGGGCTACGCCAGGCGAGGGGGGCCTTCCTCCAGCACCTCCTCGATGGGCGGCCTAGCCTTCTCCCCACCCCAATCCAGCGCCCCCTCCTTCGCCGAGATCGGCCCCACGATCCCCGTTAAGGCTTTTGTAAGCCCCCCTGAGGAGGATGGAGGTAGGGACCCCAGGGGTCCCGGAAAGGAGACAGCGATGGTTGGAATCAAGCGGCTTTGGCCCTTGGCAGGCCTCGCCCTCCTCCTCGCGGCCTGCGGCGGGGGGGCGCCCCCCCAGGACCTCACCCTCTCCGGGGTGAGCCCAAATAGCCCCAGCGTGGCCCAGGGAGGGAGCGTCACCCTCACCCTCACCTTCACCTCCCAGAACGGCTTCCAGGGGACGGTGTCCTTGAGCGTCACCAAGGACGGCCAGGAGCCCTCCTGGCTCACCCTGTCCCCTGCCAGCAAGAGCCTCAACGTCCCCAAGGGGGGCCAGGCCCAGGAGACCCTCCAGCTCCAGGTGGCGGGGAACGCCCCCACCGGACCCCACGCCCTGAAGCTCCGGGCCACCTACGGGGACAAGACGGCGGAGCGGGACCTCACCCTCACGGTGAACCCACCCCCCTCCTTCGCCCTCTCTCTGAACCCCACCAGCCTCTCCGTCCAGCAGGGGGACAGCGCCCAGACCGCCCTGACCCTCACCCCCCAGAACGGCTTCACGGGGACGGTCTCCCTCTCCCTGGTGGCGGGCCAAGACGGGGTGCCCCAGGGGCTTTCCCTCTCCCCCCAGAGCGTGCAGGTCACCGGGTCTAGCCCCGTGAACCAGACCCTCACCCTCTCCGCCTCCGCCTCCACCCCCACCGGCACCTACCGCCTCAAGGTGCGCGGCACCTCGGGAAGCCTCACCCAAGAGGCGGCCCTCACCGTGACCGTGAGCGCCCCCTCGGGCGGCGGGGGGGGCGGAGGAAGCTCCGGTTCGGCGGGAGGGGTGCAGGTAAACCTCCAAGGCGGCACCTTCACCCAGGGGCCCACCGCCCAGAACGTCCCCCCGCCCCAGGGCTTCCAGGCCCCCTACGGGGCCATCGCCTTCACCGCCCAGGTCCCCCAGGGCGGCACCCTCACCGTGACCCTCACCTTCCCGAGCCCCATCCCCCAGGGGGCGGTCCTGAAGAAGTACCAGGGCAACGCCTGGCAGGACGTCCCCGGGGCCCAGCTCTCCGGGAACACCGCCACCTACCAGGTCCAAGACGGCGGCCCCCTGGACGGGGACGGACAGCAGAACGGCCAGGTGGTGGACCCGGTGGCCCTCCTCACCCCGGCGCCCTCCTATACCCTCTCCCTCTCCCCCACCAGCCTCACCGTCCAGCAAGGAGGCCAGGGGCAGGTGACCGTGAGCCTGGCCCGGCAGAACTTCACCGGGGACGTGACCCTCTCCCTGGAGGGCAACGCTCCCCTCGCCACGAGCCCCGCCCCGGACAAGATCGCCTGGAGCTTCTCCCCCAACCCTGCCACAGGGGACCAGGCCACCCTCACCCTGCAGGTGGGCCAGAGCGTGACCGCCGGGGACTACGCCCTCACCGTGCGGGGCCAGGCCCAGGGGCTTGAGGACCAGACGGCGACCCTGAGCCTCCGGGTGCAACCTCAACCGAGCTTTGACTTCTCCCTGGACCGCTCCTCGGTGGCCACCAGGCAGGACCCCAACTACCAGGGCAACAACCGCATCCACCTTACCTTCACCACCCAGAACGGGTTCCAGGGGCAGGTGGACCTCTCCCTGGTGGACGAGGGGGGAAACCCGGTGCAAGGCCTCAGCCTCTCGCCCACGAGTCTGAATGTGACCAGGAACGGGCAGGGTTTCTACGTCTACGTCCTGGCGGACGACACCCTTCCCCTCTCCGGCGCGGGCAAGGGCTACCCGGTGCGGGTGCGGGCGCGTTCGGGAAACCTCGTGCGGGAGCAGCCCCTCACCGTGGACGTGTGGACCCGCCGGTTCTCGGGCCAGCTCAACTATGCGGAGGTGGCCTACGGCAACGGAATCTTCGTGATGGCGGGGCATAACGGCGTTTACACGGTGCCCCCAATAAGTGGCTACGACTACCACAACCGCATCTACGTCTACGACCCTCAGACCAAGACTCACCGCTTGACCTACGATGTTTACGTTCCGGGCAACGTGTGTGGGTACATCAAAGGTGTCGCCTACGACCCGGTGCACAACACGTGGGTGGCGGTGGGCGATTCGGACCTCATCATGGTCTCCACGGACAACGCCCAGACGTGGCAGGTCGTCTACGGGATCAAGAATCCGAATTCCTCGTGCTCTGATCAGTACGGATACGGTGGGCCCATGGGGTGGGTAAGATACGTCAACGACCGCCTCTGGGCTAGGGGCTGGTTGCGCGTTGGTTCCCAGGTAAGCGTTGGTCTCCACTTCTCCCAGGACGGGGGCTACACCTGGGACTTCGTCCCCCTCCCCGTTCCGCAAGGGTACAGCTGGTTGGAGGTCACCGCCCTCACCTTCGGCCAAGGCAAGTACGTGGCGGTGGGAAGGCTGCTGAGTCCCGGCGATCGCGCCATGATCGCCACTTCTGCCGACGGCATCAACTGGAATGTCGTCCCCTTTGACTCCCCCGATGTCCCAGGCAGTCCCGATCCCCCTCTGAGCGATGTCCTCTATGTGCCCGACTGGGACAAGTTTGTGGCGGTGGGCGAAGGCTTTTGGGCCACCTCCGTTGATGGGGTGAACTGGAGCGCCCAGAGACTTTCACTTCACGACCCTTTCCCTCTCCTCCTCCAGCGCCTCGCCTACGGCAACGGGACGTTAATTGCGGGCATTTCTGCCGAACACCCTTCTAGGATGCTCGTTTCCACCGACGGCCAGAACTGGCGGTACGTAGCGACGACGCTCGGTAACATAGCCCGGTCCATAGCCTTCGGCGGGGGGGTCTTTGCGTACACGACCAACGGCAGATTTGATACGTCCCCCTAACACCGAAGTAGACCGGTGGGGACTCCCCGTTCCGGGGAGCGGGGTTCCCCGGCCCCCACGGGGCTAGGTTGGGAAGCGGCGCAGGGGGCCCAAAAGGGTCCCCTGGCGCCCCTACACCGCCTTTAGGGCAGGGTGTAGGCAAAGCCGCTGAAGTTTCCGAAAGGTCCGCCCAGGCCACATTCAGCCCCGCCGGGTCGCTCTCCATGGGCACCCCCCCTCCAAAGGCACCGGGCGCACCAGCGGCCTGGCCCCCTCCTTCGCCGAGATCGGCCCCACGATCCCCGTTAAGGCTTTTGTAAGCCCCCCTGAGGAGGATGGAGGTAGGGACCCCAGGGGTCCCGGAAAGGAGACAGCGATGGTTGGAATCAAGCGGCTTTGGCCCTTGGCAGGCCTCGCCCTCCTCCTCGCGGCCTGCGGCGGGGGGGCGCCCCCCAGGACCTCACCCTCTCCGGGGTGAGCCCAAATAGCCCCAGCGTGGCCCAGGGAGGGAGCGTCACCCTCACCCTCACCTTCACCTCCCAGAACGGCTTCCAGGGGACGGTGTCCTTGAGCGTCACCAAGGACGGCCAGGAGCCCTCCTGGCTCACCCTGTCCCCTGCCAGCAAGAGCCTCAACGTCCCCAAGGGGGGCCAGGCCCAGGAGACCCTCCAGCTCCAGGTGGCGGGGAACGCCCCCACCGGACCCCACGCCCTGAAGCTCCGGGCCACCTACGGGGACAAGACGGCGGAGCGGGACCTCACCCTCACGGTGAACCCACCCCCCTCCTTCGCCCTCTCTCTGAACCCCACCAGCCTCTCCGTCCAGCAGGGGGACAGCGCCCAGACCGCCCTGACCCTCACCCCCCAGAACGGCTTCACGGGGACGGTCTCCCTCTCCCTGGTGGCGGGCCAAGACGGGGTGCCCCAGGGGCTTTCCCTCTCCCCCCAGAGCGTGCAGGTCACCGGGTCTAGCCCCGTGAACCAGACCCTCACCCTCTCCGCCTCCGCCTCCACCCCCACCGGCACCTACCGCCTCAAGGTGCGCGGCACCTCGGGAAGCCTCACCCAAGAGGCGGCCCTCACCGTGACCGTGAGCGCCCCCTCGGGCGGCGGGGGGGGCGGAGGAAGCTCCGGTTCGGCGGGAGGGGTGCAGGTAAACCTCCAAGGCGGCACCTTCACCCAGGGGCCCACCGCCCAGAACGTCCCCCCGCCCCAGGGCTTCCAGGCCCCCTACGGGGCCATCGCCTTCACCGCCCAGGTCCCCCAGGGCGGCACCCTCACCGTGACCCTCACCTTCCCGAGCCCCATCCCCCAGGGGGCGGTCCTGAAGAAGTACCAGGGCAACGCCTGGCAGGACGTCCCCGGGGCCCAGCTCTCCGGGAACACCGCCACCTACCAGGTCCAAGACGGCGGCCCCCTGGACGGGGACGGACAGCAGAACGGCCAGGTGGTGGACCCGGTGGCCCTCCTCACCCCGGCGCCCTCCTATACCCTCTCCGACCCGAGTCCGAACCCTGTCTCCGTGACCCAGGGGAGCACGGCCACCTTCCAGGTGACCCTTACCTCGCAGAACGGCTTCCAGGGGGAGGTCCCCCTCTCCCTGGCGGACGGGCAGGACCCGGTGCCCCAGGGCCTTAGCATCGCGAGCACCGACCCCTCCCCCATAAGCCTCTTCCCGAACGCCTCTGTGCAGGTCACCGTGACCCTGAGCGCCGACGCCCAGCTCGCCCCGGGCACCTACCGCCTCACCCTCCGGGCCCAGGGGGGAAGCGTGGTCCAGGAGAAGCCCCTCACCGTTCAGGTGGTTCAGCCCCCTGTGGAAGTTCATCCCTCTTTGCTGGAGGTGCAGATGAGCAACTCTGGCCACTATGGTTTTCTTTCTGGTTCCGTCACCTTCCGGCTTTTTGTCCGCCCTCCCTCAAATTTGAGCAACTACGTGCTCCTAGAAGTGAGGGGGCCGAACGGAGAGTCCGTGGGGGGACTCAGCCTGAACCCGGGCTCCGTCTACGTTGACCCTCAACGCGAGAACACTTACACCATCACCCTCTCTGTAACCAGTGGTGGCGCCCAAGAAAATGTCGCCAAGTTCTGGGTTCCGGGGGACAACCCCCTGCGCCTGCGGCTGAAGGCGGGCCAGACCGTAGAAGAAGTGCCGATTACCCTCAGGGTGGTGGCCTCCCCCCCGGGACTCGTTTGGTCAGGGCGGTACATGTCTGACTGGGGGGTGAAGGCAAGTCCATTCCCCATCGCTGCCGATTCACAGGGCAATGTGTTTGGCATGCTTTTGCACCTGACTGCCAACACCACCTATGCCCCCTATATTCCTTACATCCTAGGCCTCGCCCCCGATGGGAGGGTTCTAACCAAGTTCCCGTTAGAGGGAATCACCATTCCCGGAAATTACCCTGTGGAAGCCAGGAAAGCTGTCGCCTTGGATTCCCAAGGGAACATTTACGCTCTGGTCGCGACGACGGTGAGTGGGCGAAATGTTCTCATACTCCGCAAGGTTTCCCAGTCTGGTGCGACCTTTTGGGAAGTGCAGATTGATCCCGCGGATGTGGAATGGAATCACCACAGTTCTCGGGTGGCGGTCGGGCCAGAGGGAAGGGTTTACCTGTCCTACGGCTTGAGCAACTACCCTCAGAACGTTCCACCCTACGGCGTGGTGGAGGCCCGAGAAGGCGCTACAGGTGCCCTCATCTGGCGCCGGGAGTTTATCGCTACCCGCACCACTCCGCCTGATCCCCAAGGGAACACCACCACCTACAGGGTGGAAACCCACGCCATGAACGGCTTGGTAGTCGGGCCTGACGGCTCCGTCTACGTGGCGGGGGAAGCCTTCGGCAACCTCTTTGAATCGCTCTACGGCGCCTCGAACCCCAACGACTCCGTTTCGGGCTCGGGGTGGGTGGCCAAGCTCGACCCCGCAGACGGCAGCATCGTTTGGGGAAGGCAGTTTATCGGGCAGCTCCCGCCTCCCTACACGGGGTCTGCCTATCCGGTGGACATCGCCCTCACCCCGGACGGCTCCCGGCTCTACATGGTCGGGGGCACCAGCATGAACTTTCCCCCCTACACCAATCAGGGCTTCCAAGACGGCCTTTTGATGGTCTTTGACGCCCAGAGCGGAACTCTCCTGAACTACAAGCTTTACGGAGGTCCCTCCTCTGATGGCCTGGGCGGCCTTGGCTTCACCCCCGATGGCAGGTACGTCTACCTCGTTTACACCTCCCGCTTTCCCGCTGTCTTGAAGGTTTCCACGGACACCTTGGACCTTCAGAACCCGGTCTGGACCTACCCAGCCGGTGAGGCTCTTTGGGGAGTGTGGAGAAATCCCTTAGTGGTGAGCGGCGCAGGGGGTGAATTTGTCTACGTGCCGTTCTCACTTGCATCCGGACCGGACGGTCTTCAAAGGATTCTCCCATAAAGGGTAGAGGTTTTGCCCCCGGGCCCAGTTCCCTACAGGACACGCTAGCCCGGGGGTTGAAGCTTGCTTTCAAGCAGGAGTTTTCACCCCCTATGCATTTCCGATGAGCAACGGACCTCCTGACCAGCCCCCTTGCCAGAAGTCCGGTCAGAAAGGTATCCGTGCGAGGTATACCCTCCTGCGTCCCCCAGTTTATCCGGCTTCGCCCAGGCCTACGTCCCCGGCCCGCTCTTGAGCCACAGAAAGACCCCCACGCCATGTGGGAGGAAGGTCTCCTCCCCTACTCCCCGAGCCGCGCCAGCGCCCTCCTGGACCAGGACCCCTACAGCCGGGGGTGGAGGATGCGCAGGTGGACTCCTTCACGAAGGGCGAATTTCGCGCACGCCCTCCACCCCTCCCCTAGCCCGCCTTCCGCCTCCGGTCCGGCCCCCGCACCTCCACGCTCCGGTTCACCCGGGAGAGGAGGGCTTCGGCGTTCTCCCCAAGCCGCCTCGCCGCCTCCTCCAGGGTCCGAGGCGGGTTGTGGGACGAGGCCGAGGAAGCCACTGGCGTCTGCTAGGGGCCTTTCCTGAGGCCGCATCGTCTGATAATGTGGTCACGTGGAGAAGAGAGCCAAGAGCGTGGGTGTAAGAGAGTTAAAAGCCCACCTAAGCCGTTACCTTCGCTTGGTCAGGGCAGGGAGCGTTCTGGTGGTTACCGAAAGGGGTAAGCCCATGGGCCGACTGGTACCTCTATCCCCGGACCCTCTGGAGGCCCTGAGGGGTCTGGCCCAGGTGGGTGTGGTCCGCTGGTCGGGCCAAAAACCCCGCCCCCGCAAACCGGTAGCTAAGGCCAAGAGGCGCCCGGTGGCTGACCTTCTCCTGGAAGAGCGAGGATGATCCTCTACCTGGACTCCAGCGCTCTGGTAAAGCGGTATGTAGCGGAGGAGGGTTCGGAGGAGGTGGCGGCCTGGTCCGCCGAGGCGGAGGCCCTGGCCACGGCCCTCGTCGCTCGGGTGGAGGTACCGGCAGCCCTGGCCAAGGCTCAAAGGATGGGTGTTTTGACAGCGGGTGGGTTTCGGCGTGCGATCCAAGCCTTTGCCGAGGACTGGCCGGACCTGGTCCACCTCCCCTTCACCGAGGCCCTGGCGAGCCGGGCCGCGGACCTGGCGGTGGCCCACGGGCTCAGGGGGTACGATGCGGTGCACCTCGCCTCTGCCTTGCTTTTGGCCGAGCTGGTGGATGCGCCAGTGGCCTTCGCCGTCTTTGACCGTACCCTGGGGAAGGCCGCCCAAGCCGAAGGGCTTGGGGTTTTGCCCGAGGCCCGGTAAAGGCCGGGCTCCCACGGGAAGACCTCCCTTGGGGCCATCCATTTCCTCCACCAGCCCCTTGGTCAGCGAAGCTATCTTGAGGACCAGGGTGTCCTTGAGCTCCAGGAGGGAGATGTAGGCGGCCACCAGGAAGGCCTCCGCCGCCTTCTCGTCCTCCTCCTCCAGGGCCCGGAGGGCGGCGAGGAGCTCCACCTCCAGCTGGACCAAGGCGAGGGTCAGGGCCCGGCTCACAACCGCACCCCCTCCGAGACCAGGCGCACGAGGAGGCCCACCTCCTCCGTGTAGGCTCGGGCGATCTCCAACTCCGCCTTGGCCCGCTGGTAGCGCTCCTCGGCCTCGGCTAGGGCCCGGTAGAGCTCGGCGTACAGGGCGCGGGCCTTGGCCTCCCGCTCCTCGGCGTTCCTACCTTGCACCTCCCCGGAGAGGAGGCCTTGGGCGACGCGGGCCTCCAGGGCCTCCTTCGCCCGGGCCCGCTCCAGGGTGGCCTCGAGGGCCTCCTCCAGGGCCTTCCGGTACCGCTCAAACGCCCGCTTCACCTCGTTCTCAAGCCCAAGCATGCTCACCTCCACCGCTCGCGCACCACGTCATTCACCACCACCTGGGTCACGAACTGGTCCTCGGAGAGGAGGTCGTTCAGGATGGTCTTCGCCAGTTCCTCCACGTCCCCCTCCGCCTCCAGGACCACGCTCCCGATGGGCGTGTGGAGCTCCACCACCACCCGGCCCGCCTCGGGGTAGGGGGTGCACTCCAGGCCGTGGGCCTCCAGGACCTTGAACCGCTTCTCGCCCTTGTAGCGGATCAGTACCCGCATCTTCACCTCCCTCCTTTTCCCGGGGGGGGCTTTAGCCCCCCCAAGCCCTCACGCCGCCAGAAGCTCCGGGAAGAGGGGCACCCTCGGGTCCCCCCTCGCCCCCTCCTCCGCCGCCTCCCGCCACCCGGGGGGAAGGGGGAGGGGGAGAACGGTCGTGGCGAGGTAGGGGTCCTGCCGGAGCCGGGCGAGGACGAGCGCCTCCGCCTTCCTCCCCTCTCTGCCCGAGAGGAGCTCCTGGAGGAGGCGGCTCCCCAGGAAGGGAAGGCCGAAGAAGGCCTCTTCCAGGAGCCCCCGGACTACCCGGTTAGCCCTGGCCTCCGGTGTTTTGGGGAGGCAGGAGTCCGGCGATGAGGGCGTAGAAGCGCCCATTCCTTACCTCCACCAGGGGCGCCCTGGGGCCGGGGTAGAGGGCGAGGTCGGCCTCCTCCCCCTCCACCTCCTCCAGGGCCTCCTTCAGGAAGCGCCCGTCCACCGTCACCTCGCCGTCCCCTTCCCCGGGCAGGACCTCCTCGGAGACGGGGGCCCACGCCTCGTCCAGGGCCTGCACCCGCACCTCGCCCCCGCCCGCCTGGAGGCGCACGGGGTGGTTCTGGGGGGCGGCCACCACCAGGGCCCGCTTCAGCGCCTCGAGGAGGTTCTTCCTTTCCGCCCCGATCCGGCCCACGGGGGGCACCTGGGGAAGGACGCCCCGGTAGGGAGGAAAGCCTCCGTCCGCGAGGGGCAGGCCCGCCCGCCCGTCCCGGCCCACGGCCACCAGGGCCCTCCCGTCCCAGGCCAGGCGGAAGGACACCTCCCCCTCCAGGCCCTTCAGGGCCTCCTCCGCCTGCGCCGGGAGGGGGTAGGCCCCTTCCCGGAAGACCTCGGCCCTCACGGTGTAGAGGTGCAGGCGGTACCCGTCCGTGGCCGCCACCCGCACCCGGGGCTCCTCCACCTCCACCAGGACCTTGCCCTGGTGGCTGGTGAGGCGCCTGCCCAGGGCGAGGGCGCTCCTCAGGGCCTTCAGGAAGTCTTCCCCAGCTCGGAAAACCTCCTCCCCCTCCTCCTCCAGGACGGCCAGGGAGAAGGGAGGAGCGGTGTGGAGCTCCGCCCGGAGGGGGCCTCCCCGCACCAGGAGCCGCCCCTCCAGGAGGGCCACCTCCACCTCCCCCTCCACCCCCTCCAGGAGCTCCAGGAGGGGCCTGCGGGGGAGGGCCACGGGGGGGAAGCTCCCCTCCCCCACCCGGGCCTCCACCTCCACCCCGCCGGGGCCCGTGGACCACACCCTCGCCCCGTCAAAGCTCACGTAGTCCAGGCCGTACCGGGGAGGGGTCAAGCGCTTCAGCGCCTCCTTGAGCCTCGAGGCCTCTACCTTGGTCCTCTCTGCGAGCATCCTCCACCTCCAAGGGGAGACCGAGGGGTGGGCCCTCCCACCCCCCGGCCCTCCCTCGCCTACCGCTTCACCGTCTCCCCGTTGGCGTTGAGCCGCACCACCTCAGGGAGGGGCTTCCCCGCCGCCACCGCGTCCGGGAGGCCCTTCAACCTCTCCAGGACCTTGAAGGGGATGTAGCGGTGCTCCCCTTCAATCACCACCCGGGGGTAGCGGTAGAGCTCCCTGCCGATGCCCCACGCCACCGCCGCCCGCTTGAGCGCCCCGGAGATGCCCCCCTTGAAGGGCTCCATGTCCGTGGCCCCGGAGCCGTCCTGCTTCTCCACCCACTCCCCGGTCTCGGGGTTCTTGATGGCGATGCTGGCGATGACCCCGTGCTCCTCCCCCACCTGGGCCGGGGTGTAGCGCACCTGCCACCCGAAGGGCCCGAAGGCCTCGTCAAGCCGGGCCATGACCGCCCGGGCGTCGATGAAGGGGGCGATGGTGGTCTGCCCGTTCTTGCTGGAGATAATCTTCCACTCAATCTCCTCCGCCGTGAGGGGCCGGGTGAGCCTGGCAATGGCTTCCGCTACCGTCATCCTTCACCTCCTTCGCTTCCTTCCGGGGGGGCTTTGGCCCCCAAGCCCTTCGTCTTAGCTACACGGGAGGGGGAGGAGGGGGTGGGTGTGTAGCTAAGACAACCCCCTCCTTCCCCGGGCTTCCTACCTCGGCCCTTTCAGGGGGCCTCCTCCCTGTAGATCAGGTAGAGGGCGAGGGCCACGGTCAGGGCCAGGGCTTCCACGGCGAGGATGGCGAGGTCCAGGACGGCCAGGACGACTTGAAGGACTTCCATAGGCCTCTCCGTCTGGGGGGGGCTCAGCCCCCCAGGCCCTCTACTTCTGCCGGAGGGGGATCATCCCCTTCTTGAGGACGAGCTCCACCATCAAGGCCTCGAGGGCCCCCCTGGCCTCCTCCGGCGTGGGGAAGTCCACCCGCACCGCGCCGTGGTCCAGGAGAAAGACCAGGGCGTTCCCCTCGAGGCGCACCTCCACCACCCGCTCCAGGTTCAGGAGCTTGTTCTGGCTCTTCAGGTACAAAAACACCGCTCCACCTCCCGCTCATTCCCGTGGGGCCTCTGCCCCCTGGCCCTCCTCCCCAAAGAGGTCCCGGAGCCACCGGTAGCGCTCGGGGTCTTCCTCTCCGGGCCTGGCCACGAGGCCCGTCTCCTCCAGAAGGCCCACCAGGAGAACGAGGGCGAGGAAGGGGCCCACCAGAAGGCCGAGGAGCAGAAGGAGCTCTAACACGGCCTCCTCCCCTTCAGGGCTCGCCTCGTCCGCCGTTCCCGCCGCTCCCGGGGGAAGGCCCCGGGGTGGAAGGGCGCCCGGAAGGACCGATCTTTGCGGAGGGCCTCGAGGGCCAGGACCTGAAGCTTGGCGCGAAGGCTCATGCCGTCCTCCTCAAGTGGGCGAGGACGAAGGCCCCTTGGGCGAGGAGCAGGACCGGGACGCCCCAGGCCAGGGGCGAAGGGGCCCCCTCCTGCCACCGAAGGACGAGCCAGAAAGGGGCGGGTCTTCCCCGCCCCCCTGCCCTCCTTCGGCCTAGGCCACCGGGCGCTCCGCCGCCCGCGCCGTCCGGGCCTGAGCCCGCTCCCGCTTCTCCCGGAGCCAGAGGGAGAGGACCACGGCCACCTGGTGCTTGCAGGGCCGGGTCTTCCCCTGGGCGTAGGCCGGGCAGGTGCAGGTCTCGGCCTCGAGGTCCACGAGGTAGCGCTTCCCCGGCTGGGTTTCGCTCTCCACCACGAAGATCCCGTCCATCCCCGCCACGGGGTGGACCTTCCCGAGGAGCGCCTTGGCCTTCTCCAGCTTGCTCAGGGTCTGGAAGAGCCTTTCCTTGAGGGCCACCCTTCACCTCCTTCGCCGCTTCCCGTGGGGCCATCAGGCCCCCAAGCCCTCGGTCTTAGCTACATGAGGAGGGTGAAATGAGGAAGTCCAGTCAAGACACTACCGAGGGAGGTCCAGGGTGCCCCCCGCACGGCCAGGTGGGCGGCAAACGGGTAGACTGGCCCCATGGAACCCCTTCCGCCTCCTGGAGGAGGGCAGGGACCGGGAGGCGGAAGCCCTCCTCCAAACTCCGCCCTGGTCCTGAAGAACCTCCCCTGCTAACCGGTGCCCGGGGCCTAAAGGCCCCGGGCGCTTCCCTCCCAGGAACGATAGGCATGCGCCGTCTTCTTCTCGGGTTTCTTCCCCTCCTCCCCGCCTGGCTTCCCGCCCGGTACCTGGTGCAGGACGCCTCCTCCCGCACCTTCGGGCACCCCCTGCCCGACCTCCCCGAGGAGGCCTTGGAGACCTTCCACCTCGGCGACCAGGCCTTCCACCAGGTCTGCGTGCGGAAGGACGGGCCCGGGCCCTGGACGGGCAATCCCCCCACCCCCTCTTCGGCCTCCAGCTCCAGGACCATGCCCTCCCCGGCCACACCCTGGAAGGCCGGATGGAGCTCCACTGGGAGGAAGTGGAGGGCTGCTGTGGTAGTGTCACGAATTTTGTGTACGCCCCCACCTAAGCCTGGGGGTATCTGAGATTGAAGATAGCACGGATCTCATCCTCTGCCTGCTGGAAGCCCCGGAGCTTTCTCGTCTGAAACTGCGCCTCGTATCGCTCGGCCACGAAGTAGATCACCTTGAGTCCGGCATCGGGTGTGGGAAAGGTGTTGTCCCGGGTCTTGGTGGTGCGCTTAACCTCCTTGATCATTCGCTCAAGCAGGTTGGTGCTCTTGATCACCGGCTGCAGAGCCTTAGGGTAGTCCAAGAAGCGCAGCAAAGCCGCAGAGTGCTGAATCTCAAAACTTGCACTTATGCACCCTGGGGATAGTTATGCTCGGGGGACCACTTGAAAGGGGCCGCCGGTTTCCCGTCTGATGACGGGGGCCATGACCCAAGCAGCCCTATCCCTACTTTGG
>Ga0101945_1001493_pt1 | contig 22604 bp, 22 predicted proteins | sample DewCreD2012metaG_2_FD_75246 | JGI IMG/M metagenome (GOLD analysis project Ga0101945, IMG submission 75246) | Hot spring sediment bacterial and archeal communities from British Columbia, Canada, to study Microbial Dark Matter (Phase II) - Dewar... ... | reverse complement strand
AACGGGGTCGCTCTGATAAGATGAACCTTGTATGAAAAGAGCCGCATCCTTTCTCCTTATCGGCCTCCTTGGGCTCACCCTGGCCCAGGGAGTACGAAGCTTGGGCATGGGCGGTGTCCTCCTGCCTGGACCAAGCGGGCAGGCAGCCAACCCCGCCTACGCCGCCTTCCCCGGAAAGTGGGATGGGGAGGGCTTCCAGGTCCCGGTGGGTCTCCTACGGTTTTTGCCTCTCTTTACGGACACGAGCCCCTTCACCTACTTCACCGACCCAACCGCTTTCCGCAACAACTTCGACTTCCTAAGCGCCTACGATCAGGCCACCCATCTGGGTAGCTTTCTCCTCAACCCTGCCCGGAGCCCTGATGAGGTGGTATTCAAGGTAAGCGCCAATGGCATCTCCATCACCGATGGCCAAGGAAACAGCCTGATGCCCACCTTCCAAGTAGGTACGGCATCGGATAAGCCCAGCGCCTCCATCCCTCAACCCTTCCTCCCGATACGTCTGGATCTGGGGCCCGGCACGTACCTCTCTCTCGGTTCCTTCATGGGATCCCAGGGGATACGGATAGCCCCCAATCCAGACCTGGAACAAGCCATGAAGGATGGCTCCTTTGACCGCTGCAAATCCGACCCTCCTTCCCCATGTGCCCTCGAGGCCCAAGCTTCCTTCATCTCGGGCATCAGCGTGGCCCTGGGCTTTTCCACTCCCCTTCCGGAAATCCCCGGGCTAGGCCGGGTGTACGCGGGGGTGCGGGGCGAAGGCTTCTATGGCCTGGGGTACGCCGAGGCCGCAGCCCAAGCCCGGCCCACCTTTGACCAAGACGGCAACGTAAGCGGCGCAAGCTACGAGGTCCGCTACTTCCTCAGCTATCCGTCCTCTCTGGAAGGCACCCTGGGCCAAGGTGGAGGAGGTATGGGCTACGGCCTCCGCGGGGATGTGGGCGTGGCGGTGGACGGAGGGAACTGGGCGATTGGCCTGGGAGTTCAGAACCTCCTGGGGTTCAGCCAGTGGAGCGGGGTGGAGGTCACGGTGGTGGATGGCACCGAAACCGCCCGTACCCCCACCACCAAGAAGAGCGACTTCTCTGCTCCGGTGTTTACCGTTAACGGAGCCTACCGCCTGCCCCTCGAGGCGGGAGAACTGCTCCTCGCCGCGGATGCCCGTTTCGGGGCCACCACCCCTGCCTTCCACCTGGGCGTGGAGTACAGCCTGGGTCTTGCCGCCCTCCGGGCCGGGGTGGGACTGGAAGGAGGCTGGCGCTTTGGCTTAGGGGCCGGCTTTAACCTGGAAGCCCTTAATCTGGATCTGGCCCTTACCACCCACGAGGCGCCCTTGGTGGGCGGAACCGTGTACGGCATCGCCATGGCGGTGCGCTTCTGAGGAGGTTTAACCGTGAAACGCCTTGCCCTCTTGCCCTTGCTTTTCATCCTGGCCGCTTGCAGCGGCCACACCATCCATCGGGTTGAAGTAAATCTCCTAAGCTTTATCCCCCAGAACCAGCGCCAGGGGGAGCTAGACCTCACCACAGCCCAAGTCCGGTTCCCCGATGACCCCGCAGGACAGCTGGTGGGGGTGCCTGGGGCCGAAACCTTGGTGGATGGAAGACTGGACTTAGGACTTACCTTAAAAAACACCGGCACCCTTCCCAGCTCTCTAGACCTCGAGGTCCGTCTGGGCCCTGAAAGCGACACCGACCTTTACGACGACCAGGGAGGGGATTTTAGCGCAATTAGCCGGTCCCTCACTTTAAACCCCGGAGATGAGCAAACCGTTGCCTTATCGTTGAATGTACAACCTGACACACCGACCTATAACCTTATCAAAAGGGGTGGGTTCCGTGTTGGGGCTAGACTGAGCTTAAACGGAGACCAGGTTCAGTACACCCTAACGCAGGCTTATGTGCTCCTCAGGCTCAAGCTTTTTAACCTGATCCCGAACCCCTAGTTATCGGCGAAGAGGTACAGGGCCTGGAGCAAAGCCTCGGGGTAGTCCCGGGGCTTCAAGCCCTTTTTCTCCAGGCGAAAGCCGGGAGGATACTGGGTAAGCTCCACCCGGAAGGGCAGTTGCCTCAAAGCCTTGGCGTCATAATCCAGGGGCCAGCGGGGAAAGATGACCTGGAGGTAGGTAAGGTCCTCCGTGATGGAGACCACCCCTTTCCGCTCCGCCACCAGGCGGAGCCGGGCAAGGGCCAAGAAGTTTTCCGCCTCCTCGGGAAGGGGGCCATACCGGTCCTTGAGCTCCCTGGCGATGCGAGAAACCTCCGCCAGGCTCCTGGCCTCGGCCAGGCGGCCGTAGTAGCGGCTACGGCCCTCGAGGCTCGGCACGTACTCCGCAGGAAGCCGGGCGGAAACTCCCAGGTCCAGGGTAACGTGCCTTCTCTCCTCCTTGGCCTCCCCCTTGAGCTTGCGAATGGCCTCCTCCAGAAGCTCGCTGTAGACCTCGAGGGATAGGGCCCGGATGTGCCCGTGTTGCTCAGGGCCCAGGAGATTCCCCACGCCGCGGATCTCCATGTCCTTCTCCGCCAGGAGATGGCCGCTTCCCAGGTCGGAAAGATCAGCGATGGCGTTGAGGCGCTTTTCCGCCGCCTCGGTGAGCCTGGGAGGATGGAAGAGGTAGGCGTAGGCCTCCTGCTCCCGCCGCCCCACCCGGCCCCGGAGCTGGTACAAGGTGGCGAGGCCCAGACGGTCAGCCCGCTCGATGAGGATGGTGTTGGCCTCGCCCACGTCCAGGCCTGATTCGATGATGGTGGTGGCCAGAAGGACATCGTAAGCCCCCTCGGCGAAGAGGAGCATGGTTTCCTCCACCAGGCCCTCGGGCATCTGGCCGTGGACCACCCCGATGCGGGCTTCGGGCACCAGGTTCTCCAGGTAGCGCCTTCTCGCCTCGATGGAGGCCACCCGGTCGTGCACGTAGAACACCTTGCCCCCCCTTTCCAGCTCAAAGAGGATGGCCTCCCGAACCAAAAGGGGGTCAAAGGGAGCCAGGAAGGTGCGAATGGGCTTCCGGCCTGGGGGTGGGGTCTTGATGCTGGATAGGTCCTTCAGGCCCACTAGGGCGGAATAAAGGGTGCGGGGGATGGGCGTGGCGGAGAGGTAAAGGGTATCCACCTCGGCCTTCAGCTCCCGGATCCGCTCCTTCTGCGCCACCCCGAAGCGGTGCTCCTCGTCCACAATCAGAAGCCCAAGATCCTTAAAGCGCACGTCGGGCTGGAGAAGACGGTGGGTGCCGATGACGATGTCCAGGGTGCCCTTTTCCAATCCCTCCAGGATGGACTTCTCCTCCCTCTCGGGGGTAAAGCGGGAAAGCACCCCGATGCGCACGGGAAGCCCGGCAAACCGCTCCCGGAAGGTCTTGCCATGCTGCTCCGCCAAAAGGGTGGTGGGCACCAAAAAGGCTACCTGGGCCCCGTGCCCCACCACACGGTGGGCAGCCCGGAGGGCAATCTCCGTCTTGCCAAAGCCCACGTCCCCGGAGATGAGCCGGTCCATGGGGAAAGGAGCCTCGAGGTCCCGCAGGACCTCCTCCAGGGCCTGTTTCTGGTCCGGGGTGAGCTCGTAGGGGAAGCCCCTCTCGATAAGGGGATCCCACTCCGGCAAGGGAGGAAAGGCCCGGCCCGGGGTAGCCTTCCGCTTGGCCTGAAGGATGAGAAGCCGTGCCGCCAGCTCCTCCACATCCTTCCTGGCCTTCTCCTTAAGCCGCTGCCACTCCCCTTTGCCCAGGGAAGAAAGTTCCGGAGGGTCATCCGTGGTGCCGGGATGGCGCTTGAGAAGGGGCAGCTGCTCCACCGGAAGGTAAAGCTTCCCCTCCCCCTTGTAGCGGAGGACCAGGTAGTCCCGCCTAACCCCCAGGACCTCCCGGGTTTCCAAGCCCAGGTACTGGCCCACGCCGTGGTCGGGGTGGATGAGGAAATCCCCAGGGGAAAGAGCCCCAGGGTCGGTAAGCCCCTCCCCCACCCGCAACCTGGCCCGCACCGCCCCGGTGGCAAAGACCAAGGCCTCGGTGAGGAAAACCTCCTCCCCCCACTCCGCCCCTCCCTCGAAGGCTCCCCTGAAAAGGGAAAGCTGGCCTTTGGGACCCGGAAACCGCTCGGGTACCTGGGGACGGAAGGGGGCAAGCCGCCTTTTCAGGTAGTCCAGGGTGCGCTCGTGGGCCACGAAGAGGCTAACCCGCCTCCCCTCCCCAAGCCAGCGGGCAAGGTCCTTTTCCAGGGATTTAAGGCTTCCCCTGTACGGGGGAAGCGGCCTCACCCCCAGGTCCAAGGGAGGAAGCTCCACCCCGCTCCCCAGGGCCACCACCTGACGCCCCCTTAAAAGGGACCAGACCTCCTTGGGGGCCAGGGCTGGGGTGTCCAGGTACACGGGGCCAGGAAAGTGGAGGAGTTTTCTGGAGGTAAAGGCTTCGGCCTTGCCCGGCTTGGGTAGAAGGATGTGCCGCCTGCGTTCCTCTCCCTCCACCAAAAGCCTCTCTAGCTCTTCCCCGAAGAACTCCAGCCGCACCCCGCCAAGCTCCAGCACCTCCCCCAGTACCCGGTAATCCTCATCCCGGGCGTACCCCATGCGCAGGAGGCGGTCCAGTAGCTCCCCCCGAGGATAGCTTCGGCCCACCTCCAAAACGAGCCGCCAGGCGGAGGGGTCCTCAGGAAAGGGAGCGAGGGCCTCCTCGTAACTCATCACGAAGAGGGCCCGCTCCTCCCAGGCCTCGAGGCCGGGATTCACGTAAACCGGCACGCCAAAGGCCAGGAGGTCCCGGTAGCGCCTCAAGCGCTCCTCTGGGGCTAGAAGGAGGGCCGGGGGCCTCTCCCGGGCAAAAATCAAGGCCGCCACCACCTGGGGCAGGGCCAGGCGGTGCCCGTAATACCGTTCCAGGGCGATCTCCATGGGCAAGAAACATCCGCCCCCTCTGACCCGGGAGCCGGAGGGGGCACCCTTGGCCTATTCTATCGAGTACGCATGGATGGCTATGGCCCCAAGACCCACGTTGGCGGCGATGGTGGCTCCGCTTCGCGTGATGCGCCCCTTTTCCAGGCGCAAAGCGCCCTCCAAGCTCTTCTTCAAGCCTTCAATCCACTCGCTCTTGGCATCGGTGTGGGCAATGGTGATGCGGGCCGGTTTTCCTTGAAGCTCCTCGAGGACCAGCCGGGCAAGAACCTCGGGCACCGCACCCTCCCTGGCCACCTTGAGAAACCGGATATGCCCCTTCTCTATGCGCAAAATGGGGCGAAGGCCCAGAAGGTTACCCACCACCTCGCCGAACCGCGGAAGCCGGCCGTTCCGGGCCAAGTGGGATAAATCGGCCACGCTGAAGTACAGGCTGGAATGCTTTAGCCTCTCCCACTCCCGCACCACAGCCTCCTCCTCCGCTCCCTTCCTCAGCATCTCCACCGCCCTCAGCACCATGGCCCCAAGCCCAGCGGATACCATGCCCGAGTCCACCACCCGGATGCGGGTGGGAGCCACCTTCAAAGCTGCTTCCCGGGCCCTGTCCACGGTTTTGGAGAGCTCCCCGGAAACATGCAGGGAAAGAACGCGGTCATAAATCTGGAGGTAGCGCTCGTAAACCTCGGCAAAGTCCTCCACCCCTGGAGGCTCGGTCACGGGCTCGGCCCCTGCCCGTATGGCCTGATAGAGGGCATCCGGGGTAAGCTCCTGCCAGTCCTTGTACCTCCTGCCCCCCAGGTGGACGTAGATGGGCACCAGGCCCACCGCCTCCTCTTCTAGGAACCGCGGGGACAGGTCCGCTGCGGTATCAGTCACCAGACCCAGTTCCACGTACCCCATCTTATACCGGGTAAAAGAAGACCTCGGCTATAATGGCGACGGAGTTTAGCTCATGATCCTGGTCACCGGTTTCGAACCCTTTGGCGGTCTTAAACACAATCCCTCGGCCACCCTTCTAGAGCGATTACCCCAAGGGGTGGGTGACCATCCCCTCCACAAGGCCATCCTTCCCGTGGACTCCGCTGCACTTCCGGGGGTCCTGAGGAAGCTTCACGCACTGAAGCCTAAGGTGGTTCTCCATCTAGGCCTGGCGGAAGGAAGACCCCTCCTCAGCCTGGAGCGTCTGGCGATAAACCTCTTGGACTTCGAGCGCCCCGACAACCGGGGCATCCGATGGGAGGATACGCCGGTGGTACCTGGGGGACCCCTAGCCCTCGAGGCCCGCTTTCCCTTAAAAGAATCCCTCCGCCGACTTCGGGAAGCCGGGATACCCGCCAAACAAAGCCTCTCCGCAGGAAGCTATCTCTGTAACCAAGCCTTCTATTTGTCGCTTTTCCACCTGCCCCCCGAAGTTCCCGTAGGCTTCGTCCACCTTCCCCCTGATGAAACCCTTGCCCTGGAACGGGGTGGGGCCTACCTTCCCCTGGCGGAACAGGTAAGGGCAGTCACGCTTCTTCTGGACACCCTATTATGAGGATTCTCTTTCTCACCGACGCCAAGACCGTGGGGGGAAGCGAGATCTACCTCAAGGAGATGCTTCCCCGGCTTCGCCAGCTCGGCCTCGAGGCCGAGGCCGCCTTGCCCCTGGCAGAGGGCAACGCATGGATCCGCCGGGCTTTGGAAGCAAGGGGGGTACCTGTGCACGCCTACCGATCCTTCGAGGACCTCCCTTTGGGATATGACCGCGTGGTAGCCTCCGCCTGGTACCCCCAAAGCTACAAGAAGTTCTTCGCGAGATATACCCGCTTAACCCTCCTGATCCACGATCAGATCGAGATCTTTTATCCGCTCGGTCTCCGCTACGTATACCGATTGGGCTACCGCCTTATCCAAGTTCCCAACCTAACCCGGGCAGAGGCCGTGATCACCGTCTCCCGCTGGGCAGCCCGGTGGTTGAAAGAAGTTCACGGGATTAGGAACGTCTATGCCGTTCCCAACGGGGTGGATACGGAACGCTTCCGCCCCCCAGGGCCCGGGGAAAAGGAAGCGCTCAGGAAACGCTATGGCCTCCAGAGATTTTCCGTAATCGTACCGGCTCGAATGAGCCCAGAAAAAAATCACCTTGCCGTGCTTCTCACTGCCAAACTGTTACCTGAAGCCGATTTTTTGCTCGTGGGTACGGGAGAGCTAATGGGGCTTTGGCAAAAAACTGCCTGGCTCCTTAATCTAAAGAACGTGCACTTCCTCGGACGACGCACCGACATGCCAGAGCTTTACCGCGCGGTGGACGCCATGCTCCTCCCCACCCTAGGGGAGAACCAAAGCCTGGCCACCCTCGAGGCCATGGCCTCAGCCCTACCCGTGGTAACTACCCCGATTCCAGCTCAAGAAGAACTCATAACCCATGGGGACACAGGACTACTCATACCCCCCAACCCCCCTGCACTGGCTCAGTCCTTACGCACACTGCCTAAGCAGCTGGGCGAGGCGGCCAGGGCCTTTGTTGTCGCACGGCATAACCTAGAGGAGAGTACTAAGCAGCTCCTTGCCGCCCTGGAGGAAGCATGAGGGTGGACTACCTCATCGTGGGCGCTGGCTTCACCGGGGCCACCCTGGCGGAGCGGATCGCCAGCCAGCTGGATAAGAAGGTCCTGGTGGTGGACCGTAGGTTCCACATCGGGGGCAATGCCTATGACGAATACGACGAGAACGGGGTCCTGGTCCACCGCTACGGCCCCCACATCTTCCACACCGGCAGCAAGAAGGTCTGGGACTACCTCTCCCGCTTCACGGAGTGGCGTCCCTACTACCACCGGGTGCGGGCGGTGGTGGAGGGCAAGGAGATCCCCCTCCCCTTCAGCCTGGCCTCCCTCAGGAAACTCTTCTCGGAAAGGCTTGCGGACAAGCTGGAGGAGAAGCTCCTCGCCCAGTTCGGCTACGGGGCCCGGGTACCCATCCTCAGGCTCAGGGAGGTCCAGGACGAAGACCTCCGCTTCCTGGCGGACTACGTCTACCGGAACGTCTTCGAGGGGTACACCCTCAAGCAATGGGGGCTTAGGCCCGAGGACCTCTCCCCCTCGGTGACGGGACGGGTTCCCATCCTGGTGAGCTACGACGAGCGCTACTTCCAGGATCCCTACCAGGCCATGCCCAGGGAAGGGTACACGGTTCTTTTCCGCCGGATGCTCCAGCACCCCAATATCCGCCTTCTGCTGGGGGTGGACTGGAGGGAGGTGGAGGGGGAGGTGCGCTTCGACCGCCTCATCTTCACCGGGCCCATCGACGAGTTCTTCGGCTACCTCCACGGTCCCCTGCCCTACCGCTCCCTGCGCTTTCGCTTTGAACACCATCCCAGGCCCTGGTTCCAGGAGGTGGGCACGGTGAATTACCCTAACGAACACCCCTTCACCCGCATCACCGAGTTCAAGCACCTGACCGGGCAGGCCTACCTGCCCCACACGGCGGTGGTCTACGAGTACCCGGAGGCCTACGAGCCGGGGAGGAACGAGCCCTACTACCCGGTGCCCCGGGAGGAGAACGAGGAGCGGCTTAGGCTTTACCAGAAGGAGGCGGAGAAGCTCAAGACCGTCCTCTTTGCGGGAAGGCTTGGGGACTACCGCTACTACAACATGGACCAGGCGGTGGCCAGAGCGCTGAAGATTTTTGAGGAGGTGGCCCGTGGATAGGGTGTGTGCGGTGATCGTCACCTACAACCGCAAGGAGCTTTTGCGGGAGTGTCTAACGGCGGTGCTTTCCCAGACCCGTCCCCCGGACCACGTGCTGGTGGTGGACAACGCCAGCACGGACGGTACTCGGGAGATGCTGAAGGAGGAGTTTCCCCAGGTGGAGGTCCTGGCCCTGCCGGAGAATCAAGGAGGTGCGGGAGGCTTTCATGAGGGGATGAAAAAAGCCTATGAGGACGGGTACGACTGGATATGGGTGATGGATGATGATACGGTTCCTACCTCAACAGCCCTAGAAGAGCTGTTGAAAGCACAAAAGTGCCTTGAAGAGAAAAACCTGCCTTGCTACGCGGTGGGAAGCAAAGTACTATGGAAGGATGGCCGCATTCACCCTATGAACATTCCTTGGATTAATCCCTTCGCAAATGTCGCGGCCTGTGTAGTAAAAGGAGTTACCCTAACTAGTTTCGTATCAGTTTTGATAAATCGAAGAGCTATCGCCCAAAGGGGGCTGCCTCGAAAAGAACTCTTTATATGGAATGATGATTGGGAGTACTTTTTGCGTATTCGAAAGGTTTATTTCACACCCAAAAGCATTGTCGTACATAAAACAAAAGCCTTCTACACCCCCGCCGATTCCAGCAACGGGAGGTACTACTACCAAGCACGAAATCGCTTGTGGCTTCTGCGGACAAAGGAAATCCCTATATTGTGGAGAATCATTCTTATGCTCCATTTTCTAGGAGAAGCTACGATTTTTGTGATCAAACACGGAAGGTCTGCCTGGAAACCCTTACTCAAGGGGCTACGAGATGGTCTACGGCCCCCACCTTGGTAGACTAAACCCGCATGCGCCTCTACCGCGTAGGCCTCTTCACCGATGTCTACTTCCCCAACCCCAACGGGGTGACCACCAGCGTTTACCTCCTCCTTAGGGAGCTTAGGCGCATGGGGCACGAGGCCTGGGTGGTGGCACCCCACCATCCCGAGGCTCCCGAGCGCGAAGAAGGGGTGGTCCGGGTTCCCTCCGTACCCTATCCCTTCTACGAGGGGCAACAGATTGCCCTGCCCTCCTCCCGTCATCTGCCCACCGAGTTCGAAATCGTCCACACGCACACCCCCCTAACCTTGGGCGTCTGGGGGTTGCGGATCGCCCGGAGCAAGGTGCTCCCCCACGTGTCCACCTTCCACACCCATTACGAAAAGTACGCCCACTACGTGCCAGGTCTCGCCATCTTGGACAAGTACACGGGAATCATCCCCAGGCTTGCCAAGGCCTTTTACAACCGGGTGGAGGTGGTCATCGCCCCCACGGAACCTGTAAAGCGGCTGGCAGAGGGCTACGGCATCCAAAGGCCCATACGGGTTATTCCCACGGGTATCGACAACCGCATCCTGGAAGAAGCACCCCTTCCCTCCCCCTCCCCCTGGCCTGAGGGCAAAAGGCGCCTCGTCACCGTGGGCCGGCTGGGAAAGGAAAAGTCCTTTGATGTGGTTTTGAAAGCTGTGGCCGAGTTGGCCCGGGAGGAGGATGTTTTCCTGGTGCACATCGGGGAAGGACCGGAGCTGGAACCCTTAAAGCGCCTGACGGAAACCCTGGGCATTGCGAACCGGGTTCGTTTCTTGGGCACGGTGCCCTACCGGTACATCGGGGGCTACTACCGGATGGCGGAGCTCTTCCTCTTCGCCAGCGAAACGGAAACCCAGGGGCTGGTGATCTGGGAGGCCCAGGCCATGGGAGTGCCGGTGGTGGCCGTGGGGGCAGAGGGGGTACTGGAGGGGGTAGTGGACGGCCAGACCGGGTACCTGGTGGCCCCAAAGGACTTCCAGGCCCTGGCGGCCAGGGCCTTGGAGCTCCTGAAAGACGAGGAGAAGCGCCGGCGCTTCAGCCTGGAGGCCCGGGCCTGGGCCATGGAACGCTCCGCGGAGCGGATCGCCGAAAAAATCGTGGCCGTATACGATGAAGCCAACGAGATCCTGCGGGTGGAACCCCGGAGGCTCATCTTTCCCTTCCCCCGTCTTCCCCGAAGTAGCCTCGAGGATCACCCAGGAGGTTTTTAACCTGCTGGGCCAAAAACCTTCCCCATCCTCCCTTTAATCTCCTGGGCGAGGTTAAGACCAGGGCCTCGGGTACATACCTGACCCTCCCCACCCGCTTGAGCTTCCAGCCCAAAAGCACGTCCTCCCGGGCCTCCACCTCGGGAAACCCCCCCACTTTCAGGGCGGCCTCCCTCAAAAACATCATGTTGGCCCCGGCCAGGTTGGGTTTCCCCAAGAAGGCCATGAGGTTCAGGAACGCTCGGTAGCCCCACTCGGAAGCCAAAGCCGTCCAGGGAGAAACCCCATAGAAGCGCAAGGGACCATAGAGGGCTATCGCGCCCTTCGCATGCCGGGACAGGCTCTGAAGCCAGGTGGGAAGGGGGATGGAGTCGGCATCGGTCATGGCCACCCACTCCCCCCGGGCAGCCAGAAGCCCCGCCTGGCGAGCGTAGGCCACCCCCTTCCGGGGGCAATACACCACCCGCACACCAAATCCCTCCGCCACCTCCCGCGTGCGGTCGGTGGAGGCATTATCCACCACGATCACCTCAAAAGGCGGCAGCGTCTGCGCCAAAACCGCCTGCAAGGCCTTGGGCAAAAAAGCCTCTTCGTTGCGAGCAGGGATCACCACACTGATGCGCACGGGTATACTCTAGCGTGTTTCGCTATCTGCCATGGGCCAGGGAGGGACTTTTCGTATTCCTGCGCCTGGTCCTAGCTGTAGGCCTCATGGAGGGGGTACGAAGCGGCTTCTTCGCTGGCCTTCTTCCCTTCTATGCCCCCGAGCACCTGGGGCTTAGCCCGGCTACCTTCACCCTGGCCTTCACCTTTCACCAGCTCTCCGAGAACCTCTCCAAAACCTTCGGAGGGCTCCTCGCGGAAAGGGTAGGGTTCGGCCGCACGGTTACCCTAGCGGCCTTCACCGGCCTTCTGGTTCTCCTCCTCACCTCCAAAGCGCATGCTGGCTGGCTTCTTTGGGGGCTCGCCATCCTCTGGGGTCTCACCATGTCCACCCTCTACCCCGGACTCATGACCCTGGCGAGCCGCATCGCCGTGCCCGGGCGGGAAGCACGGGCCCTATCCTTTACCCTGACCCTGGTGATGCCCTGGGTGGGCATCGGCCTGGTGGGGGTGGGGCAGGTGGCCCAAAAAGAACCCGAGGCCGCCCTCACCCTGCTCCTCGCCGCCCAGGGTATGACCCTCCTCCTTGCCCTAAGCCTCTTCCCCTTCCGCATCCCCATTCCCCAAAAGGCACGGGAACCCTATCCCCTTAAGCGGCTTTTGCTTTTCCTGCCCGCAGCCTTTGGTCAAACCTTCGCTCCCGCCTTGGTCTCCCTCTTCATCCTCCGCTTCGCCAAGGAGGAGCTTGCCCTCGAGCCCATTGCTCTGGGAGGGCTTCTCCTCCTGGGTGGGGGGCTGGCCTTAGGCCTTTTGCCCTTTACCGGCCGGCAAGTGGACCGGAGGGGCTACCGCTTCGCCCTGGTGAGCGGGCTCCTCCTTTTGGCCTTGGTAATGGCCCGCCTGGCCTTTACCCGTAGCCCGGGCGAACTGGCCCTGCTGGCTGCCTTGGGAGGCCTGGGCTTCAGCCTTTTCCTGCCCGGGTGGAATGGCTTTCTGGCGAGAAACCTACCTCAGGAAAACCGGGCGGCCGTATGGGGAGGGCTGATGACCGTGGAAGGGCTAGGGGTGGCCTTGGGACCTGCGGTGGGAGGTCTTTTATGGGAAACCTTGGGCATAAAGGCACCCTTTCTCGCAGGTAGCGCCACCTTTTTGCTTCTCAGCGTCTTTTACGCGGTTCTCTTCTGGAGGATGCGGTGGAACTGATCCTGGGCTTGATCCTCCTACTCTATGGGCTTTCCGACCTCCTCTTTCGCTTTCTGGGCCTCGGAGCCTACGCCCACGCCTCGAGGCGCACCCCCAAGGTGGCCCTGACCTTCGACGACGGCCCCTCGGAGAGGACGGAAGCCCTCTTGGGGCTTTTGCGCCGATACGGGGTCAAGGCCACCTTTTTCCTAACCGGGGAACGGGCCAAGGCCCGGCCGGACCTGGTGGAAGCCATCAAGCGCGAAGGCCACCAGGTGGAGGACCACGGGGAGTGGCACCAGGCCTGGAGGCTTTTCCTGCCCTGGGTGGAGTGGGAGCACATGCGCCGGAACCCCGGGCGCTACTACCGGCCTCCCCACGGACTCCACACCCCTTTTACCCGCCTCTTTGCCCGCCTCCTGGGCAAGCGCATCGCCCTGTGGGACCTGGAAAGCAAAGACTGGCTGGACCTTCCCCCTGAGGCCCTGGCGGAAAGGCTTCTTTACTACCTGCGCCCAGGGTCCATCGTCCTCCTCCACGACGGGCCGGAGCGCACCCTCAGACTCCTGGAGCGGGCGCTTCCGGAGATGCTACGGCTGGGATACCAACCCGTCACCCTGGACGGCCTCGCCCCCTTACCCCTCACCCCGAGGCTCGCCCTTATCCGGGGGCTCCAGGGATTTGAGGAACGGTACAACGCCAAGCACCGGGTGGCCCGGGCGGGATACGGTCCCTTCGACCTCTTCCGGGTGGAGAAGAAGCCTTTTCCCGGGCCCGACCTACCCGGGCTACCCCGGGGCGCCCCTGCCCTGGAGCTCCATCTGGAAAGCCAGCGGAGCATGGAACTCTCCCCCCTCGAGGCCATCCGATACGTCCGAGAAAGCCTCAAGAAGGTGGCGGAACGGGTGGCTCAAGACCCCGAGGTGCGCTTGGTCTACGGCTACAGCTACCTGGCCCAGGGGGCCAGGCTCTTTGGCTTCCACACCCATCCCCTTCCCCCTTGGCCCCGTCTCGTGGCTACCCTGAGCAGCGCCTGGTTCCTTTGGCTGTACCGGGGGGAGCTGCCCAAGCCCGACCGCTCCTGGGCCGAGCTGACCTACCTCAGCCGGGAGGAGGTTTTAAGGCGATTCCCACCGTCCACTCCCGCTTCCCCACCCCAGGCACCCGGTGAAGGGCAAACCCCGCCTCCTTGAGGGCCCGGCGGAAAACCCCTTGGGCGGAGTACGTGGCAAGCCTTCCCCCACGCCGCAAAGCCCGGTGAAGCCCCTTTAGAACAGGCAAGGACCAAGGCCCCGGATTCACCCGGGGGCTGAAGGGATCCAGGTAAACCGCCGTGGCCCAGTCCTGGGGAAGCTCCAAAGCCTCCACCTCCCCAAAGAGGATGCGAAGCTCGCCCCAAGGCCCAAGGAAGCAGGCATTAGGCCAGCCCTTAAGGATTTCCGCAAACACCTCTTCCGCCCTGGGAAGAGGGAGGCGCACCCGCGCGAGCACCTCCCGGGGCAGCGGCTCCCGTTCCACGGCCAAATAGCGGAGGTACACCCCCCGGCCCAGGGTGCTTTCCAGGGTCACGCGGAAGTTCACCAAAAGCCCTAGGCCCACCTCGAGGACCCTGGGAGCGGGATGGAGATGGGTGAGGGTCTTCTCCAGGTAAAGCCGCCTGGCCTGGAGCAAGGCTCCCTGCCGGGGATGGTAGGCCTCCCCGTACCGTGGGTGGAAGAGGGTGGGGGTTCCATCCTGGGTGAGGATGGGCTCCACTCCCGTAGAATAGCCCCCATGGAGCTCAGCCTTCTGGACAAGCTCTCGGGAACCCTGGCCAACGCCGCCACCGTGACCCTGGGCACAGGGCTTGGCCTTATGCTTCGGGGCCGGCTCCCCGAACGCATGGCCCGCATCATGGTCCAGGGGGTGGGGCTCACCACCCTTTTTATCGGATTCTCCATGGCCAGCGCCCTGGGAAAAGCCAGGGGTGGGGCCATAGACGGGGTGGTCCTGGGACTCATCGCCCTGGTGCTGGGAGGGCTTCTTGGGGAGTGGTGGCGGATTGAGGAAGCCCTCGAGGGAATAGGGGAGAAGATCAAGCGGGCGGTAAGGGGCGGGGGAAGCTTCACTGAGGGCTTCGTGGCCGCAAGCCTTCTCTTTTGCGTGGGCCCCATGACCCTTCTCGGCTCCATCCAAAACGGCCTGACCGGGGATCCCAGTATCCTTATTCTTAAGGCCACCCTGGACGGCCTTTCCGCCATCGCCCTCACCAGCTCTTTCGGCGTAGGCGTTGGGTTTAGCGTGCTGGTCATCCTCGGCTACCAAGGGGGTATCGCCCTTCTGGCCGGTACCCTGAGCCAGGTTCTCCCCGACCCCGCCCAGGATCCCCGGGTCCTCTTAGTGACCGGGGTGGGAGGGCTTATGGTCCTGGGGGTGGGGATCAACCTCCTGGGCCTCACCAAGGTGCGGGTGGGCTCCTTTCTTCCCGCCCTCCTCCTAGCCCCCTTGGTCTGGGCTTTGGCCAACCGGCTTTCGTAGGGCTTCCCGAGGGTAAAATGCGGGGCATGGAGCTATCCCCGGAGCTTCTGCGCAAGCTGGAAAGCCTTGCCAAAATCCGGCTTTCCCCCGAGGAGGAAGCCTTGCTGCTAACGGACCTCAAGCGGATCCTGGAGTTCGTGGACGCCCTTCCCCAGGTGGGGGAAGCCTGGGAGGAGGACGCCCAAGGCCACCTCAGGGAGGATGAGCCCCTTCCTTCCCTTTCCCAGGAAGAGGCCCTAAAAATAGCCCCCGAGGCTGAAGAGGGGTTTTTCCAGGTGCCCAAGGTGCTGGAGTAGCCATGGTGGACCTCAAGCATCTCCGCCGCAACCCCGAGGTCTATCGGGAAGCCATCCGCCTAAAGGGGGTGGCCCTGGATCTGGATGCCCTTCTGGCCCTGGACGCCGAGGTACAGGGCTTAAAGACCCGGCTCCAGGAGCTACAGACCGAGCGCAACCGCATCGCCAAGGAAGTCCCCAAGGCACCCCCTGAGGCGAGGCCCGACCTGGTGGCCCGGGGCAAGGCCCTGGCGGAGGAGGCCAAGAGGGTGGAGGAAGCCCTGCGGGAGAAGGAAGCCCAGCTCTGGGAACTTCTCCTTAAGGTGCCCCTTCCCCCCTGGCCAGGGGCTCCAGTAGGACCTGACGACTCCGCCAACGTGGAGATCAAGCGGGTGGGAACCCCACCAGAGTTTTCCTTCCCTCCCCTGGACCACGTGAGCCTCCTGGAGAAAAACGGTTGGTGGGAACCCAGGATCAGCCAGGTTTCGGGAAGCCGCACCTACGCTTTGAGGGGGGACTTGGCCCTCTATGAGCTGGCCCTGATCCGCTTTGCCATGGACTTCATGGTGCGAAAGGGCTACACTCCCTTGACCCTTCCCTCCTACGCCAGGGAGAAGGCCTTTATCGGCACCGGGCACTTCCCGGCCGCCAGGGATCAGGTCTGGCCCATCGCCGGCACGGACCTCTACCTCACGGGCACCGCCGAGGTGGTCTTAAACGCCCTTCATAGCGGGGAGATTTTGCAGCAGGAAGAGCTTCCCAAGCGGTACGCCGGCTACGCTCCCGCCTTCCGCTCGGAAGCGGGCAGCTTCGGCAAGGACGTGCGGGGCCTCATGCGGGTGCACCAGTTCCACAAGGTGGAGCAGTACGTGCTCACCGAGGCAAGCCTCGAGGCCTCGGACCAAGCCTTCCAGGAGCTTTTGCAAAACGCCGAGGAGATCCTCGGCCTCCTGGAGCTTCCCTACCGCCTGCTGGAGGTCTCCACAGGGGACATGGGCCCGGGGAAGTGGCGGCAGGTGGACCTGGAGGTCTGGGTCCCCTCGGAGGGGCGGTACCGGGAAACCCACTCCTGCTCGGCCCTTCTGGACTGGCAGGCCCGGAGGGCGGACCTCCGCTATCGGGACAAGGGAGGCAGGGTGCAGTACGCCTACACCCTGAACAACACGGCCTTGGCCACCCCCAGGATCCTGGTGATGCTTTTGGAAAACCATCAGCTTCCCGATGGACGGGTGAGGGTACCCGAGGCCCTTATCCCCTACCTGGGCAAGGAGGTGCTGGAGCCATGCGTCTAGAAGCTGCAGAGCTTAGGATCCTGGAGCTACCCCTGAAGTTCCGGTTTGAGACCAGCTTCGGGGTGCAGACCAAGCGAACCATCCTCCTCCTGAGGCTTTTCGGAGAGGGCCTCGAGGGTCTAGGGGAAGGGGTGATGGAGAAGCTTCCCCTCTACCGGGAGGAGACCGTGGCCAGCGCCCGCTACCTCCTGGAGGAGGTCTTCCTGCCCCAGGTTCTGGGAAAGGACTTTCCCAACCCTGAGGCCCTAAGCCAGGCCCTCGCCCCTTTCCGGGGAAACCCCATGGCCAAGGCGGTCCTGGAGATGGCCTTCTGGGACCTCTTTGCCAAGGGTTTGGGAAAACCCCTTTGGCAGGTCCTGGGCGGGGTACGGCAGGCGGTGGAGGTAGGCGTCTCCCTGGGCATCCAACCCACGCTGGCGGACACCCTGAAGGCTGTGGAAAAGCACCTTTCCGAGGGGTACCGGCGCATCAAGCTCAAGATCAAGCCGGGCTGGGACTACGAGGTGCTGAAAGCCGTGCGCCAGGCCTTCCCGGAAGCTACCCTAACCGTTGACGCCAACAGCGCCTACCGCCTCTCCGACTTCCCCCGGCTGAAACGGCTGGACGAGCTCTTCCTGGATTACATTGAGCAACCCCTGGGCTACGATGACCTCCTGGACCACGCCCGGCTTCAGCGGGAGCTTGCCACCCCCATCTGCCTGGACGAAAGCCTCACCTCCGCGGAAAAGGCGAGAAAGGCCATAGAGCTCAAAGCGGGAAAGGTATTCAACATCAAGCCAGCCCGGCTTGGGGGCCATGGGGAAAGCCTCAAGGTCCACGCCCTGGCCCAAAGCGCTGGGATTCCCCTTTGGATGGGAGGAATGCTGGAGGCTGGGGTGGGCCGGGCCCACAACCTTCACCTGGCCACCCTGCCCGCCTTCACCAAGCCCGGGGACGTGAGCTCGGCCAGCCGCTACTGGGAGGAGGACATCGTGGAGGAGGCCCTCGAGGCGGAGGAGGGCCTCATGCCCGTGCCCGAGGGTCCAGGTATCGGCGTGCACCTGAAGCTTCCTTTGGTGGAGCGGATCACCCTATGGCAGAGGTATATGTCCGCGAGCTAAAGGGCCCCGAAGAGATGGAGGCCGTGGTGGAGCTCCAGCGAGAAATCTGGGGCCGCGCGGAAAGCGATCTGGTGCCAAGGGGCCTTCTCATTGCGGTTCAGGATGAAGGGGGCCTGGTGGCGGGAGCCTTCGTGGAAGGGCGGATGGTGGGCTTCGTCTTTGGCTTCCCCACCCAAGACCCCACCCTGCAGCACTCCCATATGCTGGGGGTTCTGGAAGCCTACCGGGGCACGGGGGCCGCGCTTTGGCTAAAACGCTTCCAGCGGGACTGGTGCCTGGCCCGGGGGATAAAGAAGGTGGTCTGGACCTTCGATCCCTTAAGGGGGGTAAACGCCAACTTCAACCTGAGGAAGCTTGGGGCCACCGCCAAGACCTACCTTCCCGACCATTACGGCCCCATGACGGGCATCAACGCTGGGGCCCCCTCGGACCGGCTTCTCGCGGAGTGGGAACTCCTTTCGGAAAGGGTCTACGCCCGCATCTACACCCCACCACCCGAACCCCTGGTGGAGGGGTTGCCCCAGGCCAACCGGGTAGAGGAAGAAAAGCCCGTGGAGGCCTTCTTGGACCTCGAGGGCCCCCGTCTCCTTTTCCAAATCCCCGAGGACTGGGGAAGGATCCTGCGGGAAGACCCAGCCCTGGCGCTAGCGTGGCGGGAACATAGCCGCCTGGTCCTAGGCCACTACTTCGCCCAAGGCTACCGGGCCGTGGACTTCGCCCGAAACCCCAACCGCTATGTACTGGCTAAAGACTGAGCTCTGGACCGCCGAGGTGGTCTACACGGGTTTCGGCACCCCCATGCTCCGGGGGGCCATAGCGGTCCAGGGACCCACCGTGGTGGGCCAGGGAAGTCTGGAGGAACTTCGGGCGCACTTCCCCCAGGCGGAAGTGGTCCACAAGGGAAAGGCCCTCTTCCCACCCCCAGTGAACGCCCACACCCACCTGGATCTTTCCCTTCACCCCTTTTACCGGGGCCCCTTTTCCGGCTTCATCCCCCATGTGGTGGCCCATCGGGAAAAGCGGGGCCTCGAGGCGGCAAAGCAGGGCCTGGAGGAACTCCTGCGCTCAGGAGTAGGGGCCTTCGCCGACGTGGTGTTTGAGGATGAGGTCATGGAGTTCCTGCTCCGGGAAAGCCCCCTGCCGGGGGTGGCCTTCTACGAGGTCTTCGCCCCGGATCCCGAGGACGCTGAGGAAGTGTTCCAGCAAGTCCAGGCTAAGGTCAAGACCTGGCGACGCTTGGAAGGACGGGTGAGGGTGGGGCTTTCTCCCCATGCCCCCTACTCGGTGAGCGCACCCCTGTTGCGGCGGCTCGCCCAGTACGCCAGGACCGAAGGCCTCCCCCTCATGATCCACGCAGGGGAAAGCCCGGAAGAGGTGGCCTTCTTGCAAAGGGGGGAGGGTTTTTTAACCCAGATTCACGGGCGCTTCAGCCGAACCCCCTTTGAACCCCCGGGCCTAACCCCCATCCGCTACCTTCGGGCCCTTGGCGCCTTGGGCCCCCATACCCTTTTGGTCCACGGGGTGCAGGTGGACGAGGAAGAGGTGAGGATGTTAGCAGATTCTGGCACCAAGGTCATCCTCTGCCCCCGGTCCAACGCCCACCTGGAGGTGGGGGAGGCCCCCATCCACCTCTACGCCCGCTATGGGGTGGAACTGGCCCTGGGCACGGACTCCCGGGCCAGCAACCCAGACCTTGACGTGAAAAACGAGGCCCTTTCCCTCTGGGAGAAGGTGGATCCCAGGCTTCTCGTCCGGGCCCTGACCCGGGGAGGGTACCGGGCCCTGGGCCTTCCCACCCCCCGCCTAACCCGGGGAAGCCCCGCCAGTCTGGTACACTCCCTCTGATGCGCCCCTTGGGCCGCAGTCCCCAGCTCAACTTCCCCACCCTCTGGGACCAGGAGGTCCGGCATACGGGACCCCTCATCCTCTATAGCGCCTTCACCGGAGCCTTGGCCGGGCTCCTCCTGGCCTTTCTGAACGCCTTGCTTAGAGCCTTGACCGAGGCCTTGGGCCTTTTCTTTGGGTACCTGGCCCCCGAACCCCCCGGGGAAGGAGGCCTGGCCCAGGCTTTCACCGGACCTTCTTTCTGGCCCCTTGCCTTCCTCCTGCCCCTCCTCTTCGCCCTCACCAGCCTCCTGGGAACCGGGCAGGGGCTTGCCGCCTTTCTTCTCCAGGCCCGGGAGGACCGGCCAAGCCCCCCCTCCTCCCACCTGCGGGCCGTTTTGGGAGGGATACTCCAGCTTTCCCTCTATTCCCCCATGGGGCGCGAGGGTCCCTTTGGGGTGCTGGGGCTGTGGCTGGGCCGGGGTTTGGACCGCCGCTTCCCTCGGCTGGGCGGGGGGCTGGCCTTCGCCGGGCTCGCCGCCGGGCTTGGGGCCAGCCTACACGCTCCCGTGGCCGGCGCTCTCCTGGCCACGGAGATTCTTTACCGGAGCCTGCTCCTCGAGGCCCGGGCCCTTACCCCTGCCTTGATCGGCGCCTTGGCTGGTTTTGCCGTCTACGGAGCCTTCTACGGCTACACTCCCCTTCTAACCTTCCAGGCCCAGGTGGATATGGGTGCCCTCCCCGCCGGCGCCCTGGTAGGGCTGGTGGCCGCTGCCCTGGCCACCCTTTGGGTGGAAGGCTCGCGCCTTCTGGAAGCCCGCATCCGCCCTCTTCCCTACCCCTGGCGCCATGCCCTCCTGGGCTTGGCCTTGGCCCTGGCCCTCCTCTTTCTGCCCGAAGCCTTGGGCAGTGGCCTGGGCTGGGTAGCCGTGGCCACCACTCCCCTTCTGCCCCCCCTAGCCGTGCTGTCCTTGCTTTTCGCCAAGCTCCTTCTTCTCCTCCTGGCCAGCGGGATAAGGGCCTACGGGGGCCCCTATACCCCTGCCCTGGTCCTAGGAGGGCTCTTGGGAGCCTTCCTGGCCCACCTGCCGGGTCCAATGGCCCTTCCTCCTGAAACCCTGGCCCTGGCCGGGGGCGTGGCGGTGCTGGCGGGGGTAGCCCGGGCCCCCTTCGCGGCCACCGTTCTGGCAGCGGAGTGGGGCGGGTACGCCACCTTGCCCCTGGTCCTCCCCGCAGTGCTCTTAGCCTATGTGCTCACCCCTGCCTACAATCCCACGGAAGGCGTTAGGGAAGGGCAGGCCACGCCGGAGGGGAGTCCGTCTGAAACGCCTCCGCAAAGGGAACCCCCGCCTCCCGACCCCGAAGCCGCCGGCGGGCGCGAAACTCCTCCAGGGTAAAGGGCCAGCGGTAGAACTCCTGGTAAAAAGCAAACACCGCCTCGGCCACCTCTTGGGTGGCGGTGGTATCCACGTAAAGCCACGGTCTCACAAGCTCCTTCCTGGGATAGTGGTAAAGCCGTACCGGCTTCCGGTGCGCTTCCCCCACGAGTTTGGGTATGCGGCAGAACTTCAAGGCAGAAAGGACCGCCTCGTGCGTGGCCCGGTGGTCAGGGTGAACGTCCAGGGGATCCCAGGTGATGACCGCATCCGGCTGGAACTCGGCCATCAACCGAGCCAAGGCCAGGGCTTCCTCCCTGCCCCCGGTGAGGAAGGTATCGCGAAAGGGTAGAAACCGGTACTCGGCCCCAATCAACTGGGCCACATGGGCCCCGTGCCCCTCCCGTATCTCGGCCACCCTGGCCTCCTCCATCTCCCCGAACTGGCTCGCCAACTCCCCCCTCGTCATCCAAACCAAAAGCACCCGGTCCCCCCGCCGGGCGTGGAGGGCCAGGGTGCCTGCAGCCCCAATCTCATCATCGGGATGGGCGAATACCGCCATCAGATTCACAACTCCCAGTCTACCCGTCTTGTATCAAGGGCTGAAACCCCTTAGCATGGAGCCCAACTATGGTCCGGGGCATCAGGGGTGCCATCACCGTGGAGGAGGATACGCCGGAGGCCATCCATCAAGCCACACGGGAGCTTCTCCTTAAGATGCTGGAGGCAAACGGCATCCAAAGCCACGAGGAGCTGGCAGCCATCATCTTCACGGTTACGGAGGACCTACGTTCGGCCTTCCCCGCCGAGGCCGCCCGCCAGATTGGCATGCACCGGGTTCCCCTGCTCTCCGCCCGGGAGGTGCCGGTGCCAGGAAGCCTGCCCCGGGTCATCCGGGTCCTGGCCCTTTGGAACACCGACACCCCCCAGGACCAGGTGCGCCACGTGTACCTTAGGGATGCGGTGCGCCTGAGGCCCGACCTGGAAAGCGCCCAGTAATACCGCCACACCTTGGTTTTGCCAAGGTGGGGCGGGGGGTAAAACCCCTCTTGAGCGAAAAGGGGTACGAAAAGGGGTACGCCCTAGAAGCCCAGGACCTCGGCCCAGGGGGTAGGAGCCTTGGGGCTCACGTAGCCCGTATCCATCTGGGCCAGCTGGAGGCGGCCCGAGTACTCTTCGTTCACCGCATGCCAGTAGGTGTACTCTTCTATGACCCAAATCCCGGATTCCCGGGCCCCATTGCCGCTCGCCTTCACCCCGCCGAAGGGCAGGTGGGCCTCGGCGCCCACGGTGGTGTTGTTGATGCTGGTCATCCCCGCCCGGATGCCCACCTTGAAGAGGTAGGCCCAGTGACGGTGGTTGGTGTAAATGGCGCTGGATAGGCCGTAGGGCGTGGCGTTGGCCACCTCGATGGCCTCCTCTATGCCATCCACCTTAACCAGGTTGATGGTGGGACCGAAGATCTCCTCGGTAAACTGGCGCATGCCGGGCCTGGCCTCCCAGACCGTGGGCCAGCCATAGAGCCCAGTTTCCGGGTCCCCCAGGAACCGGGGGTAAGGGTTCTCCCGCGTGATCCGGCCTTTGCCAAAGAGCAAGGTAGCCCCATCCTCCTGCCCCCAGGTGTAGTGCTCCAGCCAGCGCTGGAACAGGCGCTCGTTGATAAAGGGGCCGTAGGTGACCTCAGGGTAGAGAAGAGGGTTCCCCACCACTGTAGCCTCGGTCCTTTCCAGGAAGCGCTTCTTGAACTCCTCGTAGATGGGGGCATCCACCAGGATGTTCCCCGCCGAGGTGCACCGTTGCCCGCCGGTGGCGAAGG